>Ga0326727_10012406_pt1 | contig 19413 bp, 12 predicted proteins | sample MB2enrmetagenome_FD_207643 | JGI IMG/M metagenome (GOLD analysis project Ga0326727, IMG submission 207643) | Lab enriched peat soil microbial communities from McLean, Ithaca, NY, United States - MB29MY | ecosystem: Environmental > Terrestrial > Soil > Wetlands > Peat | place: USA: New York...
CTCGTAGATCCCATTGAAGCCGGTAAACGGAACCGTACCGGAAGTAATGATGCCGTACGGGAAGATGCTCAAATCCTCCGCGGTATTCTGCGTGAACTGAGCCCGATAGTAACTCAGCGTTGCCATGAAAGAGTTCGTCGCCCGCGGGCTGAAGATGTGCGTCTCGTCCAATTGCGTATCCCAGGAAGGCTGGCTTGAGATTGCGTCGAATTTCGAATCGACCGGATCAGTCGCGCTCGGCTGCGTGCCACGGTCCTGTTTGTACCGGAAATACACTTGATCTTTGTCACTGAAGCGATGATCCACGCGACCCGACAGAATCCACTCGGAAGCCAAAACTGAAGGATTCGTGCGGAACTGCAGCGCGCAGGGCTGTGAGGCGGGATCGAATCCAGTGAGGCTCAGACTGTTGCATGCCGCGCTATTGGGGAGCGCACTCGCGCCGCTGATACCCGGCACGCTTGCATAGAGGTTGAACATCTTCTGGTAAGTGGCGGCCTCGTTGGGCTCAAGGCTCGTCACATTCGCCAGCACCGCGCTGGCAAATTGCGGACTCGGAACGGTGACGACATCTGTGACCGGGAGCACGAACTTCAACCCCTCGTTATCGAAGAAGAAGAACGTCTTGTTCTTGAGGATGGGGCCGCCGATGGAATCCGCCCACTGATTCGCGTTGGCGAAAGGTGTTGGGGCCCCCTGCTCGTTGTTGAATGTATCGTTGGCGTTCAGCAACCTTCCGTTCCAGTAGTAATTGGCGTTGCCGTGGAACTCGTTGGCGCCCGACTTGGTGACATATGACACCTGAGCTCCGGATAGCTGACCGTACTGGCCGCTGTAGGGGTTGGTCGTGATGGTAACTTCCTGCACCTCATTCGAACCCAGCGTAAGATTGGAGGCGCCCGAATTGTTGATATTGAAATACGGGTCCATGTTGTTCTCGCCGTTAGTAGTGAACAGGTTTGAAGTGCCGGGCAGGCCGTTCACGGTGAAATTGCCGAAGCCGCTTTGTCCCGGCGGCGCGACGTTGAGCAGCGCACCCGGCGCGGTGTAGGCAATGGTGGTCATATCCCCGCCGCCGCTGGGCAACAGCTCCATTTGCTGCTGGGTGAAGGTGGTCACCTGGGACGGGTCCTCGGTGACCAGCGGCGTGGCAGCCGAAACCTCAATGGTGGCAACCGCCTTCCCCACCTGAAGGACAAGACTGGCAGTGATCACGTTTCCGACCGAAACCTCGACGGACCGTTCCACCGTTTCAAAGCCGCTGGCGGTCGTCGATAACGTGTAGTGACCCGGCTTGAGCAGCGAAAACCGGAATTCACCCGAGCCGTTGCTCGACGCGGTTTGAATGGAACCGCTATCGCGATCGGTCAGCGTAATGATTGCGTTGGGAATGATGCCGCCGGTGGCGTCGGTGACGTTGCCGGATATACCGCCGGTGGTCAGGGACTGTGCGTGGAGCGGGACGGTACCTACGGACAGCAGAGCTGTGACGGACAGCAGAGCTGTGACGGACAGTAGCGCCGCGAGACTGAGTTTGGCGTTTCTTGAAGCATTCATGCCGCTAAAGTACCGCTCATTGGCGCTAGGCGGTCGCACTGATCCTCAGGCCGATGGAACGATGCGATGGGTCGCCGGTCTGAGCCGATGAACCGATCTTGTCAACTCTTCCACAAATGCTTGCAGATGCCGGAGCTTATTTACGCGAAAGGAATGCCCACCTCGGCAAAGCTGCCGGGTGTTGCCGCGTTCACCGCAAGCACCACCCTATCGACGTAACGGCGCAAGGTCGGCCGGCTGGTGCAAAGCGGGAGGCGCGTCAAGGCTCCGCGCCGCGAACTCGATCACCGCTACCACCTGTTCATGCGACAAATGACACCATTCCATAATTTCGTCGATCGACGCTCCCACTTCCCGATTGTCAAAGACAACGGAAACGGGCGTCCGCGTGTCCCGGAATACCCATGCGCCGCTACGCTTGCCGGGAATGCTTTCCACGGCTGGACATTGTGACCTCGGCGTGACGGATCTCGGACTTAGTGACCGGCCATCTGCGGCGCGGCGCTGCCATCCGACCAAAAAGCCACGGGGACCATGAAGATGGTCTCAGGCTCCGGTACGTCGCGAAATTCGTCATTGAACAGGACTGGAGAGCCTGCAAGGTTTGCGCCCCAACTGGCCTCGCCTGTCGTGGGAACGTGGAACATCAGGTGAGGACACCACTTCCCATTGGAGTCGCCGAGATTCCCCATTTTCGACAGCATGAAGGACATCGCACCAGCCTCAGGCGGCGGCAATTCTTTTCTAGCCACGCTAGCCGCTACCATTTCACGAATCTGCGCCTTGGCGCACCCGGCCAACACGAGCTTCGTCCGATTCAAAGTATAAGGGAGTACGGTCTTCACCGCCGCCGGGTTATAACAGATAGGCCCGCGCATCCTAGGATTCCAAAATTCAGGACTGTCGAATGGAGACATCCACGACCGTTCCACCAGGCATGTGAAGCCGTTCCTGCCGTTGACCGCGGCCGTGTAGCCACCTTTCTCAAAAACAAGAACCGATGCATCTCGCGCAATTGCTTCGGGAGCTGCACTTCGAGCCATTGCGATCTCAGCGCCGGGATCTGGCATCAGGTATAGCTCAACAGCAGCCATCCGGGGGTATTTTTGCGAAACAGTGTCGCCCGGGCAGCCGGCGACCAGGATTGCAAACAACAAAGCGTTTCTCATTGAGTTGACTCCCATATCCAGAAATAGCGTAGCGCCGGCGGGTTTGAATTCTTAACGTGATCCTCAGGCCGATATGCCAATGCGGCGAACCGCAGGTTTTGATCGGTAGACCGGGTCCGGCAACGGCGAAATTGCGCTAGAATTCGCATGGTGCGTGTAAACCCCTTACGGCTCACTTCGTTTTGGCAGCTACAAATCTTGGGGTGGATCTGTTTCTATGCCTGGACCCTATTGGGATCGATTCCCGACCTTGTTCGCCGCTCGGGAGCATTTCGCGAAAACACAACGGTGGTGGTCTTGCTGTTCCTCGGTACTTGCGTATTGCACCCTATTTGCCGGTGGCTGCTTCGCCGTTACCCATCCTGGTTTGCGTTTGAATGGCGGGCTTTTTGCGTGTCGGTCACAATCGGCGCTGCCGTCTCATTCGCGTTTGAAGTGACGCTGATGGGCATTCACAACATGGACCCAGTAGACCTTGCCGGAAATTCGGCCCGGTTCCCTTTTTTGCTTTTTAGTTGGAGTAGTCTCTATTTCAGCATCAAGCACTGGAATGCATCTTCGCTGGAAAGGGAACGTCTATTGCGAGCCGAAGCGGAGGTTCGGGAAGCCCGATTGCAAGCCTTGCGCTACCAGTTGAATCCGCACTTTCTGTTCAACTCCCTGAACGCCGTTTCCACGCTTGTTTTGGATGGCCAGGCATCCGCGGCTACAAAGATGTTGTCGCAAATCGGGGATTTCCTGCGCACCAGTCTGACAAACCAGGCTGCCCTGGAGGCGCCTCTTTCGCAGGAGATGGCGTTCACGGAACAGTACATCGCGATCGAGAAAACGCGGCTGGGGGAGCGGCTGCAGGTGAAGTCAACGATATCGCCAGATACGCTCGATGCCCTGGTGCCGGGCATGCTACTCCAACCGCTGGTGGAAAATGCGGTTCGTCATGGCGTGGCGGGCCTAAGAGAGGGCGGGAAAGTCACCATCGAGAGCGGGCTGCACGAAGGTCGATTACGAATTACCGTCAGGAATTCGGGAAGCCAAGGGCCCGGCAAACAGGCGGAAGGCGACAATGGCATCGGAAAACGTAATATTTCAGAACGGCTGCAAACCCTGTACGGTAACGACCATCAATTTGGGCTGGAGTGGCCGGAATCCGGTGGCTGTGTCGTAACGGTGGAACTGCCGGTCCGGAAGATCGGACCGCCAGAGGGTTCGTCGTGTTAGCGCTCATCGTGGATGACGAACCATTGGCACGCCGGGGTGTCGTTCTCAGGCTGCGGAAGTTCAAAGACGTTGAGATCGTCGGGCAATGCGGAGATGGCGTAACCGCGGTCGAGAAGATAATCGACCTGTCGCCCGACCTGGTCTTCCTGGATGTGCAGATGCCGGGAATGGATGGTTTCGAGGTCTTGCGCGCCGTGCCGCCAGAGAAGCTCCCGAGTGTGATCTTCTTAACCGCGTATGAGCAGCACGCACTGCGCGCGTTTGAGGTTCACGCGTTGGACTACCTTCTGAAGCCCGTGGACGACGAGCGCTTTGCATCTGCCATCGGGCGGGTCCGAAAGCTGCTCGATTCATCGTTGAAGACCAGGATGGCCGAACGGGTTTTGCAGATGCTCGACCAGACCCAGGAGAAATTTGTCTCCCGTTTCACAGTGCAAACCGGGCATCGCATACAGATTGTTCAAGCGGACGACGTGGAATGGATTGGAGCTGCGGGGGATTATGCGGAGTTGCACGCCCACGGGCGCGCTTTCCTGCTGCGCGAAACCATGGCTTCGCTGGAGCAGAGACTCAACCCCGCGAACTTTCTTCGCATCCATCGCTCCCGAATCGTCCAGGCGGGGAACATTGTGGAACTGCGCTCCATTGAGAACAGGGAATTTATCGTGCGGCTTTCGGATGGCTCCGAACATCGATCCAGCCGCACCCACGCGAAGTGTCTGGAACGCTGGTTGTCTTCCGGGTGACGGCCCCGCCCGCTCTTAGAAGTAAGAGAGGGTAAAGGAACTAACCTCTGGCTCACCCATAGAGGAGAGGCCGCGCGAGTAAACAACATCGCGTATAGTCGAATATGCCGCTTTTCACACCATCGGCGTGGGCCTCACAGCATCCGCTGAGGAAAGCCAGGCGGGAGCAGATCATGAGCCTCAAAATCGACAACACTAGAACCAAAACCGCACTTTTGCTGACCGCATTCGTGACCCCGGCGCTTCTCGCACAGCAGACCGCCACCTTGAATGTGGACTTGAACCGGCCCAAATCCCCGGTGAGCCCCACCTTGTATGGACTAATGACGGAGGAAATCAACTATTCCTACGACGGCGGTTTGTATGCAGAGCTGGTCCGGAACCGCACCTTCCGGGCGGATTGGAGCGGGATTCTCAACTGGTTCCTGATCGAGAACGGGGCATCATCGGCGAAGGTCAGCATCGATTCCAAACAAGGCCCGTCCGCGGCGCTCTCGAACAGCGCGAAGCTCGAGGTCATCAAGGCGGATGCCACAAGCCCAGCGGGTCTGTTGAACGAAGGCTATTGGGGGATCGCGGTCCGGCCGAGCACGCGTTACTCCGGTTCGCTATTCGCCAAATCCGACGCACAAACCACGCTGCCGCTGAAAGTCGCGCTTGTCGCGGATCAATCCGGCCAGGTCCTTGCCACCACGTCCGTTCCGGTGGCCGGCGCCGCCTGGAAGGAGTACAAGTTCGAGATGCAGTCCGGAAACGCCCCGGCGTCGTCAGAGAACCACCTGGAGATCACGATCGACAGGCCCGCAACCTTGTGGCTCCAACTGGTCTCGCTGTTTCCGCCGACCTATCATGGCGCCCCGAACGGCAACCGCATCGACATCATGGAGAAGCTGGCCGCGATGCATCCCTCCTTCCTGCGCTTCCCCGGAGGCAATTATCTGGAGGGCGGCAACATCCAGACCCGGTTCGACTGGAAGAAGATGATCGGACCGCTGCTCGACCGCCCGACACATCCGACCACCTGGAGCTATCATTCGTCCGACGGCATGGGTCTGCTGGAGTTCCTGATGTGGTGCGAGGATCTGCACATGGAGCCCGTGCTCGCGGTCTATGCCGGCTACTCGCTGGGAGGACAAGTAGTGAAGCCCGGTCCGGACCTGGACCCGTACGTACAGGACGCGTTGGACGAGATCGAGTATGTGACCGGCGGTGTCGGCACGAAGTGGGGAGCTTTGCGCGCCCGCGACGGGCATCCCGCACCCTTCAAACTGCGTTACGTGGAAGTGGGGAACGAAGACAATTTTGACCGGTCCAAGAGCTATGATGGCCGCTACGCGCAGTTCCTTAAGGCGATTCACGCGCAGTATCCGAACGTGAGCGTGATTGCCACCATGCCGGTGAAAGAAGTAACTCCCGATGTGGTCGATGACCATTACTACAAGCGGGAACAGGGCATGTTTGAATTGGCTACGCAGTACGACAAGACCGATCGAAACGGCCCAAAGATCTTCGTTGGAGAGTGGGCCACTCGCGAAGGGACGCCGACTCCTAACCTGGGCGCGGCGTTGGGCGATGCCGCCTTCATGACTGGCCTGGAACGGAACAGCGATGTGGTCATCATGGCGTCCTACGCGCCGCTGTTCGTGAATGTGAATCCCGGCGGGATGCAGTGGAGCACTGATCTGATCGGTTTCGACGCTCTCACTAGTTATGGGTCGCCAGCTTACTACGCTCAGGTCATGTTCTCAAGCTGCCTGGGCGATCACACGGTGGAGTCCACTGTGTCCGGGACCGGAGACAAGTTCTTCTACTCCGTCACGGCGTCAGCGAACTCAAAGGTCTGCGTCAAGCTCGTCAACGCCTCTTCCACCCAGCAAGCGGTAACGATTACGTTGAGCGGTCTCGGCAGCGGAACTCACACCGCCCTGCTGGATACCCTGAAGGCAAACTCGACCTGGGCGACTAACACAATCTCGCACCCTGATCGTGTTGTCCCGGTGCGCTCGAAACTAACTGTCAAGGGCGAACGCGTGGAACATCTTCTGCCGGCGCATTCTATTCAGGTTTTAGAAATCGATCGGTAATATTGCTAATGATGCAAACGAGAGTTCTTGTCGTTGCGATAACTGCTTTCTGTGCGGCGCAAGCGGAGCCTGCCGATTCCTGTGCGAAACTGACCAGCCTTCGCATCGATAACGTCGAAATCACGAAGGCAGCGCTGATTCCTGCTGGCGCGCTGCCAGCACACTGCCGCGTGGATGGCGTGATGAACCGGCGAAAGGGAGCAGACGGGCAGGAGTTCGGCATCGGCTTCGCGCTCGCTCTTCCGGAACAGGAAGCCTGGAACGGCGACTTCATGATGCAGGGAGGCGGCGGTGGAAATGGTTTTGTGGCAGACCCGGTGGGAGCCTCGTACTCCGGCGGCAAACCCGCGCTGGCCCGCGGCTTCGCGGTGGCCAGCACGGATACGGGACACAAATCCAAAACAGGCCCGTTCGATTTCTCCTTCACGCGCGACCAGCAGGCTTACCTCGATTTCGCGTTTCTCGCCAACGCCGAGGTGGCAGGGGTGTCGAAGCAGATCATCGCGCTCTATTACGCCAAGCCCGCGGCCTACGCCTACTTCGTGGGGTGCTCCACTGGCGGTCGCGAAGGGATGATCCTGTCGCAGCGCTATCCCACTGTCTTCAACGGCATCGTCTCAGGCGATCCGGCGATGCGTACTGGCCTGTCGAATCTCGCCATCGGCAAGTGGATTCCGGTGGCCTACAACCAGGCGGCGCCCAAGGATGCATCGGGAAAACCCAATATCGAAAAGTTCCTCACCGATGGCGACCGCAAACTGTTCATGGAAGCTCTGATGAATCGCTGCGACCCGAAGGATGGCGTGTCCGATGGCATGATCTCCGACCCAATGGGCTGCGATTTTGATCCTGCGGTGCTGGCGTGCAAACAGAGCCAAACCAACGGCTGCATTGCGCCGGAGAAGATCGCGGCGATCAAGAAAGCCTTTGCCGGACCGAAGAACTCTTTCGGAACCCAAGTGTACCCGGGTTTTATGTACGATGCGGGCATCGCTGAGACCGGCCCGATCCCGGGGTTGCTTGCCCTCGGCGCCGGCGGCCTCTTTGGTCCTTATCCGTCGGCTACTGAAATCGATGTCGACAAAGAGGCGCTGCATGCCTCCGATCCGCTGGTCGAGCCGGCATCGACCAATCTATCGACGTTCTCCGCAAGCGGTGGGAAAATCCTCTTCTTCCATGGAGACAGCGATCCCTGGTTCTCCCCACTGGATACGCTTGAGTACTATCGGTCTCTCGCCGCGGCTAACGGTGGGGTCGAAAAAGTGGCTGGCTGGAGCCGCATCTTTCTCGTGCCAGGGATGCGCCACTGCGCTGGGGGGCCGGCGCTGGATCAGTTTGATATGCTCGGCGCGGTGGTGAACTGGACCGAAAAAGGCATCGCCCCGGAATCGGTGATCGCCACGGGAAAGGCGTTTCCGGGCCGGAGCCGACCGCTGTGCGCATACCCCAAGCACGCGCAGTACACGGGGCAGGGCGATTCCAACGACGCTCGTAACTTCAGGTGCCAATAGCCAACTCATCCCTTATGAGATACGGACTTCCAGCAATCGTAATCCTCTGCGCGACCGCCGCATTTGCTCTTGATGGACACATCGGGATCCACGATCCCTCCACCGTGATAGCGTGCGACGGTAAACTCTACACCTACGGAACGGGCGGTTCTTCGCTGGTCTCCGATGACGGTTGGACGTGGCGTTCCGGAACTGCGCTCCCGCGTCGCGGATTAGCGCCGGACGTGATTCACTTGGGCGACCGTTATTACGTGTATGTCGCCGCTAACATCGGAGCGCAGCCCAAAGCCGCGATCAACATGATCTGGAGCAAAACCCTTGATCCGAGTTCGCCCAACTACAAATGGGAAGAAGGCGGTGTGGTAGCGTCGTCGGACGGCGTGGAGGACGCCAATGCCATCGATCCGGGCGTCTTTCTGGATCCGAAGGACGGCAGGCTCTGGCTGACGTATGGTTCGTATTTCGGATACATTCGGTTAGTCGAACTCGATCCCAAGACAGGTCAGCGACTCAACGCCAACGATAAGCCGCGCGACCTCGCCATCAACTGTGAAGCCTCCGACATGATGTTTCACGATGGCTGGTATTACTTGCTGGCCACGCACGGAAGTTGCTGCCGCGGCGCCGACTCCGGCTATAACATCCGCATGGGCCGGTCAAGAAACGTCAGCGGCCCCTTTCTCGACGCCGACGGCATTGACATGATCCAGGGCGGCGGGAAGTTGTTGATTGGTTCTCAAGGCCGCGTGATTGGGGCGGGGCATTTCGGCCTCCTCGAGTTAGGAGACGGCGTTCAGAAGTTCTCCATGCACTGGGAAGCCGACCTGGATCGGGGCGGCGCCAGCGTGCTGGATATCCGCCCTCTGCTGTGGAAAGACGGCTGGCCGGTGGCCGGCGAGAATTTGAAGGAAGGCACCTATGAGATCGAATCTGTTCGCACGGGTACGGCACTCGAGCTTGCAGTAGAGGGCATGCCCGTTGGAGGTCCGCGCAGAAGGGTCAGGCCGCCTGGTGGCGGGCCACCTGGAGGAATGTTCGCAGGCACGGGTGAAGTGATTCCATCCCAGGATGCAGCGCAGGTCGCGGCGAAATGGCCCTCGGGTAACGTCGAACCGCGCATGGCCAATTACCTGTGCCAGGCTCAACAGAAGTGGACGGTTACTGCCGTACCCAACGCCGGCGGTTACCCCGGATCGCCGTATTTTAAGATCGCCATCGCCGGCACGGACCGCGTACTGGCCGCCACCACCGAGGCTGAACTCGTCGTGCTTCCCGCATTCACCGGCGGACCCGAACAACTGTGGCGCATGGACCAGCTAGAGGATGGCTCGTGGCGCATCAGCCCGAAGTCGGCTCCTAATTCCAAGAAGCCGATGGCTCTTTCGGCCGTGGGCAGCAGTTTCGCGACGCTGGCCGAGTTCGATCCCAAGAGCGACAGGCAGCGCTGGTGGTTCAAGACGCCATGACTCGACGATCCACGCTAGCCGTTTTGGTTCTGCTCGCCGCGCATGACGCGGCGGCGCAGGTTTCCTGGCCTACATTGACAAAACCGGCGTCGCCGGTAAGCGCTCCAGACGCGGACGGCTTCATCCATCGCTGGCTCCTCCTGGAGCCGATCCACGCAACCGGGCTCGGCGATGCGGCCGTTCAGGCGGAAGTCAAAAGAGAGTATTTTCCCAACCAGTTCACGGTGGTGCCGCACGACGGCGATAAGGTGACCGTGGACAGTGCCGAACTGACCTGGTACGCGGTGGATACCAAGCTCTACAGCGTCAACCTGTATCACTTCGCGCGAGCCTTGGGCAAGCCAACCTCCGACGTTCTCTTCTGGGCGGTCACCGTCATAAACTGCCCGCGGGAGATGTCCGGCGTACGGCTGGCCATCGGCTCGAATGCCGCATCGGTGTGGTGGGTGAACGGCCAGGAGGTCGTTGGCATTTACGGTGACCGCCAGACTGTGATCGACGATGGCGTCTCGAAGAGGCTCACGCTCCATCAGGGTCCGAACATAGTGCGCGCGGCCGTGGTCAACGGAGGCGGCGCCACTGACTTCTGCGCGAGGTTCCTGGACGCCAACGATAAACCACTCCAGGGCTTCACCGTAAGCCTGAGCGCGCCCGGCGCCCGCGCCCCCATCGAGCAGCAACTGACCTTTACGCCGTATCACCCGAGTGATATCTACACTGTCGGCGAGACCGTTGGCTGGACAGTGACGCCCGGTCCGGCGAAACCCACCTACAGCTACAAGTGGACCATCCGCCGCAACAACGCAGTGGTTCTCAAAGAAGGTAAACTCGATCTTTCTTCCGGCAAGGACAAGATCGAAATCGGCGGCGACCAGCCTGAGATGATCTACGTCGCCGTTGAACCTGATGGCACTCTCGACGCCAAGTCCACATCAGCTTTTGTAGGAGGGAACACGGGCCGCAACAATGGACTCTACGCGGTCGGCGCCGCCGTCTCACCCACCAAAATCGGGCTCTCCACGCCGCGTCCGGATGACTTCGATGCATTCTGGCAGGGCAAGCTGAACGCCCAGGCGAACGTCCCGATTCACCCCGTTCTCACGCCGGTTCAAACAGACGTGGCCGGAGTTGAGGAGAACATGTTTGAACTCGACGCGCTTGGCTCTCACACTCACGGTTACATCGCCAAGCCCGTTCGCGAAGGTAAGTTTCCCGCTCTGATCCAATTGCAGTACGCGGGCGTGTACGCGTTGAATCCGCATGCCGCCGCGCAACATGCCGCGGAAGGATGGCTGACGATCAACGTCGATTCGCACGACAAACTGCCGTCGGATGAATCCGGCAACATTCCCCGAAATTACCAGGCTATCGGCAATACGGATCGTGAGAAATCCTATTTCCTGAACATGTATCTGCGCGATTCGCGGGCGCTGGATTACTTGCTGACTCGGCCCGATTGGGATGGCAAAACGATCGTACTCACGGGCGGCAGCATGGGCGGGCAACAAAGCCTTGCACTTGCCGGACTGCGGCCAGAGAAGATCACCGCTGTGTTGGTTTGCGTGCCGGCCGGTGCGGATACCAACGGAGATCTTCATGGACGTAAAGCCGGTTATCCCAACTGGCCGTCAGACAACGCCGACGCCATGAAGACCGCGCTCTATTTCGATACCGTCAATTTTGCATCCCGCATCCATGCGCCGGTAATGGCGGGCATGGGCTTCATCGACACCATTTCGCCGCCGGCTGGAATCTGGACTGCGCTCAACCAGATTCCCGGGCCCAAAGAACCACTCCCTCTCATCGAATCCGAACATGACAATCTGACTCCGATGAAAGGACGAGCCTGCCCTGCGCGCACAAAAGAACTCCTTGATCTTATGGTGAAGGGCGGCGAGTTCAAACCCTGACTCATTCGCCGCGGCTATCACTGCAATCGCGAAATGCGAACTGTGATAGACAGGAGCCTAATGGAGGTGAAATGAAAAAGATTCTTGCGACCGCCACGTTCGTGGCCGCAGTCGCGTTTGCATCTGAACCGGTGAATGTCAGGGTCAAGATCGACAGCGGCATGTTAGAAGGTGCAACGACCGCGGATTCCTCGGTTCGTATCTTCCGCAGTGTGCCTTTCGCGGCGCCTCCTGTCGGCAATCTGCGGTGGCGCGCTCCGCAGCCAGTTGCCGCCTGGAGCGGCGTACGCAAGGCCACTGAATTTGCCGCCCACTGCGTTCAAGGTAAGGTATTCGGCGATATCGCGCCCCGCGGCGCGGAAATGAGTGAGGACTGCCTTTCGCTTACGGTTTGGACGCCTGCCCACGCTTCCGTCGAGCGGCTTCCGGTTTACGTATGGTTCTACGGCGGAGGGTTCGCTGCGGGCGCCGAGGATGAACCGCGCTACGACGGGGAGAGTTTTGCAAAGCAAGGCATCGTCGTGGTGAACGCCAATTACCGGTTAGGCATTTTCGGATTCTTTGCACATCCCGACCTCACAAAAGAATCCGGACACAACGCTTCCGGCAATTACGGACTACTCGATCAAGTGGCCGCCATAGAATGGGTGCGCAAAAACATCAAGGCATTCGGAGGCGACCCGGAAAATATCACCATCGGAGGCGAGTCGGCGGGATCGCTTTCGGTGAGCGCGTTGATGGCCTCGCCTGTTTCGCGCGACCTGTTTCAGCGCGCCATTGGCGAGAGCGGAGCGTTTCTGGGAAAAACGGGCGGCCGCAATATGATGACGCTGGCCGAAGCCGAGAAGGAGGGCGTCGATTTCACCGCATCCGCCGGCGCGAAGTCACTGTCGGATCTGCGCGCGATGCCTGCCGCGGATCTGCTGGCGACCGCCTCCAAGAAGTCCAACGGGTTCGGTTTCTGGCCCATCGTAGACGGCTATTTCCTTCCAGCCGATGCTGTTTCTATCTACGCTCAAGGCAAGCAGGCCCATGTCCCACTGCTTGCCGGCTGGAACGCGGATGAGATGCGTATGGCGGTAACGATGGCGCGGACGAAGCCCACCGCCAAGAGCTTCGCCGATCAATTGCACAAGCAGTTCGGGGCGCGCGGCGATGACGCCGAAAAGGTATATGCCGCGGCGGATGATGAGGCGGCGGTAATGGCTGCTGGCGACCTGGCGAGTGATCAATTCATCGTTTACGGGACTTGGAAATGGATCGAAGAGCAAGCCGCCACGGGAGTACCGGTCTATCGATACGAATTCGATCGGCCCGTTCCGGCGCCGGAAGCCATGAAGGGCATGGGCGTCAAGACCCTCGGCTCACCGCACGCGGCGGAGTTGGAGTACGTCTTCACTATGCTCGACTCCAAGAAAGCCGACTGGCAGCCGGACGATTACAAAGTGGCCAAAACCATGAACGACTACTGGGCGAACTTTATCAAGACGGGCAATCCAAACGGCGCGAGCCTGCCGAAGTGGCCGGACTTCACTAAGACCCACCAGGTGATGCACCTCAATACCGAGTCCCGCGCGGAGCCCGAGCAACATCGCGACCGCTACGTGTTCCTGGACTCGGCGCCAGTTGAGACAGCGACGCACTAAGGCCCTGCGGACGCGCATCGCGCAAGCATGCCCGAAATAAAACTTCCGCAGCCGGTGACAGTGTCCGGCCCCGCTTCTGAATGAGCCCAATGCGTCGATCCAAGTTCGGTTTCTCGATGGGCAGCGCACGCAAGTCCCGGCGAGCTTCCATTTCGAGCACTATGGCGGGAAGAACGGCCACGCCTAGTCCCGCGCCGACCAGGGCGAGAGCCGTGGACATGTACGTCGTTTCCCAGGCAGGCAGAACCGCCGCTCCCAGCGAGTGTATCGCGTCGTCGACCAGCGCGCACACACTGCTGTCGCGGTCCGTCAGGATCAGTGGGAAGCAAACTAATTCCCGAAGCGTCACTGTCTTCAGGTTCTCAAGCGGCGAACCTTGTTTGAAAATAGCGGCCATCCGATCGGTGAACAGCGGAGTTACTTTGATCTCGCGGGTCTTCTCCTTGACCCAGCCGAGGCCGAAGTCGGTTTCCTCGTCGCGTACCATGTCGATCACACGTTTGGCTGGAGCTTCCTTCAAGTGAACGGAAACGCCGGGGTGCTCGGTTTTCAGACGCGCCAGCAGCGGCGGAAGAATCGTGGCTGCGAGCGATGGCAGAGCGCTGATCGATACGCGGCCGATTCGCTTCTCCGACGATTCTTTGGTAGTGGCAAGAAGCGATTGCAGTTCGCCAACCAGGCGCTCCAGCACCGGGAACAGATCGCGACCCACGCGAGTGAGTTGCACGGAGCGCGTGTTGCGGTCGAGGAGGCGAACGCCCAATTCTGTTTCGAGCTTGCGGATCTGAACCGTGAAGGAGGGCTGCGAGATGTCCAGCGCTTTAGCGGCGCGCGTGAAGTTGCGGTGCCGGGCGGCGGAAAGGAACGCGTTCAGATGATGCAAGTCGATATTCATAGGCGTAGACTATCACCGAATCCCAAGATATTTGTTCTGATGCTGTGCTTGCAGTGCGCGCTGCAAGCCCGCGTCGTTCGGCTCGCAGTGGAGCATCGTGAGCCCACTGGCGCATACGTTGTGTTGGCCGGCCACTTTTCCGGCGAACTCGATCCGAAGGATCCACGAAACGCAATCATTAACGACTTGAATCTTGCGCCACGCAATGGGCGCGGCCAGGTGGAATACTCCGCGACTTTCAAACTGATTCTTCCCGCCGACCCGGCAAAAATGAGCGGCGTGCTCTTGTATGAAGTTCCGAATCGCGGCAACGCGCCTCTGGATTTCTCGCCATTCACCGACGATCGGGATGCCGGCCACGTCCTGGTGAGCAGCGGCTGGCAGGGAGATGTGGAGCCGCGCGAGCGCCTGCAGACGATCGCCGTTCCGGCGGCCAGGAACGCCGATGGCTCGGCGATTACCGGCCCCGTCATGGCGCGTTTGATGAACCTGCCCCCAAACGCCAATACAGCCTCGCTTGACACCGGATATGGGGGCCTTCATTATCAGCGTCCCGCCTCGCTCGATACCACCAGGGCGATACTGACGAAGCAGGCGTCCGACGATGGGGAAGTGGTCGCCATTCCTTCCTCGGCATGGGCGTTCGCCGATTGCACCCGCACTCCTTTTCCCGGCGAGCCCGACCCGGCCAAAATCTGCTTGCAAGGCGGCTTCGATTCCAGCCTGTTGTATCAGGTGGTATACACGGCGAAAGACCCCTTGGTTCTCGGCATCGGCTTCGCGGCAACGCGGGATCTAATTTCATTCCTCCGTTACGATGACGCCGACGATCATGGCAATCGGAACCCGCTCGCCGGTCATATTCATCACGCCATCGCTTTTGGTACATCGCAGTCCGGAAATTTTCTGAAGACATTCCTGAATCTGGGATTCAATCAGGACGAAAAGAAGCGCATCGTTTACGACGGCATGAACCCGAACATCGCCGGGCGGCAGACGCCGATGAATTTCCGGTTCGCCATTCCGGGAGGAGCAGCCGGTTATTTTGAGCCGGGAAGCGAGGGTGTTTTGTGGTGGAGCGATTATCGCGATGAAGCACGGCATCGGCCTACCGCCGGGTTGCTTGATCGCTGCCGCTCGACGAACTCGTGCCCGAAGATCATGGAGACGTTCGGGTCCACCGAGTTCTGGGGTTTGCGCATGTCGCCGGGCTTGGTCGGGACAAGAGCGGAAGTCGACATTCCGCTGCCACCGGAAGTGCGGCGGTATTACTTTCCCGGTGTCACCCACGGCGGTGGTAAAGGCGGGTTCAGTGTTGCGAGTTCACCTCCGGGCGCCTGCGTATTGCCCGCGAACCCAAACTCGACCGCGGAAAGCATGCGAGCGCTACGGAAAGCACTCATCGCCTGGGTAGTGCGCAACCAACCGCCGCCGGAAAGCCGCTATCCCCGCCTGGATCATGGCGACTTAGTTGCCCCGCAGCACACGGCCATGGGCTTTCCCGTGATTCCCGGCGAACCCCTGCCGGATAACATCATGAACCGCTTTTGGGATTATGACTTCGGCCCCGCCCTTCGCTACAACGACCTTTCAGGCGCCATTACCCAACAGCCGCCCGTTATCCGCGGCTTGATTCCCATGCTGGCGCCGCGCACGGATTCTGACGGCAACGAGGTCGGCGGCGTTCCTTCCGCGCTGCACCAGGCGCCGCTGGGGACCTATCTCGGTTGGAATGTGGCGGCCTCCGGATATCTCAAAGAGCACAGTTGCGGATTCGTAGGCGGGTTCATTCCCTTCGCCCGCACAAAAGCCCAACGGATTGCAGCCGAAGATCCGCGACCGTCGCTTGAAGAGCGTTACGGCAATCATGCTTCTTATGTGAAACGCGTGAAAGAGGCTGCGGACAGACTAACCCGAGAAGGCTTCCTACTACCGGACGACGCTGCCCGGATCGCCAGCGAGGCGGAGGCTAGCGATGTCCTCCGCTGATACGGCGCCAACACTCACCGCGCTTGGTGGGATTCGCGTTCTCGACTTCACACACGCCTTGGCGGGACCGTACTGCACAATGCTGCTGTCCGACTATGGCGCGGAGATTTACAAGCTTGAATCGCGGGAAGGGGATATGGGGCGCGGGTGGGGTCCGCCGTTCGCCGCAGATACTGCGCACTTCTTCCTGGGCTTGAATCGCGGGAAGCAGGGCATCTCCATTGACCTGAAGCACCCCGAGGGAAAAGAGCTGTGCCTCGGGTTGATCGATAAGATGGACGTGCTGGTGGAGAATTTTCGCCCTGGCTCCATGGACCGGCTTGGGCTCGGCTACGAGTCCCTGCGCGTGCGGAATCCGCGGCTGGTTTACTGTTCCATTTCGGGCTACGGTCAGCAGGGCCCGTCACGCGACGAAGCGGCCATGGACCTGGTAGTGCAGGCTTCCTGCGGGCTGCTGAGTATCACGGGGACCGAGGACGGAGAATCGACGCGGTGCGGCTATGGCGTCACCGATGTAACCGCCGGACTCTTTTCCGTAATTGGAATATTGCTCGCGCTGCGCGCGAGGGAAACAACAGGCCGAGGACAATATGTGGACGTGTCCATGCTCGATAGCATGATTTCCACGATGACTTCAAATTACGCGAGCTTCCTGGGGTCGAACAGCGTGCCGCGCCCGATGGGGACGTCATTTCCCACGATTGTCCCTTACCGCGTATACAAGGCCAGTGATCGTGCGATGGCCATCGCGGTGGGGAGCGAAAAGCTTTGGTCGGCGTTTTGCGAGGCGATCGAACGGCCGGATCTGGAGCGGCACCCCGGTTACATATCCAACGCCGAGCGTGTCGCGAACCGCAACATTCTTGAGCCGCTTCTGGACGGCGTGTTCGCTCGGCGACCGGTTGCAGAGTGGCTGGAAAGAATGCACGCCGCAGGAGTGCCTTGTTCACCGGTTCGCAGTTTCCGGGAAGTGTTGGAGCATCCGCAAGCCGCGACACGCCAGATGTTCCCACTCATGGAGCACCCTTCAGCTGGTCCTCATCGTGTCACGGGCACGCCGGTGAAATTGTCCGAAACACCGGGGCATCCATCTTCTCCAGCGCCAGCGTTGGGCGAGCACACCCGCACTGTGCTGAAGCAGTTGCTTTCGCTGGATGATGCGGCGCTCGACGATCTGGCTGCTCGTCAAGTGATGTTGGAGGCATAAGGCCCGCATGCTCGCGTTCCTGGGGTTAGTCACGATAGCTTCCGTGCTGGCGGCGATCCTGAGCCGCCGGATGACTGTTCTTTCGGCGTTGATTGTATTTCCGGTCGTGACCGCGCTGGCCGGCGGGTTTGGCCTGCGGACAAGGACATTCATGGTGCATGGAATCCAGAATGTGGCCGGAGTCGCGGGGATGTTTATCTTCGCAATCCTCTATTTTGGAGTCATGAGCGATGCCGGGCTCCTCGATCCGGTAGTCGATGGTATTCTCCGCGGGGCCGGAAGCAATCCTACGCGGATCGTGCTGGGAACGGCGCTACTGGCTTTGTTGGCCCACCTGGATGGGTCCGGCGCAGTCACCTTCCTGGTCACCGTACCGGTGATGCTGCCTCTTTACACCAGGCTGGGAATGGACAAGCGCGTTCTGGCCTGCGCGGCTTCGATGGCCGCGGGTGTGAACTTCCTCCCTTGGACCGGTCCAATGATCCGCGCTGCCGCTTCGCTGCACATACCGGTGATGGCGATCTTCCGGCCGTTGCTGGCGGTCCAGGCGGCTGGATTAGCGTTCGTTTTTGCGAGCGCGTGGTGGCTGGGCAGGCGCGAGACCCGAAGGCTGGGTCTTAGCCGGGGCAGGGGCGAAGCATTCCGCCGCGAACTGGATCAAAGCGCCAGCGCCTTGCGGCGCCCGAAGAGATTCTGGATCAACGTGACACTCACGTTGATCGTAATCGCAGGAATGATCGTTGCCCGGCTCGACCCGGTCGTCGCCTTCATGGTGGGGCTGGTGGTGGCGTTATGGGTCAATTATCCGGATCTCGAAATGCAAAGGCAGCGCATTGACGCGCACGCCCGCGCAGCGTTGATGATGGCGGCTATCTTGTTCGCCGCCGGATCGTTCACCGGCATTCTGAAGGAATCGGGCATGTTGGAGGCGATGGCGAAATTCACCGTGTCGCTCGCACCATCCAGCTTCGCGAGGCACCTCCCGTTTGCTCTGGGGCTCGTCTCGATGCCCTTGAGCTTGCTGTTTGATCCGGATTCTTTCTACTTCGGAGTGTTGCCGGTGCTTACAGAAGCGGCACGCGGAAGCGGTATCGCGCCCGTCCAGATGGCGCAGGCGGCGGTGCTGGGTTTGCACACCACGGGATTTCCTGTTAGCCCGCTTACCCCTGCTACCTTCCTTTTGGTAGGGCTCGCCGAAATCGAACTCCGCGATCATCAGAGGTTCGCGTTTCCTTTTCTTCTCGGGGCGTCTGTTTTGATGACGATCGTGGCCGTCTTACTGCGGGTTTTTCCGGTCTGAACTCATGCTCCTCCCCATTTGCCAGTACACGGAGTAGCGCTGATCGCTAATCTGATATAGGGGCATGAACCGGTAAGTCGCGTTTTCGCCGGCTGAGCTGAAGCGAAGATCCGACGGGGATTCAATTTGAATCGACTGCAGGGCCGCAATCTTGGGCAGTGCGGCAGGCGCCGGAAGATCTTTGGGTTCGGTGGAGCGGCCGTGGACAATCCGCATCGGCCCGTCGGGTGGACCCGTGCCCAGGTCGGCGGCGAGAACCAGTGGGCCGTACAGCGCAGCAGCAACCGAGTCGTCACCAGGCAACCTTTCCTGTCGCAGTTCCATGGGCAAGCTCACCGTGAGGGTGTCCCCGTCCTGCCAGGTCCTTCGGATGGCCAGATACGATCCCGGGTCCGCCATCGCTTCAATTGGCCGCCCGTTGATCTGCACCTGGGCATCTTCCGTCGTCCAGCCTGGAATCCGAACGTGAATCGTGCGCGGCGCCGGACGCGAGGATTTGATTTTGAGCGTGCTGCCCTGTTCGCGCGGGAATTGCGTGACCTGCTCGATGGCAATCCCTTCGTCCTTCCAATCGAGCGTGGATGAAATGAACTGGTTCACATAGATCGCGCTGCCGCGACGGAAATAAATAGTGTCCGCAAACTTGGCGAACTCCTCGACGCCCGTGCCCGTGCAGCACCAGAACGATTCCTCGGCCGAGTTGTACGCACGCCAA
>Ga0326727_10012407_pt1 | contig 19412 bp, 14 predicted proteins | sample MB2enrmetagenome_FD_207643 | JGI IMG/M metagenome (GOLD analysis project Ga0326727, IMG submission 207643) | Lab enriched peat soil microbial communities from McLean, Ithaca, NY, United States - MB29MY | ecosystem: Environmental > Terrestrial > Soil > Wetlands > Peat | place: USA: New York...
CCTCCCCGCCGGCGATTGCCTGAAAATAGGCGTGCGGCATATATTTTCGCATCGACTCGGCCACCTGCTCCTTGGTCAAACCGCGCAGGATGTTCACGAAGTCCAGCAGAAAATCCGGTTTTCCACGCCGGAGCTGCATCGAGCCGATCTGCGATGCAATCTTCTGAGAGCCCTCGAAGTCGAAAAGCTGACTGTAATAAAGTTCATCCTGGAACTTGAGAATCTCCATCTCGGACGGACCGCCAGCGAGGTACCGTTCCAGTTCGGCTTGGTAAAGGGAAAGCGCTTTGTCCACGTTCTCGGGGTTGTTCTGCATATAGACCATCAGGAGCGATTCGTCACCGTAGGACATCGGATAGGTGAAAACGCCGTATGTCAACCCCCGCTGATCGCGGATCGTGCGGATCAGGCGCGAGGTGAGTATGCCTCCGCCGAAGACGCGCGTGCCGAGCATAAAGGCGGTATAGTTGGTGGAATCCGTGTAAGGAGCGCCGGGAGCGGCCATCAAAACCACCGACTGCTGCGCCCCGGGTATCGTCACTTCGGTCCGCGTATCTTTGCCGGGCACGGGCAGAAGCGCAGGAACGGCCATCATCAGGGCGGGGCGCTGTTTCCATCCGCCGAATTCCCGTTCCACTGCCGCCAGCGCATCCTCGAAGGAAACGCGGCCCACCACGGTGATCACGGCGTTCTCCGGCCGCACGACTGCCGTGTAGAAAGCGTCGATGTCGTTGGTGTCGAGCGCGAGGATGTCGTCCTTCGTCGCCAGGGAATCCAGTCCATCGCCCTTGCCGCCGAACGCGATCCGGTCCAGCGCTATCGAGGCACGGAGATCCACCGACGGATTCGAATCCAGCTTTTCCAGACTTTTGATTGCACGATCCTTCTCTTCCTCCAGCAAGTAATACGGGAAAACACGGTCGGCCACGGAAAGGCGGAGCGCGGTTACGGCATTGCTGAACTGCGAGTCGGGAAGGGTGATTCCGCCGCCGAGGGTGTTGAAATCGGCTTGCCCCCAATAATTCGCGCCGGATTCCTCCAGACGATTGAGGAGACGCTGCGCGGGCCCGCCCTCGAAGAGGAAATGACGGAGATACTCAGCCTGGAAAGGTTTCACCTGACTCGCGGAACCGCCCCGGAAACCGATGGTAACCGTTGTCTTCTCGTTGAGCGTGAAGGGCTTGTAAAGCAGGGTGATTCCGTTCGAAAGCCTCGCGGTACGAACGGTGGAAAGGTAATTGGAAAGCGTCCCGAGGATGTCGCCTCCGATCGCGGCGTTGACCACTCGCGCATTCGAGAGGGAAACCGCGTCGGGATTCTCGTACTCGCCTGCCGTAATGCCGGCGGAGAAGTTTTCGCGGGTCGCTCCCGGTTCCGTCGGCTTCTGTTTCATATCGCGCTTCACCGCATGGAAGTAACCCAGGTTGGCATTGGTTCTGCCGAGATACTTTCGCATCGCGGAAAGAAGTTCTTCCGATGTGAGCGAAGCAAGCCCGTCGGCAATCCGGGCATATTCGCGCCAACCTCCGTGATTTTCCCAGTGCACCAGGCTCATCAACATCGACTGGACGGTATCGTACCCCATCGCCTCGCGGGAAAGCCATGTGTCGCGAAACATGTTGAAATTGCTGCGGATATAATCGGCATCGACAGTCTCAGCCGGAAAGTCGGGGTCCTTGGTAAAGGAGATCTCTCCCTGACCGCCCTCCTCGGAGGAATCATAAGAGAAATCTTCCAGCGCACCGGATTCCGAGAGAAAGAGAAGAGCGAGCGATTCCCGGTTGGTCGATTCCAGTTTTGGAAGCGGAAAAAGCGCGCGGCCGAAATCCTCGCTCGCACTGCCCTCCACGCGCACGACAACGCCATTCGTGACGGGGAGAGGCGGAACAGAACGCTTCTCGGGCACGGGTCCTGCGTTGTAGCCTCCGAAGAGCTTGAGTGCAAGGGCGAAAGCGTCCTCCGGCTTCACGTCGCCGGTAATGATGAGATAGGCGTTATCCGGGCGGTAGTAGCGCCGGTAAATCTCCCGATAAACCCAGTCACGATCAGCGTTCTTCACGTCCGCAATTTCACCCGAGAGATAACTCATCGGATGGTTGCCGTAGGCGGCGTGATATAAGGCTTTGTAGAGTTTATCGCCGGGATTGGAATAATACTTGGAGATTTCGGAAAGCACCACCTTCTTTTCCAACTCGAATTCGGCGGGATCGAAAAGGCTGTTGGTCATCCTGTCCGCTTCGACACGCATTGCAGTTTCCAAACCCGCCTTCGGAAGCACTTCCCAGTAAGACGTGCGGTCCCATGTGGTGTAGGCGTTAAAGCGGGCGCCGATGTCGGAAAGGGTCCGGGCGATGGCGCCCTTACCATAGTTGGTCGTTCCCTTGAACATCATGTGTTCTACGAGATGCGTGAGTCCGGTGCGACCGTTCGTATCCTCGTTGCGGAATCCAACGCGGTAGGTAAGGGCGATGCCGACAAGCGGAATGGAATGTTCCTCCTTCACGAGAACCCGCAGACCGTTCGGCAGGACGGTTTCGTGAATTCCGTTAGTGAAAGTTAAGCGGGAGAGATCGAAGGAATATAGGGATGAAAAAGCCAAAAAGAAAAAGGGCAAAATAATCCAGACGGATTTTCTCGGCATGGAACAGCCTCCGGTTTTTATACCAGATATGATAACTGTTATCTGCAAAGTCTTCAAGTTCAAGCCATAAAGTTTGGAAAATTTTTTACACAACCAGGCATCTATTTCAATCCAAAGTCTTCAAGAATCACATAAAAGTCATCAAACATGGAGAAAATCCTGCAGAGATAGATATCTCGGATCTTGAAACCGCAATATATTGGGAGCAAACAGACCAAAGGGCCGGTTCCCTGTTCGAGGGGCCGGCCCTTCAGCGGAGGTGCGTCTGATTATTTTTGAAGTGCGGAATGATTTTACGCGATCCCGTCAAAAATGTCAATCGATTGCGTAGTAATATGACGCACCGTGCCGTTCCTAATATTGAAACGACAAACAACATGATGCGCCGTGCCATCAACAGGGAAGGGGCTTTCCTGATAATTCATGCCCGGGTTGCGTAAACTTGTGATTCGTGCTATCATTTCTTCAGGCAAATTTGGGAGGGGAACCCATATGCCAACGCCGCCTCTGGAACAACTGCTCCAGTTCGAGCGGAGCCTCTGGAAAAAGGGCTTTCGCCGCGTGGCCGGAATCGACGAGGCCGGGAGGGGGCCTCTCGCGGGACCGGTCGTCGCGGCGTGCGCCCTTTTCGAGGAAGGCGCGGGTATCGAGGGCGTTTACGATTCCAAGGCCGTGTCTCCCAAGAAACGCGAGAAACTTTATGATCTCATAACCTCGCAGGCCGTTTCGTGGGCCATCGGTATAGTGGAAGCGCCCGTTATCGATAAAATCAACATCTACCAGGCCACCATGCTCGCCATGCGTCAGGCAGTCGACGGACTTACCGTTCCGCCCGATTTCCTTCTCATCGACGCCATGCCACTGAAAACCGACATTCCTTCCAACCCCATCATCAAGGGTGACCAGAAATCCTTCGCTGTCGCCGCCGCGTCCATCATCGCCAAAGTAACCCGCGACCGCATCATGAACGATCTCCACACGAAGTATCCCGAGTTCGGTTGGAACCGCAACAAAGGTTACGGCACAGCCGAACACTACGCCGCCCTCGAAGCCTACGGTTACACACCGCAGCACCGACAGAGCTTCAACCTCTCCTCGGACGGGCGCTGAGACCACTCCGTAATCAGGCAAACCTATACGGAGGCCGCAATATGGATGACCGTCTGAAAAAGCAACTGGATTTCATCGTCGAGATCGACAAGATCAAGGCCATCATTCGCAAGTCCAAGTTATTTGATGGCTCCCGATTGGAGAACGACGCGGAGCATTCCTGGCATCTAGCCATGATGGCCATCCTGCTTTCCGAATACGCCAACGCGCCGATCGACCTTCTGAAGACAATCAAGATGGTGCTGATTCACGACATCGTCGAGATCGACGCTGGAGACATCATCGTCTACCAGAAAGATCCCTCGAAGACGGATGAAAAGGAAGCCGCCGCTGCCAACCGGATCTTCGGTCTCCTGCCGGACGATCAACGGAGCGAACTCCTTGAGTTGTGGCGGGAGTTTGAGGAAAAAAGAACGCCTGAAGCGAATTTCGCCGGAGCGATCGATCGCCTGGAACCCGTTATGCAGAACTATTTCACGGACGCGTACGCGTGGAGAGAGCATCATATAACTGCCGCGAGAGTTCTGGAAACGAACCGGGGCAAGATCGGCGCCGGTTCCGCGAAGCTGTGGGAATACGCGGAAAGCATCATCAATGAGTGCATAAAAAAAGGCCTGATCGGATGAACGGCTCTGTTTTGAAGTTTTCAAAAACGATTTCGATATTGTCGAATCGAAGAAAATGATCTCGCGGTTGATCCGGAAAGATGAATCAGAACTTTGATGAGACCAATCGATGTTCAGCCGTTTGCCATTTACCACTTTTTCCCTTAAAATAATGTATCAATGAAAAGGAAGCCCCGATGATGATTGAAAATTCCCCCCGGACGCCGGCATCTCCCGTTCCCACCCTGGAAATGGCCCGAGAAACCCTCCGCCGCGTTTTCGGCTATCCGTCGTTTCGGCCGCTTCAGGAAAAGGCGATCGAGTCGGTGCTTGCCCGAAAGGACACGCTGCTGGTGCTTCCTACAGGTGGCGGCAAATCCGTCTGCTACCAGATCCCGGGACTGCTCTTTCCCGGACTGACCATCGTCGTTTCTCCGCTCATCTCGCTGATGAAAGACCAGGTGGGACAGCTTCAGGCGCTCGGTGTTCGGGCGGCGCTCCTGAACAGCACTCTCGAGTATTCGCAGGCGCAGGCCGTCAAGCAGATGGTGCGGACCGGACAGGTGAAACTTCTCTACCTCGCTCCGGAAAGCCTTCTGCGCCCGGATATTCTCGACCTGGTATCGAAGGCGAACGTCCGCTTGCTCGCGGTGGATGAGGCACACTGTATCTCGGAGTGGGGCCACGATTTCCGCCCGGAATACCGCATGCTGGTCCAGCTTCGCGAGCGCGTCCCCGAAGCTTCCTGGATCGCCCTGACCGCAACGGCCACCCGCCGCGTACGAGACGACATACGGCGCGTTCTCCGTTTCCGGGAGGGCGGCAACGTCGTGATCGGCAGTTTCGACCGCCGTAATCTTTTCCTCGAAGTCCGCCCACGCGTGAAGCCGCAGGAACAGGTGCTCGAAGTTCTCGAACGTTTCCGGGGAGAACCCGGCATTGTTTACTGCATGACGCGCAAGCAGGTGGATGAACTCTCGGCGTTTCTCGTCTCGAAGGGAGTCGCCTGCATGCCCTATCACGCAGGGCTTTCCGACGAAGCTCGTCAGGCGGCGCAGGACAAGTTCCTCCGCGACGACGTACAGGTGATCGTGGCGACCATCGCCTTCGGAATGGGAGTACACAAATCGAACGTCCGCTTCGTCATCCATCACGACCTGCCGAAATCGCTCGAGAGTTATTACCAGGAGATCGGTCGCGCCGGCCGCGACGGTCTTCCCGCCCACTGCCTGCTCCTCTTCAGCCACGCCGACATCCGCCGCGCCAAGTTCTTTCTCGATCAGGCGACCGACGAAAAGCTGCGGAAATCGATGGAGGAGCACCTCTATGCGATGGTGCACTACGCCGAAACCGACACCTGCCGCCGCATTCCACTCCTGCGCCACTTCGGCGAGGAACCGAAGCTCGCCGAGAACGGGTGCGGAGCCTGCGACCGCTGTGTAAAGCCCGCAGAAGAAGAAGGAAGCGACATTACCGATATCGCGCTCCTTTTTCTCACCGCAGTCGACCTTTGCGGTCAGAACTTCGGCGCGGAGCACATCATCGACGTCCTGCGCGGCACGAAAAGCGAAAAGGCCCAGCGCTTCGATCACGACAGCCTGCCGGTCTTCGGAAAGGGTAAAAAATTCACCCGCGCGGAGTGGAGCGAATTCCGCCACGAACTGCTTCGCCAGGCTTTAGTGAGAAGGGACGCGGACCATTTCGGCGTTCTGCGCATCACCGCGCTCGGGCTGGATGTGCTCCACGGTCACGAGCAGGTTTCGGGACGCGCGTCCCTCGTTTCCCGGAAGCCTTCTCCGACGGATCGCCGGCGCAGCCTGGTGGAAGCGGCCGATCCGGCCTTGTTCGACCTTCTCAAGAAGAAACGCAAGGAGCTGGCCGACGAACTGGGCGTACCTCCATACGTGATTTTCCACGACACTGCGCTCCTCCAGATGTCGGAACTCAAGCCTCAGAACGAACACGATTCCCTCAACATCACGGGTGTCGGCGAGAAAAAACTGGAGCGCTTCGGCGAAGAATTCCTCTCGGTCATCCGCAGATATACCCGTTAACCGGATTGCTTTCCATATGAATCAGGGCCGATAACCGCCTCGATCATCTATTCCGCAACGAAATTACCCTTGATATTTCCTTTTTTTCATGCAATACTTTACTGTCGAAGAAGGGAATTTTATGAACAAATCTCTGTCGCTCTGGTTTTGCGTGTTGTCGCTTGCGGGGGGATTCCTCTACCTGCTGACGGGTATCGCTTGCACTTCCGTCTCCAAATCCGGTTCCGGCCGAACGACAGTCTATTATATGGCCCCAGTTTCCTCCGCATCTTCTTCTATGACCCAGAGGTCGCCGTCCAAGGTTTATTATATGGGACCATTCCATCCTTCCCTCGCCGGAACCAATTTATCATTCAATCGCGAGACCGCTCCTTCGGTTAATGAAATGAGAGAATTGCGTAGCCGCCTTTTATCCGAGGATCCTCGCCGCTCATGAGAATTTAAATAGTAAAAACCGATGGAGATTAAAATGAAGCTGAAAAACAGCAGCAGAATACTTGGATTTTTAACCCCTCCGCTTTCCCTTCTGTCGCTGCTCTTCTTCGGCTGCGCTCCCGTCTGCTATTACATGGCACCGGTCTCGTCCAGTAGCGCCGCATTATCATCATCCGAATCTTCATCCGAAATGATTGCCTATTATATGGGGATGATCGCTCTTTCTATAAGCGGGAAGGTCCTGGATTCAAACACAAAAGCCGCTATAGCCGGGATTCGCTTGTCTCTTCTCCAGGGAAACCAGACGGACGAGACCACTCTTTCCGCAACCGACGGGTCTTATTCAATCTACCTCGGCTCCGCGACGAACGCCCTCTACACTGTCGCAGCCGCCGACGTCGATGGAACCGACAACGGCAGCTATTCGAACCTCTCCGTCACTGTCGACGTTCGGTCCATTCCCTTTACCACCAACTTGGAAATCGATCTTGTGAAGACCAATTGATGTGGGGGGCGACATGAAAACCAAAAATCGGCTTCAGAAAATCGGATCGATCCTGGTCTCCGGTTTTTTTATACTTTTCGCCGGGGTTTCATGCGCACCGCCGTCTTACTATATGGGACCGGTGAGAGATACATCCGCGGCGCTTCAACCGGACGTTCGGACAAAGACCGCAATTGCCCGCATACGGGTTTCGCTGCTCCAAACCGCTGACGCCGATTTACACCGGAAAATCGGGTGAAATGATGAATGTAATGAAATCCCTGAAGCAGGCCGCTTTTACTGCGCAATGGAAAGTCAACGAGGTCGCACACCCCTTGCAATGGCTGGAACTCGAGATAACGCGCCGCTGCCCGCTTTCCTGCCGTCACTGCGGCTCCTCCTGCGGAATGGGCGAAGCTCCGGTGGGAGAACTCGCCTTCGAGGAGCTGATCGGAGTCTGCAGACGCATCGCCGACGCCTATGATCCTTCGAAGATCAAGGTGGCTATTACGGGCGGAGAGCCTTTCGCGCGGCCGGATTTGTTCCATCTCATCGCCCATATCACGGAAATGGGATTCCGCGCAAGCATCGTTACGAACGGATACCTGATGCGGCAGGAGCATCTCGCTCTCCTCGCCGCGGCCGGGATCACCTCCCTGTCGGTGTCGCTGGACGGTCTCGAAACCACGCACGACTGGGTACGCGGTCGGGAAGGCTCCTTCCGGAGGGCAATCGACGCGATTCGGATGCTCAAGCAAAGCGGCTTCTTTTACGTGGAACCCATCACGACGGTCAACCGACGAAACCTTTCCGAACTGCGGGAAATGAAACCGCTTCTGGAATCTCTCGGCGTCGATGGATGGCGCTTCGGAAAGACCTTTCCCATCGGCCGTGCGACAAACGACCCTGAGCTCTTTCTCGACGCGAAAGGCTACCGGGAACTGCTCGGTTTCGTGAAGGAACTGCGAAGCCATAAAGACAGGATCATCCGTGATGTCTCCTTCTTCGAAGAAGGCTGGTTCGGCAGCGACGAACTCGTCTACCGCGACTATTTCCACCAGTGCCCGGCCGGCGTCAACATTCTCACCGTGCGCGCCAACGGTAGCGTCACCGGTTGCGCCGCCTCCGACGAAGCCTTCAACCAAGGCAACGTCCGGGAGACCGACGTGGTGGAACTCTGGGAAAGCCGCTTCCAGGTTTTCCGGAACCGCGACTGGATGTACGAGGGACGTTGCGGAGAATGCCGAGCGCGGCTCACCTGCCGCGGCGACGGGTTTCACCTCTGGAAGCCCGGAAATAAAAATCCGGCAATCTGCAACGCCAGGCTTTATGGCCTGACCAGTTTGTCAAAAACGACGACGGGAAAGAAATCAGCGATCTGAGCGCAACTTTTTCTGCTGAAATAAAAGAGGTAAAAATGAAAACCACTTATCTTGTACTGTCCGTTCTTACCATTGTTGTGGCATCTTCCACATCGACATTTTCTTCTCCGCTCCAGAAAACGGCCGTCTATGTTTCCCCCGACGGGAACGACGCCAATTCCGGAATCTCACCCGAAACTCCGCTCCTGAACCTTCAGCAGGCGTTAGAAACGGCAAAAAGCAACAAGATTTTCCTGATTCTCGCCGAATCCGGAGAATACGCACCCGGAAAAGGACTATCCAGCGACGGCGATTACGGAGTTCGGATTGAAGCCAGTGGAATCCGTCTCGTCGGCGGATGGGACAAAGCATTTGTCGGGCAGGACGGTACGAGCCGCCTGGACGGGAAAAACGGACTCGCGCATGTTCTTTTCATCACCAACTCGGATCATTTCACCCTTCAGAATTTCACGATCTCGGGCGGAAACGCCGACGGAAAGGAAACCAACACGATGTGCGGCGGTGGAATTTCCGCAATCGACATCAGGGATTCCCTGTTTTCCAACATCCGTTTCGAGAACTGCCTCGCCCATTTCCTCGGAGGCGGGCTTTTCATGGAATCCGGATCGAACAACCGCGTCTATGCCGACTTCGTCAGCAACGCCGGCTATTTCGGCGGCGGAGCCGACTTCCGTTATGAATCCGGTCTTGTGGTCGAAGGAGATTTCACAGCCAACACCAACGCTTTCGACGGAGGCGGGCTTTACCTCTACCAGTGCAGCAACGGGACAATAAGCGGCCGCTTCACGGACAACCGCACGCGCTGGACCGGCGCCGGATTGGCCCTCTGCCGCTGCAATGCGATCTCGGTCGGCGGATGTTTCTCCGGAAACCGCTCTGAAAACGGCGGCGGAATCTATCTCGATATGAGCAGTTCCTGCAACGTGAACGCGGTCGTCACAAACAACTCCGTGAAAATGGCCGGCGGCGGGCTTTCTATGGAAAGCGGCAATTCCAACGTCATCCGCGGATACTTCTCGGACAACCGGGCGAATATCGGCGGAGGAATCCACGTTCGGTGGCCTGGAGCGCATACCGTCGACTCGACGGTCGTTTCCAACGTCGCGAATTTCCGCGGCGGCGGCGTCATGGTCGAAAAGGGGCGCGGTCTTTCGCTCTTAGGCGAGGTGTCGGGAAACACGGCGGGATTGCAGGGCGGCGGAGTCTGCATCACCGCCTCGGCATCCAACCGTTTGACGGTTCTGCTTCGCTACAATTCGGCCGACAACGGCGGCGGACTTTTCATGCAATCTTCCTCAAACGATTCCGTCTCCTGCCATGTTCTTTCAAATCGGGCGGGAAAGGGCGGAAGCGGCATCACCGTACAGAACGGCCGGGACTTTATCCTCTCCGGATGTTTCTTCGACAGGAATATGGGCACGAATGCGCAGCTCCGTTTGACTTCCTCCACCGGCAACACCGGTTTCATGCTCGTTTCGAACCGCTTTGTGACGGATGACGGAGATCCTTCCGCCGCCATTTTCGAGGACGGAAACACGGATCTCACCGGACGCACGATGGTCGGAAACCGTTTCTCGGGTTATCGGAACGGCGAGCTTTACAGAAATCAGAACGGAAAAACGGTTCCCGGTGTGGACGTACGATTGCTGAACCAACCCGGAGAGCCCGCTCACATTGCATCAAAGGCGGAAGGAAACGTTGCGGACCGACCCTGAAACCTGAATATTCTCGTGGAAATGATATCTCCGGAATCCGGTTTGCCAGCCTTGGAAGGGATTGAATCGCATCACCATCAGGGATGCGAACTGCTTATCCTGATGGACGGTTGTTTTTCGAGTTTTTCGGAAATCAATCGCTCATTCCATTCAAAAAAACATCCTGCGGATGATACCGCAGGATGTTTTCCTCTACTAATCTCAAAATACCTTCCAGTTGGCTCCCACCATTATACCGAAATAAAAATTATTCGGAACCGATGGTGTAGCCAGATAATGCCCCGCCAGGACAGCCAGGTAAAACGCGTGCGCCCAGTCGACCTGGGGAGTCCAGATCGCGACGGCGGAGGGACGATACTCGGGTAGATTGTAATTGCCTGTCTGGTTCGGCTTGCAGAGAATGTTGAAATCCCCGCCTACCATCAATTGGTCCGGAATCGCCTGGAAAAGCAGGTAGGTGTCGTTGTACAAGTACCAGTCGAACGGGCCTTTGAGACCGTAAGCCCCGCTATACCAGTCGATGTAGTATCCGTCGTATCCGGGGACGAAAGAGGCATCTATCTCCAAGGTGTCCACCAGAGCCAACTGGTCTATTCTCCCGCCGTAAATCCAGCCTAAGGGAATCTTGAGCGTCGGGAGCGCCTTGATCCACCAGGAAAACTTGCTGGACCCGGTGCCGCTGTTCGTAGTGCTGAAATCCGGATTCGCGAGCGGGAACCAGCCCCAGGACATCCCGATGTTGTAGATCGGCATGGCTCCGGCTTTGACCTTGAGCTCGAAAATGGCAATCGGAATGATGTCGATGTACAAAAAGGTCTGGTTGTATGCAGGGGTCAGTCCATTCAGAACGCCGATCGCGATCTTGTTGTCTTTCCACAAAGCGTCGTCCGTTTTTGTCAGCGGAATCGTGTACATCGCGGAAGTGTCGAATTCGAGCCCCGTTAAAGCTTTCTGGCTCGCCGAAGCGAGGACGGCCTGTTCCACCACCCAGCCGGGGTCCACTGCGAACAGGGGCAGGGGCAGTAATACAGCGAGAAGCACCAGAATCCATTTTCGCATAATATCCTCCTGCAAATTTCAGAACTCATTATCCCATATATCCGTGTTTTTCGCAAGTGTCGGTACGTCTGAGTCGAACAGTCTGAGTGAACAAGGGATTTGACCAAACCCGTCCTTCCCCTTAAAATGATAAGATGTTGCCGGAGGTAGCCCATGGTCGGAAAGATTGTTTATCGCTCGTTCTGGAGCTGGTGGGACAATTTGTCCTTTTCGCTGGTCAATTCGTTTATGGGAACACTCAATCCTTTCACCCTCGTTATCTTGTCGAGCCTAATGTGGAGCTTCACCGGCGATGCGGGACTTTTTCTTTCCAACCCGGTTTTCTTCGGGGTGGCGCTCGGCGCGGCACTGCTTGGCGCGGCAAGTTTTCCCACAACGGCCGCAGCAGCAGCGATGCAGGAAAAACTCATCGACGAAGGAACCTCCTCCTTCTTTCGCGAATGGTGGGACTGCATGAAACAGGTTATCTGGCGCTCGCTTTTTGTCTCGCTTATATTGGCAGCCGCCGGCGGATTGCTCGCTTTTTCGGTGGTTTTCTACCTCACGGCTCTTGCCGCTTATTTTCCATTCAACTTATTTCCGGTGCTGATTTCGGCCTGGTTCTACGTTATGATCCTGATGGCGCAGAGCGTTCTGGTTCCGCTTCTCTGGCGGGAAAAGATGCCGCTCCACCATTACTTCCTGGTTTCATTCACCGTCACGGCGAAGAACGGCGCCCGCATGTTTGCCGTATCGGCCGTGCTCGTCCTCGTGTTCCTGTTTACCTGCATTCCGCTCTTTTCCCGATGGACGGCGATTTTCACCGTCCTCACCTACACCGGATTTGCCCAAACCCTGAACGCCTGGACCTATCGATACGTTTCCGGTGAAACCGTCGAAAACGAGAGCGTCAAGAAGCGCCGCGCGTCCGAACTGTTATCCCCCTTCGCCTCTCTGTTCAAACCGAAACCGAAACCCGAAAATTGAAATCACGTTTGTAGGCTCGGACAGCCGTTCGTTCCTACAAACGTGATTTCAATTCAACGTTTTCCGCGTTTTTCCGATAATTCGGAAGGACAACTACCCGGAGGAACGCGGATGCTGCGCTTCATGTCTGTTTTTCTTATCCTTTTTTCAGCCCTGACGGCCTCTTTTTCCCTGGACGCCTTCGAGGAAACGCATGTTTTCTCGCTGGAAGGCAGTTCCTGGAAACCATGGCGCGTGGTAAACCTCGAACCCGGCAAATCCGGCGGTAAGGAAGCATGGACACTCTGTGAAAAATCCGACCACAATCCGGAAACGCTCGACCTTTCATTGGACTTTGAGGGAAAACTCGACCGACTTCCCAACTATCGGGTGATCGACGCTAATTACATGGTAGACCGTTTTCAATCGGTCAACGGAAAATCATCTGCGAAGTTCTATTTATCGGACCACTACATTTCGCTGCAGCCGGGCGAAAATTCCATCTTCGCGCCCGGTAAAGTTCCCGGAAGCTTTACTATCGAGTTCTGGACGTACTTCTACCGTAACTATGACAACCAGTACATCCTCCAGTACGTCGGCAACAACCTTTCCGACGAGCGCGACCGCAACCGTTACGGCCTCTCGATCATCACCCGCAACGGGATGCTGACATACCGTTTCGAGAATATCTTCTGGTCCCCCTCCGGCGAACCGTTCAGCTACACCATCACCGAGGACGAACCCTTTGCCCAGAACCAGTGGGAACACCATGCCGTTTCTTTCAACATCAACAACGGGAAACTCACCACCTGGAAAAACGGAGTGGAACAGCAGACCCTCTGGATCACTACCGACGGAAAGGTACTTTCCCCGATTTTCAACCCCTATATTCAGGAACAGCTTTCCACGCCGATCATCATCGGTCGAAACGGCATCTTTTCGCTGGACAAGTTCCGGATTACTCGCGACGCGCTGACCAGTTTCGATTCCCGTCGTTACGAGGACCGGGAAGCTCTTATCGAGACAGATGTCTACAAACTCGACGCGAGACTTTGCTACCTCCGAAAAATCGTTTTCGATACTTCTTCTACGGGCTACTCGCATATCCGCTTTGCTTACCGGATCTCGGAAAGCTACTTCTCGCCGGACGACCGGAAACTTCCATGGGTCTATGTCCAGAACGGACTCGACTCTTTTCCGGAAGAACAATCAAAAGGCCGTTATATCCAGTACCGCGTCATCGCAATTCCCTTCCCCGACACCGACACACCTATCGCGCTCCGTAAATTGCGTCTGGAATATACCGTAGACGAATATCCCGTTTCGCCTTTCCTTGTATCCGCCGTACCTGGCGACGGAAAAGCCGTTATCACATTCCTTCCCTCGCCCGAGGACGACATTTCCGGCTACGAAGTCTACTATGGAAGCCGCAGTCAGGACTACATCTGCAGTGATTCTGCTTCCGGAGTTTCCCCGGTTTTTGTCCCCGCTGGAGCTTCGAAGAACAGTATCAAGCCCGTTCAATATATTCTGGACGGCATCCGCAACGAGCGTCCTTATTTCATATCAGTGAGAACCATTGACCGGAACGGACAACGGAGCGGTTATTCACGGGAACTCTATGTCCGCCCGAGTTCGGTTCAAAACCCTAACCGGTATAGCATCGACCGATGAAAGGAAGGAGGTAACCGATGGCAAGCCAGGTGTTTTCTCCCCACGGGGCGTTGATCCGTCTGCTGATCGGTTTACTCACCCTGTTTATTTGCATTTCGCTCATAAGCATCGCGCACACATTTCTCCATCCGGACTTCGGGGGAATTCATGCGGGCAGCTTTTTCCTCCCTCTTCTGCTCGCTCCCGTGGAACTGATTCTGCTCTGGTCTATTCGTGTCGTCCGGATCATCAGCATCGAGGTTACGCCGGATCATATCCGTTTCCACACTCCCCGAGGCCTCATCCTGATGTACTGGGGCGAAGTGCTCCACTTCCATTTCGACACGCGAAGATGGACCAAAAGTTCCCGTTCCGGTATCGAAGTTTACGAAGTGGCTGACGGACTCCATCCGATCCGATTTTTCGAAATGGCCCGCGACTGCAGTGACGTGGACAACCGCGATAGCGAATGCCTTTTCCCCGACCGGGCCATGCGGCTTCGCGAAGCGGGCATTCCGCTCACGCGCGTCCAGTGCCGCGAACTCGTGGACGCCATCCGCCGTTACGCCGGCCTCGTCCCCGTACACAAAGAAGGGATGTTTTAACCAACGCTTACGAAAAACGCATCGCCATGACCGGAGTCAGATTGTCGACGGCTTTCGAAAGGGAACGGGCTCTCCTCACTTCATCGTGACGGAACGCCCTTTGGAAAAAGAGGGGCGGAAATATCCGTGATCGTTCGGTAGGATCGCCCGGGAAATCCTGTGAATTTTGTTGTTGAGACTGTATGAAAGGAAGAGTTACGCGACCAGGTTGATCATGCGCCCGGTCCCGCTTTCCATCAACGGCATCGAAGAGACACGACTCTTCAAAACGAGCGCTTGCTGGATGATGAAGTCCGCCTCCCGACTCATACGGGCAACAGAGGAATAAGCGGCGATCGAGAGAGATGCGATGGCCATCGGAACGCTCCTGACCGGATTTTTCCATCCGATTATCGGCAGCATACGACAACTCCGTTAATTCTATCTAAAAAAACACCGCCGCAAACTGCGCCGGTGTTTTTTGTATTACTTGTTCTTCGGCGCCTCGACAACCTTGATGCCGAGTTCGTCGATCTGCTTCTGCGTCACCTCGAATGGGGCATTGCTCATCATGTCCGTGCCTTTCTGCGTTTTCGGGAAGGCGATGACGTCGCGGATGGAGTCGAGCCCTTGGAACATCATCACGAGACGGTCAAGCCCGAACGCGAGGCCGCCGTGCGGAGGCGCTCCGTAGGAAAGGGCATCCAGGAGGAAGCCGAACTTGAGCTGCGCCTCTTCGGGCTTGATCTTGAGGATCTCGAAGATTATCGACTGCACGTCGGCGTTGTGAATACGGATGCTTCCGCCGCCGAGCTCGATGCCGTTGAGCACGAGGTCATAGGCGTCGGAGAGAACCTTGCCCGGATCGGTGTCGAGAAATTCAGAGTGTTCCACTTTGGGCGCGGTAAACGGATGGTGTGTCGCGTCCCAGCGGTTCTCCTCAGCGTTCCAGTCAAAAAGAGGGAAATCCACAACCCATACGAACTGGAAATTCTTCTTGTCGCGCAGGCCGAAACGGTCGCCCACGTTGAGACGAAGCGCGCAGATGGAATCGTATACGACCTTTTTGTTGACATCGCCGATGAAGAGAAGCGCATGGTCTTCCTTCGCGCCGGTGACTTCGATCAACTTCTGTTGATGCGCTTCGCTGAAGTATTTCACGATGTTGCTCTCGAGCTTGCCGCCCTTCACGCGCATCCACGCCATTCCCTTCGAACCGTACTTGCCGACGAAGGCGATGAGATCGTCCATATCCTTGCGCGAGAGTTTCGACCCTTCGGGAACGGGAAGACACTTGATCATGCCGCCCGCAGCCGCTACGCTTTTGAACACGCCGAACTCGCAGTCCTTCACGACGTCCGTCACATCCACAATCTCCATCCCGAAGCGAAGGTCGGGACGGTCGATCGCGTACTTTTCCATCGATTCCTTCCACGTCATGCGGCGGATCGGGGTCTTGACCTCGATGTTGTAGTTTTCCTGAAGCACCCGGGCGATCATATTTTCCATAATGGTGATGATGTCTTCCTGGGTGATGTAGCTCATCTCGACGTCGATCTGGGTGAACTCCGGCTGACGGTCGGCGCGGAGATCCTCGTCGCGGAAACATTTGGCGATCTGGTAATACTTCTCTACGCCGCCCACCATCAGAAGCTGCTTGAAAAGCTGGGGAGACTGGGGAAGCGCGTAAAACTTGCCGTGGTTGAGGCGCGAGGGAACGAGGAATTCACGGGCGCCTTCCGGCGTCGACTTACCGAGAAGCGGCGTCTCCACGTCCAGGAAACCTTCCTGATCGAGAAAGTTGCGAATAGTATTGACAATCTTGTGCCGCATGTATAGGTTGTTGAACATTTGCGGACGGCGGAAGTCGAGATAGCGGTAAGTGAGGCGCGCTTCCTCGCCCACGTCTTCCTGGTCGATCTGGAAGGGCGGAGTTTTCGCCTTGTTGAGGATATCGATGTGGTCAATCTTCACTTCGTACTTGCCGGTAGGAATCTTCGGATTGATGTTCTCGGCCGTGCGCGCGAGCACGATGCCGGTTGCACTCACCACATCCTCGCTACGGATTTTCTTCGCGATCTGGTGAGCATTCGGGTCAGTCTCCGGGTCGAACACCAGTTGGATGATGCCGGTACGATCCCGGACATCCAGGAAGGTTAGACCACCGTGGTCACGATTGTTTTGAGCCCATCCGTTCACGACGACACGCATGCCGACGAGAGAATCCTGATTGATATCGCCGCAGTAATGCGTGCGCTGCTGTTCCTTGCGGATCATATAAAGTTCCTCCGGTATTCGGTGCGACCGGCTCGCCTGTCGGCGACGGAAGGACCGTAATCATGATTTTAACGGGAAACGGTCTTTTTCGCAATATTCGCCGTATGCCCTCTGCTTGCAGCGGTTGATTGTAAGTCACTTGAAAAATGGCTGCCGAATTGCTCGCGAGCGGTGCGCAAATTGCGGCAGAAAGTCTTTACTCCGTTAACAACTTTGTCTGAAAATATACTTCCTGTCGGGAGTTTGACATACCTCTGCATTCCCTCTAAAATGCTAGATGGAGGTGCGACATGGTCAATCTCGCGAGCCGCATCGAACATACCCTGCTCCGACCGGAAGCCACCGCCGAGGACATCCGGCGAGTATGCGACGAGGCCATGCGCTACCGCTTCGCAGGCGTCTGCATCAACCCGCTTCGGGTCCTGCTCACCGCACGCCTCCTGTCCGGTTCGGGGGTTCGTGTAGTAAGCGTGGTCGGGTTTCCTCTCGGCGCCTCCACCATCGCAGTGAAATGCAGAGAAGCCTCAGACGCCATCGAACATGGCGCGAATGAAGTGGATATGGTTATCTCCGTCGGAACACTGAAAGATGGCGATCTCCGAGGTGTGGAAGAAGAAATTCAGGCGGTGAAACGCGCCGTTGGTGCCCACCCGCTCAAGTGCATCGTAGAAACCTGCCTTCTCACCGAAGCCGAAAAGACGAACGCCCTGGAGTGCGTCGCGGGCGGGGGAGCGGATTATATCAAGACCTCCACCGGGTTCTCCTCCGGCGGTGCGAACCTGGAAGATATCCGACTTTTTCATCAGTTGTCAAAAGGAAGACTGCTCATCAAAGCTTCGGGAGGCATCCGTAACCTGTCCGCCGCACTCGCAATGGCCGAAGCCGGCGCGGACCGTCTGGGGACTTCCTCCTCCGTGATGATCATGGAACAACTCGACAATACCTCCCGTCAGAATTCCTGACCACCGTCGGATTTTTTGTCGTCGGATTTTTCCTCCATCCCTTGACGGAAGACAGGAGAAGATGTAACATTGTATATTCTTATATTTAGATATTACGTTAATATCTGAAAAAGCGGTTCCTTCGTTCGGGGGGGTAGTGATATGAAAGGCTTATTTCTTCTTTCGATCCTTTTTCTTGTTTCGGACATGCTTGCCGCACTCGATTTCAACACCGAAGTGAGCATTGCTCCCATGCGGGTCGTTCCGGGCGGTGAAACCATTATTACAGCAAAGATACGCATCCCCTATGGAATGCATATGACTCTTCAGCCCGAATACGACTTTCTCCGCGCCATCGGAAGTCCTGTTATCTCCAATCTGACCGAAGCATATCCTTCCGGAAAATTCTCCCAAGGCTATACCAACTACTCCGGGGAAGTGACGTTTTCCAGGCACATCCGGCTTTCTTCCAGCGCTCCAGCCGGCGGGCTTTCTCTGACAGCCGAAATCGGTGTTCAGCTCTGCAACGACTCCGGAACCTGCTTCCCGCCGAACGTGCGTCGATTCCCGCTCCACCTCACTGTCGATCCCTTCGTTACGAAGGAGCGTGCCGGATTTCCTTCCGCAACACCGGGAATCTTTTTTCTGGTTTTATTCGGCTTTCTTGGCGGGTTGATCCTCAACGTGATGCCTTGCGTTCTTCCGGTACTTTCACTCAAAGCCTTCAGCCTGGTCAAGCAGAGCGAGGGTAACAACCGTTCGATTCTCGCCGGATCGATCGCGTACACGTCGGGGGTGCTTGCGTCTTTCCTCGCACTGGCTGGTATCACCTCCATTCTCAAACTTTCCGGAGAGAGCGTAGGGTGGGGCTTCCAGTTCCAGAATCCGTGGTTTGTCTTCCTTCTGCTCGCTTTCGTGATTTTATTCGCACTGGCGATGTTCGACGTATTCGTCATCAGCCTCCCGGGAATGAACGCTGCCTCGCGCGCGGCGGAAAAGGGCGGACTCGCGGGTTCGTTCACAAACGGAGTCGTCGCGGTTCTTCTAGCCACTCCTTGCACGGCTCCCTTCCTCGGCGCAACCCTTGGTTTTGCTTTTACCCAAAGCGCAAGCACCATTTTTCTTGTCTTCACCGCAATCGGACTTGGACTCGCCTTTCCCTTCCTGCTTCTCGGGTTTTTCCCTTCGCTTGTCCGCCGAATCCCGAAGCCGGGCGAATGGATGAACACAGTCAAGGGAGCGATGGGCTTCCTTCTCTTTCTGACAGCGGTTTGGTTATTCCACGTTCTTTCGAGCCAATCCGTTCTTTCGGAACGAACCATCGTTCTCCTTTTCCTTGTCGGACTCGCTTTCTTCGCATGGATCTATGGCCGAATCGCACGTTCAGGAGCTTCCGGCGCGTTGCAGTGGAGTTTTCTTCTTGCTGCCGCGACCGTTCTGACCTTTTCGGCGTTATTCTTCATTCACTTCACTCCACCGTCCGCCACGTCGAATGTCGCTCTTTCCGCGCAGGACGGACTTTGGAAA
>Ga0326727_10012408_pt1 | contig 19411 bp, 21 predicted proteins | sample MB2enrmetagenome_FD_207643 | JGI IMG/M metagenome (GOLD analysis project Ga0326727, IMG submission 207643) | Lab enriched peat soil microbial communities from McLean, Ithaca, NY, United States - MB29MY | ecosystem: Environmental > Terrestrial > Soil > Wetlands > Peat | place: USA: New York...
CTCCTCTGCCATCGCCAACAACTTCTCCCGGGTTACATCGGAACGCTCGATGCTCAGCGCTTTCATGACCCGAGAGTGTAACAGAATTAGGTTTGAATGTCACTTTATTTAGTTCGTTTACATTAGATGCTCGATTATGACAAAAATCTGCACATTCTGGTGGAACCCAAACCTAACGAACCGATGGACCAGGCGTACATTCCGACGGTGGGGCATGCTTTGGCGCTGGGTTACCGAACGGCCGACCCCTCACGGATGGGAATTCTGATTGAGACGGCACATCAGATCCTGGCAGGTCCCTCGATGCTCGCGAAAAATGACCCATGTTTGCTCTCTAAAAATGACCCCGACCGAAAGCACGTTTATGCACGCCGATCTCAATCTCTTCCTACACTGTGAGCGTGAGCTATCGTGGCCTCTTTACCTCTTGGATGAGCCTGTAGATACTCTGTAATCCGCTGCTTATGAATCCCTTATCCCGAGAATGGCCATCTTCGTTGGCGCGCGCCAAATCGCCAAATGTGGCTGGTGATCACTGTATGGGTACGCTTCGACCAGAGATCACGATTCCCGAACTCGAAGGCTCTTGGGGTGGATCATTTTTGCCGAGCATCCCTGGGTCAATTCTCGTTAGCGCCTAAGGGCAGGTCTCGACCCCTCGGATGAAATGGGATTCGCGCTCTCCTTCCACAAGCTGTGGAGCGTCCATTCGAATGACCAGAGCGGCTTGAAATTCGACGAGGACAAGTCCTTCGGGGAAGTGGGTCTGCGGCGGGCCTTCAACCAAGTCCGGGTTTTGGAGGAGAACGAGTATGGCCGCAACGGTGAGTACGCGGGTCTGGACGTTAAGGCCATGCGCACCCAGAAGCAGGAAGTCTCGGCAAAACACCTCGCGAACAGCAGGCAGGTCTTCCTCTGATTAGTGGAGAAAGTGCGTACGCTAAATCGCCAATTGTGTGCTGATTTGATCAAGCAGCGTGACTATGAAGAGTTAGATCGCTATATCATTGGGCATCTATTGGGAATGTCATACCAGAGAGGTCGTTTACCATGCGGATGACGACTGTGGACTGCACGGTCTTGCTGACGCCGGAGTACAACGCAGGTCCTGTGATTCAGCGCAGGACACGATCGTCATGCAGGTACACACCGACGAAGGAATCACTGGAATTGGCGAAGTGGATTCGAATCCCTGGGCGGTTAAGGCGTTCATCGAGGCGCCGGGTTCCCGCATCATGGCATTAGGCCTCACCGAATTGCTTAAGGGTCAGGACCCCCACTCAGCCCGTGGCGATATGGGACCGTCTTTATACTTTTTCGGCCAGGACCGGAAGGCGTAGCGCCGGTATTTGCGCTATCGGCGCACGGGACACGGCTGTGTCGAATATCTACGGGAAGGTTACCGGCAGGCCCGTGTGGCAACTGCTGGGTGGCGCACGACAAGAATTCATTACCCCGTAGGCAAGCTTGATGCCGGTTGGCCGGACCCTCCGGACGTCGTACAGCCGGACATCGATCGTGTGGGGGGAATTACCGAAGCGATGCGCGTGGTCCAAATGGCTTTGGACCGTGGCAAAATTGTGGTCCCGCACTGCCGGAAGACCGGGATCAGCGTCGCCGCAACCGCTCACGTGGCGGCCGCTGCGCCTAATTGCCGATTTATGGAAATTCAGCCGTCGCCAGTGGCGCATTCTCGCTTGCGCAGAGGGCTCGTGGAAGACGAACTTAAGGTTGTGAATGGGAAGATCCACCTGCCCCTGCGGCCGGGACTAGGCATCGAACTTCGGCCCGCGACCATGGCTGAGTTCGCGGCAGCCGCCGAAAAAAGGACGGGCCTCCGGCAGGAGTAGGGCAAAAATGAGGATCTCTAGGCGTGCTATTATCGATGTGGGTCTGCTCATACTGGTTAATATCATGTGGGCGGCGCAATATGCCGCCTACAAGACAGCGACGGAGGGGATGGGGCCTATTACCGTGAGCGCGTGGACCTTTCTTTTCGCCGCATTGGTTCTGTTACCATTCCTTATGCGTGAACGCCAGCGGCGGCAGGGTCTTCTCCACAGCACAGGCTCTGTCACCCCGAGCGAACGGTCACTGCTAAGAAAGCGTAACCTTATCGGTTTTTTCGTGCTTGGGGTATTGGCACTCATGCCTGCTTCCGCGTTCCTGGCCTGGGGCATCGACCGTTCCACCGCCTCGAACGCTTCCCTCATTTATCTCACGGTCCCAATTATTACCGCCGTCTTGGCCTCCATTATTCTTGAGGAGAAGATGACGTTGGTTCGGTGGGCAAGCTTGTTTGTTGCCCTGACGGGCGTACTGATCCTGTCCGACGTTGATTGGCGCCATCTGCAACTCACCAACACGAAGTTCCTCCTTGGGAATATACTGGTAATGGTGGCGTGCACGTCGAGTTCATTCTACAACGTATACTGCAAGGAACTCCTACGGCGCTTTACAGTGCTGGAGGTGTTGGTTTTTGGATACCTGCTCGCCGTAGTCGTAAGTCTGCCTTTCCTGGTTTGGGCTGAGCCCATCTCATGGGCGGAGGTCCGAAGTTACAGACTCAGCACATGGTTGGCGGTGCTAGTGTTGAGCGTATTCAGTTGGGGATTAGCCATGGTGCTATGGGCGATTCTTCTGAAGCGTCTGGATGTAAGCCAGGCATCAGTGTCCATCTACCTGCTGCCTTTTTTTGGTGTTATCATCTCGGTCCTGACGCTGAAGGAGAAGATCACTCCTACCATGGTGGTTGGGGGGCTGGTGACTTTGGCAGGGACCATACTGATTACGAGCCTGGATCCATCTTCAAGCTGACCTTGGCTTGGGAATTCAGGGCAAGGAACATAAGCATGAAGCTTGCTGGACGAGTGGCCATTGTCACAGGGGCGGCCTCGGATATCAGACGCGCCATAGCCTGGGAGTTTGCATGCGAGGGAGCTGCGGTCGAAGCGGTGGATATAAAACCCCTCGTCAACACTGTGTGCAGCGTTATTCAAGAGGAGGGCGGCAGAGCTGAACCCCGCGTGTTCGATATTACGGACCAGGATGCGTACCGGAAATGCGTGGAGGAAGTTGCCGGCGCGGGCGGAAAAAATCGACGTTCTGGTCAACAACGCTGCGATCTCTTTCTACGCGGACGTTCTTCACGACACGCTTCAGGGCGAGCGGGCCAGTGGGAACCCTTCAGGCTAGCGCGCCTCTAAAGCGACTAGGCAAAGAGTTTGACTTCGCTTTCGGTTCGTACAAGAACCAGGATGCCGTCAGGAGTATTGTAGCGTTTAGCAGGGCGTGCCAGACTGCGAGAGAGTTGAAAAATGCCACGATCGGGGTCCTCCCATACCGGTGCGAGCAGATGACTGGAACGAACGTCGACGAATTTTCGGCTAAAGAAGGAGATCGGCCCGGAGCTGAGATATATTTCGATCAATGATTACGCCAGGATATGCGCCGGGATTCCCGACGAGCCATGCAGACTTTTGCAAGTGATCTGAAAGCCCGGTTCAGAGTAGCGGAGAGTGTTAAGGAAGCTGGTCTGGCCAAAAGCGCCAGAGCCTCACTGGGCCCGGCGAAAATGGTAGAAGAGTACGACCTGGACGCTTTGGCTTTCAACGATATTGCGGAGGAACTCCACCAGGCACTGGGCCTGAGACCGTGCCTGTATGTTCCCGCCCTGATCGCGAAGGCTGTAGTGAGCGTGGAAGGAGAAGTGGGTGGCGCGGTCGCCTTGTTGATGCTCAAGAAGTTGGCGAAGAAGCCTCCGATGTACGTAGAAGTATTCACCTATGACGAGAGTGACAATTGTCTTCTAGCCGGGCATACAGGGATTCATGACATCAATTTGGCCGAAAGTGAAGATGCGGTTCTTTTTGAGCCGGATGGCGAATATGTGGAATCGGAACCGGACAGTTGTTGGATGCGCTTCCGGGCGAAAGGTGGGCACGTAACCATGCTGAGTGTTTTCTGCGATGATGATAGGTTCAAGCTGGTTATCACCTCGGGAGAATGCCTCGCTGTCAGAGAGAAGTTGCTAGGGTTTCCTCACGCTTACATACAGATTAAGGCCCCCTTGGCGGAGTTCTTCACGAAGGCCATTAAGACGGGAATGACTCAACATTGGGCGTTAGTTCACGACAATGTCGTGGACGAACTAGTTGCCTTGGCCGATGTCGTCCGGCTAGAGAAGGTGTTGATTTAATAGTTCCCCGCGGAGGAGGGGTTAGGGGTGGTACCAGCTTTCGGCCAACCGCCCCTAATCTCCCCTTAGCAAGGGGGGGGAATTATGACGATCGTAGATTGTGAGAGATAGCTTTGTGACTGAGAGAACGGTTGAGCAGGAGGCCATACCGCGGTTTCGCAGAGTCCTCGGACTCTGGGATCTGATCTTTTATGGCATTGTGATCATCCAACCGATGGCCGCGGTTCCACTCTTTGGGATAGGCCAGAAGTTATCCAACGGGCACATGGTTACGACGATCTTAATCGCCATGTTGGCCATGACGCTCACGGCTTCAAGCTACGGCCGCATGGCCAGCGTGTACCCAGTGGCAGGTTCTGCCTACACCTACGTGGGACGAGGTCTGAACGGTCATCTTGGATTTTTGACCGGCTGGCTGATATTTCTTGATTATCTTATCGTCCCGGTCACGGGTATCATTTACAGTTCGCTCACCGTGCAGCGAGTTCTCACGCCGTTTCTGCCTCAACTGCCGCCGCGGCTAATGTTTGCGGTCCTGGCTTCCTTTTTTGCAGCCGCCATTACCACACTGAACCTGCGCGGTATCCAGACAGCGGCGAAAGCGAATATTGGCCTGCTTTTCGTAATGAGTGTGGTCATCATTTTGTTCATGTGCCTGGCAATCCGTTACCTCTTCCACCTGCAAGGTTGGCCGGGAGTCTTTTCGTGGGAGCCTTTTTACGATGTGCGGACTTTTCACGTTCCGTCCATCGCCACCGCCACTTCATTCGCTGCGCTCACCTATATTGGTTTCGACAGCGTGACAACTCTCGCTGAGGACGTCCACAACCCGAGACGTAACGTCCTCCTTGCTACCGTAATCGTCTGCTTGTTTACCGGCGTTTTTAGTGGCATGCAGATTTACCTGGGGCAGCTTGTGTGGCCAAACTGGCGGTCGTTCCCGAACCAGGAGACAGCGTTCATGGACGTGACACGGCGAGTGGGGGGGCCAATCCTGTTTGACGCTATAGCCGTCATCCTCGTGGTGTCAAATTTCGGTGCTGCCTTAACTGGACAGATCGGTGCGGCGCGGCTGTTGTTCAGCATGGGGCGAGACAGTGTGCTGCCCAAATCGGTGTTTGCCTATCTTGATCCTAAAAAGAGAAATCCCGCTTACAACATCGTTATCATTGGGGCGCTGGCTTTTATCGGCGCGATGGTGTTGAGCTACGAACTTGCCGCCGAGTGCTTGAACTTCGGAGCCTTTCTCGGCTTCATGGGAGTAAACCTGGCTGCATTTCGTGAGTTTTACCTCCGAAGAAGGGGCGGACAAGAACCACGATTCCTCATTGATGCCCTCGTTCCCATCGCTGGGTTTCTATTTTGTTTGGCCATCTGGGGGAGTCTGCCTTTACCGGCAAAAATCGCCGGAAGCTGTTGGCTTACTGTCGGTCTCTTCTATGACGGCGTTCAAACGCGTGGCTTTCGGGCGGAGCCTAGGATGGTCGATTTCAGTGATCTGGGTTGAGCCCCGTCAGCGGCGACCTAGAATTGGCTTGCCAATACTGCTGTGTCAGAGGGCATTTGGTTCTTTTAAAAGAATCTATCTCATCGATCTCCACCAAAAATCCTCGAAGGTCCAAGGGAGGACTACGAATGAAGGACAAGGAAATGGCAGTTGAAGAAACGCAGGTCAATCGGGAGCGGTTGGCTATAGATGGAGGAACTCCGGTTCGATCCGAGCCGTTACCTCTTGAGTTTCCGGGAATCCATCACATGGGAGAGGAAGAGTTGGAGGCGGCCATGCGCCCGCTCAAGGGCCGCTCGCATTTCCGTTATTATGGAATTGATCTGCGACACGAGGTGGATGAATTTGAATCCGAGTTCGCAAGTTTCCTAGGCGTTAAACACGCCCTTGCCGTTAGCAGTGGCACTGGCGCCTTGCAGACAGCTCTTTCCGCATTGGGTGTCGGCCCGGGCCAAGAACTTATCGTCCCGGCCTACATGTGGGTTTCGGTGGCGGCAGCAGTAGTCAATCAAGGTGCAATTCCCGTCTTGGCAGATATCAATGATACCTTTTGCATGGACCCAGCGCAGCTTGAAAGGCAAATAACAGAGAGGACAAGCGGAGTCATCGTTGTTCATATGAGCGGTGCTCCTGCCGATATCAAGCCACTTCGAGACATTGTGCGGAAACGGGGGCTTTTCCTGCTCGAGGACTGCGCGCAGTGCAACGGGGGGGCCGTCGAGGGTCAAAAGGTGGGGACTTTTGGCGATATGGCCACCTTTAGTTTCCAGATGAACAAAAACATGACTTCCGGGGAGGGGGGGCCGTGGTTACCAACAACGACAGGCTTTACCGGCGCGCCTTCGCCTGCCACGATTTGGGCTACGCCCGCGATGAGGGGGGGCGGCTGATTCTTAACGACCCCGACCTACGCCTTTGGGGGAAGGGATATCGGATCGACGAGATTAGGGGCGCTCTTCTTCGAGTCCAGCTAAAGAAGCTTCCCCGGACCATCGGGAATATGCGTCAGAGCAAATACCGAATCAGAAAGGCCCTCGAAAAATTCTTGCAAGTCAAATTACGACGGATAGTTGATGCTGAGGGGGATACTGGCTGATTCTTGATCACGACTTATGCTGACGCTGCGACGGCCCAACGGGTCAACCGAGCATTGAGAGCCGAGGGCATCGTAACTTCTCCGCAAGGCGTGTCGAACGTTGTGATGACCGATTGGGGCCTCCACCTGTATTACAACATCGCAAGTTTGGTGAAGCAAACCAGCGTGGATGGACGGGGTTTCCCCTGGAAACTTGCAGAGAATGCCAGTTCAAAAGTGTGCTACGAGAAGGGGACATGCCCAGTTGCTGATAGCCTGTTTGAGCGAAGCATCCTTCTGCCCATTCCGTCTTGTCTGACCACGCGCGACGAAGACGACATCATTCAAGCTTTTGAGAAAGTGATCGGAGCGCTTTTGGCGAGCTGACAGCGGAGACCGAGCGCAATATGAAACAAGATGATTAACATAACGACTTAGATTCAGGGAGGGAGATGAACAATGAGCAATCCCAATCGAGGATTATCCAATGGGAAGCCTAAATTGGGACTGTTCTCGGGAGGAATTGAAACCTACTGGAAAGACACGGCAATGGATGACCTGCCAGGCATGGTGGAGCACGACATTGCGCGTCTGTGAAATGCCTTGGAGCCCTATTCCGAAGTGGTGTATCCCGGCTTCGCTGGAAACGCGCAGGATGCCGAGCGAGTTGACCGGGCTTTCCGTCTGGCTGATGTTGACCTGACCGTTATGTACCATGCCACATATATTGACGATGGGATGTCAGTTTCTTTCCTGCGCGAGACCGGGAACATTTTCACGGTCTTATTCTTCTCGCAAGGCCTTCCGGGACTGGAGGGGCAGCATAGCCCCTAAGACTGGGGGCAGAACTGGGGCGTAAATAGTGCCGTCCAATTGCCCCGCACCTTGCGGTGCCTGTGGCCGGAATTTCAGATGGGATTTGCATTCGGCCATTTGGAGAACGAACGGGTTATCGGGGAGCTTGTAGAGTACGCGCGTGCGGCGCAGGCTGCACGACGTCTGTCGCAAAGCCTGATTGGCTTCCTACCCCATCGCAGCGCCGCAGTTCCTATGTATGACACTTTCCCTGACGAATCGCGCATGAGCGGCCAAACGGGCGTTCATCTTCGCTATCCATACATCAACGACTTGCTGCGGTACATGAACGGTGTGACAGACGGGGACGAGAAACCTGGAGGAAGAGTAATACCGACAGTACGAAGTGGTAGAGCCCAGCAAGCAGAAAGTTCGCCTTGCGGCGAAGCAGGCACTGGCCCTGGAACGAATGGTACGCGAGGTAGGACTCGACGCCCTTGCCATTGATATGTTCCTAGGACTGACTCCCGCCTGTGGAATGCTTCCCGCCGTGGGGATGGCCCGCCTGATCGACCAAGGTTTCGTGGTCACCACGGAGGGCGATCTCTCCACGGCCGTGGCGGGTATCCTGCTTCGGAGCGTAACCGGCAAGCCCGGCCACCTCTGGGAAAACTTGCTCTTTGATGAAGAACATAATTATGTCCTCGGCGGTCATGAGGGCGGATCCACGGGTTTTTCTATGGCAAAGGAGGATACGCGGCCAAAGCTCCGCAATACCGAGTATGTCAGCTTTAAGTATGCGGCCGGATCTCCGCATTTTGGTGTGCTACCGAAGTTCATCACAAACCCCGGCCCGGTTGCGCTCGTAACTTTCTACCGCGGTTGTCAGGGCTATGAGATGCGTATCGCGTTAGGCGAGTTGGTTGATCTGTCCGCGCAAGACGTACACATCGGGCATACAGTCTTCTGTCCGCGTGTCCCACTTTGTACATACTTCGAGAATGTTGCAGGCGTTGGTACTTGCCGCCATTTTGCTCTGGTCCATGCGTCGGTCGAACCGGAGATGAAGAAGATAGCCCAGATACTACGCATGCCTTGTGTGGATCTTACTCCCTGACGACCGGAAGCACTGCTGGACGGACCGCCGAGGTGCTTTACGTTCTTGATCCCGGCCGACACAAGCTGCAGATTTCTCCTCTCGCGGAGGCGGTCACCGGCGGCACCGCACGCTCTGACCACGCCGCTGATTTAGCCTTGAGTTCTGGCAATCAAGCCTTGAAGAAGCCGCGCCAAACACTGAATTTGAATGGCACCTCGTCGGTGACTGCCCAGCCGCTCGATGTGGAGGAGGGCGTCGCCAAGGACATTCACGCAGAACGACAGCAAGCGACCCCGCCCTGCCAACGTCTAACTGTGCTGGGGTCAGCCAGCGGGGTTGTAATCGCCAACTCCAGATGCTGAGAGCATTACCGATTTCCCCCTAGGACCCGAAAGGTTAATCTCCCGTCCCGCAATTTGAATATCCCGGACCGTTTCGAAGTCTGAGGGAATCTGAGCAAGGAAAGCCAGGTAGTTAACGGTTTTTCGTCCCCGCGCGGGCACGTAGGAGAAGGTTGGCCTCCCAAACAAGCTGCCTAGGGCGAACGCTTCGCGCCGCGGTACGGGAATTGGATTCGTGCTGAATTCCAAGCCGCGCGCTCGAGTCCGCCCGGTCCAGGGCGGAGCCTTGATCGCGCAATTCTCCTCCCAGACGGCAACCCAAGGAAATTCTTGGCGCTTAAAACAGTAGCCAATTACCAGGCGCTCGCGCAGGTTAACAGCAGCGATGAAACCCATATCTCGTCTGGGGTCCACCAAGACGGATACAACGAACCCCCAACCACGACGCGCGAACGGACGAGTTAGATCGACGGCCTTTCCCGAGCGGGCCGGTGCGTTGGGCCAACGAAAGAGATTAGCCGAACACAGCAAGGCCCTACCTTCGTCATAACCATGAGGGAATGTGATGCCCTTCGTCCCTGGGAGAGCAACAAAACTGTCGCGGTTGGAGAGAAAAGGTGGGCCGAGAGTGACGTGTTGCGTCCAATGAAAGAAATGGTCGGCGTTGCGATTATTCCGGACCGTTTCCTGAAAATAGATTACCGATTCACCCCGACGGAGCTTGATCTCCCGTGTCAAAACAAGCCCTGCCACAGGCAGACTCACCCCAAGTGTCAATGCCACCGAACGCTCATTCAAGCGCGACACGGTTCTGTGCCATTTCGCGCTTGGGGCTTCTCCGTGTTGCGAAAGCCCTCTCTCGGCTTCTTCAGGTGAGGGGGAGCCAAAGTAATCCAGGCAAATATTGTGGCCGCCAATCCCCGAGAGGAGCTTTCCTTCGGCGAGGCTCCCATAGCGGGAAGCGTGGGTTTTTTCACGATACTTGTAGGGCTCAATCGTGCGCCAGGGCGGGACCCAGAGGGGATTGAGTCGGGAGAATCCCGTTTCGTCCGCAAAACGGAATTCGGCAATGTGACCGCCGCCCGTGAGGGTCGTCAACCGAACCCATTCATTCCCGAGGCAAAAAGCATTTCTGCCATGCCAGGAAGTAGCTTTGCAAAACAGGACCTTTTTTTGTTCCATATGCTGGCCTGAGCTCAGATAGCTGTCGCTAGAGATTGAGTCTATACGCGGCGTCGGAAGTCGTCGCCTATTCTGAAGCGTGTCATCTTGATATCGCCGGGACCGTGCGCACGTCTACAGCTTCGTATGTAGCTGCGAACGGATTAGCCACGATGATGGATCACAACGGCTGGCCTTCGACGCGGAGATCCAGCACCGACAAGCGCGTGTGGCCAATGTTCGCAGCTCCTGAAAAACGGCTAATTCTCGTTGAGAACAGTTAAATCTCCTGTGTTTACGCTAAGACCAAGTTCGGAGCTTTTGCAAAGTCGATCAGATCAGTGGTTGTACACGGGGTGCAGCTCGCTGAACTTCGGCAAAAAGGTCCTGCCGACTGTATTTCGCCGGCATGACCAGAAGGTTGCGATGCCCACGCCTGACCCATTCCGCTGGAAGCCACCAAGGTTCTCGACGCAGGGTGGAGATGTTCCAATGTTGCACCTCTACGGGCAGACAGAGCACCTGGAAAGCCCGGACCAAGTCGTAAGCCCACAAGATTGCTTCCAGGTAAGCCGCGTTGGCCCAGAAACCCCGGCTCGGGATTTTGCTCATGGCGTAGGAATCCTTGAACTCGCGGATCAGCAGTTCCTGAAATCCTCGGTCGCAGTAAAAGCGCCAGACCCCGGGGAGAGTCAGCTCCAGGTTGGTCGCGATCGCCCGATGGTAGGTGTAGCGCTTGAAGGTGAACAGACGGAGTTGGATCTCGGGAAGTTCCATCGACACCGGCCGACGCACGGCCACGAAACGATGTTCCTGCTTCCACTGCCAGGGAGTGTAGTTGAACTCGGCAGCCTCCCAACCGCGCGCGAATTCGTGATAGCGGGCGGTGACCATTCGCTCTTTCAGCGGCTGATACATGCGCGCCACCACGGCATAACGGAAGCCTTGATTTTCCAAGGGCAGAATAATCTTCCGGTCGTAGAACGCTCCGTCCAATCGCAGGCGAGTGCGCGCGGCGGCGATCGACGAGGGCAGCTTAACGAGAGGGCGGTCCAGGAACTCTCCCGCCCCCACCGACGGGTGGACATTCCCGGCCCGCAACTCCATCCCCAGACTCAGCCCACTGCGACCCTCGCTGGAAAGGATCGGTGCGTAGGAAGATTGCGTGTGGCGTCGCTTGGGAATATAACCCCGTGCCACCCCTTCTTGCGAACCATAGGCCAAGAGCGTGGTGGTATCGGCATCGACTGTAGCGCTGTAGAGCACGCCCAGACGTCGGAAAAGTTGGGCGCGAAGTTTGTCGTGCGCCGCAGCCAAGCTGCGCAAGGAATCCGCATGGAAGCGCAGCAGAAACGTCCTCAAGGTGTCCCGATGCGGAAACTCGTTCAGACCCAGCAAGGGAGGGATCAGTCCGTTGTCGATCAGCCATTGGGTATTCTCGACGCGCCCCAGCCCCGCCACAATGGCGAAGACATGGGCCAGAAACAGGTCGGCGGGATGAAACTCCCGGTAATCGTACTCGGGCCAACGGACAGAGAGTTGAAGAAAATGCCGAATTGCAAAAGCACGACAAAAGGCTTGAAACAAACTCAGGCCTCCGAAGCGAGTGAGACCGCTTTTTTCGAAGGCGAAATAGAGCTTTCGCAGGCCTCTGGGCATTCCTCACAATCGTATCTAGAAGGGAAGTTTGTGAGAAGGCCCGAAAATGTCGTTGAAAATGGCTGTTCATGCGTTGTTGCTATACCTTAAACGGCTATCGATAGCCGTTTTTCAGGAGCTATGAGCTGATCAAAATTAGGGCCTGCAAACGCACTCTTGGTCATTAGGCAAAGAAGCTCATTTTCCACGTCCTGGCAAACCATGACAACCTCATGTTCGGGCGTGACGCGATGAATAGAGCTCGACCCGGAAGTGGTTACATACAGATTGCCGTGCGCCTCGAAGGCTATGCCATCAGGCACCTACAAGGGGCCCACAGAAAAGACCTCACGTGGGCCTGCGTTCCCATCGGGCTTGACCTCTACTCGCGCGACTCGATCAAGATTACTTCCCACGATGTAAAGACAGCACTCTTCGGCATCGAGAGATAATCCGTTCACGAAATGAAAGGGTCCCGTGGAAAATATGCTGACGTTTCTCTCCGGATCGGCACGACAGACAACCCCATTGGCCCTTCCCACTCACTCGAATCGCTCCGAACAACATTCCTTACTTCCTGGCTTCCAAATATAGCGCTGCCAGTTGGTCAGGTCGTACCAGTATGTAGTCCTCTCCCACCTCCCTTTGGATTTCTCCCAGGGCATGCATACTTACGGCCCAGTTGGTGAGGGAAACCTCGAGAAAAGCAGGCCTCTTCGAGGGAGTAAACTTGCGGATATCTTCGATCGTGGAGACCACGGCATGGTGAAAGCCCGCTCGCGTATCGAGCGCCGCACCGCCTCGTGAGACGGCCCGAAAAACCGGAACGCCCTTGATCTCAGAGTTTTCATTCTCCAGCGTGGTGACGGCCGAGCGCGCATAGTTCGCGAAAATGCCCTTAATGCCCGGCAGTTCGGTGAAACGCTCAAGAATTCTTGGGCGCATTTCCTCGTAAGTGGCCAAAAGTGAAAGATCCAGAAGCTTAAAGTAACGTTTGGAGAGTTCCATATACTCATCCCAAACCGCAGCTTGTTGTGATTCGGGAAGTTTCTCTCCAAAGTGATCTTCGTGGATATATCCAATTCCGGTGAGCGCATTGACAAAAACGTCGTTCGGCGTGGTGTGTTTATAGAAGTAATCGATGACATCCGGGATCAAGTCGTAGGCAGTTGGTCCCAGTTGCCAACCTACCGGCACCTTGCCGTGATCCGGCTGCCCCCAGAGGTTCCGATAGATGTGCCGCCAGAAATTCGGCCCATCTCCGTCAGTCCGGGTGTACGTCCAGTAGACCTTATTGGAGAGCAGGGGGAGCGGAAGAGTCTTCTGGCGGAAGCTTGCTGATGTGCCCGAATGAACTGAGAGGTTGCTTACCGGGTGGCCCCATCCATCCCATCCTGAGCAAAGCTCGAACTTGGCGTATTGGCTTGCTAAGGTTACACCGGGGCCTTCGCCAATACCAACTTCACCAGCCTGTCCGTGATCCCACCATCCGAGGCAAGGGATATTTGGCGGAAGGTTCAAGAACAAATTTCGCGCAAACTGCTCTTCTTCTGCTGGTGAGGCCGTCCGGCTGCGCTCGGCATCTTCCGGCGCCGAAACCCAGATCAAGGGAACTTTGAATTCCACGAAATAATCGCGGAGTTCAAATACGCCAGGATCGAGACATGCGCACGCGCGGTAGCCGAGTTGTGAACCATAGGTCGAATAAAACCATTGGTAGGCCTCGATGTCTTTCTTCCATCGTCCGCGAAGGTCCATGGCCACCTTCACGTTGTACATAGGGAGTAGGCGCGGAGTGACGGGCAACCATCCTTCGACGGCAGCCAGCATGGTGGCCACATTGACGCTGGCGGGAAGGCTTGGGTCAGTAACCACGAGCCCCTTTACAAGCGGCAAGAACTTCTCATAAAGTTGTTCTGTTCCTACCCAACGAACTTCCTTTACATCACCTCGCTGCCTCAGCCAGTCGAGCCAGAGATCATCATAGCGATCAAAGACAAGGAAAATCCGCGGCCTCTCTCGGTTGACGAGACCCTGGAGACAGGTCAGAGGCAATCGTTCATCCGGCAAGTTCTGGTAAGGTTCGTCATAACTCAAGGTATCAAGCTCCGGGATGCGGAGGGCTAGTAGGGCCGTTTCCGGCGGCGCCGATTTCGGACAAACGGGTCCATCGCTTGTCGCGGGCTCTGGGCTATGTGCAGAGGCTAGAAATGCCCTGGGCATGAAATCCGCCGACAGCAATCCGGCCCCGAGGCGCGTGGCTTGCTCAAGGAACTCACGGCGGCTTCGGGTCATGGTTATCCTCACTTTGAGATTGCGATCAGAGTGTCTTGTGGGCGAAGTAGCCGCGGGGAAGTCCCGGGTTACCCTATCCGCAACGACAGGCCGCGGTCTCATCCCCACCTTCAAAAAGGATCGACCAACGGCGTGGGCTGGTATACCATGTGCTTATTCTTTTCGCAATGGGCTTGCGTCACGCTGGGATGTCATAAGAATGAAGTGAATGCACAGAATGAAAAATTCGACACCAGCGTGCGAGGTCCTGCCGAGCAAGCCTGCGAGATCCTGAAGAAGACGATTCTTCGCCGGGAGACAAGAAAGTAAACGCTCTTGACACGAACATGATAGAAGAAGCGTGTCCCGGATGCGCCACGAACTCGACTGCGTCAACATCTCCACCGTCACCTCCGACGCTCGGTGAAGGAAGACCTTGTCAACTCTTCCTGAAATTCGTCAGGGCTGGGATGGCTTCAAACGAATAACCAGAGTCTTGACGTCGTATTGATTCATCTTAAATTTGACTTCATGAGCAGACCAATTGACGGATCCGACCTGTTCCCCTAGCACCGACCCCAGAGAGGCAGCCTCAAGCTGCGTGCGGGGAAACTGCAGGCTCGCCGTCACCTCCTGAGCGGTCGTGTTATGTACCCTGACGACAAAACTGTTTCCCTCCAAACCGGGGCGAATCGTCAGGACTACAACGCCGGGCGGAGATGATTGCAGGAAGCCGCTGCCCTCCACAGGCAATGTCTGTTCCCACTCCTTGTGCTCGTGCCGAAGAACCAAGAGCGGTGACCGCTTCTCCAAGGATAAGTAGGTTGAGTCCAAAGCCGAGGGTTTGCGTTCGCTGGTCACAGCATATCGGAACGTAAAGCGCCCTCCTTGCTGAGCCGGGGCGTCTTCGTTCCAATAGTTATTCATCACGTATGAGAAGACCGTGCCGTTTCGGATCTCGAGGGAAGCCGGCCACAGGCCCCGGTTGATATCTTCCAGCGTGATCAACGGCGCGTTGACGCTCACCCAGCTCACGCTCTGCTTCGGCCCCCATACCCGCACCCCTCCCTGCGTTGTGAACCATTGCCGGTTCGCGCCTGGAAGCATGTCGGTCACCGGATTCACCCACGCCGTGGCCCCTTGGTACTCCACGCGCGGGCTCTCCACCGCAAAAGGAAAAGCGAAGTAGACGCCCTCCTTGTGGAGCGTGGCGGTCTTCTCGACTTCATTGTCGAAACTCACGACTTTCTCTTCATCGCTTAGGGTGATAGTGGCGACAATTTCCGGCGTATTGAGGGCGCGGGAGTGAACCGTGACTAGGGCGCCCCACGGAAAGCGCCGCACGAGGGGTACACCAACGAGAGTTTGACAGTTGATTTTTAGCTCCGGAACAGGGAGGGTCGGATCGGCCTCCAATAAGCGATTGTGATAATTGTGCTCGTCCCCTCCCGTCACATAGAGGTATTCATCCAGCCCATATCCGGAATTCGCCTTTACCAGATCCTGTCCGGTGGCTTTGTCGATCAAATGCGCGACGGCTCCGGTGTGGGGGTCGAGTTGCAGCGTGTAGAACTTCCCTTCGATGGAAGCCCCAGGATCGCTCAGGGACTCGGGCGTTCCGGCGGCGATTTCCCCTTTCACGATGGCATAAAACTTATAGCCCAGCGCAGGAATGTTAGCAGCCCAACAACGCGCCTCGTGGTAGCCATTCAGAAATCGGAGCGAAGCGCAGGGAATAGTTTGCCCGCTCGCTGGATCCTGCAGCGCTTCGTGAGCTTCGAGTTCGAAATCGAAAAAGCCACTGCGAGCCCAGCTCTCCGGGTTGAAAACGACGGCTCCAGGGTCGTCCGTTTTGATCAACTCCGCAATCTGGTCCATGGCGGTCAGACGCAGGTCCCAGGTCTGCTGGAAGGCCGTCTCCGCCCACGCGCGGTGTGCCGCCTCTCCGTAGCGGGTCCGATAACTGTAAGGCCGGCGGAAGGAGTTGGAGTCGCTCCAGACATAACAGTCCGCCAGCATGAGGTTCTTCCAGGCATCCAGGAAAGGCTCGTAATCGAAGCGCAGAAGCGGCTGCAGCCAGTTCGCTATACTCTCCAGTTTTTCTGCCGCCAGCACGCGGATCTGCGAATCGCGGTTCATGGCCGCGATTCGAGCGTCCGCACCCGCTTCGTCTTCCCAGTAGGCCCCCCCATCCCCCCGGTAAGTGCGGATTCTGGAGCCGAAGTGGTCGGTTACGTATTGGAAGTATTCGCGCTGAGTTGCAGGAATCAACTTAGGATAGGCATATTCCTTGTTCCACATTTCGATGATGTCAGCCTCCCCGTGATGACGAATTGGATCCTCATCATCATGGAGGCCGTAGAGCAGGACGGCGTCGAAGGGGTAGTCCTGGCGATCATACAGCGATAGGAAGAGCGGCAAAGAACATTCCAGCCCGAGAAGGGAAGGCTGATACTTGCTCGCCTGTACTGCATCCAGATTCCAACCTTCCCAAGTTAGGTCCTTTATTTGTAGATATGCTATCGCACTCCACATCAGTACCTTGGCCCCATTCGGTCCTTCCCAGTAGAAAGGAGATTGGAGATTGAGGAGGCCGATGGCATTAAAAGGCCCGCGAATAGGATCGCTCCCGTCCGCGTAATACTTGATTCCAGCTTCTGCCAGGAATTGGGGGAAAGCCCAAGTCACCGAAGGTTCGTCGGTTTGCGAGGCAGAGTCGGCGATAAAGCCGTAACGGCGCCCGGCAAGCAGCGCGTATTCAACCATGTGGATTAACTCTTCGGGAGTCGCTAACCCGGTGAAAAAATTCTCATACAGGCTGTTCGTTCCGAATCGACCGTTTCGCAAGTACTCAAGGACCTGTTTTCCGCGTGTTTCATCACGTGTAGCCAGGTAGGATTCCAGGTTGGCCGACGCATCTAATGTGAACGAGTAAAACGGAAACTTCTTCATGATGTCCAGTACTTTGTCGATGTAAAGATTCTCCCACTCAAGAGTCCGAGAGGGGAGTTCGTCGTATCCGAAATCAGCCTGTTCCATAGGCATGGCATAGACTTTCCAGCGCCGCCGCGGTTCGAAGCGCCCACGATAAATCGCCCCCTTCTTCCCCTCCAGGTAAACCGCCACCGGGACCGCCTGCTCCCCCGCCGGCACCTCTATCCTTGCCTCGACATCCCCAAATTCCCGTTGCTCCACCTCCTTCAGAACTCTTGCCGAGCCTACCTCAATCCTCAGCACCGCGTGCCCTAAGGGCCTTGACGTTCTTACCCAAACGCTTGCTAGTTCAACCAACCCCGATCCGTGCATCCTGTATAAGATAGTTGGCTCGACCCTGCCTGATACCACGCGGGGAACAGTTGCCGCTGCTTCATACCTGAGCGAGAGATCGTCGTAGTAAATCCCAAAACCGCCTTCGCAGCGCACCGCCAAGCGGTTGCGTCCCTCCTTGAAGTATAAAGCGGGTAGCCGCATATCAAGTGATTCATAGCCTACGAATTGAATATCCTGCACTGGCCCTGCGGGCCACCAGAGGTCTGGTGCAGGTCGTGGCAATAGCCGATATCTGCCAGTATGCCCGTTGATGTCCACCACGTACCAGGGGGCGGCTGGTTTTTGGTAACGGAATATCGCGTCAAGGTGCAGGATGAATGCTCCCTGCGGCGGGGCCGCGAGATCAAAGTCCACCTCGAAGGGCACGGGCACCGGGTCTTGGGCCAGTTCACCCTCAGCGCCCGGATGCAGCTCCGTCCAATCCTTCTCAGGCGTGCTGCGCCCCACTAGGTAATCGAACGAGCCCGGTTGGTACGCGTACCAGTCCTGGGCCGGGGAACTCTGACCCACACAGAACACCACCCGCGTACCAGCCTTCCGCTCGCGCGCAAATTCCGTGTAAGCGTAATCGGGTTTGCCAATCTGAAAGACCTCGCCCCCCTGCCCCCACGCCTCCCCAGTGTGTAGAAGGAACATTTGAACAATAAGAATCAGCAGAATGCTTGGATCTCGCACACCGTCCCACGTCTTGGGTTCGCCGAGCAGCCAGCGACGTTTCACGGAATTGGATGACATCTCGAGGCAATAAGCTAAAGCAACTAGTACAAATTACCTTTGACCGGCGAAGAAACCACTTTATCTTTCAAAAGCTAGTCAATTTTGTCCCTGAATCAAATGGACCATCACAGTCTTAAGGTCAAACCGCCCCATCGGGAAACGTACTTCATGATCGGACCAGCTTACAGACTCCACTCGGTCCCCCAAGAACGAGCCTAAGTAGGCAGCCTTGACCCGTGTGTGGGGAAACTGCAGGCTCGCCGTCACCTCCTGAGCGGTCGTGTTATGTACCCTGACGACAAAACTGTTTCCCTCCAAACCGGGGCGAATCGTCAGGACTACAACGCCGGGCGGAGATGATTGCAGGAAGCCGCTGCCCTCCACAGGCAATGTCTGTTCCCACTCCTTGTGCTCGTGCCGAAGAACCAAGAGCGGTGACCGCTTCTCCAAGGATAAGTAGGTTGAGTCCAAAGCCGAGGGTTTGCGTTCGCTGGTCACAGCATATCGGAACGTAAAGCGCCCTCCTTGCTGAGCCGGGGCGTCTTCGTTCCAATAGTTATTCATCACGTATGAGAAGACCGTGCCGTTTCGGATCTCGAGGGAAGCCGGCCACAGGCCCCGGTTGATATCTTCCAGCGTGATCAACGGCGCGTTGACGCTCACCCAGCTCACGCTCTGCTTCGGCCCCCATACCCGCACCCCTCCCTGCGTTGTGAACCATTGCCGGTTCGCGCCTGGAAGCATGTCGGTCACCGGATTCACCCACGCCGTGGCCCCTTGGTACTCCACGCGCGGGCTCTCCACCGCAAAAGGAAAAGCGAAGTAGACGCCCTCCTTGTGGAGCGTGGCGGTCTTCTCGACTTCATTGTCGAAACTCACGACTTTCTCTTCATCGCTTAGGGTGATAGTGGCGACAATTTCCGGCGTATTGAGGGCGCGGGAGTGAACCGTGACTAGGGCGCCCCACGGAAAGCGCCGCACGAGGGGTACACCAACGAGAGTTTGACAGTTGATTTTTAGCTCCGGAACAGGGAGGGTCGGATCGGCCTCCAATAAGCGATTGTGATAATTGTGCTCGTCCCCTCCCGTCACATAGAGGTATTCATCCAGCCCATATCCGGAATTCGCCTTTACCAGATCCGACGCCGACCGCCTGTTGATGGAGCAAAACCCTGCTCTACGAGCAGACCCCTCCTTAGAGCTTCACGAATCACAACAGTTACTTGGCTGGGCGCGATATTCGTCATTCTCGACAAAGCCGCCCGCGAAAGAGGTC
>Ga0326727_10012409_pt1 | contig 19411 bp, 13 predicted proteins | sample MB2enrmetagenome_FD_207643 | JGI IMG/M metagenome (GOLD analysis project Ga0326727, IMG submission 207643) | Lab enriched peat soil microbial communities from McLean, Ithaca, NY, United States - MB29MY | ecosystem: Environmental > Terrestrial > Soil > Wetlands > Peat | place: USA: New York...
CTCCCCCCACCCCCCTCCCGCAAGGGGAGGGGGAGTCTTGCTTCCCCGACCGGCGTCAGTTTCATCCACCAGGGTCGGCCATCCGGCCGGTACGGAACTCGCAATGACAGCAACATCCGGCCAGTCGGGTCGTCGCATTGCGCCGGACCCGCCGCCATGGCGATATGCGCCCTCGCATCGGCTGGCACCAATCGTACGGCGAGGAAACGCATGCAACGAACATCCCTCCATCGCGCGTGGCTGCTCGGCCTCGCCGCCCTCGCACTGCTCGCCATCCGAACCGCCGCGGCCGAACAGATCGTCGTCAGCAACTACGGCATCGCCGCCAACGGCATGCCCTACGCGATCGCGATGAAACTGGGCCTGTTCCAGCAGGAGGGCGCCGACATCACCGGCATCCTCTCATCCAACGGCGGCGGCACCACAGTGCGCAACCTGATGGAGGGCGACCTGCCCTACGGCGAGGTCGATCTCGCCGGCACCGTGCTCGCCATCCAGCAGGGCGCGCCGCTGAAGATCATCAGCGACAACGTGCTGACCACGGCGGAGTTCGTCTGGGCGACGCAGCCCAATTCGCCGATCAAGACGTTGCAGGATTTCCGTGGCCACAAGATCGGCTACACCAACCCGCGCTCCACCAGCCAGGCGCTGGATGTGCTGCTGTTGCAGACCGCCGGCATGACGCCAAAGGATGTCGAGCTGACCCGGGTCGGCGGCTTCGGCGAGCAGGTGGTGGCGCTCAATCTGGGCGCGATCAGCGTGGCCACGCTGGCCGATCCGGTGTGGTCGCAGAACATTGCCAAACTGCGTCCCATCGTCCGCGCCGCCGACGTGCTGCCGCCGCTGTGCAACGTCATTGGCGTCACCACGGCGAAGGCCGCGGCGGGGCGCCCCGACCTGCTGCGCGCGATCCTGCGCGCGCGTCGCAAGGCGGTGGACTACACGTATGCCCATCCGGACGAGGCCGCCGCGATCGTTGCGGAGGTCTATCATCTCGATCCCGCGGTCGCGCGCCATGCGATAGAGGACCTGGTCGCCAAGAGTGCCTCGAACACGCCGTATTGGGGCACCGGCAGGTTCGACCTTGCCGGCATGGACCGCATGATCGCGGCACAGAAGATCGTCGGTGCACTGTCAGGCGATGTTGATTGGACGAAACTCGTCGATCCGCAGTTCCTGCCGGACGACCAGAAGCCGGCGCACTGATCGTCATCACACCGCAACGAACCACGACGATAACGAGCCAAGAATGCAACCCGCCACCGCGGTCCGCCTCGTGCTGGTGGCGCTCGGCGTGCTCCTGCTGGAGGTGCTGTGCCGGACCGGCGTGATCGATCATCTCACCATGCCGCCGCCGAGCGAGATCGCGCGCGATCTCGTTGCGCTGCTGGCCTCGGGCCAGATGAACGGCGCGATGCTGAAGACGTTGCTGGATGTGGCAATCGCCTGCGGCACCGCAACGATCGCGGGCGTCGGCGTGGCCGTCGTGATCCACGCCAGGCGCGCGCTGCGCCAGGGCCTGGAGCCGCTGTTCGCCACCTATTACGCCATCCCGGTCTACGCCTTCTATCCGCTGTTCATCGTGCTGTTCGGCCTGGGCGACACGCCGCAGATCCTGATCGGCTTCATGCTCGCGGTGGTGGCGGTGATCATGAGCACGCTGAACGGGCTCGACCGGGTGTCGCGCGTGCTGCGCAAGACCGCGCTGGTCTACCGCCTCGGCAAGCTGCAAACCGCGCTGCACATCACGCTGCCATGCGCCGCACCCTATCTGATGACCGGCGTGAAGCTCGCGGTCGCCTATGCCTTCATCGGCGTCATCGGGGCCGAGTTCATCATGTCGAACACCGGCATCGGCTACGAGATCAGCTTCGCCTACAATGATTTCGACAACGCGATCATGTACCCCCTGATCGTGCTGATCCTGGTGCTGTCGATCGTTGTCAATGCGATCCTGTCACGCTGGGAGGCGGCGTTGTTGCAGCGCCGCACCCACCGATGATCCGGCGTGCCGGGCCGCGCGCCTGGTTACGTAACTGGAACGGCAGCATCACGATCGTGGGCCTGCTGCTGCTCTGGCAGCTGGTGTTCGAGATCGCCGGCGAGAACGCGATGGCGCCGCCGCTGGCGACCACCCTCTACCTGCTGCAACTGCTCGGCACCGCGGTGTTCTGGTCGAACGTCGCCGCGACCGGAGCGGCCTTTCTGCTGGCACTGCTCATCGCGCTGGCGCTCGGCCTCGGCATCGGCTTCGCCCTCGGCCTGCATCGGTTCTCCCACGCCGTGGTCGAGCCGGTCCTGGTGTCGCTGTACGCCGTGCCCAAGGTCACGCTGTATCCCATCGTGCTGCTGGCGTTCGGCATCGGCCTGCCGGCCAAGGTCGCCTTCGGTGCGATCCATGGCGTCATCCCAATGGCGATCTTCACCATGACCGCGATCCGCGGCCTCAATCCGGTCCTGCTGAAGACCGCCCGCGTGCTGCGGCTGCCGCATGCGACGGTCGCGCGCTCGATCATCCTCCCCAGCGCGCTGCCGGAGATCTTCACCGGCATCCGGGTGAGTTTCTCGCTGACCCTGATCGGCACGCTGCTGGGCGAGATGTTCGGCGCGCAGCGTGGGCTGGGCTATCTGCTGATGCAGGCGATCGGGCTGCAGAACGTCAGGATGATCATGGCCGTGACGCTGCTGCTGGTGCTGTTTGCCGCCTCGGTCAGCGTGGCCCTGCTGGCCATCGACCGGCGGCTGCACCGGGCGGTGCGGGACAGCATGATCGCATAGGCCCGGAATGCGCGTGCGGGGTGCACGCTCATGGTTTGTAAACCAATTCAGCGGATGCTTGGTCAGCATGGCCAAACCTCCAACCACTGTACCCTCCGCAGCCTCGCCGCCCGCCAGGCTGATCGACGGCCAGTTCTCGGTGGATATCACGCGCCCGATCCCAGGCGCGGGTGGCGGCCTGCCGGCGTTCGTTGCCGTCGACCGGGGAGAAGGACGGACCGGCCTGATGGCAGTGCAGGTGCGCCGCTATCTGCCGGTTCGCCCGCTTGCCTTACAGACCCTGGGGGGCCCGGCCTTCGCCCGCAACGGGATCGAGGAACTGCTGTCGCCGCTTGCCTACGGTGCGGCACCCGCGCCCGGCGGCGAGGAGGCCGGCTTTCTGATCTGCGAGGCACCGCCCGGCCCAGCGCTGTCGGTATCCCTCCGCCCGTGGGCCGAGACGGAGCTGCTGACCCTGGTGCTTCGCCCCGCCGCCCGCGCACTCGACCAGCTCGCGCTGCGCGGGCTGACCCATCGTGGCATCCGGGTCGACAACGTGTTCCGTGCCGGCGTCGGCCACCCGGTGGTCCTCGGCTGCGCCTGGGCGACACCGCCGGCGGCGTTGCAGCCGGCGATCGCCGAGCCGCCCTACGTCGCCATGTGCCATCCCGCCGCGCGCGGCGACGGCACCATCGCCGATGATGTCTACGCGCTCGGCGTGTTGCTGCTGACGCTGGCGCTTGGCCGGGTGCCGCTCGCCGGCCTGAGCGAGCTGGAAATCACCCGCCAGAAACTCGACCTTGGCAGCCTGGCCGCCCTCGTCGGCGACCATCGCCTGGGCAGTTTTCTCGCCGACCTGCTGCGCGGGATGCTCGCCGAGGACCCTGACCACCGGCCGCCGCCCGCGCTGCTGCTCGACCCGGCCGCGGCCCGCTCGCGGCGGACCGCCGCCCGGCCCCCATCGCGTGCACCGCGGCCGATCCAGATCGGCGACATGGTCTGCTGGCACCCGCGCACGCTGGCCCACGCGGTCGCCACCCAACCGGAGCCGGGACTGGAGGTGTTGCGAACCGGCGTCGTCGGCCAGTGGCTCCGCCGTGGTCTCGGTGACGGGCCGCTGGCGGTGCATCTGGAGGAGCAGATCCGGATCCGCGGCGCCATGCCGCTTCCCGACGCGCCGATCGAGACCGAGGCCATGTTGCTGATGCGCGCGGTGGCGATCCTCGATCCGTTGGCGCCGATGTGCTGGGACGGCCTGAACCTGTGGCCGGACGGGCTCGGCACTCTCATCGCCGCCTGCCAGGATCCGGCCGTGCCGGCCAACGTCGATCTGGCCGGCCGGGTTGCCAGGATGATCTCCGCCGAGGGGCAAACCGCCTGGGCAAGTCACCGCGGTGACCGGACGGATGCGCGCTCGCCCCGCATGGATGCACGTCAGCTCCACACGTTGCTTTACCTGCCTGGCCCGGGCGGTGGCCTCGCGCGGCTCGCCTACCAGCTAAATCCATTGCTGCCGTGCACCAGTCCCGGGCTCGACTCGCGGTGGGTCGCACAACTCGCCGAGTTGTTGCCGGCGCTGGATGCCGCCGCGCGCCGGGAACGCCCGGTCGAGCCGGTTGGGCCCGCCGTGGCAGGATTTGTCGCCGCGCGCGGCGATCGGGGATTGGAGGCGGCGGTCGCGCAGTTCGGCAATACGCCGGGCCCGGTTGGGCCGATGGCGCAACTTCGCCTCCTGGCCCGGCTGCAGGCGCGCTACCATCCACGCCCGCTGCCCGCACTTGGCGCCTGGGTCGCCGACGGCGCCGACCAATTGCTGTCGGTGTTCCAAAGCCGGCCGCGGCGCATCAAGCTGCGGCCAAAGTTGCTCGAACTGGCCTCGACCGGGCAGCTCACCGCGCTGCTGACCATGCTGGACGACGCCGATACCAAGCGGAATGACGATCGCGATGTGCAGCGCGCGGCCCGAGACCTTGCCTTGATCGACTCGGTATTGGTGCGTATTGGCCGCGACGGCCCCGCCCGCGCGGAACAGGCGCGGCGCATCGGTCAGGAGGTCGCGGCCGGCATCGGCCTAACGGCACTCGCGACGCTCCTGATGGTCGCCGCGTTGGGCTGATTGGCAATGGCGAAACGAACCCCCACGACCCGGGCTGTTTCCGGCGCAGCGGCGCCGCAGGGCGGCAAGGCGAGTGCGATCGGATGGATGCAAGGCCTGGCGTGCGGCGGCTTGGTGGCGGTGCTGCCGCCGACGGCGCTGCTGCTCGGCGCATTGCTCGGACCAGCGCTGGCCGCGTTGTTCCTCGACCGCCAGCCTGGCAAGCCGGTGGCACGCAGCGTGCTGTTGTTCGCCCTGGCCGCCAGCGTGAGGCCGATCCGCATGTTGTGGGTCGCAGGTCATACCATGGCGACCAGCATCGTATTGGCGACCGATCCCGACATCGTCGGCACGGCCTGGGCGGCAGCGGCGGCCGGCTGGCTACTGGCAGAGCTGACGCCGCTGGCGGTGCGGATTGTGCTGGAGGCGATCAGCCGCGCCCAGGCGACGCGATTGCTCGCCGCGCGCGCCGCGTTGGCCGAGGAGTGGGGTCTCGACAAGAAAGCGGCCCCCCCCGGCTAACGACCCCACGTACATACACCTCTCCCTTCGGGAGAGGTCGTCGCGAAGCGGCGGGTGAGGCACTTGCCGCGCCCCCAATGGTAGCCAGGTGACGCGTAGCCTTCACCCCGCCGCTCCACAACGACTCCGGAACAAGTCCCACCCTGTCCTAAAGCAAGGGGCCCCTTGCGGGAGAGAGTGGGGCTCGAAGCGCACGGAACAGAGGAGCGATGCTGTCACCGCCCCCACCACCTCCCCTGAACGGGACAGGAGAGAACCATCCAGCCCACCGCTCGAGTCCCACAGCCCCCCGCATCACGTGTTGCAGGGCCGGTGCCGCCCCGGGAAGCGGCCCGCCTCGGCCCAGCTACTGATGCATCTCGAGCGACGAACCGACCGGCGCCTTCAACCGCCGTTCGGCGATCTGCGCCTTCATCGCTTTCTGCAGCTTCTCGAACGCCCGCACCTCGATCTGCCGCACCCGCTCGCGCGAGATGTTGTACTCCTGCGACAAATCCTCGAGCGTCGTCGGATTGTCCTTCAACCGGCGCTCTTCAAGGATGTGCCGCTCGCGCGCGTTCAGCGTCTTCAACGCGTTGGCCAGCAGCGCCTTGCGTCCGCTCAGTTCCTCGCGGTCGCCGATCGAGCTCTCCTGGCTTTCCGACTCGTCGACCAGCCAGTCCTGCCACTCGCCCTCGCTGTCCGCGCGCACCGGCGCATTGAGGCTGTGGTCGGGCGCCGCCAGTCGGCGGTTCATGCTGACCACGTCCTGCTCCGGCACCGCGAGCATGGTGGCGATCTTGCTCACCTGCTCCGGCTGCAGATCGCCGTCCTCGATCGCCTGCATCTGGCCCTTCAGCCGCCGCAGGTTGAAGAACAGCTTCTTCTGCGCCGCCGTGGTCCCCATCTTCACAAGTGACCAACTGTGCAGGATATACTCTTGGATCGCCGCGCGAATCCACCACATAGCGTATGTTGCCAAGCGGAAACCGCGCTCCGGATCGAAGCGCTTAACCGCCTGCATCATGCCGACGTTGCCCTCGCTGATCAGCTCGCCCACGGGCAAGCCGTAGCCGCGGTAGCCCATCGCGATCTTGGCAACGAGGCGCAGATGGGAGGTCACCAGCTTGTGGGCGGCCTCCAGGTCTTCGTGGTCGCGCCACTTGCGCGACAGCTCCAGCTCCTCCTCGGGGGTGAGCATCGGGAATTTGCGTATCTCCTGCAGATAGCGGGAGAGGTTGCCCTCGGGGGCAACATTGATGACGGCAGAGACCATGATGGCTCCTTTCGCCTGAACGGTGTTCCGGCCTGTCCGACACTGGCACAGTCCCTGAACGCCGTGGACTGAATTCCAGTCCATGATATGGTAAGAATGTTACGTCTTGGTTGGCTGCCCCGTGTCGGCAGCATGCCTCCCACACGTAATGCGGATAAGGTCCTACCGTTCCTCATCCACTGGGCGGGTTATACAGGACCGGACTGGTCCTGTCAAGATTCCTGACCTAATGGCCCAGACCTGGGGGTGGGGATCTGGGGGTGGGGACCTGGGGGGGACCTGATGGTCGGACCTGATGGCCGGGACCTGACGATCGGGGCGACTTTGTGCGGCCGGCGGCGTCCGGGGTTCTGCGGCGCCGCGACCTCGCCGGGGCGATATTCGGGCCTCGGCACGCTCAGGACAGGCCGTCCAGCGCGGCCACGAGGGCCAGAAAATCGGCCGGCGGCGGCGTTTCGAAAGAAAGCTCGGCGCCGCTGCGCGGGTGGCGAAACCCCAGCCGCGCCGCGTGCAGCGCCTGACGCGGAAAATCCAGCAGCATCCCGCGGGCGGGCTCCGCGATCAGCCGGGCGGCTTGCGGGACGCGGCGCAGATAGACCGGGTCGCCGACGACCGGATGGCCACTGGCGGCGGGGTGAACGCGGATTTGATGAGTCCGCCCGGTGGCCAGCCGGCATTCCAGCAGCGAGGCTCCGCCATTCCAGGAACGCAGGGTCGCGTAGCGGGTGAGGGCCGCCTTGCCGCCCTGCACCCGCACCGCCATCCGCTTGCGGTCGAGTCGGTCGCGGCCGATCGCCCCCTCAATCTCGCCACGCGGCGCCGCCGGCACGCCCCAGACGAGCGCCAGGTAGGCGCGGTCCAGGTCGCGGGTGGCGAAAGCGGCAGAGAGCGCGGTCATCGCCTCCTGGGTCTTCGCCACGACCATGACGCCCGAGGTGTCCTTGTCGAGGCGGTGCACGATGCCGGGCCGCCGCTCGCCGCCGATCCCGGGCAGGTCGCCGCCGCAATGGGCCAGCAGGGCATTGACCAGCGTGCCGTCCTCGTTGCCTGGCGCCGGGTGCACCACCAGGCCGGCCGGCTTGTCCAGCACAATCAGGTCGGGGTCCTCATACAGGATGGTGAAGGGTATCGCCTGTGGCAGCGGTCGGGCCGAGGCCGGCGGCGGCACGGCCAGGGTGTAGACCGCGCCTGCCCGCACCGCCTCGGCCGGCTCGGTCAAAGTGGTCCCGTCACGCTGTGCCTGACCCGCGATGATCAGCGACTTGACGCGGGAGCGCGAGATTGTGCCGATGGCGTCGGCGAGGAAACGATCGACGCGTTCGCCGGTGGCCTCGGCGCCGGCGACGATCCGCGTCGGTGTCTCGGGCGCCTCGCTTGCCGGAGCCTGTATCACTTGCGTCTCTGACACCATGCGGCGGGTGCATAGCGTGGATCGGCGCCGGTGGGCAGTGTTCCGGTGGGCAGTGTTACGGTGTGGCGGACGACGCGGTCAGGCCGCGCCGATCAATGCCAGGCAGCGCAGACATCGACTCACGGGCGTCTTGGCCGGGCTTGTCCCGGCCATCTATTGCGGCACCGGTGCCGAGCAGATGGTCGGGCGATCCCTGGGTCAAGCGTTCAGGGACTTCGGCCCGGCATGCGCGACGATCTTGCTGTGCTGACGGCTATCGCGATGCGTCAGGATGGGACGTTTGCGGCCCTGCTTGCTGAGCTGCGGGCGATGCACGCGCAGTCGCCGCCTAACGAACCGCGTGCGCGAGTTGGAGACTCGATCGTGACAGCCCGGGGCGGCTGCTCGTCGCCGGGTTGCCTCCGCTATTCCTGACCGGCGTCCGAAGCCACGCCAAGCAGCACCTCCAGCGCCGCGCGCTTTGCGGTCAGCAGCAGGTCCAATGTGAACGGGCAAGCCACGGGCCAAGGGCGAGGCGCCGCATCGTCGTAGTTCACGCCGTCGATCTGCTCCAGCGCGTCGCTGTACAGCTTCGCCAGACTGATCCTCTGCCGCATCGACGGCGTGAAACGCCGCGCGGCGTTCTTTTGCATCGACCCGATTTCCACCCGCCAATGCCGCACCGACGGGCTGCACGGCCATCCGTGCACGTTCAGCAAATCAACCAGCATAAGGTCCAGACAGCTTTCGACCACATGCAGTTCGGATAGCCCACGTCCTCGATCGCCTCGATAACGTGCGCCCAATCGACCTAATTCACCCTCTCGCCGCGCGCCGCAGAAGATCGGCCTGGTGCTCCGACCAGGCGAGAGCATCCAGCTCATACAGATCGTCCGGCATCGGCGGGCTTATAGCAGATCGGTCAGGGCTCCTTGCCGGCTTGCCATCGAAAGCACGCCATCGCCCCTCTCCCATCGCCCCTCTCCTATCGCCCTGGCGACACCCAGCCCAAGGCTGGAATGAACCCGCCCCGCCGCGTAGACAACGCCGGCGTTGTCATCGCTGGAGCGCCATCCCAGGCGAAGACCGACAGGGGAGAAGAAGAGACCATGCGCTTCGTCAAGGTGCTTGCGGTGGTGATGGGGGTGCTGATCATCATCGGCACGACGGTGGTGGTGGTCACCATCATCAAGCGCGCCGGCGGCGCGACGGGTGGACCCAATTACGCATTGGTGCTGGACGAGCCAGCGGGTACACGGATCGTCGGCATTGCCGCGACGTCGGGCCGACTGGCCGTATATCTGCAGGGCGCAGGACCCGACCGGATTCTGCTGGTCGATCCCACCACCGGCGGCAAGACCGGCGAGATCGCCCTTGCGCGGTAGCATCGTGCAGTATTGCAAACGAGATCTGAACCCAAACGGTAAGTTGTCGCGTCGCCCAGGTCTTTGATGCCAGGTTTTCACGCGTGCTGCCGCGGACGGCGGATGGCGCAAGCTCTTACCCACCCATTGAGGCCGCTCCGCGTGCTCCGCGGCTCTTCGGTGAAACGTCTTGCCTGAACCATCAGGCGCCCCGACCACCTTCGGCCCGCACCACCGCACCGCACCGCACCGCAGCGCACCACCCCGGCCACGCCCCCCCACCTCGACACTTCGAATTTGACCGCGACAAAATCGCCGCCGACACGCCAGACGGTGTAGTCTGCCCCGCCAACCAGGGGGGAACCGAACCATGCGCCGCATCGCCGTGCTGAGTGTCATGCTGCTGACGCTGGCGATCGGCGCCGCCCGGGCCGACGAGTTCACCCTGCCGGGCCTCGCCGCCGACACCAACGCCTATGTCGCGCTGCTCACCAAGCGCTTCCCCGCCGGCGGCACCCCCCAGGCGCGCCGCCAGGCCGAGGCCCAGGCCGACGCGGCGACCCGCAAGAACGACTGGGCCGCCGCCGCCGCCGCACTGGAAACCCGCGTCGCGCTGGGCGACGCCGGCCCCGAGTTCTGGCTGGCCCTCGCCCAGGCGCAGTTGCGCCGCACCCCGCCCGACGCCACCCGCGCGCTGCAGGCCGCCTGGCAGAATTTCAGCAATGTCGATTCCGGCGCGCCGGAAATCCCCGCCCTGCTGCTGATGGCGGACGCGCTGCTGACCTTGAACCGCCCGGCGCAGGCGATCCAGGCGCTGGAAGCGGCCACCGAGCGCGCGCCCGACGACGCCGCGCTGCGGCAGCGCCTGGCCGACACGCGCCACACGGTTGGCGTGCTGGTCAGCCGCGTCCGCGCCGAACCGGAGACCGATCCGCCGCGCGCCTGCATCAGCTTCACCAGTCCGCCCACCCGCCGCGACGATTTCCATCCGGCCGACTGGGTTCGCCTCGAGCCGGCGGTGCCGGGGGCTGCGGTGACGCATGAGGCCGACCAGATCTGCATCTCCGGCCTGCCGTCGGGCGCCACCACGCGCATCGTGCTGCTGGCCGGCCTGCCGGGCGAGGACGGCCTCGCGCTGGTGAAGCAGACGGCGCTCAACGTGGCCATGGCCAACCGCCGCCCGCGCATCGATTTCGACACCAGGCTGTTCGTCCTGCCGCGCGGCCAGACGCCGACCATCAGCATGAGCACGGTCAACCTCTCCTCGGTGCAACTGACGCTGGCGCGGCTGAGCGAGCGAAACATCGTCGCCTTCGTGCGCGAGAACCGGCTGGGTCAGCCGGTCAATTCCTGGGCCGCCGACCAGATCGGCACCGAGACCGGCCGGATCGTCTGGCAGGGCACGGCCGCGGTGCCGCAATGGGAGCAGAACCGCGTCGCGCACACCGCGCTGCCGTTGCCGGAGGCTCTGAACGCCTCTGGCCCCGGGGCCGGACCTGGCCTCTACGCGCTGACGGCGGCGGCCGGTGACGGCACGCCCAACGCGCAGGGCGCGGTGCAGATGATCCTGCGCACCGACCTTGCCCCCACCGTGTGGCGTGGCGCCGACGGCCTCACCGTGCAGGTGCGCGGCTTCTCCGACGTGCTGCCGCGGGCCGGGGTGAAACTGCGGCTCATCGCATCGAACAACGACATCCTCGCCGAGACTGTCACGGATGCCGACGGCGTCGGCCGTTTCGCCGCGCCGCTGCTGCACGGTGACGGCCCGATGGCGCCGCGCGCCATCCATGCGTTCGGCGCGGACGACGATTTCACCATGCTCGATCTCAACGGCGCGGCGTTTGACCTGGCCGATCGCGGCGTCGCGGGCATGCCGGACCCCGGCCCGCTCGACGCCTTCGTCTGGCTCGACCGCGGCATCTACCGGCCCGGCGAGACCGTCCAGGTCATGGCGTTGCTGCGCGATGACGCCGGCAAGTCGGTCACGCTGCCGGCACGCGTCACCATTCGCCGGCCGAACGGCCAGGTGTTCCAGGAGACGACGCCGCCGCCGGGTCCGGACGGTTCGCTCTACCTGCCGGTGAAACTGTCGCCCAGCTCGCCGGTCGGCACCTGGACGGTCGAGGTGCGCGCCGATCCCGCCGCGCCGCCGATCGGCCGGACCGACTTCCGGGTCGACGCCTTCGTGCCGGACCGCATGGCGGTGGAGCTCGGCCCGACCGCCGGTCCGCTGGTGGTCGGACACCTGTACAGCCTGCCGATCGCCGCGCGCTTCCTGTATGGCGCGCCGGGCGCCGGGTTGACCGGCAAGGCGGGGCTTCGCCTGGTGCAGGACGATGCGCCGTTCCCCGCGCTGGCCGGCTACCGCATCGGGCTGGAAAACGAAGCCTACGCGCCCGACCGCAAGGACACCGACCTGCCGGAGACCGACGCGCAGGGCCACACCACCTACACGATCTCGATCCCGCGCGCGCCCGACACCTCCTTCGCGCTGAAGGCGGCGATCGACGTGGTGATCAACGATCCGTCCGGCCACGGTTCGCGCGCGACGACCGAGATCAAGCTTCGCCCCGCCGCCCCGCTGATCGGCATCAAGCCGCTGTTCAAGGGCCGCGCGGTCGATGCCGGCTCCGAGGCGGGATTCGATATCGTTGCGGTCGATCCGGACGGCAAACCGGTGGCGATGGCGGCGAAGCTGCGGCTGGTGCGGGAGCGGCCGGACTGGCGGCTGGTGATGCACAACAGTCTGGCGAGCTACGAGACGGTATGGCGCGACGAGCCGATGCGCACGCTCGAGGTGCAGATCCCAGCGGGCGCGCCGCTGCATTTCGCCGACAAGCTCGATTTCGGCCGCTACCGGATCGAGGTCCTCGAGGCCACCGGCCTCGCCGCCACCTCGTTGCGGTTCCGATCGGGCTTTGTCTCCTCCGACAGTCCCGACGTGCCGGACCAGGTCGATGTCTCGGCCGAGCACGCAATCTATCCGCCCGGCGGCACGGCGCGCATCCACATCACACCGCCGTTTGCCGGCAAGGCGACATTGCTGGTGCTGACCGATCGGGTGCAGATGCTGCGCACGCTGGACGTGGCCGAGGGCGGCACCGATGTCGATGTGCCGGTGTCGGCCGATTGGGGCTCGGGCGGCTATGTGACGGTGCACCTGTTCCGCGCCGCCGCCGACGGCAAAAGCCGGCCCCGCCGGGCGATCGGGCTGACCTGGATCGGCCTCGATCCGGCGGCGCGCAAGCTGGATGTGGCGTTCGATACGCCGGAGAAGCTGGCGCCACGGGCGCGCGCGATGATCCCGATTCGCACCGCACCGCGCGCCTGGGTCAGCCTGGCGGCGGTGGACGAGGGCATCCTGCGGCTGACCAGCTTCACCTCGCCCGATCCGGCCGCGCACTACCTCGGTCGGCGCACGCTGGGGATCGATATTCGTGACGATTGGGGCCGGTTGATCGCGCCGGGCGAGGGATTGGCCACGGCGCTGCACCAGGGCGGCGACGCCAGCTTCGTGCTGCCCGACGTGCCGCAGAAGACCGTCACGCTGTTCACCCCGCCGATGCAGGCCGACGCCGACGGGAAACTGGCCATCCCGCTCGACCTGCCGGATTTCGCCGGCCAGATCCGGCTGATGGCGGTGGCATGGAACGGCAGCCGCATCGGTGCCGGATCGCAGGATGTGCGGGTTGTCGATCCGCTGGTGGCCGAACCGCTGCTGCCGCGGTTCCTCGCGCCGGGCGATCAGGCGCGGCTGACCGTGCTGCTGCAAAACCTCGACCTGCCGACCGGGGAGGACGTCGCCACGGTTTCGGTGGATGGCCCGCTGTCGCTGTCCGGGCCGGCGCGCCTCGCCGCGACGCTGGCACCGATGGCGCAGGCGACGCCGTTTACCCTGCTGACCGCGACCGGCGCGGGTCGCGGCGTGATCAAGCTGGACGTCACCGGCCCCGGCGGGTTCCAGGTGCACCGCGAGTCGGCGATCACCGTGCGCCCGTCGCGCGGCGTGGCCACCTCGGTGGTTGGCGCCGAGCTGGCGCCGGGCGCGGAGGTGGCGCTGGCGCCGCCGATCGGGGCCTATCTGCCCGGCACCTGGCGCGCCTCGGCGAGCTTCGGCGGGGTGGTGCGCTATGACGTGGCGGGGATGGTGCAGGCGCTCGAGAATTACCCGATGAACTGCGTCGAGCAGGCGACCAGCCGCGGCCTGCCGCTGGCGCTGTTGCCGGATGGGCCGATGGCGGGGCCGGACCGCGCCGGGCAATTGCAGCGCGCGGTCGGATTCGTGCTGGACCGGCAGCGATTTGACGGCGGTTTCGGCCTGTGGTCGGCAGAGGGCGACGCGGAGCCGTGGCTTTCGGTCTACGCCACGGAGTTTCTGCTGCGCGCCCGCGATGCCGGCGCGGCGGTGCCCGCCGAGGCGCTGAAGGACGCCATGAAATTCGTCGCCGATGCGGCGGACAGCAGTGGCAATGATCCCGACGCGCTCGCCGAGCAGGCGTATCGGCTTTACGTGCTCGCGCTGGCTGGGCAGGGGAGGCCCGGCGCGGCGCGGGTCATGGCGGCGCGGATCGACCGCCTGCCGACGCCGCTTGCCAAGGCGCAGCTTGGGGCCGCGCTGGCGCTGGCGCACGATCCGGCCCGCGCCGAGGTGGCCTTCGCCGCGGCTTTGGCGGCACCGGCGCGCAAATGGTGGGAGCTCGATTACGGCACCGCGTTGCGCGACCAGGCGGCAATCGCGCTGCTGCTGAAACAAAGCGGCGTCGCGCCGGAACGGTTGCAGACTCTCCTGGCGGCGATGCCGGGGCCGAACCTCGACCCCGCCACGCTCAGCACGCAGGAGCAGGCGTGGACTGCCGCGGCCGGCGCGGTGCTGGGACGCGACGGGCATGCGGCGAAGATCGCGTTGGACGGCAAGAACGAGCCGACCGCGCCGGTGGTCACGGTGGCGCTGACCGGCCCGGCGACGGCCCACAACCTGGATGACCGCGCGGTCTGGGAAAGCGTGTCGGTGACCGGCGTGCCGGTGGTGCCGCTGCCGGCCGCGCGCGCGGGCATGCGGATTTCGCGGCAGTTCCTTAACCTGGACGGCACCCCGCTCGACCTGGAACACCTGAAGCAGAACACCGTGTTCGTGCTGCTGCTGGAGGGCCGGGCCGAGGATGGCCAGGCGCATCAGGCGCTGGTGCAGCACGGGCTGCCGGCGGGGTGGGAGCTGGCCGGACGGTTCGGCGGCGGCGACACGCCTGGCCCGAGCTGGCTGGGCAAGCTGACCGCCCCGGAGGCCCAGCCGGCGGCCGACGACCGCTACGCCGCGATCCTCGCGCTGACCAAGGACAATCCCGACTTCCGACTGGCCGTGCGGGTGCGCGCGGTCACCCCCGGCGTCTTCGAATTGCCCGGTGCCGAGGTAGGGGACATGTACCGGCCAGGCGTCTTTGCCCGTCAGGCGGCAGGGAAGATCACGGTGCAGGGGGTGGAGTGAGGCCGGAAGAGACTCTCCCCTTCCCCTTGCGGGAGGGGGTTGGGGGGAAGGGTCGGAGCGCCCTGAACCTTACGAGCGACGCAAGCAGCGACCCCTCCCCTCAACCCCCTCCCTCAAGGGGAGGCGGAGAGTCTTCCCCACGTACTCCCCCACACGCCCTGCTCGCGTCGCTCCTCTCCGCACTCTGGCTGCTCGCGGCGGTCGGGACCTGGCTTGACTGGGCGTTCCCGCCCGATCTGTCGCGCCTCGCCGTGGTCGGCACCGAGGTGGACGACCGCGCCGGTCGGCCGCTCGCGCTGCTGCCCGCGCAAGGTGGGATCTGGCGCTTCCGCACCACCACCGCGGACGTGTCGCCGGCGTTGCTGGACCTGCTGATCGGGGTGGAGGATCGGCGGTTCTGGCAGCATCCGGGCGTCGATCCGATTGCCCTGGTCCGCGCGACCGGCCAGATGCTGCTGGCGCGGCGGGTGGTGTCCGGTGGCTCCACGCTCGCGATGCAGGCGGCGCGGCTGTTGCAGCCGCGGCCACGCACGCTGCGGTCGAAACTGATCGAAATGGCGCGCGCGGTGCAGTTGGAGATGCATTACGGGCGCGCCGGCGTGCTGGACATCTGGCTGACCCTGGCGCCGTTCGGCGGCAATCTGGAGGGGGTGCGCGCGGGCGCGATGGCGTGGCTGGGCGTGCCGCCGACTGCGCTGGAGCCGGCGCAGGCGGCGCTGCTGGTGGCGATCCCGCGCCGGCCGGAGGCGCTGCGCCCCGATCGTCACCCGGCGGCGGCTCGCGCGGTGATGGCTCGGATACTTCGCACGTTACCCGATGGCGCGCTCGATATGCCGGCGATGGGCCAAGCTGGCATGCAGCGGTTTCCGCTGCCGCGCCACGCGCCGCAGATCGTTGCGGCGATGCCGCACGCGCCGGTCGTTGCGGCGATGCCGCGCGGGCCGGTCGTTGCGGCGATGCCGCGCGGACCGGTCGTTGCGGCGATGCCGCGCGGGCCGGTCGATGCGGCGGAGCCGCGCGCGCCGATTATTGCGACCACGATCGATCTGCCGCTGCAAGTCGCATTGGAACGGCTGGCGAACGAACGCCTGCAGACCCTGCCGCCGCGCGTTTCGCTGGCGATCCTGATCGCGGATGCCGAGACCCGCGAGGTGCGCGCGGCATTCGGGGGCGCCTGGCGTGACGAGGCGCGCGCCGGCGCGTTGGATCTGACGCGCGCGGTGCGGTCACCCGGATCGGCGCTGAAGCCGTTCATCTATGCCCTGGCGTTCGCCGACGGCATCGCCGGCCCCGAAACGAAATTGGCCGACCTGCCGCACCGCTTTGGGACCTATGCGCCGGAGAATTTCGACCGCGGCTTCGCCGGCAGCGTCACCGCGGCCGAGGCGCTGCGCCGTTCGCTCAACCTGCCGGCGGTGGCGCTGTTGGAGGAGGTGGGCGCGCTGCGGTTCGCCGCGACATTGAAGCTGGCGGGGGCGACGTTGCGCCTGCCGCCGGGTGCCGATCCGGCGTTGCCGCTGGCGTTGGGTGGCGAGGGCATCACGCTGCGCGATGCGGTCGGGCTGTATGCCGCGCTCGCGAGCGATGGGACCGGTGGGGGGTTGCGCCTGCTGGCCTCGGATCCGCGCGTTGCGACGCCATTCCTGCCGCCGGTCGTTGCGCGCACGGTTGCTGACGTGCTGACCCACGGCTTCCCCGATGATGGCCCCGCCGGCGTGGCGTGGAAGACCGGCACGAGCTGGGGCGGGCGCGATGCGTGGGCCTTCGGCTTCGACCGGCGCGATGTCGTGGGAGTGTGGATCGGTCGGCCCGACGGGACGCCGATGCCGGCGGCAACCGGGGCGTTCCTGGCGGTTCCGGTACTTGAACATGTGTTCGACCTGCTGGTGAAGGCGCCGCGCGTTGTGGCGCCGCCCCGCAGCGCGCCGGCCGCCGCCGCGCCGATGACGACCGATGCGCTGCACCTGCTGTTCCCGCCGCCGGGTGCTGTGGTCTCCGCCGATGGGCCGGTGACGATCCGCGCCATGGGGGGGCGGCGGCCGTTGCGGTTTCTCATCGACGGCGCACCGATCGCGGCCGAGCCGGCGCGGCGCGAGGCAGCCTGGCAGCCGCCTGGACCTGGGTTCTACCGGCTGACGGTGCTGGACGCCGATGGCGAGGCAGCGCATGCGGGCGTGCAGGTTCGCACCGCGCCGTAAAGTGAAAGCCGGGTTGTCTGTGTGAAAGCAGGGTTGTTTGTTTTTTAATCGATCCCATCTCGCGTGCCTGGTGCTGGTCGGCCTGCTTGTGGCCGGCTGCTCGCAATCGTCGGAGACAGTCTGCAAGCTGATCTGGCGCGCCGACATGCCGATCGAGCCGCGCGACAATCTGATCTTCGTCGACGTCATGTTCGACGGCCATCCGGCGAAGCTGGTGCTGGATACCGGCGCCGAGCGCACCATGTTGACCGAGTCCGCGGTCGCGCGTCTGCACCTGCGCCGCGACCTGCACCACGTGACCAACAGCGTCGGCATCGGCGGCGCCAGCGCCACCTATGAGGCGGTGCTGGATGATTTCGCGGTCGGTGTATTCCGTCTTCCGGTTGAGCGCGTCCTGGTGGGCACGTTCCCACTCCCCGAGGTCGGCGGCGTCCAGCCCGATGGGTTGCTTGGCGCCGACATCCTGCTGGCATTCGATCTCGATATCGATCTGCCGGCGCGACGACTGACGATCTATCGCGCGCGGCCCTGCGCGGATTCGCGGCCGCCATGGACGGTGCCGTACGCGTCGGTCGAGGGGGTGGGCATGCGGCGCGACCGCCTGGTGGTGCCGCTGAAGATCAATGGGGCCGATGGGCGGGCCGTGCTCGACACCGGCGCGCAGCGCACCGTGATCACGCCCGAGCTCGCTGCGCGTGGCGGTGTGACGCAGGCGATGCTGGACGCCGACCCCAGCCGCATGATGCGCGGTGCCTCACGCGAGCAGGCATCGTTCCGGCTGCATCGTTTCAATACGGTGCGTATCGGCAACGATGTGTCGCAGGATGTGCCGTTGCCGGTTGCGCGCTTGCCCGGCGCGGCGGAGGACGCGCTGCTGGGGGGTGATTTTCTGCACGGGCGGCGGGTTTGGCTCTCTTCGGCCTCGCACCAGGTGTTTTTCACCGAGCCGCAGTTGTGATGGGTCATCTTGGCGATGCCGCGCGCCGGACCTTGCGCCAGGACCACGACAAGGGGTGAAGGGTCCCATTCAAACCCCGAACGTATCGCGCCAGGCTTCCTTTACCTCGGGCACGCCGTCCTCGATCTCCTGCGGCGTCAGGGTGAGCAGCTTTACCTTGTCGAGCGGCAGCGCGCCGTCGGGCGGCGGCACGTCGGGGCGCACCGGCATGATGTAGAATTTGCGCATCACGTCGGCGAAGATCGGGCCGGCAGCGAATTCCATGAACAACCTTGCGGCGTTTGGATGTGGCGCTGATTTCGGGATGGCGCTGGGGCCGTAGACGGCGACGGTGCCCTCGGTCGGGTAGACGATCGCCAGCGGATTGCCGCGCGCGATCGACAGCAGCGGCATGCTGATCGAGACGCTGAGACCGACATTGCGCTCGCCGGCGTTCATCAATGTGACCGGATCGTCCGACGAACGACCGATCTGCGGCTTGTTCTTCTCGAGGGCTTTGAAATAGTCCCAACCATACAGCTTGCGCAGGATAACCGCCATGATCGCGATGGCACCGCTGTAGCCGGGATGGCCGACGGCGAGCTGATCCTTCCATTTCGGATCGAGCAGGTCCTTCCAGGTTTTCGGTGCGGCGGCGGTGGTGACCTTCCTGGTGTTATAGGCGAGTAGATACAGACCGAGATACAGGATCTGCCAGCATTGGTCCGGGTCCGGATCGCGTAACCGCGGCAACATGCCATCGACGTTGTTGGGACGGAATGACGCCAGCCTGCCCTCGCGCTTCAAATAGAGGAAGTGGCCGTAATCGGTGGAGCTGAATATGTCGCATTGGGTGACGCCGGCACGCATGTCCTGCGACAGGCGCTGAAAGGCGACCTCGGATGTGGAACGGACGACGTTGACCTTTATGCCGGGGTAGCGCTCGGTGAAGGCGCGGCCGGCCGCCTCGGCGGGCTCGGACTGGATTTGGGCGGAATACCAGGTGACTTCGCCTTCCTTTCTGGCGGCTTCGTACAGCGCCTGCTCGTTGGGCGGGAGGTCGGCGGCGGTGGCGCGGCGCGTGGCGATCGCGGCGCCGGATGCGGCGACGAAGATCCGCCTGGTGATCCTGGACATCGTGGTGTTTCTCCCCTGGTGGGCTGGACCGTAACGCAGGGAGGAGGAAAGGTCACGACTGAGGGTTATTTATATCGGTTACGGATCGTCTTGGCAGCTTGAGGGGCTTACAACATACGTCTGGATGGGTCGCACGGCCGGCAAGCAAATTTTCAACACAGCGCGGCCGTAAGGCCGCAACCAAACCGGGGTACGGCGTTCCCGTTTCTTCTGGCTAGACTGGGTTCCGACCAAAGATCCCGGAGCATCCAGAGAGGAGGAACGCCGTGGAGCA
>Ga0326727_10012411_pt1 | contig 19410 bp, 13 predicted proteins | sample MB2enrmetagenome_FD_207643 | JGI IMG/M metagenome (GOLD analysis project Ga0326727, IMG submission 207643) | Lab enriched peat soil microbial communities from McLean, Ithaca, NY, United States - MB29MY | ecosystem: Environmental > Terrestrial > Soil > Wetlands > Peat | place: USA: New York...
ATGCCGAGCTCGGCGCCGGAGGTGAAGCTCCGCGCAACGGCCGCGCTGGGAGCCGAGATCGTGCTCGTCGGCAGTGGCAGCGAGGAGCGCCGTGACCGCGCCCTCGCGCTCGCCGCCGAGCATGGCTACACCGTCATTCCGCCCTACGACGACGAGGCGATCATCGCCGGCCAGGGCACGGCCGGGCTGGAGATTATTGAAGCGCTGCCTGAGGTGGAGCTTGTTCTAGTTCCGGTCGGCGGTGGAGGTCTCTCAAGCGGCATCGCCTCGGCCGTCAAGCTCAGCGGGAGCCACGCCCGAGTCTTTGGCGTCGAGCCGGCGCTGGCCAACGATGCGCAGCAGAGCCTGCGCGCCGGCCGCATCGTGCGCATCGATGCTGCGCAGGCCTCGGCCACCATCGCCGACGGACTGCGCACCCAAAGCATCGGCGAGCGAAATTTCGAGCATCTCACACGCTATCTGGACGGTATCATCGCCGTAAGCGAAGATGAAATTCGTGCTGCGATGCGCCAGATCATCACCGGCGCGCGGTTGATGGCCGAGCCCAGCGGCGCGGTGGCCACCGCGGCTTGGCTCTTTCATCGCAACGAGCTGCCGGCCAGCCGTAAGAGCGTGGCCGTCCTCAGCGGCGGCAATGCCGATCCCAAACAGGTCGCGAAGCTATTGGAGGAACGATGAGAATCAGACGAGCGTTGCGCGCTTATACTCGAACGATCGTAACGGCCGCTGTCTTCTGCTGCGTCATCTGCGCCGCCGCCCACGCGGCCGCCGAGCGCGGCACAGTCATCCGCACAGTCAACATCTACGTTGCTCCGGACGCGGCCAGCGCAAAGCTTGCCACGGCTGAGCGCGGACGCGAGGCGGTTGTGCTGGAGCGCGTCAACGGCTGGGTTCACGTGATCGCCACGCTGATGGACGCCGCCTACAATCCCGATCCCGAGGCAACCAACGCACGCAACGTCACCGGCTGGATCGTCGACCGGGATTACATCAGCGAGGCCACTCCCAAGGGCGACCAGATCCTCTTTGGCGAGGCCGCCGACTGCGAGGACGAAGCCAGCCGCGCCCATGGCCGCAAAGGCGCAGCCGGAGACGCCAAGCGTCTCTACTACCGCGTCTTCGATCTCTTTCCCAAGTCTCCACTGGCCGGAGAAGCCCTCTACCGCGCCGCCGATATCCAGTGGCAGCTCGACAAAGAGGACATGCGCACGCGGCCTTCGTACCGGAATGCCCCGCCCTCCGAGCGTCCGCAGATCGATGAGCAGGCGATGAAGCTGGTGCACAAGAAGTTCCCCGGGACGAAGTGGGCCGACATGGCCGCCTTCGAGCTGCTGGATAACAAGATGTGCGGCGACTGGGCCGGTTCATCGAAGTGTCCGGAGAAAGAGGCTGAGGCATACGAGCACTACGCCGCCGATCATCCCAACTCTCCCAACGCCGCCGAGGCGCTCTACAACGCCGCCTACCGCTGGGCCGCGGCGATTACGATTTACGAGGGCGAGGGCCAATCCAAGCGCGCTCCCGAGGCACAGAAGCGCGCCATAACCGACGCGCAGAAGACGCTCGAAAAGAACGCCAGCCCCGAGTGGAACGCCCGCGCCGAGCGCCTGCTCTACATGCTGCAAAAAGGCGTGCCGGTCTACGGCAGCAGCGTGGATTAGGCGCAAACCGGATCTGAAAGAGCACGGCTTCAGCCGTGCCTCACTCAGGCGAGAAAGAAGGGCGGAAATAATGCCCGCCCTGGCAGAGTTCCCTATGGCCGCGCCTCGTACACAAGGTTGAAAGGCGTCTCCGAGGCGCGCCGGAAGCGGCTGAATCCCGCCGACTGCACAACGCTGCGCATGCGCTTTTCACCGGCCTGCGCGCCCAGGCACATCGCCACCTCCTGCGAGCGCGAACATGGCGTACACAACAGCGTCGAGAATCCGTAGTACACCCGGCCAACGGGATTGAGATTGTCCTTCAATTCGTCGTTGGCGTATGGCTCTACGATCATCCATACCCCATCGTCATTCAAAGCCTTACGCACATGAGATGCCGCCCCGATTGGATCGCCCATGTCGTGCAGGCAATCGAACATCGTGGCGAAGTCGTAGTCATCTCCCGGAAATTCCTTGGAAGTTGCCACCTCAAAAGTGACGCGGTCATCGACCCCTTCTTTCTTCGCGCTCTCTCGCGCCGCCTCAATCGATTCCCTGTGATAGTCAAATCCGTAGATGTGAGACTTGGGAAAGGCCTTCGCCATCAGAATGCTTGATGCGCCCTTGCCGCAGCCGATATCGGCGACCTTCCCGCCCGACTTAAGCTTCTCCGGAACTCCGGCCAAAGATGGAATCCAGGTTGAGACCAGGTTCTGCGCGTATCCGGGACGGAAGAACTTCTCGCAGCCGTGAATGACTCCGGCCTGATGCTCAAACCAGCCCATCCCCGCTCCGGAGCGGAAAGACTCTGCAATTCGCGGAACCGCAGCGAGCGATCCCAGTACCAACTCGAAAGCACCGGGAATGTAGGTCGGTCCGTCTTCGGTGGCCAGCGTGAGCTTCTGCTCCTCGGTCAGTCCGAACTCCTGTGTCTCCGGATTGTATGTCACATACCCGCCCGCCGCCTGCGAGGAGAGCCACTCTCGCACGTAGCGTTCGTCTGTACCGGTCTTCGCCGCCAGTTGCGCGGCGCTCATCGGGCCCGAGGCGAGTGCCTTGTACAATCCCAGCTTCTCGCCAATCACCACCATGCCGGCGTGAACCGCTGCTCCAAGATCGCCTACAAATCGCCCGAGAAACTGATTCAACTTCTCATTGTCTACAGCCATTGCTTCCTCCTTTCTGGCTGCTTTGAGGCGGATTGGCGGCCAAATGGATTCCCAGCATCGCTATCGGAAGATTGATCAACTCACTCTTCCCGTGCTGGTACACTCGAATTACCGACATGAACGCCTATATTCTCGCCTTGATCCTGGGAGTCGTCGAAGGACTCACCGAGTTCCTGCCCGTCAGCTCAACCGCGCATCTGCGCGTCAGCCAGGCGCTGCTTGGCCTCTCGCTGGAAGACGGCTATTGGAAGATGTTCGCCATCGTGATCCAGCTCGGAGCGATCCTGACGCTGCCGATCTACTTCCGCGAGCGCATAGCAAAGTTCCTGGCCACCTTTCCTCGAGGCGAGCGAGGCGAACGCACCCTCGTCAACCATCCGCTGACGCTGGTGATGATTGCCTTCGTCTGCACCGCCGCGCCGGCGTTCCTGCTCACCAAGGTAATCGGCAAGCATCTGGAGAGCCTCACGCTCATGGGCTCGGCGCTGGTCATCGGCGGCATTGCGATGTGGATCATCGACGCTCTTTACGCCCGTGGCACGCTCGTCCGCCGCACCGATCACGTCGAGGAAATGTCGCTGGGGCAGGCGATCTGGATCGGCCTCTGCCAGACGCTCTCGGCGGTCTTCCCAGGAACCTCGCGCTCGATGTCCACGATCGCCGCCGGCCAGCTTGGGGGAATGTCGCGCGCCTCGGCCTTGGAGTTCTCCTTCTTCCTCTCGATTCCGACGATGGTAGTCGCCACCTGCTACGACCTCTATCGCAGCGTCCATCCGCATCATGGCGAGGCTGCCGCTATCGGCCATCTGGCGATGAGCTCGCAGGATTGGATCGCGCTCGCCATCGGCTTCATCGTCAGCTTCATCGTCGCCTATGGCGTGGTGGCCTGGTTCATGCACTGGGTGCGCACCCGCGGATTCGTCCCCTTCGCGATCTATCGAATCATCGTCGGGGCGGCGGTGCTTTGGTGGGCGATGAAGTAGTCAAGCCATCTGCGCGCAGGTCTGGTGTATTGACAATATCGTTACATTGTAGCTACACTGCTCTTACTTGGGGCGGCTTAAAGTTCGCTCGGCGTGCGCTGTGATTTGCGTTGAGCCACGCCCTGGCATGTGAAGTGATCTCGGTCTTGACTTATTTTTTGATATCAAGGAATCGTCAGGATGCGAGTTCAATTCGATTGGGATGAGGCAAATCGAAACCACGTTGCCGAGCACGGTGTAAGACCAGAAGAAGCGGAGCAGGTTCTGCTCAACAGTCCCGTAGATGTTGAATCGCAGCTTCACGGTGGTGAAACGCGAAACGTCGTTATCGGGGAAACCAGCCGCGGTCGCGTCCTGATCGTGGTGACCACCTGGCGAAACGAGAAACTGCGAATCGTAACCGCTTTCCCGGCGAGCAGAAAGGCCAGAAGACAATATGAACAACAAAAGAAAGCCCGCGAGAGCAAGCGGACTCAGTCTCCCTGACTTTAAGGATGAGGCCGAGGAAGCGCGCTGGTGGTTCGAACACCAAGACCAGATCGCAGCTGAGTTTGAGCGGGCAGCAAAGGAAGGACGGCTAGGCCCCGGTCCATTAGCTCGCAAGGGCGTTACTCCAACCACGACCATTCGCCTCGATCAGGAAGACATTGCGCGGGCGCGGAAGCAGGCCGAGCGCAAGGGTCTTCGCTACCAGACGTACCTCAAGATGCTGATTCGCGAGGCCCTGCTGGCAGAAGAACGAAAAGCCGGATAGCGGCGGAAGCGTCCACTTCTGGTTACGTCGGCATCCGCATTTCACGTGCGGACGCATGCAAATTGCGTCATAATGATCCTGCTCTGGCGTTGAATGGACGGAAGCACGCGCTCATGCGCGGCGGTAGATTTGTCGTCTGTTCCCTGCGCGCCACATGACCTTTCTGCAAATGTTCGTTCCTACACAGAACAAGCGGCTCAACGAGTTGGTCGGCATTCTGATGATCGCCGCCTCGGTGCTGATGCTGCTGGCGCTGGCCTCTTACTCGCCTCTCGATCGCTCGCTGAACAGCGCCGTCACGGCGCCCGCCGGACGCCCGGCGCATAACTGGATCGGCTTGGTCGGCTCGTACTCGGCCGATCTCATCCTGCAGTCGCTGGGCGTCGCCGCCTTCCTGCTGCCGTTCATGCTCGGTGCGCTGGCAATGCGCTGGATGCGCTCGCGCGAGGTGCAGAATCCCATCCTGAAGCTCGCGGCCGCTACGGGGTTGATCGCATTCCTTGGCGCTCTGCTCGCCCTGCTGCCGTGGTCGTTTCACTTTGCCCATGCCGTGCCGGTCGAGGGACTACTCGGACGCCTGCTCGGCGATCTCCTCGTCCGTTACCTGAACTATCCCGGCGCGTACATCGTCGTGCTGACGGCCATTGCCGCGGCTCTCTATCTGGCGACGGCCTTTTCCATCTCCGGCCTGAATGTATGGATGCGCACGCGATTCACCTTCTTCTACGCGCTTGGCGACCGCTATCGCGAATGGAAGCTGCGCCGCGCCCAGGCCCATCAGCTCAAACTGGAGCAGCGCAAAGAACGCCAGCGCGAAAAGCTGGCTCGCGCCGAGGCACGGAAGTCGCCGGCCAAGCCCGTCGCCGAAGAGATGCCGGCAGCGCCGATTCGCGTCGCCCCTGCGCAGGCCGTTGCCGTCCCAGCCCAGCCTGCTCCGGAGGATCGCGGGGCTTTCACGCCTAGGCAGCCCGATCGCACCCGCGATGTCCTTGCCGCGCTTCAACCGGTGCAGGAGCGTCCGCTCTCCGGAATCGAGCGCATGCAGGCCGAGGCCGCCGAGCGCCAGGGACTGCAGCATAGTGCTGCAACCGCGCCTCCAGCAGAATTGGAATTGCCCGGGCCCGCGGCGATCGCCATCGGCGCGCGTGCCGATAGCAAGCCCCCTGCACGCACGACCATGCCCAAGCAGCAGGGCACGTGGAAGCTGCCATCGAGCACGCTGCTGCATCGTCCCGAGGCGCGCCAGGCCTACGATGAGCAGGAGCTCAAGGATCTGGCGCTGGTTCTCACGCAGAAGTGCGAGGAGTTCGGCGTTCTCGGCTCGGTGGTGCAGATCAATCCCGGGCCTGTGGTCACTACCTTCGAGTTCAAGCCCGAGGCGGGGATCAAGTACAGCCGCATCGTCGGCCTGCAGGACGATCTCTGCCTGGCGCTGCGGGCCGAGAGCATCCTGATCGAGCGCGTCGCGGGAAAATCCACCGTCGGCATTCAGGTGCCGAACGAGAAGCGCGAGACCATTTACCTGCGCGAGGTCGTCGAGAGCCCAGAGTTCGCAGGCTCCAAGTCACGCTTAACCATCGCTCTCGGCAAGGACATCAACGGGCGCCTGCTCACCACCGAGCTCAACAGCATGCCGCATCTTCTGATCGCCGGATCGACGGGCAGCGGCAAATCGGTGGCCATCAATGCCTTCATCATGTCGCTGCTCTACAAGAGCACGCCCGACCAGGTGCGGCTGATCCTCGTCGATCCCAAGCGCGTCGAGCTGACCAACTACGATGGCGTGCCGCACCTTTACACGCCGATCATCAGCGAGCCGAAGCTGGCCTCCAACGCGCTGCGCAACGCCGTGCGCGAGATGGAGCGCCGACTGAAGCTGCTGGCGCAGAAGGGCGTGCGCAACATCGACCAGTACAACCGCCTCTTCGACGAAGGCTATACGCCCTCGCTCTTCGAGGATGGCACGGAAGAGAAGCCGCTGCCGTACATCATCATCATCGTCGACGAACTGGCCGACCTGATGATGGTCGATGGAGCGAACGTAGAGGAATCGATCACGCGGCTAGCGCAGATGGCACGCGCGATCGGCATTCACCTGGTGCTGGCGACGCAGCGGCCCTCGGTCGACGTGATCACCGGACTGATCAAGGCGAATTTTCCGGCGCGCATGAGCTTCCGCGTCGCCACCAAGATCGACTCGCGGACCATCCTCGACGCCAACGGCGCAGAATCGCTGCTCGGCCGCGGAGACATGCTCTACCTGCCGAGCGGCTCGTCGCGGCTACTGCGCGTCCACGCACCGTTCGTCACGGAAAAAGAGATCGGAGCGACGGTCGAGTTCTGGAAAGCGCAGGCGACGGCGCAGTACGAGCATGGCTTCCTCGCCGCTCCGCAGGATGGCAGCGCCGCCAGCGAAGAGACCGGACTTGAAGCCGACGCCGACGACAACGATCCGCTCTTCAACGACGCCGTCCGCCTGGTGATCGAGTTCGGCAAGGCCTCCACTTCCCTGCTGCAGCGCCGCCTCCGCATCGGCTACGGACGCGCGGCCCACCTGATCGACCTGATGGAACGCGATGGCATCGTCGGCCCCGCCGACGGACCAAAACCGCGCGAAATTCTGAAGCCGCCGGACTGGATCACGGAGATGGAGAGCTAGAAGAACGAAAATTCACAGTTTCAAGGCGCTGCCGATGCAGCGCCTTTCGTTTGCAAGCCTGCCGTCGCGACGACATCCCTCAATCCGCCGTAAACTTCTCTTATGAAGTCCTATACCGAATACCTCACCTTCAAAACCCGCAACGAGCATGAGTACGTCCACATCACGCCGCAGGTCGAGAAGCCCGTCCGGCAGAGCGGCATTCAGGAGGGCCTCGCGTTGGTCTCGGCGATGCACATCACAGCCGGAGTCTACGTCAACGACAACGAAGAGGGACTGATCGAAGACATCGAGAAATGGCTGGAGGAGCTTGCGCCCCGCCGCCCCGACTACAAGCATCACCAGATCGGCGAAACCAACGGCGACGCGCATCTGAAGTCGATGCTCGTGCATCATCAGGTCATCGTGCCGGTCACCGCGGGAAGGCTCGACCTCGGTCCGTGGCAGCGGGTCTTCTACGCCGAGTTCGACGGCCGCCGCAACAAGCGCGTTCTCATCAAAGTCATAGGGGAGTAGGTGAAACGCATGAGCAGTACAACTCAGGTAACTTGACCCACCTCTAAGCGACACCGGATCATTGAGCACGCAGGAATGGTGCATCTCTATGTCTAGGGGAGAATCCACTCTTCAAATCGGAGGAATCTCCGGCGTGAAGGGCTTTGGAGCTCCACGGAAGTGCTCTCTTCGGTTTTCGTTACGTTGGGGGATTGAGATAGTTACTGTTGTGCAATAAAAAATAAGTGGTTTTAATTATTCTCAGTCTGAGATGAAGTAACCTGCAGTCGCGTGAAGTTGCGGTTCGCATTACCCACGTTGACAACAACTACAAAAGTTCAGACCGGAACGGCCGCGGTGGGCCTAAGACTGAACGAGGCACAGGATGAGCACCTCTAAGCCAATGTTTTCACCTCTCGATGAAACGCAGGCCAGCAAGACCTGGGGATCCTTTGTCACCAGCTATGCCGTACAGGCGATCGGCATTGCCGTTTTGTTGCTGTATACGGTTCTCTCGCCGAAGATTACAGCGCCCATCTCCTCGCACATTATGCTGGCTGCGCCGGACCTTCTGGCTCCGAAGCCCTTTGAGCCGATTAAGCCGGTGGCCAAGGCTGTGAAGGTTCCGCTGCCGCAACCCGCGCCGGTCTTCAATGAGCCGCCCAGGATTCAGACTCCGCAGGAGGTGGTGGTTCGCCAGCCGGAGCGCGTGGTTCGCGTCAAGCCGGTCGCCGAGATTGCTCAGCCGCAGGCTCCCAAACTCGACTCCAAGCTGCTCAGCTCCCTGCCGGCGGCCAAGGCGGTACCTAAGGTGATCGCCACCAATACATTCGGCAGTTCGGCTGCGCCGACGCTCAGCAAGGTTGCTCCCAGCCAGGTGCAGACCGGCGGATTTGGCGATCCCAACGGACTCGCCCCCAGCAAGAATGGCAGCAGCAAGTCGATGATCGCCGCCTCGGGCATGTTCGAGCTTCCCACCGGCCCCGGTTACGGCAACGGTTCGGGCGGAGCGCACGGCGCGCGCGGCACCGTGGCCAGCGCCGGCTTCGGCAACGGCATCGCCATCCAGCCCGTCAGCCAGTCGCAGGGCCACGGCAAGGTTCAGACGACGGCCTTTGCCAGCGCTCCAACTCCCGTCGAGCAGCAGCGCAGGACGCCAGCCGGCCAGCAGCCGGTCTCAGCTCCGGTTTCGATTCAAAGTAAGCCGACTCCCGTATATACCTCCGAGGCGCGGCAGCTCAGAATAGAGGGCGAAGTCCTGCTCAACGTGGTTTTTACTGCTCAGGGTCAGATTCACATCGTGAACGTCGTACGTGGGCTCGGGCATGGATTGGATGAAGCCGCGATGCGGGCGGCCCAGGGCGTCAGGTTCACTCCCGCGATGCGCGATGGCCATCCGGTTGATTCCAACGCAACTCTTCACATTGTCTTTCAGCTCTCTTGAGCTGGCTGAACCGAGGTCTAGAACATGCAACGTAAGCTGATCTGCTGGCTGATGGGAACCGTGATTGCACTCACCAGCTACTCCTCCGCCTCCATTCTTCCCAAGAAGCATCCGAAGAGCGTGGCTCCTCCGGCGGCTCCCAACGCCGCCTTTGAGCGCGTGGTGGACAAGGTGCTTGCGCGCGAGGCGGAGAATGCGAAGGCGCTGCGCGGCTACTCTCCTCTGGTGGAAACCTATCTGCAGGAGATGCGCCCGGATAACGACCTCGGCATGGTTCCGTTCGCAGACCAGTATTTCCTGAACCGCGCCGGCTTCGGCAAGTCCGTCTACGACGTAAGCTTCCATCCCAAGGCCGGCTTCCTTGCGCGCGTGATGCATGGCGTCAAGAAGAATGTGCGCATGAAGACCGAGATTGTGGCCGAAGGCTTCTCCTGGATGATGTTCATGGATATGCGCGGCCTTGACCGGACGCATTACAGCTTCGACTACCAGGGCCGCGAATTCCTCGGCGATCTGCGCTGCATCGTCATCGACATCACGCCCAAGGCAAACTCTGGCCCGGCGCGCTTCATCGGCCGGGTCTGGGTCGAAGATCGCGATTACAACATCGTCCGCTTTAACGGAACCTACTCGGCCACCAAGCAGGGCGGTCAGTATCTGCACTTCGACACCTGGCGGCTCAACATGAAGCCCGGCGTCTGGCTCCCAGCTTACATCTACAGCGAAGACAAGGAGCAGTGGGGCAAGGTTCGCGGAGCCCTGTATAAGTCGCAGACCCGCATCTGGGGCTACAACGTGGGCAAGGGCCACGCGGAGAACGTCTTCACCGAGGTCATCGTCGACGACAACAGCGCCGTCAAGGATAACAGCGATAACACGCAGGATCTCGCTCCGGTTGCGGCGCAGCGCGCCTGGCAGCGTCAGGCCGAGGATAACGTCGTCGAACGCCTGGAGCGCGGCGGTCTGCTGGCCCGCAGCGGCGAGGTCGACAAGGTCCTCAACACGGTGGTCAACAATATCGAGATCACCAACAACCTGGACATTCAGCCCGAGGTTCGCTGCCGCGTCCTGCTGACCACGCCGGCCGAGAGCTTCAGCATGGGCCACACCATCTTCATCAGCCGCGGCATGCTCGACATTCTGCCGGATGAAGCCTCACTGGCCTCGATCCTCGCGCACGAACTGGCGCACATCGTCCTCGGACATCCGACCGACACCACCTTCGCCTTCAAGGACCGCTCCATCGTCAGCGATCAGGATGTTCTGGCCCGCCTGCACTTTACCCGCACGCTGGCCCAGGAGAAGGAAGCCGACACCAAGGCTCTGAACCTGCTGCAGAACTCGCCGTATAAGGACAAGCTCGAGCCCGTCGGCCTCTTCCTGCGCCAGGTCGATGCCCGCCGCGATGCGCTGACGCACCTGATCCGTTCGCAGGAGATCGGCAACTCTTTGCTTGCCCCCGCCGGCGATCTCCGTCTGAAGGAGCTAACCAGCAACGCTCCCAAGCTCGATGCCAAGAGCGTCTCGCAGATTGCGGCACTGCCGCTCGGCGGACGCATCCGCGTCGATCCGTGGAACAACCGTATCGAGATCAACAAGGCCAAGCCTGTGCAGCTGCTGACCGCTCGCGAGAAGATGCCGTTCGAGGTTACTCCGATCTTCCCGCACCTGACGCGGCTGGCTCCGGATGCTCCGTCGGATGAGGTGAAGCCGGCGGCCGATCCAAGCCAGACGCAGACGCCGGATACGGCTCAGGCTCAGCCCGCCGCAAATCAGGCGCAAGCCATCGATCCCGGTCCGGCGCAGGCTGCGGAACCTCAAAAGTAATTCGCGCCGCCTGAATATTCTGAGCCCGCTTCGGCGGGCTCTTTCTTGTTTTCGCTTCTGACGGCGTCGTTCGCCACGGCGAGGGCGACCGGCAGTAACGCCCGCTCTGCGATCTTGGTTGGACTTTTTCCCTCTGCTGCTGATATACGAGGCGAATCTCTACGCCCTCACCGCAGGGAGACGGTTGTTTCCCTTAATTTGGGTGACCTGTGTCACGGCAGGAAGTAGGTTACTTCGCTTACCCTTGCCGAATTCACATGCAGACCTCATCCGAACGTGTACCCGAACTCGACGGACTGCGCGGAATTGCGATCACGATGGTGGTTTTATTTCACGCACTTCCAGGAGGGCCGGAGCTGTTTCAGCCGGTTCCGGCGCTTCACCGGTTTTTCAGCCTTGGACCAAGCGGGGTAGACCTGTTCTTTGTCCTAAGCGGATTTCTCATCACTGGCATCCTGCTCGATACACGAGACCTTCCGTGCTACTTCACTAAATTCTATATCCGCCGCGTTCTTCGTATCCTCCCCCTTTATGTCTGCGCGCTCGTGGGATTCTTCGGGCTTACGCTTCCATTCCTCCATCATCACGGGGCGCTTCTTGAGGTATCCGAGAGCGAACAAGTTTGGTACTGGCTCTTCGTGCAAAACTGGCACGACTGCTGCGGTCACATCATCGATCCTCTGATCCATTTCTGGTCACTGGCCATCGAGGAGCAGTTCTATCTCCTCTGGCCGCTGCTGGTCTTCCTGTGTGCCCGAAAGACTCTGCTCAACGTCTGCACGGCGCTCGTTGCGGTTCCCCTAGTGTTGCGCTTCGCCATCATGGCCTCTGGGTTCGTGCGTCCGGAACTCCTCGATGAATGGATTCACCGGGCCACCATTACCCGCAGCGATACGCTTGCCGTCGGAGCTCTCATCGCGATCATCGTCCGCGACAGAGATTGGAAGACAGCGGCATCGGGCTGGATCAGGATCGCCCTGCCCGCATCCTTAGCGGCTTACATCATTTGTCCTCTGCTGGGGAGCACATTCAGCAATACGCTCGGCTACAGCGCGATGGCGGTCATCTGCGGATGTGCGGTCTGGATTTGCGTCGCAAATCAAGGCTCCTCAAACCCGCTCTGCCGCCTGACACGAATCGCGGCACTGCAGAGTTTGGGGCGGTATAGCTATGCGATGTACGTGCTACATCTCTTCGTAAGAGGACTTGTGCGAATCGCTGCTGGGAAGCTCTACCAGCTCGATGGCGCGACTTTCGAAGGGCTCTTCGGGGCACGGCCACTTCTATTTTCACTGCTCTTCATGGCAATTTGTCTGGCCGCAGCATATGTTGCCGGATTCCTCTCCTGGCACCTGATGGAGAAGCACTTCCTGCGGCTGAAGGATCGCATCTCAGAGGACGGCGCGGTTCCCGAGCCCGCGATGCCGTAGCCCAATCGGCTCTCCTCAATGCTCCGCGCTCAGTGCCTTGGGGTGCGCGGCCTGCGCGGCCAGCGCCTTGAAGAGCGCATCGGCGCGGGCGCTCGCATCTGCGGCTCCGCTCTCCAGCACGGCGAACTCCTCGAGGTCGGCGCGATTTGTCTCGGCCTGGAAGGCTCCCTGCGATTTATGCGCGGCGACCTCCCAACTGACGATGATCTGGTAGCTGAGTCCGTCCTTGAAGCCGAACTTCACGCCGCGATCAGTGGTGTAGATTTGCGGCAGCGTTTTGAACGGATGTTGCGCGCTCTGGAAGCCCTGCCACGCGGGCTGTTTGACCTCGCCGCTGCGCGCATCCTGGCAGCCGAGCACCACGGGTTTGCGTCCGCTCATCTGCTGGACGGCGCCGAGCGCCGTGAGGGTCGCGGCCTTGTGACCGCCGTGCGTCTCCGCGGTGGGAAAGAGCGTGAAGATGAAGTCGTAATTCCCTGCCTCGATGCGCCGCTGCAACTCCGGCAGCACCACTCCCTTCTGCCAGTGCTCGTTGAGCACCTCGTCGACGTCCTGCGTGTAGCGCAGGTCGCGCTGATCCAGAAAATAGTGGTTGGCGATGCCGAGGATGCGGCCTGACTCCATCAGTTCGCGCTTGCGAATCTCCGGCAGCGCGGCGCGCCCCACGGATTCTTCGGTGAGCGGCACGCCGTAGAAGCTCTCCGCCAGCAGCGAGTAGCGAAAGCCGCCCTCGCCGTTGGTGATCACCAGTTGATCGACCGCGCCTCCGAGGTTGTGCGTCATCTCGTAGACGGTGGCGGCCATGCACGATTCGTCATCCGGATGCGCCACCACGATCAGCGCGCGTGGCGCGGCCTGCGCCAGCACGCTCACGGAGAAGAGGAAACAGAGCAACAGCAGTCGCGATACGGCAGCCGGTAGGTGTCTCATGGCAGCTCCTCTGATCGAATCTGAGTGTAGATGCTGCGGGCGGCGAGCGCAAAGTCCGCGTAGGCTATATATTCGAGAGCAATGCGGAGTAGCTCACAAAATGGCGGCGAGCGCGGGGGACTGGTGCGCGGACTGACGCTGCTGCCGGCCACCGCCCTCAACATGGTGGATATGATCGGTGTCGGCCCGTTCACCACGCTGCCGCTAATGGTGGCCGCGATGCGCGGTCCACAGGCGATCTACGGATGGATCGCGGGCGCGGTTGTGGCGCTCTCCGACGGCCTCATCTGGGCGGAGCTCGGCGCGGCGATGCCACGCGCCGGAGGCTCCTACGAGTACCTGAAGGAGATCTACGGCGCGCAACGCTTCGGACGCCTGCTCTCGTTTCTCTTCGTCTTCCAGCTCGTCTTCAGCGCACCGGTCTCGATGGCCACCGGGTGCATCGGACTGGCCGGCTATGCCGCCTACGTCGCACCGGCGCTTGGCGCCATCCTCTGGCGCTCGACGCTGATCTTTCCGCTCTTCGGAACGATCCGGCTGACGGTTGAGATCTCCGGCGCGACGCTGCTGGCGATGGCTGCCGCCGCGCTGGCCACCTTCCTCGTCTATCGCCGCATCGCCGGCGTGGCGCGAATCTCGAAGTTCCTCTGGATCGGCGTGCTGGCCACGCTGGGAGCAGTGATCTGGGTGGGCCTCTCGCACTTCAACCGCGCCATGGCCTTTCCGCCGGGATGGCAGCGACCGGCGCCGCACTTCGCTCCCGCCATGGCCGCCGCCTTGCTCATCGCGCTCTACGATTATTGGGGCTACTACAATATCTGCTTCCTCGGCGAAGAGGTGGTTGAGCCGCAGCGGACGATTCCGCGCTCGATGCTGCTCTCGATCGCCGCTGTCGCATGCCTCTATATCGTGATGAACGTCAGCGTGCTGGGCGTGCTGCCAGCCAACGAGATTGCGGCGATGGGATCGAGCACGGCCAGCAACTTTGTTGTCGCGCGCGCCGCCGAGAGCGTCTACAGCCGCTGGGCGGGCATGCTGATCGCCGTGATGGTGATCTGGACCGCCTTCGCCTCGGTCTTTTCGCTGCTCGCCGGATACTCGCGCATTCCCTATGCCGCGGCGCGCGACGGCAACTTCTTCCGCCTCTTCGAGCGCGTGCATCCACGGGGACGCTTTCCCACCGCTAGCGTGCTCTTTCTCGGCGCGCTCGCCTGCATCTTCTGCATCTTTCAACTGAAGGACCTGCTGAGCGCGCTGGTCGTCCTCCGCATCCTGCTGCTATTTCTGCTGCAGGCCGTGGGAGCCGTCCTCTGGCGCACAACGCATCCGGAGCAGCCGCGTCCCTTTCGCATGTGGCTCTATCCGCTGCCGGTGCTGATTACCCTCGCCGGCTTCTCGCTGGTGCTGGCCGATAAGCTTCCGCTGCTGCGCCGCGGGCTCTTCTTCGCCGCTCTGGGAGTCGCGCTCTTCCTGCTGCGCTCGATAAGGCGGAAGGAGTGGCCGTTCGCAGCGCCGGGCAAAGAACAATAAAAAAACCGCCGCTCCCGGAAGAGCGGCGGTGCCGATCGGAGTTCGACCTGCTTACTTCGTCGAAGCCGAGTGAGTGTAGTAGAACAGCACGTACGCCTTCATGGTGCCATCCGTCTGTGGCAAGCCATAGACCTTCACCGGAACGTTGGCCGTCAGGTTGCCCGCCACTGTCTGCAGGGTGCTTGCGTTGCTGATGTCCTGCGAGGTGATGGTGACGACTCCGCCCTGGCGATCGATCTGATAAACCAGCGTAGCGCTGCCACTGGTGGTGTTCAGATCGACCGTGACCGGGTTCTGCGCCGGAGAGCCCTGCTGCACCTGCGAGGCCAGCGGCGCGGTGAACGTGAAGCTGTTGCTGGTGGTGTTATACGCCGACTGGATCTGTCCCAAAGGCGCATTCGTCGGCATCAGGACGGTCCAGCGGACAGCCCAGGTATCGCTCGCGGCCGGGTCATCCCAGATCGAGTTGCTCAGCCCCAGAACCTTGAGCGCGCCGATGTTCCCGCCAAAGTTCACCGACGCTCCGTTAGTGGCGCTAACGAAGTCCGGGACGGGATTTCCAGTGGCGCTGGTGTCGGCCTTGGTCGGGAATGCGAAGTCCCACCAGTAGAAGCCCTGGACCGCATTTCCCTGCTGATCGACATTGGCGCTCGAGCTGGAGATGAAGTCGAGGGTGCCGCTGTAGTTGTCCGCCCCGCCGCGTTTATCGGCCATGGCAAAGGTGCGAGTGTAGTTGAAGCCGGTAGCCGTTGGCGAGGTGATCGTGCCGTCATAGCGGGCGACGTCGATTTCCACCGAGAGCGCAACCGGAGGATTCGCCGAGGAGGCCGGATCGATGGTCGCGCTCACCTTGAATCCGCGGGCCAGGTTGGGGAGCCCGCCCGGAGTCGCGCCATCGAAGAACGCCGTACCGGTGCCGATGGGAGTGTTGCTGCTGGAGCCGAAGTAGAAGTTGGTCCCCGACCCGATTGCAATGTGCGTGGCCCCGCCGTCTTCCGTCGTCACCCACATGGTGTTGTTGGTGGTATTGACGTGCAGCACGTGGCCCTCAGGATTGTTCCATATCTTGCTGAAGGTGCTGCTGGCGTAAATCCGGGTGGCAACCAGCGTCCCATTCTGCTGATAGCGCGCCGCGATGCGCACGTACTGCGTCGGAAGCGTGCTCATGTTCTGGAAGTTGAAGATCGTCGTCGGCGTGCCCGGAGTGGCGCTGTCGAAGTTGTAGAAGAGAGTGCCGTTGGTCGCGTCGGCGAGGATCGGCACGGCGACGGTGCTGGTGGTTGCAACTTCCGTGCTCGTGCTCGAATCCCAGTACGGATAGACGCGGTCGATGGTGATCGAGGTGTTGTCGGAGGAGATCGAGGCCACCTGTCCATACATGTGGCGCAGCACAAGCTTTGTCAGGTCAGCACGCGGATGATGGCGAACCGGACCGTTGAAGTTCACCGCCCATACCGTTCCCGAGGTGGTGACGTGCTCGACGATCAGCGCCGGATGGCGGAGGTCAAACTCAAGATCGAGAGCGTTGCTGCTGTTGGCCGTCACGGTGAGCGGAGCCGCCAGGTTGACGGTCAACGAGACGGTCATGCTCCCCGAGCTTCCCTGCGCGCCGACGATGTTGATCTCGCTGCAGGGGACGGTGCTTCCGGCAGGGACGTCGAAGCCCGATTCGGGATCGCCGGAGGCAGTCAACGTCACATCGCAGGTGGTGCCGTTGTTGTTTGCGCCCAGCGTCAGTTGTGCTGCGGTGTAGGTTCCCGGGGGAACGTTGGTGGCGTTGCCGATGATCTCGCCGAGTTGATCGAGCTGCACCAGGTTGATTTCAGGCGCCGGCGAGGGCGCGGTGAAGATCGTGACCGGAGTTCCGCCGCCCTGCGGAATCAGGGCAACGCTTTCCACCTTCACGCCGATCGTCGCCCAGTCCTCGGTGGGGTCGTCGCTGGCGATGAATTGGACCGATCCTGTTTGTGTTTGATTGCCGTTCTGATTGCCTTGATTGTTCTGCGAGGAAGAGGAACTGCCGCCGCCGCAGCCGATGGCGAAGGCCAGTGCGATGATTCCTAATCCAGCGAGTGAATCGATTGGTCGAATCTTCATCAGTTATCTCCCTTTGACACGCATCAAGCGTGCGCGCAAGTCTTGCAGGAATCTCTGTAGTGCTTTTATCGGTAAGGAACCCAACGGACGCAGAGACAGCACCTGCCCGCATCCCCCTCTTGGCTCGCGGGAATTCAGTGTTCCCGATTCCAGTGTTGAAAACCCGACTCCTGAAGAAATAGTTTCGAAGAAAAGATCATTTTTTTGACATGAATCTGTTCTGGAAGCGGCACCGAGGTACACGGTTACCGGCGCTGGCCGACCAGTACCTTCAGTGTGGGCGGCGTGAGGTTGCAGCGCTCATGGGCGTCTCGGGTGAGCGCAAGGTGAGCTGCTATGGAGTTAAGCTGCGGCGGAGTCGCGGGAACTTGCTCCGCCGCTTGAGGGCTTACTGCGATTGGTAGGCAATCTCGACGAGAACATCCTCGGGAGCGACCTGAACCTCGAGCGATCCTTCCTGCGGCAGAGCGTCGATCGGCAACCGGTCGCGATAGAGCACAAAGCGGAGGTTGAAGGTGTGTCCATCCTCGGCGCCAACCAGCTTCATCGGCAGTCGCGCCGCCAGAATCTTTCCCAGCGCCACCTCAACTCCGTTGGGCTTCTCCGGCCCAGCCAGCACGCCTCTGCCGCCGTTGCCCAGCTTCCAGCTCTGCAACACGCCATCCTGAATCTGGCAGTCGAGGCGGAATTGTCCCAGCGTCTCTTGTCCGCAGAGGAGCGCAAGGTGCAGCGTCGCAGTGATCTCGCCTGGCGGAAGGTTGGCAGCAAAATCCAGCCTGGCGTAGAGGTTTTCCGCGTCGATGCCGGCATGGATCGCCTCCAGCACGAAGAGCTTGCCGTGCATGCTTCCGCCCTTGCGGTCACTGGAGAACATGGCCGCGCCCATCCAACTGAAGTAGCTGCTCACCTGTCCGTCGATGACGGGATGCAGATACGCGGTCTGCGGAACGACGATGGAGCGCGCCAGCACTCCCGAGATCGGACGCGCAAGATGATCGGGCGGAACTCCGCCCAGCGCCGTGTACACGTTGGAGAGATGCTTGCGATACAGCTCGTCGAAGTCGCGATCGTTGGCCGAGTGATGCTCAGGCCCGTACCACCAGTTCCAGTCGCTGCCCTCGGCAATTAGCAGCTCCTCGTAAGCGAGCTGCCGTTGCTGCTTGCGCGCGCGGCTGGCGTTATCGTCGTAAAACTCGCGAGCCTCGGCAAGGTGGTCCCAGGATTTGTTATCCTCCGGAGCGCCGATCCAGACATTGAAGTTGGCATTGATCCACGAGCCCGGGACGAGGCCGCGCAGCTTGCCAAAGCTCGCAGGCCTCTGGCGCGCGATCGCCTCCGAGACGGTGATGGCCTCGATCTCGGAATCTTCTTCCAGCTTGCCGTAGAAGCTGCGCAGGAACTCACGCCCGTTGAACTCGTAGCTCTCCCACGCATTCTCTCCGTCGAGGATGATGGATACGACGGCGTCGCGTCCGGATTTTACGACCGGCTCGGCCGCGCGCTTGATGTTCTGAATCAGGTTCTCCGCCGCATCATTGGCGGCCATGCCGGCGTAAATGAAGCCGATCAGGTCGCTGATGTGATGATCGCGGAAGACCATGTTCATCTGCCGTCCCTCGCGCTCCCAGCGATAGATCTTGTACAGCCTCTCGGCGCTGGCGGCGCCGATCTTTCCGTTGCCGTCGCGATGGATCTCGTGGCTCAGGCTGCGGCCCAGCACTCCCTCGTCGCTTGCCATCCACTGCACGCCCAGTTGCGCGGCCAGCGCTACGGCTTCATCGGATACCGAGCCCTCGCTCGGCCACATCCCCACCGGACGCACGCCGAAGGTACGCTGGTGCGCTTCGAGCGCGCGCCGAATCTGCTCCTCGGCGTCATCGGGGTGCTGAAAGCGCTCGAGCGGAAGCGGCAGCCCCGGCACAGACTCCCGGCCCGCGTTGGTATCGCAGAGCAGCGGCAGAATGGGGTGGTAGAACGGCGTGACAGAGAGCTCGATGGCCCCGCGCTGCGCCGCATTCCGATAGGCGGGCAGCACGCTCTTCATAATCTCGCGCTGCTTGCTCATCACGAAGCGCTGGTCTTCTTCGCTGTAGCCCTGTCCCTTTTCGATTAACTGCTGGACGGCCGGGTCCTGGAGATAGAATTCGTCAAACCAGGCGAGCTGGGAGAGCACCTGCAGGTCGCGATAGTCGCGCTCGGCGAAGGTGATGGCGGCATTGCCAGGGTCTGGCCCGGCGGCGCGAACCTGCTCCCAGAGCCTCCGATAGCGCGGATACCTGCCGATCATGCGCTCGGCGTGCGCCTGGAAGAAGTAGGTCAGCGCGAAATGACGCTCCTCCACGCTGAGTTGTGAGGCCGGCTTGGCCGCCACATCCCAGAAGGGATCCTTGAACATCCCGGAGTTGTAATCTTCGATCTGCGCCGCCAGCGAGGGCACGATATTGAAGTTCTG
>Ga0326727_10012412_pt1 | contig 19408 bp, 15 predicted proteins | sample MB2enrmetagenome_FD_207643 | JGI IMG/M metagenome (GOLD analysis project Ga0326727, IMG submission 207643) | Lab enriched peat soil microbial communities from McLean, Ithaca, NY, United States - MB29MY | ecosystem: Environmental > Terrestrial > Soil > Wetlands > Peat | place: USA: New York...
GCCTTCAGGGCAGAGGTCTGGTAGCGGGAATTCAAGTGGTGAAGCCCGGCACCAAAACCCCCGACCCTGACACGGCGTTGCTGATCAATGTCGCCTGCTTCCAAAAAGGCGTGCTGATGTTCGCTCCGGTCGCCGCCAGCGGTGAATGCCTGAAGATCGCCCCGCCCCTCACCATCGCCGAGGACGCGCTGCGCGAGTCCCTCCAGGTTTTCGAAGAGGCCGTGGATGAGGTGCTAAAACCATCTAATAGTTAAACTCTAAAGGGTAAAGATTAAAATGGCACATGAACCCCGCGAACAGTGTATGATTCGCGGCGGTCAGGTGTTGGAAAGATCATACGACTTTATTTTTCGGGAGGCAGCAATGCGCCGTACCCGCTTCATGAGCCTTTTGTTCCTCGTCTGGGCGATTGCCTTCTTTTTCCTACCAGATTTTCGCCAGAGCTTCCGGGCGCCGTTCATCAGCATAGCCCCCCAAGCCTGGCTTGGAATGAAAGCTCCTTTGCCCGACAAGGCGCTCGAACAGACCGCCAAGCGTGCTGAGCAGGACCGCGATGCCCGAACGCTGGCGTTTGCGGCGCTGCGGTACCCCATAGGCGCAGAAGGCGCCCGCCTGGCGGACGAGGTTGTCGCCTGGGACCCGCAATACACGTGGATTTATTACAGCCTCATCCATAGTTATCGGGAAAACGGTAATCCCATTTCTGATCAATGGTCCGCCAAACTCCAGGCCTGGGACCCCGACAATGCCATCCCCTACCTGGTGGCCGCGGAGGGAATTCGCGACAAGAAGCGCGACCAATGGCCGAATCCGGTGCAGGTCGAAGCTCTGGCGAAAGAAACCGAGTGGCGAGAGGTGATGCAGAAGGCCTTCGCCGCCCCGCGCTATGATTCGTACGCGGCGCGCCGGTTCAACCTGGAGCGCTCGTGGCTGGTCGAGCATGGTCTGCCCCGCGCTGACATCCTGCTCTGGTCGGCGGCGACCTATCCCATCCCCAACCTCTTGAACATCCGCAACTACGACGTATTGCTGGTGAAGAAGTTGGGCAAGGACGCGGAGGAAGCGAAAAAGCTTCCGGAGGCCCTCAACGACTACTGGACCGTCGCCCACTTCGGTGAGCGCATGCAACTCTCCGGCATATCCCTGATCGAGAAACTGATCGCGATGGCTGTCCAATTCGACGCCTACGACCGCCTGGTCCCTCTCCTGCGCCAGATGAACCGCATGGATGAAGCGGCCACCGTGGACTACGCGCAGGCAGAGATGCACCAGCAGTTGGCAACCCTCCAGGGGAAGGATTTTCTCGCCCAGAGCAGCAACTACAATTGGGCTGCTTTGATGGTCGATCTGTTCGCAGGCCTGACCGCGATCTTCGGCCTGTTCACGCTGCTCACGGTGGGATACGTCAACGCCAAGCGCTGGGTCCGCCCGGAGAAGCAAGGTCGAACCTTCCAGTTCCTGACGGTGGCGGAGAATTACATGCCCATCCTCTTCTTCCTCGCCTGCCTCGGCCTCTACATCGGTTATTACCCGTTCGCCCAAAATTTTCACCACTACCTCACGGCGAGTGGCGACATTCACGATATGGAGCCGCTGTGGTACAACGTCTATCCCGTGTTGGGATTGAGGCCCGGGCACCAGGTGCTGAGCTTCGAGGACCCCTTCCGCCCCTACGCTTTTTACGCCATTGCCGGGCTGGTCATTGTGGTCATCTATGATGTGCTGGCCAAGCGCCGGGGGTCGCAGCAATCATGATCCGCGGGCGATGCCGTCCGCATCAGTCTTGCTTTACCGTCCTTGCAGGAACACCGCGCTGTGAACGGGCGCGGGCATGGGTTCACCCGGCCGCAGCGCTTCCCACAGAATTTTATTCAACGCGTCGGGATCGGCGCGATCCACATCGGAGAAATCGAGCTTGGCGGAGGCCATGGCGCCCGGGCCCGTCGCCGGATTCTTAGCTTCCAGATCGGTTTGCGGCGTGAGGGTCTCGAAGGCCCACAGGTTCGGCTGGCTCTGGAACGAACGGTACATGGGCGTGGCCGCGCGGTCATATTGCGTCATGGTGGGCAGCCCCAGGATTAACTCCATGGTGCGCACCATGGAGGCCGTCGTGTAGTGCGTGCTGTCCACGAATCCCTGCTTGGTGTAAGGCGAAATCACCAGACCCACGGTGCGATGATCGTCAACATGGTCCGGACCGTTTTGCGCGTCGTCTTCAATCACAAAAATTGCCGTCTCGGCCCAGAAGCGCGAGTGGCTGATGGCCTCCACCATCCGCCCGAGCGCAAGGTCATTTGATCCCACGGTGGCCTTGGGGGTGAACGCGCCCGCTGACAAGCCGTGGGTGTGGTCCTCAGGCAGACTCATCACCATGAACTGCCACCAGTCACCGGTCTGGTCGGCCTGGCGTAGGTCGTCAATGAAGAATTTCACCCGGTCGGTATCACGGCCGTTCCTGGCCGACAGCCACTCCTTGCTGAAGTGGCCCTGGAGGCCTGACACGGAATGATATTCCGGAGCATGACCGGGATCGGAAGTGAAATGTGAGAACTCGCCGTAACTGATGTAGCTGATCCCGTGTTTTCGGCACAGGTCCCAAAGATAGCCGGCCGGCGACGCCGTCAGTCGTTCATCGGCCGCGGGTTCGCCGTGGCGACCGTAGCTGGAAGGCCACGCCCTCTCGGTAAAGACGGTGGCATAAGCGGCGTTCGACCACTGGTGGCCGTCCTCTGAAACCTCGCCATTGACGTAGATGTTGTCGAGGATGATCGTCTGATTCGCCAGCGCATGGGCATTGGGGGTGACGTCCTTGCCAAACATCACGAGCTTGGGATCGTTGTTCCCCCGGGCGAGGTCGCCGAACACCTGATCGTAGGTGCGGTTTTCGCGGATGACGTAAAGCACGTGCTTGATGTGGCGGAAGGCCTCGCGGGCCTGCGCCTCGTCCTCGGGCGTGGTGACCTGCTGGGGCTGGGGAACGTTGGCATACACCTGCTGCGTGTAAGCCTTGAGCTCCCGGGGGCGCGGCACATCGATGATTTCCAGATGGCCGGTGAGAATGTCACCCACATAGTCGAAGGGGGTCGAAGGGTCAGGCGCTTTGCTCGGATGCTTTCCCAAAACCGGTACGGTGGGGCGCGAGCCCATGCCTTTGCCGGTGGCTACCAGCAACCTCTTACCATCAGGCGTGACGCCCAGCGCGCTCGGATACCAGCCGGTGGGAATGAATCCGAGCACCGCCGATTCGCCCTTGCGCGCGATGCTGATCATGGCCACGTCGTTGTTGTCAGCGTTGGCAACGTAGAGGAATCTTCCATCGGGGCTGATTGCCAGCGCGTCCGGAGTCGACCCCACCGGGTCTTGCGGATCGAGCGAGGTCTTGAGCGTCTCGATGACCTTCCCGCCGGCGATCACGCTCACGCTGTTCGATCCCGCGTTGGCCACAAACAGCCGGCCATCGGGAGCGTAAGCAAGATCGCTGGGATGGGCTTCCACCGCGACCCGCGCAATCTCTTTCAGGCCGGCGGGGTCCAGCAGACTGACCGACTTATCCCCCCAGTTGGAAACGGCCACAGCTTGGAAATCGGGGGCGATGGCAATGGCAAAGGGGCGATACCCTACCTTCACCGACGCCAGCACCGATCCATCCTCGGCATGCAACTTGTAAACCGTGTCTGACTGGGTGTTCACGACATACAATGCGCCATCCCGCGCCACCGCCACCCCGGCGATGAAACGCTCCTTTTCCTCCAAACCCGCAATGGAGAGACCGGGCAAGGGGGTGAGTTGATCTTTCTGCAAAGACGCGCGAAGGATGGGTGTGGAAAGAGACTGGCGAACCACGGGATCGACGGGGGTTCTTGCCAAATTGCGCTCAAACCCGACAGGGACAGGGCCCCCGCCGGAGGCATAGACGGTGGAGCCGGCGGAATCAACCGCCAAGCCTGCCCAGTCCTTTCCCAGTTCGAGCGTGTTCAGGACTTTGCCGCCCGCGATGTCCACGATGCTCAAGGAGTGGTCGTGATACCCGCCGGTCAGGACCAAAACTCGGCGTCCATCCGGCAGAGGAAGTACGCGCAGCGGCATATCGCCTGCCAGCGTCACGATTCTTCCCGCCGGAGTCACCTTCCAGCCGTTGGGCAACACAGTGGGTGATACACTTTGATCCGCGGGCGCCACCGATGCCGCCAGCAGAAGAAAACTCGCCACGCTCACGAGAGCACTGCTCAAAACCAGTTTCCAATTAGCTCGCATAAATCCTCCCCGCCTACGACGCGCCGCCTTGCGGACTTTGCCGCGTCACTTGAAATTGATTTTCGCCATGGTTCTGCGAAGCATTATACCTCTGGCAGAATACCCGCACATTGTTACAGTAATTCGTGCGTTTGGGAGTCGCCGGTGTGACGCCGACCGGGCGGGAGCGGGGGCGAACAGGCGGTGGGGTTCTCCAAGACGACATGCTTCCTCGCCTCAACTCCTGTCAGGGAAGGCAAGCCAGGATGTCGGACCGGATCCGACGGGCCGCCTCAATCATTTGTCGAGCGTCGGTTTCCGTCGGCTCATACAAGTCGCTCGGGTAACGTACGGCCACAGCGTAATAGCTCAGTTTTTGGCAGTCTTGCTGCCGGGTGGCCAGTGCGGGATTAAGGGGCACACAAGCCGCCAATACCGCCACCAGGTCACGGGTCCGAAGGGGTGGAAGGCCGTTAAAAACCAGAAAGGCCTTGAGAAACTTTTCGGCGGCTTGCTGGGAATGAAAGCAGATCGTGTCCCAGGGAATCTCTGGCGCTTGCAGGTTGTTTTCGATGTTGAGCAGGTCGTGTTCAGCCTTGGCCACCCACGTCCGGTAATTGGATCTAGATGCGCTCATAGAGCGGCTTTCCCTCGGCTTCGATCAGGGCGAGCAAAGTCCCATTGACACCGCGCAGTCTTTCGACCTCGGCGGGCGTGTAAACCACCAGATCCATCGACCAGGGTCGCAAACCGAAGATGGAGCTAACTTCCACCGCGCGCTCGGGCGGGCTCGCCATGGTCTCCATTTCAATGAAGAGGTCCAAGTCGCTTTCGGCTCCGGCCTCACCCCGCGCGCGGCTGCCAAACAAGATGATGCGACGAGGGTGAAAATGCTCAACGATCTTCTTCGTGATGTCGGTCAGCAATTCGGAATCCGTCATAAGCTTGCTCCTATCATACCTCAGTTTCCGCTCCACCGGCTCGGGGTGCATTCATCAGTGTCCATGGATGCAGTGAAGGCGCCTTGGACTGCGGCGGCTCGACGCCGCCTTGCCCCCGTTTTCGGTATTATTTCAAAGCGGCGTCGAGCCGCCGCAGTCCAAGGTGCTTCACGCACTATTATGTACAGTGGCGGGCCGAAGGCTCAGGGGAATCTGCGGTAAACGTAGCAATTCCCAAGACGAATTGGCCGTGGCTACCACCGCCCAATCGACCCACTTGCGCCGCCCGCTTTACTTTATGCTCTAATGTAAAGCGGTGGCGGAAGTGACACTTTCAACCAAAAACCAGATTGTCATCCCCCGGGAGGCTCGCGAGGCTTTGCAGTTAAAGCCCGGCGATAAGCTCTTGGTGGTGGTTTGTGGAGAGAAGGTAATCGCCCTGCAAAAGCCCAAATCCCCTCATGCCGCGATTCGAGGGTTGGCTCGCGGCGCCTATCCCCGCGATTACCTTCAAAAGGAACGCCAGAGTTGGCAATAGACCGTCTCCGCGCCTTTCTTCGGCATCACCACCGGGTCGCCCTGCATACGAACGTCTTCATTTACCAAAATGATCCGATCTTTGAGCGGGTGGAAGCCTTTGAAACGCTGGTGTTAGACCAGACCCTCTAAACATTCCGACACGAGATGTGGCGGTAGGGCTTGCCCTATCCGGCGTTCCGCATGGCGAATGCGGAAGGTGGGGGCGGGTCGCCGCGGCGACTCCCCTACGGCTCGCGCAACTCGACCGCGACGTAGGGGCGGGCCTCGTGCCCGCCCTCCGCGTCGGCAGGGCCGACGCCAAGGGACCCAGGAGGGCGCCCACGAGGGGCGCCCCTACGATGTGGCGCGGTGGGACAGTTTTGCAAATTCTCCTAAAACTCGAACCGCAACGAGAGCATAATCACCCGCTGATCGTTGCTTTGCGTGTTCCCAGAGGCAGTGGGATAGACGGCCCCAAACGAGGTATCCGTGGAAGTCGTATCGGGGCCACTAAAGAATGCCGGACTATTGAAAGCGTTGAGGAAATCGGCGCGGAACAAAAGGTCATAATGTTCTTTGATCGTTGTCTTCTTCGCCGCCGACATGTCAACGTTGTGGACCCCCGGCTTGCGGATTTGGCTGATATAGGGAGACCAAGTCACAAGCTGATACGTCACGGTGGGCTGCCAGGCAGGTGTGGTTATACCTGGTGGGCAGTTGACCGGCTGCGTACTAGATTTGGGGTTGACCGTGCAACTGTTGAACCAGTAATTCAATGTCGGGTTGGGGAGGCTTTCGGGAGCGCCGGTGGGAGCCACTCCCGTGGGGGCCGCGATCGGCATACCTTGCTGTAACCTTGCAACGGCGGAGTAGTTCCAACCCTCCACCAAGCGGCGCACCACCGGATTGGTGGTCGCCAGGAATCGCTTCCCCGGCCCGAAGGGCAGGTAGTAAGCCAAGTTGATCTTGACCTGCTGTGGAACGTCATACTGGCTGATCGACCACGCGGGCTGTGGATCTATCGCATTGAGGAAACTCGTGGCCTGCATGGTTTTCCCGTACGTGTAGTTGAAGCTGAAGTCCAAGCCAAAGGACATGCGTTTGTTAAGCTCCGCCTGGAGGCTGTTGAAATTCTCCTTGCCGATCGGCACATAGTTCTCGGTGACACCATTAACCCCGAAGAGCGGGTAGGGAACCAACAAGCGGTTTTGCGCCACGGTGGTGGTGGTAGGGGACAGGGCGGTACCCACCAGGAGGCTGTAATACGGCGACGTGCTGGGAACCGCCGTGAAGGGATTGGCCACATTGGCAGTCAGTTGGGCGGTGGTCAGTCCGGTGGGGTTGGTCCCGAAACTATAGGTATAAGGTAGGACCGCCTGAGGGAGGTAGTTGAGTTGCTGGGTGACCGCCAAATGGCTTCCGCGGCTGCCCACATAACCCAGACTGACCAGCCAGTTGCGCCCCAATTGATGCTGAAACTCCAGGGAGTATTGCTGGGTGCGCGGAATGTTCATGTCAGGGTCCGCAAAGGTGATCGTGGATCCAATGTTCTGCGCCAAGCCGTACTTCGAGCCGACCGGAGTGAGAACGCCGGTGGGAAACGGATTCTGAAGAGTAACGGCAGGGTTGGGAATACCCGTCGAAACCGAAGTCACCATGGTGGTGGTCTGGCTGAATCCCGGAGCGGTGGCGGGCGTGTTAAAATTCGTCGCGTAGATGATGCCGTATCCGCCCCGCACGATGGTGTCGTGCCCGAGGTCGTACGCAAAACCAAAACGCGGGCCGAAATTGGTGTACTTGGGATTGTAAACGCCGCGCGGGTTAGGCGCCACGCCGGCAAACAACGGTCCCCCCAATAGCGTCATTCCCGGCACCTGCAATGGGTTCAGGCAGGTGGTACAGAACCCCCGGAGCAGCGCGTTGAAGCGCTCGGTGACCGAGCCGTTGTAGTCCCACCGCAAACCGAAGTTCACGGTGAGCTTCCGCGAAAGGTGATAATCATCCTGGGCAAACAGCGAATACTGGTGCATCATGAACGACGGGCTTTCCAGAGCTTGAATGGATCCGGAATTCGCGTCGCCCAGCAGGAAGTCGGCAACGGAATTGCCGCTGGAGGTGCTCGAAGTGGTCGGGCTCGCGCCAGTGTAAGTTCCGGTAAAGCCGAAGCTTCCGGCAATACTGCCGGGGCTCAAGGTGTAGCGCGCCACCTCATAGTTCTGAAACCCGAGTCTAAGGTTGTGCTGGCTATGAGTCTTGGCTAAGACCGCCTCCGTCGTCCAGACCGGCTGGACTTGAAATCCGGTCGGACCGCTGGTGCCTGCTCCGTTATAACCCGTCCAGGTAAACAGGGGAAACCACTTGGCGGCTTCCGACAAAAAAGTTGACGAGAAGCCCAGGGTGGAGATGTCAAAGTTCTTCCCCTCCATTCCCCCACCCGGATTGTTTTCGTAGCGATTCATGCCGGTGCGGACTTCCAGGACGGTGGTGGGATTGAAGGTGCGAACCACCTGCAGCGTGTAATTCTGATTGCATCTAAACAAGGGCGATTGGCTGCTCGTGTCGGCGGGGTTGAGATAAGTTGTGGTGGAATAGATGTAGCTCCGTGTTTCTGCCAGGCAAGACTCAGAGTACCGGAAGAACGCGTGGGTTTTGTCCGAGAGATTAAGATCGGCGCGCCCGGTATTCTGCGGGAAGATATCGACGAACTTTCTCTGCGTGTTCGTGTTCACGAGGTTGCCGGTGTCGTTGTAACCATTGGCGTTATTGGGTGGAGGGATGAATTTGAGAACCGCTTGCGCGACGGGATTGAGTAAGTTGGTGGGAATGATGTTGTTGGTCCCATATTCCGCGCTGATGGTCTCCCGCTCATAGGTCCCACTCTTGACCCCAGCAGGACACCAAGCCACCGGGGCAGGGCACACCGTCGTGGTGGTTGGATCGTAAAGGGCCACCTGCGTGGTTTTAGCGGAACTGGTATAAAGTCCGGAAAAGTTACCCTGTATCTCCGCCGCGGACGGCACGGAAGCCGTAAACGGGTCGGGCTGAACCTGCCAGACTTTTTGATACGCATAGAACACGAAGAACTTGTTCTTAATTACCGGACCTCCCACGGCGCCCCCGTAAAAGTTCATGTGCCAGGGTAGTCTCGGGGTGGGCGGAATTGATGCGTTGCCGGAGAAGGTGTTGGCAGTGAGCAAAGTGTTCTGGTTGTACTCGTAACCATCGCCATGCCACTGGTTGGTGCCCCCCTTGGTGATGGTGTTGGTCACGCCGCCGCTGCTCCAGCCATACTGGGCATCGTACATCGTGCTCTGCACGCTGACCTGCTGCACGGTGTCATCGATGGGGTTCCAGGAATTGCTGGTTCCCCCATTGTTGGTGGAGACTCCATCCGTCAGATACAAGTTCCCCACTTGGCCGCCATTGAAAAGCATGGAGGACATTCCGCCGGTGTCCCAATTGCGCACCTTTTGCACAGCGGCATCGATGGTCACGCCGGGAGCGTACCAAGTGCTCATGATGGTGTTCAAACCCGCGAGCGGCATGGGATCGATGCGCGCCTGCCCAATCGTCCAGCCCCGGTCGGCGGACTCAGCTTGCAGGAGCGGGGCGTTCGCCGTCACCGTGACCGACTGCGTCACGGCGCCGATTTCCAGTTTGATGTCCACCGTGGCCTTTTCGTCGATTACTACCGTGAGGCCATTCTGCACGTATGACTTAAAGCCGGACTTTTCTGCCGTAAGCGTGTACTCGCCGACGGTCACAAAGGGGAGCCGGTAGATACCCACGGTGTCGGATTCCGTCGTGTAGACACTCCCCGTGGTTGTGGAAGTCATCGTTATCTTCGCCCCAGCTACCGCCGCACCGGAGGGGTCAGAAACGTGGCCCGTCACACTCCCACCGGTTTGCTGCGCGTGGAGGGACAAAGGCAAAAGGGTTGAAAGCAAAAATATGAATGCTCCTCTTCTCATGGAAGTTCTCCTCCTCTAAAGTGAAACGTATGCCAGCCTGCTCGCGACAGGTTGCGTTGGTGTCTCTTCGGAATGAATATTTCGTTAAGCTGCCGTGGACCCGGATCTTAAATCAGGCAATAAGTCGGGACTTGGCGAAGTCGTTGAGGCTATAAGGATTAGTGACGATATGGAAACATGGCTGTGCCAAGTCAGGGGATCGGGCTGCCACGACTATTATGCTCCTCCTGCATGATTGTTTCCTTCGTCAGGAAATCGAGATGTAGGTACCACTGAGGGAAGCTGAAGTCAAGCCCAATCTCAACAGGGCGACTCTAATGGACATAAAGTCGATGGCGACCAAGTCTTGTTGCGCCTCGGCAGTGCGGTCATTATCGGGAAGGCGCGAGCATTTGCCGATTATCCACAATCCGTTTTGCAAACGTGGCGGCCACGCGTATGGTGAGAATTTCATGCGGGCGCATCTTCACTTCCAGCGAGTGTGCCGACACCGGCAACTCTTCCTGGTTCTCCTCTACGGCGTTGGCCCGCCAGGCTTGCTGCAAATCGAATTGTGGGAAACTCAAATGCACATCGGCGGAGTTCCCTCCCACCTCCACCAAACGAACGATGGTGCCATGTCCATCTTCGGCGGTTTTCCAATTTTCGACCGCCACGTTGGGGGCATCCACCTGAAGGAAGCTCGTGGGCGCGGGAGATAATGGCCGCTCCGGATCACCATACTTGTCAGTCTTGAGCACTTGCTGCCACTCCAGCGGGGTCATGGCGGCACGGCCCATCCGGTCAAGGCTTTCCGGCGTGAGCTCGCGGCCGCTGGTAAGCGCGTAGCGAAACGTGTAGTTCCCGCTTTGCACGCGCCGGAAATCGGTGTGCCAGTAATTGTTCATCACCCAGGAAAAGATGACGGAACTCTTGGGCACAAACTTATCCGGCCAGGTGCCGCGGTCAATGTCGCCCAGCGTGACCAGCGGCGCGTCAATCGGCGCGAGTCCCACGGCCACGTCCGCACCCTCCTCCTTTACCCAGTGCTGGACCGTCGACCATTCCATGCTTCCGCCCTTCAGCACATCGCGGCTCGGATCAACCCAGCCGTTTTGGATTTCGTAGCTGAAGCGGGGATTGGCAATGGCCAAAGGAAAGGCAAAGTACACCGCCTCCTTGTTTTCCACCGGCTCTTTCTGCAAGTGATTCACGAACTCAATCTTCTTCTCGCGATCGAAGAGAATGACGTCCGTGGAAATCGCGGGGGCGTGCGGTCCGCTGGTCTGGTAAGTCAGGATCTGCCCATAGGAAGTCTTCCGGACACTGGTGATGCGGCCGCCCGCGGAAGTTCCCACCGCGAGTTGCGCCAGGGGAAGCGACTTGCGCAGGTAAACAAGTTGCGTGGCGGTCTCATCCCCCCCGGAAACGTACAAGTACTGGTTCAGGCGATAGGAGCCGGCCGCGTCCACAAGTTCGACTTGGAGTTGTTTGTCAAAAACGCTGCGCACCGCACCGGCTGCCGGATCCACTTCCACGCGGTAGAAAGCGTTTTCGATGGTATTGCCCGGCGGCAGCACGGTTTCGCCCGGCGGTGCGGGCTCGCGACTGGGCGCGATCTGGTAGCACTTGTAACCCAGCGATGGCACGTCGCGGGCAAGAAACCGCACGCGGTCATAGTCAGGGTAGTGATGAAGAACCTCTACCGGCACGGGATTCATGCCGGGGTATTCCGAAATCACCGAATGCTCTTCGATATCCGTCTCCACCAGGCCGTCGCGGGTCCAGTTTAACGAGTTGAAAACCACGATGGCCACGGGCGGAACGTGAATCTGGTACGCGATCTGGCTCAGCGACCCATCCACAATGGCATTGATTCTCACTCGACCATCAACCGCAAACTGATCTTTGATGGCGAGTTGCCGCACGGTTTCCTCGCTCTCCGGCCGTGAGTAACCACCATAGGAAGTAAATGTGTGCTCGGCATAGAGCACCAGATCCTCCCACACTTGGCGAAGCGATTCCCTGGGGCCCGCCACGTCCTTTTGAAGGTAGGTGGCGAGCGTGGCCATCTTCTCCGCCGAGGGCGCCCGCTGCTGGCTGGCACGGTCGACCGCCACGTAGCGACTATCGGTGCCGAGCCCGTCTTCCCAGTAGGGCCCGAAATCGCCCGCCACCGTTTCCAGTACCGAGCCGTAATGCTGGTCGACGTAGCGCAAGTAATCCGGAAACGTCGCGAGAATCATTTTCGGGTAGGCATAGTGCGAGTTCCACTTCTTGACGAACTCCGGCAAGCCGGGAACAATGTCCTTGTTTTCAGATTGTGTGCCGAATAGCAGCGCCGCATCGGGTTTGTAGTCGGGCGAAGCGAGAGGCTCCAAGATGGTGGGCAGGGAGTCGCGGCAGGCGGCCTCGCTGGCAGGAGTTCCGCACGCAAACGCAAACTGCAGGTATTGCCGCGTGTAAGCCATCAGCACCTTGCTGCCATCCGGGCCTTGCCACCAGAAGGGCGATTTCTGGTTCCAATGCCCGTACAGAAGAATGGGGGCGCGATCGCTGTTGCCTGCCGCCGCGAAGTATTTGATGCCCAACGCATGCAGCACGGAGGCGTACGACCAGGAGTAAGCGGGTATGTCCGTGATGTTGGCGTAATCAAACGGCAAGCCCAGTTCCCGGTGCAACCGGTGGCTGTACTCCGCCGACCGGATCATTTCCTCCAGCGTGGGGTATCCCGTCAGCACGTTGGCAAGCTGCGCCGGCACGCCGATTTTGCCTTCGCGCGCAAGACGCAGAAATCCCTCGCGCGCTTCCTTGTTCCGGGTGGCAAGGTACTGTTGGGCGATCCAGGATCCGTCAATGCTGAAACGCATTTCCGGGGAGTCGCGGATCACGTCTTGGAGTTTGTCCAGGTTCCGGTTGTGCACTTCCGCCACTTTGGGCTGGTAGTCGGTGTACCCGATGTCAAGGTGGATGTGCGGGACCACGTAAACGGTCCACCTTCGCTGCGATTCCAGCGCGACTTCCGTTCTGCGGGTTTTCCCGTTCACTTGCAGCGTCAGCGTGGCAGCGGTCTTTCCGGAAAGCTCGGGAATGGCAAATTCAAATTGCTGCTGGCCGAAACCGGGTGCGGTGGAGAGATCAGCCTCGAATTTTTCTCCGCCCACGGTGAGCGTCAATTTCCCTTGGCGCACCTTTTCTTCTACCGTTGCAGTTACAAAGGTCAACTCGCGCGTGCCGCCCGCCTGCTGAACGTAAAACATGGTGGGTTCAACTTCGACTTGCGGTTCGCCCGGGGCCTTCCCTCCTGGCGTTTGCGTCAGGCGCAGGGCGTCGTACGTCATGATCGATTCGGCGGGGCCGTCACGGGGATCGTCCATTGCCGTCAGCACCAGCTTGTTTTTGCCGGCGCGAAGGGCCGCAGTGGGCAAGGCGATTTCCAGTTGGTCGCCCCCGTAGGTGGGTGAGTCGACACCAGAATCCCCCGGGTAGTAGGTCGCCTTGCGATGGAAATAGAAGAAGCCGGACTGGCCGTTGATCTCAATCTGCATATGTGGGACGCGAGAGTATTTGAGTAGGACCGAGATCGTCAGCCGGTAGGCGCCTTTGGGCGGGCCCGCCAGGTTGAAAATGATCGTGTAAGGGTGCGGGCGCGGTCCCCCCGCCATGTTCTCGGAACCGACTTGCGTGGCGGGCCAGTCTTTGGCCGGGTCACTCTGGCCCACCGTGAACACGGGATTGTAGTTGGGATCAGAAAAGTTCACCCTCCCGCCGAATCCGCTCGCCGATTGATCAAATTTCCCGATCTCCCACACGACATTGTCTGCGGCGTTTGCTGCCGGGCTTAGTAAGGGAAGGAATATCGCCAGTGCGAGAATCATTCGTGTTGAAATATTCACCCGTTGCATGACTGACTCCAGGAAGAAGGCTTGTTCTCATCTGAATCTGAAAAATGACGAACATCCGTCCGGCTCCGGGCGATGACTCCACCCCTTACCCCGTCATCGACAGAGAACCAGAAGAGTGTAGCGAGAAATTACTGCGCTTTGGGAAGAAAGGAAAGTTCTTTTGCAAAAGCCCGGGTGTGGCAGCCTAGGGAGGAGTCTTTTGAAGGATGTTCTCCGTGGCTTCGCTGTAATGCCTTCGAATTTCAGCCGAAAAGCAAATCAGGAAATTGGGGTCGAGGCCGGACCGCTCCCAATCCGCCGGATCGGGCGCCTTTGCCTTTGCGTGTTCAGGGATTGGGCATTTTCAGCGTCGAGAGAGGCGAACCAAAGGTCCCGGGATTCCTCGGCGGGGCAAAGCTCTATGAGCCGACGGAGCCCGTATCCATTCCGGGAGGAGCGGGTTGCCTCCCAGAATTGTTCCGCGCTCAAGGTGCGTCCTAGGCGCGTTGCCGGATCCTATTGCGCCATAAGAGCCTTAGCGCTTTCGCAAATTCGATTCATTGGACGCGGGAGGCCAAGCGCGTGGCTTCTGGCGGCCTTACCTACCTTGGCTATCTTCCCCCCGACCGGCCGTTGCCCACGCCCGGCCCCCGGCGGGCCGCCGCCCGGTTCCCCGTAGCCTCCCCCGGGGTCAAAACGTCCCTCGCGCTGCCTAACGGGGAGGGAGAGGACAGTCCGTCCCCGTCTCCCCGCAAGTATGGCCGCCAACGTGCACCGGAGGGCCACCAGGCGAGCGAGATAGCTCACGCCTGATTTGTAAAATAGCCTATAGAAGCGCCAAAAATGTCGGCTACCTTGTTCGTAAGTTCCACATGGTGAAAAAATACTCCCGCTTCCGGCTTGAGCGCATTCCCCCTGGTCGCCGCGGGGCCCTCCCCAGGATCGCCCGCGCGTCACGTGCGGAGGGGGCTGCGCCACCACCCCTTGGATGATTTTTATGGAATCTTCAATGTCGCCCGGCATCGCCTTCATTTCTTCGGTAACCGTTTGGATACTAACCACTTTTTACCAGTGGAGCCCTATGGAAATCTCTCTGAGTAAACCCTTATCCCAGCGACATCCTGACTCTCGTCAACGCGGACTTTACGCCTGGCCCGTTGCCCACAAGTCTTGCTTATCCATAGTTCCAAACATGCCTGGCGTCAAAATTCCCCCGAGGGCCCCCTGCGTCTCTTCACCCTTCCCGGCGCAGCAGCGGTGGGCGGAGCGGCCCCCTCTCCCCTCGCTCTATATTCTTAATACTAAAGCCTCTCCCCGTGCCCTAATCACTCCCGCCACCCCCTTTCACCGCTCCGCCCACCGCTCTTGCGCCGGGATTCGCCGCCGCTTCCCCGGGTCAACTCCTTCCCGGGGTATCTCCTCCGTGTCTTTGGAGGCACTATGAAGCTCCTGATTGTGGAAGATAATTCCTCCCTGGCGGAGCTCACCGCCGAACTCCTCCACTTTACCGACCGGCAGGCGCAAGAGCTTGAGGCTATTACACTTGCCGAAGATTTGCAGACCGCCATCCTCCGCCTTCCCGGGCACGATGCCGTCCTCTGTGACGGCATGTTCCCGCTCTCCCACAACTCGCGTTTCGTGGTGGAGGAGTGGGACGTCATTCGTCAGGAAGCCCATCGCCGCGGCATCCACTTTGTTCTTTACAGTGGCTCGCCTCGCGCTCTGGACTCCGCCCGCGAAAGCAATACCCCCGCCCTCGCCAAACCTGCCGCCATTGAGGAAATTTACGCAGCGCTGACCCGTCATCCGCTATCCGTCGTCGTCAAAAGACCCAGTGAAGCGGCTCAGATGGACGAAAACTGGAAACCTACCGGAGGCTATCATGTCCCCAAACATTAAAAAAAGCATACCACCGGAAGCGCACGCCCTCGCACCGGAGGCGGAAGCGCATGCCTGCTTCGCGCATCTTCATGCCTTCAACTTCGGCCGTTCCGTGCAGCGCATGGAAAACCCTCGCCACGCCTTTTGGGTGCGTGTCCGTTGGCTGTTATGGGGAGCGGCGGTCGGCGTAAGCCTCACCGCCGTTTATCTTCAGATGTTTGCGAGTTCTGCCATTGGTCAAATAGCGATGGGCGAATCGCCCAAGGTCATTGCGCCGGCGACTTCATGAAACGGCGCGGAAAGGAATACGAAGATGTTTTGTCCTCAATGTGGTGCCCACACGGAAGTCACCGAAAAACGCGGGATCTTTCGGGACCGCCGTTGCACGAACGCGGCTTGCGGTCTGGATTTTACGACGCGCGAAAACGTCCTGACGCAGCGCGAACACCGCCGCCTGTGCGCCCGCACTCGCGAAACGAAGTTCACGGAACCCCCTGCTTATGCTGCCGCCCGCGAAAAGGCGGGTTCAACCTCCCTCCCCGGCCTCGCCGCGCCTTCCGATCCCAGTGAGGACGCGACCGCGATGCAGGAAGCGCCACCCTATCTGCAAGCCGAGGTAGGGGCATGAATAGGTTTTCATTGCTCGAAAGGAGATACCGACCATGAAGCGAAGAGAGGCGATAGCGCTATTGGCGATGGCTGCAGGCATAGCTCGCAAGGTCAGGGGTCAATCCAACCAACAACTTGAGCCCCAGCCTCTTTGCCGGGGAACCGAGGCATCCGGCAAGGTGGTATACGTTCCGTGCGGCGAAAGGAGGCCCAAAGTTGAGCCCTCCTGGATGGAGCTTAGGCTTGACGGCTTTGCGGGGCTGCGCGTGCAAAAGGACGGAGAAGTCATAGAGTTCAGCGCCACTCAAATCCTGAAGGCCTTGAAGGAATAGCGCGAGGGCTCATGATGCTTCGCACTCTCAGGGACTGGGCGGAAGAGATTTCTTGTAGTCTTGAATCGTCTCCTGGATGTAGTCAGCGGGGACGACATTGGCCAGTCCGGAGTTTTCCTCAAAGGTCACCCGAGCGCGCCTCGTTTGCGCGCTCACGGCCACATCGATATAAGGCACGAACCCCTGGACGATGCCCAAAAGGTAAGCTTCGTTTATTCCCGGTTTCGTGCCTTGGATGGAAGCGGATTCTGGCTTCAGCACGACCGGACTGCCACTGTTTCCAGGAAATACGAAAGCATCGATCAGGAAGGTTTTGACCGTGGGCGAGTCGAGCCGGTCCCTGATCCTGGCGATGACACCTTGACGAACGATTACATAGTCTTGTACGCCGTCCGCGAGGCCCATGGGAAACCCCATGACGAAAATTTCATCGCCCTCCGACAGTCCGATTTCTTTCGCTTTTTCGCGATTCAAAATGGGGCCGTCGCTGCGGAAGAAATCGAACCGGGCCCCCTGATCTCTGAGGAGGTTGGCATTAATGCGCACCACGGCCAAATCCACGTCGGCATCAGGGTGGGCATGCCACGAGGGCTTTCCTTGCTCATCTTTGAAGGGAATGGAGTACTCCCTCGCCGGCCCGGGTGACTGTAGGTTGAATCTTACCAAAAGCGGCCCGGTGGCTGCCGCCATGTGATCCAGAATCACATGTTTGTTGGTCACCAGGTAGATGTCGTATTGGCGCTGATCACCTTGCTTGAAGAGAAAGTCGCCATACAGAAATCCCGATGCTTCCGGAACCCACTTCACCTGGGGCGACCCGGGGCTTGGCGCAGGAATGGTTTCGTTATGTCCGATCACCACCACGGTATCCAAATAGAACGGTGGCACTAAGGTAGCTTGATATGACAAGCCGAGACACAAGAAGAGAATCCCGCCCCACGTCAGATGAGAAAGCCTTAGTTTGCTCATTGCTGCCCTCGATTCCAAGGTGGGCGAATCCTACCACGCCGGCCGGCGAAAGGAAATGGCCCAGTCCGGATCTGTCGCCCAATCCGGACCTCCCGCCGGGATTTGCGTGCGGCGGATGGACGCGTTTCTTCGCGAGCCTGGATATATTGGCGAACGAAATCCGCCGCCCTCACGCGTGTCTGGATATTTTGACGAACGAAACCTGCTGCCCTCACGTATGTCTGGATTTTTTGACTAACGAAAATGTCATGACTTCCGCATGTCTGGACTTTTTGACTAACGAAAATGTCTGGACTTCCGTTCTACGGCCCCGTTTTTGCGCGGCCGCCCCGGCAAATCGGCGTGCCAAAAAGTGTCATTTCCTACCGGTAGGAAATTTTGAAAATAGTTTAAGGCTTTTTGTCCGAATCGTAGTCATTTTTATAAGATTCTCCTTGACATTTTACCATTGATTATTATAAGATGTTAATGTGATGAGCGAGGTGTTCACAAATCGTAACGTCGGCACTTGGGCAACCCATCCGGGTAGCCCCGAGGGCCACCCGACGATGGGCGACAAAAAGACCGAACCTGGCCCCGCCAAAAGTTGGAGTGCCGCTCCCCGCGACCCCGGCCCCGCGCCGGCCGCCTCGGGCGACACCTCGAATCCAGCGGAACTGCCTCGCATCACCATTGACGTCCCCTTGGGCACGTCGTACCTGGAGATTCAGGCGAGCATTTTCCGCCAGGCGTGGCGACTGGCCGGCACGCAACTCCGCGCCGCCATTGCCCTCGGCATCGTCCCGGAAACCATCTCCCGGGCCTTGCGCGCTTGTGATCGTAAAAGAATTACTTCCCCCCGGATTCCCAAGGCTTGGCCCGCGGTGGAAATCGATCGGTCCATCGGCTCATCTGGCCATCGGGTCATCGAGCCACGCAAGATCCAACCCGGTGATCAACCGATGAACCGATGGACAGATGAACCGATTAATGAACACGAAGAATTGAACATTGACGACTGACTACTGACCACTGACGCTTTTGCAGGAACTCCAGCTTAGCTCGCGCCTGATCAGTGCGAGTGAGGGCGGCGGCGGGTGCACACGCTGCCGCTGCCCTAAGTGACTAACGCAACTGAAAGCACGAAAATCGGAAATGGAAATTCGACACTCGCCAGTCCGCACACGGCGCCCCAGGTTTTGAATTTCAACCCGCGAGGTCCTGCGGGCTCCCCGCAAAACCCGAAAACCGGAAATGGAAACTCGAAACTCGATACCGCGCAGGCGGCGCCACGAGTTTCGAATTTCGATCTTCGAGTTTCGGCCTCCTCTCCCCGCTTGACCCCGCAGCAACTGCAATTTCTCTTGCGAGTCTCGCCCGGGGCGGTCGCCGGCCAGCACGAGTACGGGATTCCCGCCTGCGTCACCATCGCCCAAGCCATTTTGGAAAGCGCCACGGCGGCGGGATGGGGAAGCAGCGTCTTGTTCCGCCTCGCCAATAATCCCTTTGGAATTAAGTACTGCCACTTTAAGAGCGCAGTTGAACGTCCACAGTCAAAAGTTGAAAGTCCGAGCCCCGATACTGGTTCGCTTTCAACTTTTAACTCTCAACTTTCAACTCCGCCCCTCAACTCTCCACCTTCAACTTCTGCCGAAGACTACGGCCACTTTGACGCCACCACCTGGGAAATTGTGAACGGGCAGAAGAAAGTGATGATCGCGGAGTTTCAGCGCTTCCCCAATTTGGAGGAAGCCTTTCGCGCGCACGCGTTGTTGTTATGTTCGCCGCGCTACCGTCCCGCTTTTGCGGTGCGGGACGATTGGAAACAGTTTGCGGAGCGGCTGGGACCTAAATCCTCCCCACTCGATTCGGAGCATTGTGGATATTCCACAAACCCCAGCTACTCCGCGGAGCTTTGCAAGTTGGTCAGCCTTTACCGGCTCGACGATCCCCGCGCCCTGCAATGGTTGGCGACCGGCAAGGACCCGGGGAATCTCGCCATCGGGTCATCGGATCATCGGGCCATTGGGTCATTACAAAAGCCAACAACCGATCCGCCGATGAACCATGACCGGCTGAAATCAGCCGCCGGCGGCGGGTAGCCCCGGTCA
>Ga0326727_10012413_pt1 | contig 19408 bp, 11 predicted proteins | sample MB2enrmetagenome_FD_207643 | JGI IMG/M metagenome (GOLD analysis project Ga0326727, IMG submission 207643) | Lab enriched peat soil microbial communities from McLean, Ithaca, NY, United States - MB29MY | ecosystem: Environmental > Terrestrial > Soil > Wetlands > Peat | place: USA: New York...
GTACCATTAAACTGATAGGTCTTCCCGTCTTGATCTTTTATCCTTTAGCCACTGTCTTCATTGGCCGAATTATATCTGAATTAAATGAGCGCAGAAGGATCGCAGCGGCGCTGGGAGAAAGCCAAAGAAAACTGATTTTGACCAATGAGGAATTGAACTCCTCGTTGGAAGATCTCGTTGCTGCAGAAGAAGAGTTGCGAAGTCAGTTTGATGAATTGCAAGAAAGCAGTGAACTGTTAAGGAAAAGCGAAAAGGAATTTGAGGCTACATTTGAACAGGCAGCGGTTGGCATATGTCATTTTTCACTTGAAGGAAGATTTATTCGCGCAAACCAGAAACTTCGTGACATTCTCGGTTACACTCCAAGCCAACTATTAGAACTGACATTTAAAGAATTAACTCATGCGGATGAGATGAAGGAAAGTATTGCCTCTTTAACTAAATTAGTGGAGGGCAATCTGAATTCTTTTTCAATGGAGAAAGACTATCTTAAAAGAGATGGAACTGTAGTCTGGGTAAATCTAACGGTCTCGATGGTGAGAGAATCTTCTATTAATCAACCATATTTTATATGTGTGCTTGAAGATATTTCTGAACGTAAGAAAAATGAAGCTGAATTAATGGCCAGTGAATATACTTTCAGAAAACTATTTGAGGGTTCCTCAGATGCAGTATTGATCATCAAAGATAATATAATCAGTGAGTGCAATCAAGCTACGCTTGACTTACTGGGATATGATTCTAAAGTGAGTATTGTCGGCAAAAACTTATGGGATATTTCACCTGAAATTCAACCTGGTGGAAATCCTTCTCAAGTAAGAGTAATTGAGGAATTTGAAACTGCTCGGAATATTGGGAAATCAAAATTTGAATGGTGGAATCAAAAAAAAGAGGGTACGATATTCCCCGTTGAGGTCATGCTGACGTCTATTTTGCTGCATGGAGAAAAAGTTTTTCATGCCTTGTGGAGAGACATCACGGAGAGAAATGAGCTGGAACAGCAACTGGAGTATTTGAGTTACCATGACCAACTCACCGGGTTATATAACAGACGATTTTTTAAAGAAGAGTTAAACCGCCTGGATTTAGAAAAGAATTTTCCTTTGTCCATTGTCATGGCCGATGTGAATGGGCTAAAGCTTATTAATGATTCCTTCGGTCATGCTGTAGGAGATGAACTTCTCAATAAAGTAGCAGAAGTGCTAAAAAAAGGATGCCCGGCTGCTGGAATTATTGCTCGACTGGGTGGAGACGAATTTGTCATTTTGTTGCCCAAGACAGACGGTAATGAAACAGAACGGATTTGTAGATGTATTAAAAATTTAACTTTGAAGGAAAAAATAGGTTCTATTGATATTTCCGTTTCTTTTGGCTGGGAAACCAAACAGAGTGAGGATGAAAAAACACAAGGAATTCTGAAAAAAGCTGAAGATCATATGTACAAGAAAAAACTCTTTGAAAGCCCAAGTATGAGAGGGAAAACAATTAATGCGATCATTAATGCTCTACATGAAAAAAATAAGCGGGAAGAACAGCATTCTCACCGGGTATCCGTCTTATGCATCAGTATCGGTAAAGCCCTCAATTTGTCTGAAGGGGAAATTGAGGAACTTAAAACCGTTGGTTTACTTCATGATATTGGAAAAATTGCTATTGAAGAAAGTATTCTTAATAAGCCAGGGAAGCTCACTGACAATGAATGGGGAGAAATAAAACGTCATCCGGAGATAGGCTATCGAATACTCAGCACGGTCAACGAAATGTCGGAAATGTCAGAATATGTACTAACCCATCATGAACGATGGGATGGTAAGGGATATCCTAAATGCTTAAAGGGAGAAGAGATACCTCTTCAATCAAGAATTATAGCTATCGCGGATACCTATGATGCCATGACCAGTGAACGAAGTTATCGCAGTGCCTTACCGGAAGCCATTGTCATAGAAGAATTGCAAAGAAATGCGGGTTGTCAATTTGATCCGGAATTAGTAAAAGTATTCATTGAAAAAGTTTTGGACAAAGCCTAAATTCATTTTTATGATAATTAAACAAGGAATTCTCGGATTTATGGCGAATCTATGTAGTTATTAAAAATATTAAAAAGAGTAATTGAGGAGTTTAATAACTACAATGAAAAGTATTCGTCTTATCCGTAGCACGACCTTAGTCGGTATCCTGGGAACCTTTCTTTTAGTCGGATCAGCAATGCCTGTTCAAGCAGTTGATTTACAACAACAACTGAATCAATCCCAACAACAAGCTGATCAGTTAAAAAGTAGCTTGAATGCCCAAAAAGATAAAGTGTCGACGGCAACGACTCAAGTGTCGGCTTTGAAGCAATCCGTTCAGGTATTGAATGACAGTATAGCGCGGGATCAACTATTACTAACCGAGGAACAACATCATCTTCAGGACTTAGAAGACCAGCAACAGAAGCTGGAAGATAAGCGCCAGGAGCACATCAAGGCTTTGGGGGATTTTGTCAAGAGCAACTATGAAGATGGTGCCTCAACCTACTTAGCTGTATTGCTCGATGCAAATAGCTTATCGGATTTTATCGATCGCGCAGACAAGATTCAGATGGTTGTAAGTACTTATGGTAAGCTACAAAAAGATATTTTGGCCTTAAATGAAACCATGAATAGCCAGAAGGAAAGTATCAAACAAAAGAAGCTTACTATTCAAGCTACGTTACAGAATAAAGCCCAATCTCAGCAAGCTGCTCAACAGGCGCTAGACAAGCAAAAAACTGTTCTTGCACAATTAAGCACAGATGAAAAAGCAACCTTGAACGCTTCTTTGTCTGCCCAAGCAAAGGTGAGCAGAATACAGAAATTGATACAACAGGAAGCCATTGAAGCAGCTTATGCTGCCAATGCGGGTAGTTCCAATACCGGGAATTCCGGCCGATCGGATTATGGCGGGGGAGTTTCCGGTACGGTCAAAGTATCCGGTGGAGCGCAACAGGTTCTTAGTTATGCGGCTCAGTTTTTGGGCACCCAATATGTCTGGGGAGGGACGACCCCATCACCTGGATTTGATTGTTCAGGGTATGTTCAATATGTATTTCAGCATGCCGGCATATCGTTGGATCGAACCTCGGAGGAGCAATTTAACAATGGAGTTTCTGTATCGCGGTCGGAATTACTGCCGGGAGATATAGTGTTTTTCCACACTTATTCTTCAGGTGCTTCTCACGTTGGTATTTATGTGGGAAACAATACGATGATCAATTCGTCCAATGGCGGTGTATCTTATGATGATATGACTAACTCCTATTGGTCAGCTCGATATTTGGGAGCTCGACGTGTTGTCGCATCATAACTTAATGGGTGAGAAAGAAGGCGCACTTATGAAAATAAGACGCCTTTTTTTTCATAAATGTATTGCAGGAATCTCCAAAGATCTGTAAAGTTGAATTAATTTTCGATCGTTTTATGATATAATCAAATAATTAATTTATGATATATTTCGACATTGATTCGGAGTATATGCTTTGATAAGGAGGATGGGTTTTGAAAGTACTTGCCATTAATCCGGGATCAACGTCGACAAAAGTTGCGGCCTATGAGAATGAAACTTGTCTTTGGAAAGAAGAGATTGACCACCCAGCCAACGAAATCAAGGCCTTTGCCTGCGTGGGGGACCAATCCGAATATCGAATCGCTCTGATTTTAAAAGTGATAGAAGAAAAAGAGACTCCGCTGGACTGTTTTCAGGCCATGGTGGGACGGGGCGGTATGCTGAAGCCTTTGGTCGGAGGGACTTATTTGGTTGATGATGCTCTGGTTAAGATCTTACACGAGGCACCGGGTGGGGAACATGCTTCCAATTTAGGTGGAAGCATTGCGTTTCACTTGGGGCAGCAAATCAAGGTCCCGGCCTATATCGTGGATCCTGTTTCAGTTGACGAAATGGAGCCGGTTGCCTGGCTTTCCGGCCTTCCGGAGCTGCCTCGTTTCAGCTTCTCACATGCCTTAAATATGAAGGCGGTTGCTCGTAAGGTGGCTCGGGAGATGGGCAAATCTTATCAGGAAGCGAACTTGATTGTCGCCCACTTAGGCGGGGGAATTTCCGTGGCCCCTCATCGCCAAGGAAAAATGATTGATGTGAATGACGCGAATAATGAAGGCCCTTATTCCGTGGAACGCAGTGGCACATTACCGGTTAATCAACTCGTGAAACTCTGTTATTCCGGAAAGTATTCAGAGAAAGAAGTGCTCACTAAAATTAATCAACAAGGTGGCCTGTTCGCTTATCTCGGCACTAAAGATGGACGTGTCGCTGAGCAACGGATGAATGAAGGGGACCAGGATGCTAAGCTTGTCTTAGAAGGTCTGTGCTATCAAGTGGCTAAGGAAATTGGGGCAATGGCGACCGTATTAGCGGGAGACGTTGATCGGATCATTTTAACGGGAGGACTTGCTTGCACTGAATTTATCACCAATGAAATCACTCAACGTGTATCTTTTATAGCTCCGGTTGTGGTGGTTCCGGGAGAACTGGAGATGGAGGCTTTGGCTCAGGGCGCGTTAAGGGTCCTCCGAGGCGAGGAGCAAGCGTTGATCTACTAAGCAGCAGGGTTGTCAAAATGGGGTGTAAAAGCATGCGTTTTAGCGGATTTGAGTCGTTACTCGATAGGGCAAAGAGCTTAGGCCGAGCAAAGGTAGCCGTGGCTGGAGCTGCGGATAAAGAAGTGTTGGAAGCTATTAAGATAGCGGAAAAAGAAGGGCTCATTTCCCCTGTTCTCGTTGGCGATGCTGACCAGATTAAGCGCTTGGCTCAAGAGATTGGGTTGAGTTTAAACGGAGCTGAATTGATTCATGAACCCCTCCCTGAAGCAGCCGCCCATCAGGCAGTTGACGCAGTGGTTAACGGACAAGCCCATTTTTTAATGAAAGGTCAAATAAACAGTTCGGATTTTTTAAGGACAGTATTGCAGCCGGATCAGGGACTGCGGACAGGGCGCTTGCTCAGCCATTTTTCGGCATTTCAAGTTCCCGGATTTTCCCGCCTGCTCTTTGTGACCGATGGAGGTCTGAATATTGCTCCGAACTTAGCGCAAAAGAAGGAAATTCTGGCTAACAGCCTAGCATATTTGAAGGATATAGGGATGGATTTGGTGAATGTAATTATTTTAGCCGCGAATGAAGTGGCGAATGAGAAAATGCCGGCGACGATGGATGCTCTGGCCTTGGCCGAAATGAGTCAAGCCGGTGAATTTCCGGGTGCGATCGTTGAAGGGCCGTTGGCTCTTGATGGAGCGGTGAGTGCAGCAGCCTTGAAGCACAAGGGGATTGTCAGTCGGATCAATGGGGATGTCGACTTGTTTTTGGTTCCCACTATTGAAGTCGGAAATGTCCTGGGGAAATCTCTGGTCTACTTTGCCGGGGCGACCATGGCGGGGATCGTGCTGGGGGCCCAGGTCCCGATTGTCATGACGTCGAGAAATGATACTCCCAGGAGCAAATTCATGGCCTTGACCATGGCTGCTCTGAGTCGGAGGTCATGATTGTGCTGAGATCACCTTTGCTGAATCGTCGAGTACTGGTTTTGGTGGGTGGGTATGGCGCAGGAAAGACTCAACTGGCCATTAGTTTGGCCTTAAAGTGGGTCAGGGAAGGCAAACGCATAGCGTTGGTAGATCTTGACCTTATCAATCCTTATTTTCGTTTGCGGGAACTAACTGAGCCTCTGGAAGGTGAAGGGATTGAGGTAATTCGCCCCGAGGGTGATTTGGCCTTCGCCGAAAACCCATCTCTGCCGCCCCAAATTGACGGGGCCTTACGAGATAAGACCAGGCGCGTGATACTCGATGTCGGAGGAAATGAAACCGGCGCAACGATTGTGGGGAGATATCATAATCTACTTGAAGCGTCAGATATAGCGGTTTTCCAAGTGGTGAATTTTTTCCGTCCGTTCAGTACGCTTGAAGAGATTGAGAGTCTTAGGTTGGATATCGAACGAAAATCTCACCTTAAAGTTCAGGGCTGGATCAATAATTCAAATCTAATCGATTGGACGACCCTTGAGGATTGGCAAGCGGCAGCGGAATTAATGCAAAACCTCGTAGAACAGAGTAAAATACCTTTAGCGGCCTGTGGTGTTAACCCGCAATGGGCTAATAAAGTCGGACTTCCGTGGGAACCGGATTGGGTCCCCGTTGAGCGGTATCTTAGCCTAGGTTGGAAAGACCCGGTCAAAGGTCAATAAGCATAGAGGAGGGAAAAAGGATGAAGAATTTCATCAAAGTTAACATGGAGCGCTGCAAAAGCTGCGGGCTCTGTGTGTATGTTTGCCCTAAAAAGATTTTAAGTATTGGGGAGGGCGCTAATAGCAAGGGCTACTATAGCGTTGAAGCGAAAGACCAGAGTGAGTGCATCGGGTGTGCCTTTTGTGCTTTGATCTGTCCGGATTTGGCCTTAGAAGTTTATCGTGAGGAGAAAGGAGAGTGAGTCTGGGATGGCACTGTTAATGAAGGGAAATGAGGCAGTCGCTGAAGCAGCGATTCAAGCCGGATGTCGTTTATTCTATGGCTATCCAATCACCCCATCAACGGAAATTCCGGAGTATATGGCCAAGAAGATGAAGGCGGTTGGTGGAACTTATCTCCAGGCGGAGAGTGAAATAGCGGCCATTTATATGGTCTATGGAGCAGGAGCCGTGGGTGAAAGAGTCATGACCGGGACATCCAGCCCGGGATTTAGTTTGATGCAAGAAGGACTTTCATTTCTTTTTGCGGCAGAGATTCCTTGTGTGATCATCGATATCATGCGTGGCGGTCCGGGACTTGGCGGGTTAGGTCCTACCCAAGCAGACTATTTTCAATTGACGAAAGGCGGCGGCCACGGGGATTATCATGCCATTGTTCTCGCCCCAGCTTCCGTACAGGAAATGGTGGATTTAACCAAAGATGCCTTTGATTTAGCGGATTATTATCGCAATTTAGTGATTATCGCAGCGGATGGGATCCTGGGGCAAATGATGGAGCCTGTGGAGTTTCCACCGTATGAAGGACGAAAGTTAGAACCAAAAACTTGGGCGGCCAGTGGTGCAGAGGGACGTCCTAAAAATAATGTGCTCAGTTATTATCTTACCCCGGAGCTTGGCGAAAAGGAGAACAGTCGTTGGGGCGAGAAGATGTCGAGGATCAAAGAAACCGAGCAGCGCTTTGCGGAGTACAGAATGGACGATGCCGACTACGCCTTTGTCGCTTTCGGAACCAGTGCCCGGATTACGGAAACTGTTGTCGATATGCTCCGTGAAGAAGGAATCAAGGTTGGGCTATATCGTCCGATTACCCTTTGGCCATTTCCCGAAAAAGGATTGTTAGCCCGAGTAAATCAGGTTAAGGGCTGGATGAGTATTGAACTGAGTGCCGGACAAATGGTGGAGGATGTTAAGCTCGTTGTTAATGGTCAAGCCCCGGTTGGCTTTTATGGCCGTCAAGGTGGCATGACACCGGAGCCGGAAGAAGTGGTTGCGGCGTTTAAGGCGCAGTTGTTAGGAGGGGTGCAGGGATGAAAACAATTTTTACTAAAACGACAGGGTTAAGTGATCGTCCCTTTCATTATTGTCCGGGATGTACCCATGGGATAATCCACCGCTTGATTGCTGAACTTCTGGAAGAAATGAACTTAATTGAGAAAACGATTGGGGTTGCCCCAGTCGGGTGTTCCGGGTTTTGTGAAAACTACTTTACTTGTGATATGATCGGTGCCGCACATGGCCGTGCCGTGGCCGTGGCGACCGGGGCTAAACGAGCGCGGCCGGACCGTTTCGTCTTTACTTATCAGGGGGACGGAGACGGTGCCTCAATTGGCTTGGCGGAAACGATGTCGGCTGCGGCCCGCGGGGAAAGAATAACATCCATTTTTGTCAATAACTGTATCTACGGCATGACCGGCGGGCAAATGGCTCCCACCTCTCTTGTCGGGCAAAAGACCTCGACATCGCCCTATGGCCGGGATGCTATGACGATGGGCTATCCGCTGGATCTGCCGAAAGTCTTGACCCAAATTGATGGAGCGATTTATGTGGCCTCCGTTTCTGTCGACAGTCCGCAAGCGATTAAGGAAGCTAAGAAAGCCCTCAGAAAAGCGTTCCAGATTCAGCTGGATGGCTTAGGGTATTCCTTTGTCAGCATCCTTTCTACCTGCCCGACGAACTGGGGGGTTAACCCTGTCGAAGCTTTGGAATGGCTGCAAACCAAGATGAAACCGTGCTTTGCTCTGGGCGAACTGAAAGTTCCGGCAATCGAAGGGGGGAGCGAAGCATGAATTCAGAGATGATGAAATATAAATTTGCTGGGTTTGGTGGACAAGGAGTATTGTTTATTGGGAAAGTCTTGGCCCAAGCCGGGATGTTAGACAAGCAACAGGTCACCTGGTTCCCAGCCTATGGTCCGGAAATGCGAGGGGGAACGGCAAACTGTTCCGTGGTTATTTCGACGAAAAGGATCGGTTCTCCCACGGTGGGAAAACCGGACATCGCACTGGTAATGAATGAGGCATCTTATCACAAGTTTGTGGACAGTGTGGTTCCGGGCGGAACTCTCTATGTCAACTCTTCCATGGTGCCGGAACTGCCCGGCAGAAAAGACATTCGGTTTGTGCGGGTTCCGGTCAATGAAATCGCCCATGAAATAGGTGAGGCGCAAGTGGCCAATATTGTCATGCTGGGCGTTATGCAGGCAATCACGCCGACCCTTTCGGATGATATACTGGAAAAGGCCCTTATGGAGCTGGCCGGCAAAAAACCGGAACTTGCGGAATTAAATAAACGAGCCCTTAACGCGGGCAAAGAGTATGCCAAGAGTCTCTGATGCAGGTCAAAAACCCCTCGTTCGTTCCGTAATAGGAATGAGCGGGGTTTTTTTGTGGCCTGCATTAAACTATGTTATGGCTGACACGCTGTTTATCCGTAAGTGCTTAACGAAGCAGTGCATTGACAAAATAAAACCCCAGTACAATTCAAGTTATCATCATACTGGGGCGGATCATCCAAGTTATTATTGATTGTTGCGACAGTAGTCTGGCTGCAGGTTCAGAAGGGGGGAAAACCTTTGCTATATTATTATAATAGCTATTTTTAAATAGCTGTAAAAATATTTTGATTACAAACAAAAAGGAGCAGTTCAGAAATGATAGGGTCATCATTTTCTGGACTGCTCCTTGAAGGTGAAGGACACAAACAATTAATTTTTTTGTTAATCTTATACCTTTCTTATACTTTGGGTTAAAGTAATATTTCAAAAATTGCTATCTGACATTCAGCACCCTTAGTTAAAAGTCCTTGATTTATGCGTGTTTGCAGGTTTTAGTAAAAATAAGGGAAAAACCTGAAAGCCGCACTATATCTGGTTCTTTTGCGAAGGATGCTGAAAAAGAGTTGCTATAAGCTTTATGTAGGATATAGGTATAATTTTTGTCCTTGATTAACCCATTCCCACAATCCAATAAAGCTTAAATTCATCGTTTGCGATATTTAGGAAAGCAGGTGCTGGACAGGGGACATCTCACAGATGAAAGAGGGCACCCAAAAAACTCTCGGCATATTTTCGGAAATGGGTAGGTTCATTCCTACGAGGAGGTAGATTGATTATACGGTACGGATAAACCATTAGCTTAGATTCAAAAAATGTTATTGCTCAGAAAAGGAGAAGAGAGAAGGCTTCATAAATAATAGCTGGAATATCTGCTAACGAGTAGATTGGGATTTTCACCTTAAATAGCTGTCGGAGAAATGGAGCGCTGTGGAAAAACTAAGCATTGTGTTTTGCAGAAACGTCGGTATCAATCAGACTGTGAATATAGATAAAATGCGAACTTGTTTTGGCATAGGTGATTTGGGAGGTAATTGATAATGGTCAGGAAAATTTTAACGATAATGATAACTTTGTTACTTGTCTTAATGATACCCTCCATGGCTTTGGCTGTAAATCTAAGTTTAAACTTGAGTAGTAGTACAGCAAACCCTGGAGCTACTATAACCGCCTCAGGTACAGCGGATCCCAACGCCAATGTTTTTATCAAAATGCTTGACTCAAATCAGAATATAGTGGACTTAGAAGTTGTGAAAGCGGACGTCAACGGCAATTATACCAAAAATAATATTGAAGTACCTTCTTTACCGGGGAGTACGCTTGCGGTGGTAGCGGGATATGGGCCCAATGTAGCCGTGAAAACCCTATATGTAAACAATGGTACGGAAGGTACCGAATTGGCGCCGCCGGCGCTGACTGCCGACAACAGCGGTAATATGGCAGGTAGTGCGGCAGACCTCGAGTTTACGGATAATGCTGCCTGGCGGACAGCTATCAGCGGTATTACAGTAGACACGACGGCACTGACCGCCGGTCAATATACAATTACTCCCGGCAATATCAATTTATACGCCGGTGCCTTTTCTAAAACAGGGGACTATGTCATTGTGGTCAAGGCTACAGGTTATACGGATGCTTCGGTGATTCAAACTATACAGCAATCACCGTCAGGAAATAGTAGCGGAAACAGTAGTGGTAGTGGTAGTGGTAGCAGTAGCAGTGCTGGCGGCAACACTGATCTCACAGGAACGAATAGTGGGACAATTACCAAACTAAACCAAAATGCTTTATCAACCTTAACCAAAACCACGCCTGAACAGATACAGAATGCTCAACTGCCTGCTGAGGCTTCTGCCGTGGACCCGGCGAGTATGAAACCAACTACCTTGACGACTAAGGATGGTGTCCAACTGGTTGTGCCTGCTGGCGCCGTTGGTAACCAGTCCGGTCCGGTCCAAATAACCGTTGCCTTGGGAACAATAACGACTCCGCCTCGGGCTTTGAATACAGCCTTAGTGCTGAACCCGCTGAAATATCAACGACAATTTGGAGTCCAAGGAGCGGCTGACGGTTCTTTCCAGTTTAGTGAACCTGTGACCATTACCTTTCCTATATCGACTGTAGATCTTCCGGCAGGTACCGTACCTCAACAGCTGACTGTTTGCTGGTGGGACCTTTCCAGCAACGATTGGGTCAAACTAGGTGGAGTCTTTGATGCAGCGACCAATACAATTTCCGTTCCGACATATCACTTTTCCACTTACGCAGTAATGGCAGATACAAGTTCCGCCCCGAATCGTTTAGCGGGCACGGACCGGTTCAGCACAGCCATTGTTGTAGCTGAGCAGGGCTGGAAAACCGGAGCGGACAATGTGATCCTTGCGAATGCTTATATTTTCCCTGATGCTTTAGCGGCGGGTCCTCTAGCGCATAAACTAAACGCCCCCATCCTATTGACAGATGCCGCTGCGCTTACTCCGCCGACCCTCGCGGAAATTCAAAAATTGGCCCCGCAGAAGATCACAATAATAGGGGGTACAGCTGTAATATCCCAGGCGATCCAAGACTCACTGAGTGCAACTTACGGTAAGGATAATGTTACCCGTTATGGTGGAGTGGATCGTTATGCGACGGCCGCAGACATTGCGGCAGCCCTCGGAACTACGGGTAAGGCCGTGATAGCCAATGGGGAAGACGGTCATTATCCGGATGCATTAGCAATATCAAGTTATGCAGCCTACAACGGGATTCCAATACTCTTTACGGAAACAGCGGGACTTCCGGCTGCGACAGCTCAAGTGCTGACTGCCCAGAAAGTAAATACCACGATTGTAATTGGAGGGGACGCAGTAGTACCCGCAGTTATCTTTAATCAGTTGCCAGGCGCTACCCGTTACAGTGGAACTGATCGTTATGAGACAGCAACGGCAATAGCTTCAGGGTTACATCTTAACGTAAACAATGTCTATGTTGTAACGGGCCTCGATTTCCCGGATGCGTTAGTAGTAGGTAATTGGGCAGCAAAATCCCTGTCTCCGCTGATCATGGTGGATAAGGGAGTCCCGGCAGCGACGAGCGCTTTTCTGAGTGACAATAAAAGTAGAATCACTGGACTGACTGTTGTAGGCGGAGAAGGAACCATTACCGCGAGTCAGGAAAGTGCACTTAGAAACGCTTTAAAGTAATTGCTGTAATTCAAGAACGAATTTCCAATAAAAGGAGGTCGGTAACAGCCAAACTGTTAATTATATCAAAAACAGGTAAAGAGGGGAATTGAAATGGGGAAAAGGTTCAAAGAAAAAAGTTCTAGGTTCCTTGCCTTAGTGCTAATAGTTGTCTTGATACTTCTCAACAACACGGCACAGGTTTTTGCGGCTACACCACTATATACTTACCCGACTGATCCAAATAGTAATAGTCCATCATTATATGGTGTATATTTAAGCGATTCTTCTAATACTGACTACAGTTTCAATTCGAGCGGCTACGTTTCTACCAGGGAGCTGAAAGCCGGAATATCTGGTAATGCTTCGTGTTCCGCTAGTGAATACGAAGGAATAGACGGAAGCGGAGTAGATATCACGCCGAATATTCAAATTGACTTTTCTAAGAACATCATCGGCAAAAGCAGTGATAGTCCGACTAAGTATAAATACTTAATTCTCAACAGTGGTTTGATCAAGCTATATCAAGAAAATGCTGACAACTCGGAGACCCCAGTGGCCGCCAATTTTAACATGAATTCCAACACTAGTGTTAGTGGTTCCATATTTGTTTCGCCGGCAACCAAATTGGCATATAGCACTTCTTATAAAATCATAGTAGGTGCAGGAATCACGTCGAACAGTGGAACAACATCTTATGCCTATGAAATCTTGTTTAAGACCAAAGCAATGACACCTGTCTGGGATACGAACGCAACTCTCCAGGCTAACAATGTTACGCAAACTTCGCTGACCTTGAACTGGCCGGCATCGGCTAATACGACGGATGTCACCGGTTTTCAAGTGTTGAATGGCAGCACAGTGATGACCACTTGCGCAAGCAATGCACAAGGGTATAGTGTCACTGGTTTGACTGCCGGGACAGGTTATACTTTTACTGTCAATGCTGTGGACAGCGGCAACAATGTCCTGGGGAGTCTTACAGCCTCCACTCAGACTTTGCAGGATGCCCAGACAGGCGGTACCACTCCTCCGAGCTGGACTAACAAAGCTGTCACAGCCTCGGCAATTACCTTAAACAGCATCACCTTAACTTGGAGTGGTGCGAGTAGTGATACTACCGGATATGAACTCATGATCAACAATAACCTGATCACAGATGTTATTGCCGGGACTTCAACATCTTACACTGCAATAAACTTGGCTCCGGGTACTGCTTATACCCTTGAAGTGGAAGCCAGAAATGCTGCAGGCAACTGGAGTACGGATGGACCGCAAACTACCGTTTCGACACTTAGCCCTGTCGGAACGAGTGATGTGCCGATAACCCAGGGGATTTCGGTGAATTTTCAAGACGGGATCACGGTAACTCCCACGCAACTGGGTGGAAGCGGGACCGTCGCAGTGAGAAATGCTAACGCTGAAGTGCCCAGCTTACCCGCAAATGCTCTGCTCCCGGCGCACGGTTCCTACACCCAGAGCGGGAGTTGTTACGGGATAACTGTCAAAGGGGACAACGGTTTGGTACCGAACGAGATCGTTGTTTCCGTACCTGTCAGCTTCCCGGTGGGGACGGATCTGACCAAAGTTGGGGTCCACTTCCTGGACACGACGCAAACTCTAGAGGCTCAGCAGCTGGCAAATTACTGGTGCTATCAGACCTCCACCGATCTCTCGGAAATCTCCCAAGGGATCATCAAATTCACTATCGACAATTTTGACAGCCAAGGCAAGGATATTATCTTTGGAGTCTTCTCTGACACGATTCCTCCATATCAGACGGGGGTAACATCTACTGTATCAGTGACGAACACATCAGTAACCTTCAAGGATGTAGTAACTGATGGGAGCGGGATCAGCAGGATAGGCATCATGCGCAACGGTGTATACATCGGGGACAGTACCGCGCCGATTCTCTATGTTGATGACGGTACTTATCAAACCACTATTACAGACACACCGGGACCGGGCACCTACACATACGTGATAGAGGCTTTCGACTCTTTCGGTAACCATAACGATCAAAGCGATCTAATCCGAACGGTGCAGATCGGCGGTGATAACAGCATGGCGGGATTACAAGAGGCGGCCATTGCCGGCTTGGAGAATGGCTCATTAATCCAGTTTCAAAGCGGGGACAGCGCCGACTGTGTAACCAGGGCTTTCAACCTGCCTGTTTCCATGTCGAACGCCTTGTACACAACCGACCTAAGCTGGAGCTGCGACCGTTCGGACGTTATAAGCTTTACGCCGATCGGTCAAGCGGTAGTGACAAAACCAGTCGGGGAAAATGAAGTGCCAATCAACCTGACAGCCACGGTTACAGGAACTTTTCCGTCGGACGCGAAGACGATCGTGATACCGGTGACCGATCAGTGGCTGCCAGAAGCGCATGTTACGTCTCTGACAGAAATTAATAATGCCATCGCCAATCCGCTCGTCACAACTCTCCTCTTAGACAACACTATTAGTACGTCGACCACTCCGAGTGCCGTCTCAGGCCCTATTAACTTGGACTTCCAGGGAAAAACCGTGAAAATCCCGGGGGATAAGGTTTCACCGTGCATCTTTGCGGGAGATAACGCGACATTCCGCAACGCGACTTTTGACTGCAACGGCATAGAAGGCGATGATGAAATTGGTTTGTTTTGCTTCCCCCAATCTGGATCCGGCATTGAGAGCTTCGACAATATTACCTTTATTGGTACGGAGAACATCAAGCATATCATAAACGGTGCAGAACAAACGCTGAGTATTACCAACTGTCATTTTGGGTTTACCACAGAAGCGCCAATCATTTTGAATGATTCAACCCTTTGGCCGTATGTACCATCTACTGCAACCATAACAATTAGTGGCTGTACTTTTGATAATGAGGGCAATCCCGGATATGCGATTCAGTATAACTCAGGCACTTTGAATATGAGCAACAATACGATCAGTGGTTATCAGGGCCTGCTCAATGGTTCCCCATCGGCAGGGATTTTGCTTTACGACGATGTGCAGGCCAGTATTAATGATAACACGATCAGCGGCTGTACAGACGGAGTGAGAGTTCTGACCAGTGATTCCGTGGTTTACCCAGCTACGAAGACGGTCTATGTTCAGGTCAACGGGACCACAGTCCAGGACACTGCCAGTGCGGCGACGGCCGGGGCTGCGGTAGTGTCAGGTAATATGATCACACCACTGGCGGCAGTCGAGGCAAATACCGTAGATATTCTCAATGGTGCTGATCCTGCTAATCCTGGCGTACTCTACCAGAGTTCGGCGGCTTCCCAAGTACCTCCTGTCCTGAGTGCGGATACAACTAATAATAGCTTGGGCCAGCCGGCAGTTATAACTTTCCAGGATAATAGTGACTGGAGGAGTAAAATTACGGGCGTGACAGTTGACGGCGTACTTCTGGCTGCCGGCGAGTATACAGTGAGCGCCGGGCAGATCAGTATTTCAGCTGATTCCTGGACTTCCGCTAAAGACTATTCTGTCCAAGTGACGGCAACGGGTTATGCCCCGGCGACGGTGACGCAAACCATTACCGATTCACCGCTGAAAACACCGCCAACGCTCACCCTGCCGGATTTTCTGCGGACACAGAGTGATACAACTACAAGGGGGAGCATTAACATCAGTTTCCCGGACGATCAGGCTTGGAAAAGTGCCATCACAGGCATATCCTACGAATCGCCAGGTGTTCAGTATATTTTTGATGCCAACAATTCGGACTATACCATAACTTCCGGCAATATCAATTTGTCTTTTGACTGGGGTAACATGAATTTTCCTGATGAGAAATTCCTAGTGCATGCCACAGGGTACGCGGACGCGACCATAATAGCCGATAATTATCTGCAGGCTCCGGCCATGACTCTCGACAGCATCGGCAACAGTGCGGGGCAGGATATCGATATTTTTGTGCCGAATGGTGACGCTCGCTTGGCCTTTGATGCTAATATTTGGTATATAAATCAGATAACCAGTATCTCAGTCAATGGTGTGGCACTTACGAATGATCAGTGCTCCATAAGCAGTACTGGGTATATTCATATCGACGGCAGCATGTTCCCTGTGGCCGAGAATTATACGATTGATGTCAAGGCTACCGGTTATACTGATAACAGCGTCGTGCAGGTGATTAATGCCGGTGTGGCGGGACAGGTTAATATCAAGGCGGATAACACGAATAATACTTTCGGCAATCCGATTGATCTGACCTTTACGGATGATTCTGTCTGGCGCGGGACAATCACGGGAATCACTGTCAACTCTGTGCCTTTGAATACGGATCAGTACAGCATAACTCCTGGTAAGATCGAGATAGCGGCAGATGCCTTCCCTACCAGCGGGACTAGTATCCCAGATTCCTATACCGTTGGCGGCAGGTATACGATTGCAATCCAATCATCTGAGTATCCTGAGATTAATGTTAACCAGTATGTTGGGTCGGGAATGGTATTATATGGCCCAGCTCTTACGCGGGATAATACCCAACCGATTATAGGCAATCCGATTGATCTGACCTTTACAGACGATCAGGCTTGGCGCGGCGCCATTAACAAAATCGAAATAGATGATGAAAATAGTAACGCTCTTCCCTATGATTTAACGACTGATCAGTACGTCATAACAGTCGGTAATATTCACATCCTGCCTGGGGCATTTAATGGTACCAGTACTTATCTGATTAGAGTTTTCGCTGACGGATATTATGATACTGGTATCGATCAGTCAATCTTTAATCCAACGATTATGAACCCGCCGGATTTAACTGCCGACAGCACGAACAATGTCCTGAGTCAGGCCGTAGATATCTCCTTCCTGGATGATTACTGGCGCAACTTTATTAGCGGTGTCAAAGTTAACGATGTACCCTTGAGCAGTGACCAGTATCAAGTAACTGCAGGTAATATTCAGATTGCTCCTGCTGTATTCACAGCGCCGGGGGAATACACGATCACTGTGCTTGCTCCAAGTGCCGTGAAGCCTGACAATACTAATGATAATTATTCGGTGTATTCCTACTCTGACGCTGTAGTGGAGCAGACGATCTTGGCGCCGGTTTACAGTGTAACGGTTAAGACGGATGCTGCTTATACTGCAGGAGATTCTGACGGAATCAAAACCATGACGGTTAATGACGGTGTAAGCGGATTCAAATACTTCAGTATCAATACCACCCCGGTAGCCCCTTATGCGCAGGATGTAGTGGCGGTGTTCGTGCAGCGAAGGAACAATAGTCAGATCGCGATCAGTGCTCCTTCAGTTAGTTGTGCCAATCCTTCCACTGCTAAGGCCGGATTTAATGTCCAACCAGGTGACGTGATCGAGGCTTATATTGTCGATGATCTGACGAATGATGTAAACCGTAATCCAATTATTTTACAATGATTTAGCAGGGATTAAACACTGGGAGTTAAGGTCTGGCCTCTGGCTGTTATATATCTAGGATTGAGGTGATGCCATGTATTAAAGTTAATTCAGCAGGTTGTTAAATTAATAAATTGATAAGTATATTAAAGAGAGGACGATGATAATGTTCGGTAAATTTGGAAGATTGCGCAAAAAGGCTTCGGTTATGATTGCAACGAGTGCTTTAACTCTCACCCTTGGTTTTTCTCAAGTTGCGCTGGCTGGTTTTGCGCCCGCAATTAATGCTCCCGGCGATAAATGCATGAATTTCAGCGGGTATGCTTATGTCACGGGAAACTCGAATTATAATCTAGAAGTATTTTTGGATAAAAACGCTGCCACAGGCTTGGATGAGGGTTATTTCAAAGTGTATGACACTAATAGTTCTTCATATAACACACTGACTTTTTACGGAACTTCTTCGACTAAACCGACAAACGCTAGCTGGTATCCGACAGGTACCTGCGCCTTGTTGAACATTGCTAATCTGGTAGCTAATCACGAATATAAAGTGACAATCAGCCACATGGTTTATGCCAATAATGGGTTTACTGTGGGGCAGATGATGAATAACCAGGATTTCGTTTTTTATTTCCAGGAACCTGATTCCAATGGGAATTATACAGGAACTCCGATAGTTACAGCATATCCTGCCAACGGCGCTACCAATGTCGCCTGGGAAGGAAATGCGCTTATGACATCAGACAGGCCAATGACAATAGATTCAGGAAATCAAGGGAGTTTTCAGAAACAAGTTAGTGGTGTTTACTCGGAAAATCTTGATTCTACTTTCGATGGTAACGCAGTTGCCCATGCCTATGGTTATACAAGACAGGCAATGGAAAATACCGGGGATACATGGTTTTACCCGGAGACAGCCGGTGGCACAGCTAGCGTATCTTATAATTTGAATGAACCCGGCGTTGATACAACCGGTATGAATTTCAAGTTACAGGCGCCTCAGTTGGACTCATCTTCCGGCAATGTCAGCTCTTTCACTAATAGTTTCATTACCAGTCAATACGACGTACCAGCAAAACTGCCGACACCAACAGTTGCCACAGGTACGAACAGTGGAGAGATAAATGTCACAGTTACTGCGGGAAGTGGCTCGGATTATCCTATTGCTTCAGACTATAATTTCTACGTCTGCAGTGATAAGTATTTCTACAACGGTACGGCGACAAAGGTTAACAATACCCCCTATCATAATACTAATTCATCTTTTACCTATACTATCACTGGTCTGACACCTGGAGCCAGCTATTATGCTGCTGTTGTTCCTGTAATAAGCAGCGGATATGGTGAAGGCGGGTATTCCCCAGCTTCGGTACAGGTTATGGCACATTCATGATCCTGAACGGTCTGTCAGCGCGGTTTAGTAGGAACGCAAACAAATGATAGATGAGGTTATCCCGGGAAATGACTTAGGGATAACCTCATCTAAACAATTCTACTGCCGCCAATTATGATAAGGAAAATCCTCCCATACTTTTTCTATACGCCCACGTCCTTCTTCAGCGGCATTTTCAGATGATGCTGTATATTAGCTTTAGGACACCATTTGGCGGGGCATAATCCTGCCATAACCGATGAAAGCGTTTTTATAAAGATGTGCAAAGGGTAGCAGGGCACTCTTTATTTTAGAAGTAAAGAAAAGTATCTTTGGGCAATAGGTAAAACGGCTGGAAATTTGTATCCCGTACAGTTCGGACTGTGTGAAGATGAAAAAGACAGCAGGGAAGAGATTGAAAATCAAGAAACAGGTAAAGAAGCTTGAAATAACTTTAATTAAACAGTCGAGGCAAGAAGCTCACGATACTTCGTAAGGTTAATTAATTTTAAGATTAACAGGAAGTCGGTTAATAACCATAATTAGAATATCACCGAGTCAAAATATTATGGCTTAAAAATTATTGCTTAAAGGGGAACGGTATTTATTCTATCAATAATATAGTGGGGATCAAAAAGGAGAAATGACCGTGAAGTTTAGATTGCTAATTCTTTCTGC
>Ga0326727_10012415_pt1 | contig 19407 bp, 12 predicted proteins | sample MB2enrmetagenome_FD_207643 | JGI IMG/M metagenome (GOLD analysis project Ga0326727, IMG submission 207643) | Lab enriched peat soil microbial communities from McLean, Ithaca, NY, United States - MB29MY | ecosystem: Environmental > Terrestrial > Soil > Wetlands > Peat | place: USA: New York...
CGGCTACCGCCTCATCGACACCGCGGCGAGCTACATGAACGAAACGGCGGTCGGCAAAGCAATCAAAAGGAGCGGAGTGGCCCGGGAAGAACTCTTCATCACCACCAAGCTCTGGGTTCAGGATACCGGCTATGAGAACACCCGGAAGGCCTTCGAGAAGTCCTTGAAAAAGCTGCAGCTCGATTATCTGGACTTGTATCTCATCCATCAGCCCTTCGGGGACGTGCATGGCTCGTGGCGGGCCATGGAAGAACTCTACAAGGAAGGGAAAGTGCGGGCCATCGGGGTCAGCAATTTCCACCCGGACCGCGTGGTCGATCTGATCGCCTTTCGCGAGGTGGTTCCCGCCGTGAACCAGATGGAAACGCACCCCTTCTGCCAGCAGATCGAGGTGCAGAAGTTCCTCCGGGAGAATAAGGTGCAGATGGAATCCTGGGCGCCCTTCGCCGAAGGGAAAAACGACATTTTCCAGAACCCGCTCCTGCTCTCGACCGCCGAAAAACACGGAAAATCCGTCGCCCAGGTGATCCTGCGCTGGCTGATTCAAAGGGGAGTGGTCGCCATTCCCAAGTCGGTGCGCAAGGAGAGGATGGCGGAAAACTTCGCGATTTTCGATTTCGAACTGGGCGCGGATGAAATGTCGGCCATAGCCGCGCTGGATACCGGCAACAGCCTTTTTTTCAGCCACCGGGATCCGGCCATTGTGAAATGGATGGGGAGCAGGAAACTGGATCTCTGAACCGGCCCGGTCCAGACAGTCCGTGTGGAAAACAAGTGAAATGATCGGGAGAAATGTATGCAAAAACGCAAATTGGGGAATAGCGGTCTGGAAGTTTCGGCACTCGGTCTCGGCTGCATGGGGATGAGTTTCGCCTACGGTCCGGCGCCGGACCGAAAGGAGATGATCGCGCTGATCCGTTCCGCCGTGGAACGGGGCGTCACCTTCTTCGACACGGCGGAAGCCTACGGACCCTTCGTGAACGAGGAGCTGCTCGGGGAGGCGCTCGCGCCCTTCCGCGGGCAAGTGGTGATCGCCACCAAGTTCGGCTTCAGGATCGAAGAGGGCGGCAAGCAGACGGGACAGGACAGCCGGCCCGCGCACATCCGCGAAGTGGCGGAAGCGTCGCTCAGGCGGCTTCGGGTGGATGCCATCGACCTGTTTTATCAGCACCGCGTGGATACCGAGGTGCCCATCGAGGAGGTGGCGGGAACGGTGAAGGACCTGATCCGGGAAGGCAAGGTGAAGCACTTCGGCATGTCCGAGGCGGGCGTGAAGACCATCCGCCGCGCGCATGCGGTGCAGCCGCTCGCGGCCGTCCAGAGCGAGTACTCGCTGTGGTGGCGAAGGCCCGAGGAAGAGCTGTTGCCCGCGCTCGAGGAACTCGGCATCGGCTTCGTTCCCTTCAGTCCCCTCGGCAAGGGTTTTCTCACGGGGAAAATCGACGCGGGCACGCAGTTTGCCAAGGATGATTTCCGGAACATCGTTCCGCGCTTTACTCCGGAAAACCGCAAGGCGAACCAGGCCCTGGTGGACCTGCTGACCCGGATTGCCGGGCAGAAGCGCGCGACGCCCGCGCAGATCGCGCTCGCCTGGCTCCTTGCGCAGAAGCCCTGGATCGTGCCCATTCCCGGCACCACCAAGCTCAATCGCCTTTCGGAAAACATCGGCGCGGCGGACATTCAGCTATCCGCCGCGGACTTGGACGAAATCGCGTCGGCGCTGGAAAAGATCCCGGTCAGCGGAGACCGCTACCCGGAAGCGCTGGAAAAACGGACCGGGCTGTAAAACAGGAGGGAACGATGCATTCGCAGGAAAATTCGCAAAGCATCTTTGAGAAAGGCCAGAAGGTCTCGGCCAATTTTACGGGAACCGCATGGCTTTCGATGCTGGTTCCGCAGGATGAAACGGGACATTTTGCGGTCGGCAACGTGCTTTTCGAGCCGGGCTGCCGGAACTACTGGCACCGTCACCCGGCCGGACAGATTCTCCTGGTCACCGACGGAGAAGGGTTCTATCAGGAGAGGGGCAAGCCGGCGAGGCCGCTCTCGAAAGGCGACGTGGTGGTCATTCCCTCCCATGTCGACCATTGGCATGGCGCCTCGCGGGATCACAGCCTGACCCATATCGTCATCACCAATAACTCCCCGACGGGCGCCGTGGAATGGCTAACGCCCGTCACCGACGAGGAATACGCCGCCTGTCACGCCGGGAACGCCGCGCCGTCGGCCGGACCGAAGCTCACCGAAGCGGCAATCCGCAACCATGAAGCGTGGTTTCCCGAACACCGTTCGACCTTGGCGCGGACGGATCCCGAGCTCATCGAGGTTTTCGACAATTTCGCCTTCGACGAGGTCGCGAGCCATGGAACCCTGGACGCGAGAACCCGAACGATGCTGATCCTCGCTTCCACCATCGCCTGCCGGGCGCTCTCCGAGTACAAAGTGATGGCGGGCGCCGCGCTGAATGCCGGCGTTACTCCCGTCGAGATCAAGGAGATCCTGTACCAGTCCGTTCCCTACGTCGGCATTTCCATCGTCCTCGATTTCATTCATGGGACCAACGCCGTTTTTCAGAGCCGGGGAATCTCTCTGCCGCTCGCCGGACAGTCTACGACTACCCGAGAAACACGTTATACGAAGGGGTTGGAAGCGCAGAAAAGAATCTTCGGCGGGACGATCGACAAAATGTACCAGGAGTCATCCGGGGACCAACTGCACATCCAAAACTGGCTTTCGGCCAACTGCTTCGGGGATTACTACACGCGCGGCGGCCTGGATATCCGGACCCGGGAACTGCTGACCTTCGCGCTGTTGGCGTCGCTGGGCGGGGCCGATCCGCAGGTCAAAGGGCACGTCCAGGGGAACGCGAACGTCGGAAACGGCAGGCAGACGCTTCTGGACGCCGTGAGCCAGCTCCTGCCCTACATCGGCTATCCCCGGTCGCTGAACGCGATCCGCTGCATCAACGAAGTGCTGCCCGAAGAGAAGCAGTGAATCCCTGGATCATAAACGAAAGCATGAAAGGAGACAATGAAATATGAGCAAGAAAGTCCTTGTTTTTTCTTCCAGCCCGAGAAAAGGCGGCAATTCCGATGTGCTGTGCGACGAGTTTGTCAAAGGCGCGCGGGAAGCGGGGCATGAAGCCGAAAAGATCTTCCTGAAGGACAGGAAAATCAACTACTGCACGGGCTGCGGCGCATGCTTCGGCGGCAAGCCCTGCTCCCAGAAGGACGATATGGCCGGAATCCTGGAAGAAATGATTGCTGCCGACGCGATCGCGATGGCGAGCCCGGTTTATTTTTACACCATGGACGCGCAGATGAAAACGCTGATCGACCGTTGCTGCGCGCGTTACACCGAGATCACGGACAAGGATTTCTACTTCATCGTAACCGCCGCCGATTCGAGCAAACCGGCGATGGAACGGACCATCGAGGGTTTCCGCGGCTTCACCTACTGCCTCGACGGCGCGAAGGAGAAGGGGATCGTTTACGGGACCGGCGCATGGAAGGTCGGGGAGATCCAGGGAAAGCCCTCGATGAAGCAGGCTTTCGAAATGGGGAAAAAGGTCTGACGGGAAAAGCGCCCGGAAATTTTATCGTCTGGAGGGCGCATTTTCTGCCGCCGTCAGAGATACCTGCGTACCCGGCGGCGGTAGTCCCGGTAGTCCTGTCCGTAGTGCGACATCAGGAAGTCCTCTTCGCGCAGCACCTGCCGATGGATGACCAGTACGGCGCCGGCGAGATAAACGAGCATGATCCAATGCGGGAAAATCAGGAACTGCCCCGCCAGGACCGTCATGAAGGCCGCGTAGATCGGATTCCTGCTGAACGCGAAGGCCCCGGAAGTGACGAGGGAGTCCGGCTTTTTCGTGTCGATGCCCACGCGGAAGCTGTTCCGGAAGGAAATCAGGCTCCACAGGAGAAGCGCCAGTCCGGCGAGACATAACGCGACGCCGCACCACGCAGCGGCGCCGTTGTGGAAGAGTTCCCGGTGAGCCGGAGTGGGCCAGTGAAAGGCGCGGGCGAAGATGAGGTAAAAGTAGAACAGCGCGAAAGGCGGCAGGAGGAAGTCCTTCCGGTCGATCTTCCCGAACTGCAAGGCGTCGATGCCCCGCTTTTTCAGCATGGAAGCGCGGATCACCACCATCGCGACCAGCAAAACGATTGACGCCGCACCGAAAATTGCCTGCATATGCATCCTCCCTTAATACAGCCAATACCCGAGCATTCCCGGCAGCTTGGCGATATGCTGCAGCATCGCCGCGCTGTAACGCACGCGGAAGCGGTCGCCGGCGTCGATGACGGAAGAGTCCGCCCCGTCGATGACGTGGAACACGAAGCGCATCTGGCCGCGGTTTTCGGGAAGTTCCGCTTCGCGCTTCACAGATGCGAGGGTTTCGACGAAAACACGGTCGCCGCCGACGGCGTGTTTGTCCACGCAGACGTGGATCTCTCCGAAGCGCTGCTTGAGCACCTCGCCCACGGGCTTGACGTCGGTCACGTCTGCCTTTCTGCCTTTCTTGCCTTCCTTGATGAGCACCTTCACCATCACGAAATTGTTGGCCACGAGGTGCGCCTTATACATATCGTACTTCTCGGAGAAAAGGAAAAAGCGGAAAACATCCTTCCCGTTGTCGATGGTGAAAACGGCGTAGGGCTTTCCGTTGACGGCGGTTTTCACAGCCACTTCGCCCACGAAACCCCAGAGAAGGACACCCGTGCCGATGCGCACCTTCTCGAAAAGCGAGGTGGAGCAGTTGGAAACGAGGCCGATCACGTCCGCATGCGCATCAAACAGCCGCCCGGAGAGGTAAAAGCCGAAAACGGACACCTCGTTCTCGAAGTCTTCTTTCTGGGTGAGCGGCTTCACGGCGCGGTTGATGTGGATGTCCAGCCCGCCCGCATCGTCGCTGCCGAAAAGCGCGAGCTGTCCGCCTTCCTTTTCCTTCGTCTGCTTCTGCACCTGGTCGATCCATGCCTCCAGGTTGGAAAGGATGACGGCCTTCTCCTGCAGATACTTGTCGGCCGGTATGAGGGAGTCGAACGCGCCCGCCTTGACGAGCGTCTCGATGCCGTTGCGCTTGAACTCCGGGTTCTTGTACATCCGGCGGATGAAGTCGTCCATGCTCGTGAAGTCGCCGCCGGACTCGCGTTCCTCGAAGAGCGAATCGGCGAAGCCCTCGCCCAGACCCTTCACGGCGCCGAGACCGAAGAGGATGCAGTCCTTTCCGTCGCGCTGCACTACCTGGAACTCCCAGCGGCCCGTGTTGATGTCGGGCGGGAGGATCCTTACGCCGCTGGAATTGCTGTCCTGGCAGTAGAGTTTCACGCTGTCGGAACTTCCCATATTGAGTGTGAGAAGGCTCGCGATGAACTCCGGGTAGTAGTGCGCCTTGAGGTAAGCGATCTGGTAGGCGAGGATGGCGTACGCGGCGGAATGGCTCTTGTTGAACGCGTAGTTGGAGAAGGGGACGAGGATTTCGAAGAGTTTCTCGGCCAATTCCTTCGTGTAGCCGTTCTTCACGGCGCCGTCGATCCACTCCGGGCGGATCTTCTCCAGTTCTTCCGGCTTTTTCTTGGCCATGATGCGTCGCACCTTGTCCGCTTTGCCGAGGGAAAATCCCGCGAGGACTTGCGCCATCTGCATCACCTGTTCCTGGTAGACGATGACGCCATAGGTGGGCGCGAGGATGGGTTCCAGGTTCTTGTGGAAGCAGTCCACCGGCTCGCGGCCGAGCTTGCGCGAAATGTAGCTCGGGATGTTGTCCATCGGTCCCGGGCGGTAGAGCGCGTTCATGGCGATGAGATCGTCGATGCAGTTGGGCTTGAGCTGCTTGAGATAGGCCGTCATTCCGTCCGATTCGAACTGGAAGATGCCGTTGGTCTCGCCGCGCCAGAAGAGCTGATAGACTTCCTGATCGTCGAGAGGCACGTTGAAGATGTCGAGGTCGAGGCCGAAGCGGCGTTTGATGCGCGAAAGGCAGTCCTGGATCATCGTGAGGTTGGACAGCCCGAGGATATCCATCTTGAGGAGACCGTTCTTCTCCAGGTACTCGCCTTCGTACTGAGTCTGGATCACGCTGCCGCCCGCTTCCTTGAACAGCGGAATCACGTCGGTGAGTTCGGTGCGGCTGATGATTACGCCCGAGGCGTGAGTGCCGATGTTGCGGATCGACCCCTCCGCCTGCAGGGAATATTCGATCCAGTCCTTTTCGACGGGCAGCCCCTTCTCCCGGACTTCCTTGAGTTCCGGTACCTGCTCCAGGATTTTCGGCAGGCCTTCGGCGGCCATCTTGTTGTCGATCTGCTTCGTGAGGCGGTTCACTTTCTCCAGCGGGATTTCGAGAACGCGCGCCACGTCCTTCAGGGCCGACCGGCCGAGGAGGTACCCGAAGGTGATGATGTTCGCCGTTTTGGTGTAGCCGTAGGTGTAGCGGATGTACTCCTTCACCTCGTCGCGGCGGTCATCCTGGAAGTCCACGTCGATATCGGGCATGGACACGCGCTCCGGGTTGAGAAAGCGCTCGAAGAGCAGGTTGTACTTGATCGGGTCCACGTCGGTGATGGAGAGCGTGTACGAAAGCAGCGCTCCCGCGGCCGATCCGCGGCCGGGGCCCACGAAGATGCCGTTCTTCTTGGCGTACTTGATGAAATCCGACACGATGAGGAAGTAGTTGGAGAACCCCATTTTTTTAACGAGATCGAGCTCCATCTTCAAACGTTCCAGATAATTTTCCGGAATTTCGCCGCCGTGAAAGTGTGTCGCGAGGCCCTGGAAAGCCTGTTTTTCCGTCCAACTGTCGGCGGTCTCGCCCCCGGGCAGCGGATAGAGCGGGAGGTGCGGCGAAAGGTGCGGAGCGGCCGGATATTCGATATGGACGTCGCACATCTCGGCGATCTTCACGGTATTGGCGATCGCTTCGGGGACGCCGGAAAAGAGCTGCGCCATCTCGTCGGGAGAGGCGAAGTGGAAACGGTCGGTATCGTATTGGAAGTGTTTCTCCGACAGCACCTTCTTATCGCGGATGCAAAACATGATCTCCTGCACCTTCGCGTCCGAGCGGGAAAGGTAGTGGCAGTCGTTGGTCGCGACGAGGGACAACCCGGTCTTCTTCGACAGCTCGATGAGCCGCGTGCAGACGATCTTTTCCTCGGGCAGTCCGTGGTCCTGGAGTTCCAGGAAGAAGCGCTCCTTCCCGAACACGTCCGTAAAGAAGTCCAGCGCCGACCAGAGCCGCGCTTCGTTGTTGTCCAGGATCATACGAGGGATTTCCCCGCTGAGGCATGCCGACATCGCGATGAGGCCCCGGTTATGGGCGCGGAGAAGGTCGTAGTCGATCCTGGGCTTGGAGTACATCCCTTCGAGGTAACCGGCGGAGGTCAGTTTGAGCAGGTTGCGGTAGCCGGTGTTGTCCATCGCGAGAAGTACGAGATGGTAGTACTTCTCTTCCTTGTTCTTCGCGAAGCGGCTTTCCGGCGCCACGTAAGCCTCGAATCCGAAGACGGGCTTGATCTCGGCCTTCTTGGCCTCCTTCTCGAACTCCATGGCCCCGAACATGTTGCCGTGATCGGTGAGGGCGACGGCCTTCTGACCGTGGGCCTTCACGGTCTTCATCAACTGGTCGATCTTCGTGATGCCGTCCAGGATGCTGTAGTGGGAATGGTTGTGCAGGTGGATGAATTCGGTCATGGTCCCCTCGTACGATCCATGGATTATAACGTATGAACGGAAACCATGCAAAGGACGGGGCGCTTCTTGTAGAAGCTCTGAATTGGAAGGGTTCAGGCTGTGAAAATAGGGGGATATATTTTGGAGCAGAAAAAAACAATTCTTACACAAGGCTGCAGTGGATATTCCAGTGTTATCAGCCGCCCTTCAAAAGAATCATTCCGGATTTTGTTTTTTCGTAACGACTCAGCCGCCGAAAATCTCGCATGAAAAAGTTGCGCGGTGCATGAAACCCATGCTATGCTAATCCATGAAGGAACACATAGAGAAAGCAGAATTTGATGCGTACAAGAATTGGGCCGAAACGACCATAGCCAAGCTGATTGCGCGCATCGACGAACTGGAAGCGATGCTTTTTGATCTGGACCGGAAAATCCGTCCGTTTGAACCTTGGGTGAACAGCGGGTCTTCCTACATCTTCAACATTTCCCCCGTCGCCCGAGGAACCGTCAATTCTGGGCACTAGGCGCTTTTCTGAATTTCAAGCTGAAACAATCTTGCTTCTTCCAGCCAGTCCAGCTTTGTTTCATCGGGTATTCCCATATATCTTCCAACCTTATAATCGTCAGTATCGAAATAGCCCCAATCATTCACATCGATATTCCGCGATCCTTTTTTTTTTGACTGGACAATATCCAGCATTTCCAGGTCGAGCTTGTCCTTTGGCCTCGATGCTTCCCGTTTCATGGAGACAAGGTCGTCAAACGAAACAACAGGGACGGATATACCATAGATCCTTCGGTCTTCTCTTTTACCATATGCAATCTCGAAATTAAGCGGATGCGAAATAACAATATCAACAATATTCTGCTGTTCTTTGTGATGGTAGAAGGAAAATGCCTTCATATGCTTGTTCTCAACCCAATCCTTCCGAATCTCCGGGTTCGCAAGCAGTTTCGGATCGGCCGGTATGCGAGTTTTATACCCGAGATCATTCATAATCAATGAGAACTTCTCTAAACTATCGAGATCCAGGGACAGTATTACGTCCAGATCACCTGTGAATCTTTCGACTCCATGAAGATTCACCGCTACGCCACCAACCACTAAATAGTGAATCCCGGATTTTTCCAATCTTTCAAGAATTTCTTTATAAATCATGCTGACCTCCGACCTTCTTCATCACGATCGCTCCATCCACAACGGTCATTTCCAAAACCTCATCTTCCTTGAGCTGAAGTTCTTCAACCACCGGTGCCGGGATGGAAACCCTGGCGGACTTCCCATAGCTACCTTTGGCCCAGAGGATTTTACAGGCATATCTTTCTTGAGGTTTCCGAGAAGGCATCAAGGACTCCTTTCCAACCATCTGAAAATATTGTAGTACACGTTGTACACGTTGTCAAGGAAATTCGCCCCACCGGCAAGAATTATTTTCGGTTTCACTTCAGGACTGGAAACTAAAGTAAAACAGATTCCGGGAGCGTGAGAAGGATATCAATTACGATACCATCCATGGATTAGCACAGCATGTGTCACATGGCCAGCGAAACTATTTCAAGCGGGAATTTCTGCGGCTGAACAGTTACGCTCAGGAATATTTCCATCACGATGTACCGCCGCCCAAGTCAGGATCTTGTCTCGGCAACTCTGGGGCATTTTCCGTAATTGAAATCACCTTCTTCCGTTGGGGAATTCAGTTTACCGTTTACCTCGAAAATTTTGCGACATAGGTTTCCGAGTCATTCCCATTTGATAGCCTGATTCCGGACAGATGGAAAAGCACGCTAACCGATGGAGAACCATTGCCGGCTCGGCGGAGTTTGACAAAAACGGGTCTGTTATTATCATCTCGCTGACAGGTTGGATAGATCATTTCGTTTGCCTTTTCCGACGGAATTGGGTATATTCAACGCACGGAAAGGCACGTTTCAATCCTTTGAAAACACGGAAGATGCGAATCGCATTCACTTCCGTTTTCCCGCCTTCCGGAATACCTTCCGGAGCTTTTCATGGTCACCGTCGAACAGGTTCTCCAGGCCCTCGCCGTCATAGAAGATCCCGATTTCCGGCGCGACATCGTTTCCCTCGGTTTCGTGAAGGACGTGCGCGTCGCGGAGGGCGAAGTTTCCCTTGCCATCGAGCTGACCACGCCGGCCTGTCCCGTGAAGAACGAGTTCAAGCGCGCGGCGGAGGAGATCCTTCTCGGCCTTCCCGGCGTCAAGAAGGCCTCGGTGGAGATGCGGAGCCGCGTCTCGACGCTCAAACAGCAGCAGAAGGAAAGCGGACTCGCGGGGGTGAAGAACATCCTCGCGGTGGCGAGCTGCAAGGGCGGCGTGGGAAAGTCCACCGTCGCGGCGAATCTCGCGCGCGAGCTATCCGGCCGGGGCTTTCATGTCGGGCTCCTGGATACGGATATCTTCGGCCCTTCGGTGCCGACGCTCTTCCGGCTCCACAACCCGCCGATCACCCAACACCCGAACGGATGGATCGAACCGGTCGAACACGACGGCCTGAAGCTGATGAGCTTCGGCTTTCTCTTTCCCGATCAGCCGATGGTGATGCGCGGCCCGATGGTTTCGGGGTACATTCAGCAGATCCTCCACACCGTCGCCTGGGGAGAACTCGACTACCTCGTTCTCGACCTTCCTCCCGGAACGGGGGACATCCAGCTCACCATCACGCAGTCCGTCAAGCTTTCCGGCGCGGTGATCGTCACCACGCCCCAGTCCCTCGCGCTCGCGGACGTGGCGCGGGGCATCCGGATGTTCGAGGCCGTTTCCGTGCCGATGCTCGGAGTGGTGGAAAACATGGCTTACTTCATGTGCGATCAGTGCGGAACGAAGCACCATCTTTTCGGCGACGGCAAGGGCACCGACCTCGAGAAGCGTTTCGGACTGCCGACGCTCGCCGAGCTGCCTATCGAGAAGCGGATCACGGAAGGGCTCGCGTCGTACCAGCCGCACCCGGCCGTCGTGGCGATGACCGACCAGGTCGCGATGGCTCTCGGAAAACGGCTTGCCGGCGGCGGGGAAACCCCGAAGGCCTTCGCCGAAGGGCTTTATGTCCGAGTGGAATGGCCCGGCGGCAAGCCGGTCAACCTGCCTTCGCGCGACCTCCGCGCCGCGTGCCAGTGCGCGAGCTGCGTGGACGAGTACAGCGGCCGTCCAATCCTCGATGTCTCGAAGATTCCGGGCGATATTCGCGCCCTCTCCGTCGAACCCGTGGGAAATTACGCCGTCGCCATTCACTGGTCCGACGGTCATGATGCGGGGATTTACTCCTGGAAAATGCTGGAAAAACTGGCGGGAAAATAACCCCGTTCCGGAAAGGTGTGTTGGCCGGTAATGCGGCGACATGCAACTTTTACGACAGTTATAAAAACGCATAAATGTTTAATAAATGAGTAATTATCTTCTGTATATCTAAAGACTCCTGCGGTTCTTTCTGAATGTTTGATAAAAAACCGGCAATCCCTTATGATTTTATGGAATCCGGAAACTGTCGAGGACGGGGTTTCCCGGATCGCGGATTCCGCAGTTTCTGGCGGAAGTGAAGCGGGGTGGGGGCAGAGGTCTCATGGAAAGTCTCAAAAGCATCGTTCTGCCGCTTACGGGAATGACCTGCGCCAATTGTGCTCTCCGGATCGAGTCCAGCGTACGCAAGCTGCCCGGAGTCAACTCCGCCGTTGTCAATTTCGCCGGTGAAAAACTGAGCGTTTCTTTCGATCCGGCCCTGTTGGATGAAAATAGGATCATCGGGTGCGTTCGGAAAATAGGCTACGGCGTGGCGACCGGGAAAATCGACTTTCCTATTACCGGCCTCGAGGATTCGAGCGATGCCCGGATGCTGGAGAAGATCCTGTCCGGTCAGGACGGAGTTCTTACCGCCAGGGTTGTTTACGGTACCGACCGTGCCGTCATCGAATTCATTCCGGGAATGACCGGAGTCGCGGCTCTGGCCGGAATCATCCGCAGGGCCGGGTTCGATCTGGTCCGGGCTGAGGACGCAGGGGAATCCGAAGATGCAGAAGTGTTGGCGCGCTCTTCGGAGCTGGCCCGGCAGAAGCGGCTTCTCGTCCTCGGACTGGTATTCACCATCCCGCTCATCGTTTTCAGTATGGTTCGGGACTTTCACATTTTCAGTTTCCCCTATGAAAATGACGCGATGCTGCTGGCGGCGACGGTTGTCCAGTTTATCGCGGGCTGGCAGTTTTACGCCGGCGCTTTTAAAAGCCTGCGTTTCGGCAGTGCGAATATGGATGTCCTGATTGTCATGGGCTCGTCGATCGCTTATTTTTATAGTCTTTGCGTCGTGACCGGGGTTCTCCGGGAACAGAACGTCTATTTTGAAACCGGGGCTTCCATCATTACCCTGATCCGTCTCGGAAAGTACCTGGAGACGCGCGCCAGGGGGAAAACATCCGAAGCCCTGAAGGCTTTGATGGGACTTCGCGTCCGTACCGCGAGGGTGCTTCGCGTCGGCATCGAATCCGAGATTCCCGTCGAAGAGGTGGCGTTGGGAGACACCGTCGTCGTGCGTCCCGGGGAGAAAATTCCCGTCGACGGAATCATCAGCGAAGGGCGCTCCGCTTTTGAGGAATCGATGATTACCGGCGAATCGATGCCCGTCAGCAAAGGTCCCGGCGACGAGGTGATCGGGGGGACGATCAACCGCGAAGGCCTGATCCGGTTCGAGGCGACCCGCATCGGCAAAAACGGCACCTTGTCGCAGATCGTCCGGCTCGTCCAGGAAGCGCAGGGCAGTAAAGCGCCCATTCAGAAACTGACCGATGAGATCGGCAGGTATTTTGTCCCCGTCATCGTCGTTATCGCTCTCGGCACTTTCCTGGGCTGGATTTTCGTGGTCCATACCGGGTGGACCGCGGCGATGATCAATGCCATCGCGGTTCTCGTCATCGCCTGTCCATGCGCCGTCGGTCTTGCGACGCCGATGGCGGTTATCGTCGGCACGTCCCGGGGTGCGCAGTTCGGCATTCTTTTCCGGAACAGCGAGGCGCTGGAACGTGCGGGCCGCGTGAACGTCGTCGTCCTGGATAAAACCGGCACGCTCACCCGGGGCGAACCGGAAGTGACGGACGTCGTCGCCTCCGAGGGCCGGAATACCGATGAAATCCTCCGCCTGGCCGCCGCCGCCGAGCAGGGATCGGAACATCCCCTCGGTCGTGCCATTGTGAAGGCCGCGCTCAGAAAGGGATGGAAACCGCCGGTACCGGAAAGTTTTCGCGCTTTCGGCGGCTTCGGCATACGTGCTTTCACGGAAGGCCATGACGTTCTGATCGGCAATTCCCGGATGATGCAGAACGAGGGAATTTCCCTGGAGGTGTTTCAGGCGGAAATTGAACGCCTGCAGTCCGAAGGGAAAACCGCGATGATCGTTGCGGCGGGCGATGTCGGTGAAAACGTCCCTGCCGCAGCGATCGGCCTGATCGCGGTTGCCGACACGCTGAAACCCGGAGCCCGGGAAGCCGTCTCGGAACTGCGGCGGCTTGGGCTGGACATCGTCATGATCACCGGGGACAACGCTTCCACCGCGTCGGCGATGGCCGCTCAAGCGGGAATCGAAAGAGTCGTGGCGGAGGTCCTTCCCGGCGACAAGGCCGCGGCGATCCGGGAAATCCAGAACAGCAATTCCCTGGGCAATTTCGCTCATCCCGTGGTCGCGATGGTGGGCGACGGGATCAATGACGCACCCGCGCTCGCACAGGCCGATGTCGGTATCGCCATCGGGACCGGAAGCGACATCGCCATCGCGACGGCGGGCATCACCCTGGTCGGCGGCGATCTGTCCGGTATCGGGCGAGCCATTTCCCTGTCGAGGGGCACATGGCAAACCATCGTACAAAATCTTGTCTGGGCGCTTTTTTACAATGTCGCCCTGATTCCCATCGCCGCGTACGGCCTTCTGATACCGATGTTCGCGGCGGGCGCGATGGCGTTCAGTTCCCTGTTCGTGGTGACCAACAGCCTCCGTCTGGGGGCTTTCCGCATGGAGGAGCTCGCTCCCCGCAAAAAGCTATTTCGGCAGATTCTGGGCCTTCTGCCGCAAATCGTCTTGCCCGCGTTCGTGTTAGCGGGTCTCATCATCCTGCCCATGATTTTCATGCCCGGGAAGATGGAAATCAAGGGAGCTATTACCGGGACAATGACGCCCGTTCTGATGATGATGATGGCCGTATCCAACGGCATTATTGCCGTTTCCTATTCCGCGATTCCTTTTTTTCTCATTGTCTTTGTCCGGAAACGCAAGGATTTGCCTTTTACCTGGGTGTTTTTTCTCTTCGGGATGTTCATTCTGGCTTGCGGAAGCACTCATTTTGTCCATATCATCGGGCTTTGGTGGCCGGTTAACTGGTGGCAGGCGACGGTCGATGCCATCACGGCTTTTGTCTCTCTCGCGACCGCGATTCTGCTCTGGCCGATATTGCCCAGGCTCCTGTCGATTCCCAGTCCTGCGCAGCTTCGGGCGGTCAACCGGGAACTGGAAAAGGAAAAGGACCGCCTGGTATTTACTCAGGGTGAACTGCAGAAGGCGTATCAAGATGTAGAACTTCGCGTCCGGGAACGAACCGCCGAACTCGAATTGACCAACCGGCTTTTGAAAGAAGAGATCGATGGGCGCAGACAGGCGGAACAGGAGTTGCTCCAGATGAACCGGGAGCTTCGGGCCATCAGCAACTGCAACCAGGTTCTGATGCGTGCTGCGGACGAACCGACCCTGCTGCAGGAGATCTGTCGCATCGTCTGCGAAGATGCCGGGTACATCATGGCGTGGGTAGGATACGCCGTCGAAGACGAGTCGCATAGCGTGCGTCCCGTAGCTTGGGCGGGAAAGGAGGACGGTTACCTGGCGAATATCCAGGTTTCCTGGGAAGATAACGAGAACGGACACGGCCCTACCGGAACCGCCATCCGGACCGGGAAACCGGTTTACGACCAGGATTTATTGAAAGACCCCCGTTTCGGCCCTTGGCGGGATTCCGCATTCAGCCGGGGTTATCGATCCAATATCGCTCTTCCCTTGATGGACGACAACAGGCATCCTTTCGGTGCTCTGAACATTTATTCTTCTCAGCCGGATTCCTTCTCTGTCGGGGAGTTGCGGCTTTTGGAAGAACTTTCCGGCGATCTCGCGTTCGGAATAATGGTGCTCCGTGTCCGCGAGAAAAGGAAGCGCGACGAACTGGAGATTCAGGAACTCAACCGCGGCCTGGAAGACAAAGTGCGCCAGGCGGTCGAGGAGATCCGGATGAAGGACCATATCATCATCACCCAGTCGCGTCAGGCGGCGATGGGAGAAATGCTTTCCAACATCGCGCACCAGTGGCGCCAGCCGTTGAATGTCCTGGCTCTGGTCAGTCAGAACTTGTGCGACCGGATACTGGAAGGGGAAATTTCCCCGGAATATGTCCGGCAACGCCGGGAAACCCTGATGATGACGATTCAGCATATGTCCCAGACCATCAATGACTTTCGGGACTTCTTCAAGCCGGACAAGATCCGGGAGAATTTCCGGATTTCGCAGTCCGTAGAAAAGATTCGTGATATCATCGTTCCCGCGCTCGAGGGCAACGGCATCACGATGGAAATCCACTTCCTTCAGGATGCCGAAATCTACGGATTTCCCAATGAATATGGCCAAGTGCTGATCAATCTGGTCACCAATGCCAGGGAAGTCCTTCTGGAGCGGAAGATCGAAAAACCGGTCATCCGCGTTAGTCACCGGGCGGAACCGGGCCGTTCCATACTGACCGTCGGCGACAACGCCGGCGGTGTCGACCCGCGGATCATCGACAAGATTTTTGAACCCTATTTTTCCACCAAGGAAATGGGAACCGGGCTCGGGCTTTACATGTGCAAAAACATCATCGAAATCAATATGGGCGGAAAATTGAGCGTTCGCAACAGCGACGGCGGCGCCGAATTCCGGATCGAACTGAAACTGGATGCCGGCCGGAGCGGAACATGATTTTCCGGTTATCGCCGAACCGATCGAAACAGCAGGAGGATCTCCGCTTGTGAAAACACCGGGAAAAATTTCTTCCTTCCGGAATCGGTCCTTCGATTTCCTGTCGACGCTTTCCCAGACCGATTTCCGGTTTTACCTGCTCAAGTGCGTTCTGGGTGCATCCCTGTGCTACGGACTTTATGTTCTCCTGCCGGGTAAACAACTCCAGTGGAGCATTATCTCCATTCTGCTCGTCCTCGCGCCCGACCACCATGATTCCGTCAAGCTGGCCGTCGACCGCATCAAGGCCAATATGATCGGGGCGGGCATCGGTCTGGTCACCTACCTTGTCCGGTCTCCGGACCTCTTCTCCCTGTGGGTCTCGATTCTTCTGACTGTTCTTTTCTGCACCTTCATCCGGCTGGGAAACGCTTCCCGTTCGGCCCTGGCGGCGCTGATCATCGTTCTCATCCAGGAAAAGGAGCGCGGTGACTGGGTGACGGGACTGGAGCGGATGGTCAGCGTTGCCGTGGGGTGCCTCGCCGCGCTGCTGCTGACCTTCGCCTTCAGCCCCGTCATCGCCGCCATCGACCGGAAAAGGTCCGGACGAGAGGATGGGCCGAAGGACGGGGACGTTTCCGAGTAGCGGTGTCGAACCAAAGAGAAAGCCGGCGCTTGAACGCGCCGGCTTTCTCTTTGGTTCGACACTCAGTCCTCGGTCACGATGGGCGCTCCCGGAAGGAGTCCGAGGTAGGTCTGGATATCCGCGTGGCCGAGACAGGCCTCGATGATGCGGCGTCCGAGAGGGGAAAGTCCCGGCACGAGGTACTTGCGCAGTTCGCTGTCGAAGAATTCCTGGAGCATCTTCGCGCCCGCGTCGTAGGCGGCTTCGCCCACCTGTTTCTGAAATTCCGGCTGGAGCAGTTCGCGCTCGATGGTTTCGCCCTCGATGACGAGTTTGCGGAGAGAATAGCCCAGGAGCGGACTGCGGGCGGGTTCGACCTCTTCGGGCCGGAACCAGGCGCCGCCGCGGCGAGCGAGGTATTCTCGCATCAGCCACTGCGGAGTGAAGCCGACCTGCCAGCTTCCGACGTGCTGATTGGGGACGAGGACGTACTGCACGCGGGTGTTCTGAATCACCTGGTCGAGCAGGAGATTGGCCTGCGTGACGCGAAGACCGGGAGCGAAGGGCCAGTAGCTTCCCACGCCCTCGCTTTCCAGCGCGTCGCCGCCGATGATGCTGGGATTGTCGTGGCCGCGCGGAGCGGTGAGCCGCCAAATCCAAGCCAGCGAGGGCGGAAGCACGTGGAACAGTCCGAGAATGCCGTAACTCGGCTTTTCCTTCGTGCAGGGGGGCGTGCGAACCCCGAAGCTCCGGATATCCACGTATACGGGCTTCTGGAGCACGTTCTTGACGGTGTTTCGCTCGAAAATCACTCGCGGGTTGGGACAGGGTTTCCCGGGCGCATCCTCGATGTGTTCCCAAAGGAGCGCGGTGCTGCCGGGCTGCGCGTCGATATTCAGGAAAAGAAGGGGATGCTTCGGATGCACCGCCACGCTCTCGATGTCCGGGTCGGTGCCGTACTCGGTGATGTGGTTGACGCGGATGAACCAGGCGTTTTCGGCGTCCACCACGCCCAGTTTGCCGTTGCCCTTCTGGATGGAGGGATGACAGAGTCCCATGTCGTCGGTTGCCGGACGGAGCTGGCATCCCTTGGGCAGGGTGACCGAAATTTCCTCGTTCGAGACGAGGTTGCGTCCGATAAGGAGGGTGCCGTCGTCCTGGCGGTGGACATGCTCCAGCATCTCGCTTTTTCCGCCGCCGGAAGCGCCCTCGTGCATGATGCAGATCTTGTTGTCGTAGGGAGTGATCACCTGCACGGTGGAACAGTGCGTCGTCACCCAGCCTTCCATTTCGCCGAAGTGCAGCAGAAGGCCGTAGACGCCCTTCTTGGCGGAGGGACCGGGATAGAGGTTGTAGGAAAATATCTCGTAAAGTTCCTTTCCGCGGTTGTGCACCACCACCTGCTTTCCGGCGAAGTGCGTGTGGCGGAAGGGCGGAGCGACGTAGATCGCCGCGCGGGGTTTCCAGCCGGGAAGCTTCGACGGGTCGCAGATTCCCTGCAGCAGAGCAAGGCCGAGTCCGAAAAACGCCGCGTTTGCGGGTACGACCGCGACCGAGTGGATGTCGGCCGTGTTGCCGCCCGCCTGGAAACAGATAACGGCCAGTTCCTGGGTCTTGAGCCAATCGAGCGTCTCCCGTTTCACGCCGGCGAAATCGCGGCCGAAGCGGTCGGCGAAGCGCGGCTTGTCGGTGGGTTCCCGGTCGCCGATGAACATGCAGTCCGGTTCGCGCCGCCGCATATAAGGTTCGAAAAAGTTGGCCGCGATGCCGTTTTTCACCCGGCAGACCCGCGCCTCGGGAACGCTTTTCCCGTTGACGGCGTATTCCACTTCGTGCCAGCCCGACTTGCAGGCGTCTTCGCTGTTCTCGGGAACCGCGAGTTCCGCGAGTTCGTGAAGGGTGGTTGCAAAGTGGTAGCCGGGACATGCGAGGAGGACTTCCTCCATATCCTGGGGAACGGCGAACGGCGGAAGTTGGTTCTTGTATAACATATTTTTCGTCTCCTTTATTTGCTATCTAAAATACTCCACGCCGGCACGGAAAATCTCCTGGTCCTTCTCGCCGGGGACATTCTTGAGGACGTTCTCGCCGATGCGTTCCGAGTGACCCATCTTGCCGAAAACGCGCCCGTCGGGGCTGGTGATGCCTTCGATTGCCTGAATGCTGCCGTTGGGATTCCACGGCGCCTCGCCGCTGGGAGTTCCCGCGAGGTCCACGTACTGCGTGGCGATCTGGCCGTTTTTCTCCATCTCCGCGAGGTGAGCCTCGTCCGCGATGAAGCGGCCCTCGCCGTGCGAAACCGCGATGGTATGGATGTCGCCGACTTTGCGGCGGGAAAGCCAGGGAGACATCACCGACGACACGCGGGTGCGGACCATCTGCGAGACGTGCCGTCCGATGGTGTTGAAGGTGAGGGTGGGGCTGTCGGCGGAGAGGTCGCGGATCTCGCCGTAGGGCACTAAGCCGAGTTTGACGAGCGCCTGGAAGCCGTTGCAGATGCCGAGCACGAGGCCGTCGCGCCTGCCGAGGAGGTCCATCACGGCGTCCCTCAAGACCGGGTTGCGGAAGGCGGTCGCGATGAACTTGCCGCTGCCGTCGGGTTCGTCGCCGCCGGAGAAACCGCCGGGAATCATCAGAATCTGGCTCTGAGCGATGCGCTTGGACATTTCCGCGATGGTTTCCTCTATGCCGCGGGCGGTCAGGTTCCGCACCACGAGGACGTCGGGTTCGGCGCCCGCGAGGCGAAAGGCGCGCGCGGAGTCGTACTCGCAGTTCGTGCCGGGGAAAACCGGGATGAACACGCGCGGTCGGGCGGCTCCGACTTTCGGCTTCGAGACGCCGCGCTTCCCGCACGCGAATGTCTTCGGCGAGGCTTCGGGTTTCGGAGGCTTCGTGGGGAAGACTCCTTCGAGGGGCGACAGCCAGGCGTCGGCGAGTTCCTGAAGCCGGATGGCGCTTCCATCGACGATCAGGTCGGGCTTCGAGACGGTTTCGCCGAGGACGCGGTGCGTGATGCCGGAGAGGAAAACGCGAAGATCGAGGTTTTTCGCCACTTCCAGCACGATCGATCCGTAAGCCGGGGCGAAAAGGTCTTCCCGGGCGAAGGGGCCGTCGAGGGATACGCCCACCATGTTGCCGAATGC
>Ga0326727_10012416_pt1 | contig 19405 bp, 11 predicted proteins | sample MB2enrmetagenome_FD_207643 | JGI IMG/M metagenome (GOLD analysis project Ga0326727, IMG submission 207643) | Lab enriched peat soil microbial communities from McLean, Ithaca, NY, United States - MB29MY | ecosystem: Environmental > Terrestrial > Soil > Wetlands > Peat | place: USA: New York...
CGAAGCGAGCCTTGGTCGAAATGAGGAAAGAGCCCCTTCTAGAAAAGAAAAAAACGAACCGCTCGCGGTTCGTGCACTGGAAGTGTCTCTTGACAACGCCGACACAGTCATAGAGGGTGGCCCGGGCGCGCAAGAAAGAGAGAGGCGGGCACGATGTATCGTGCCCCTACGAGTGGGAAGGCGGTCGGGATGACAAGCCAATCCTACTTCGCTTGCGGCTTACGCTTGCGCGGCTTTCTTGGCTTCCGCGGAATCGTAGCTTTCGCCGTAGATCGCGGGAACCTTGCTGCCCATCGGCCGCAGGTACGTCGAAAGCTGCCCGCGATGGTGCACTGAATGCTTCACCGCGAATTCCAGGTACATCACGGCCGGCAACTGCAACACGCCGCGGAAGTCCAGCACCTTCACAAGCTGTTCCCCCGTCAAGCCGCTCAGGCGCTCGAAATTTTTCGCGAACGATTCGCCAAACCACTGCGCCAATTCCGCCGAATTGCGCACCGTCTCCGGCCGGTGAATCGGTGTGAAATCAAACGTACCCGCCGCTACACCCGCAAAGAATCGCTGCTCCGCCGCCGCAATGTGCCAGGCCAGCTCCAGCGCGGTTTTCGCCACGGGTTCCGGGCGGTAATCGCCCTTATCGAGGGGAATCGCTTCGATTACCCGGCGTGTCGTTTTATGTTCGTTTTTCAGCACGGGCAGCGCCAGTTGCAGCAGCAGCGTGCCTTGTTCCGGTTGCAGGTTTTGCATGATGGGTTGACCTCGCTTGGTTGGGCTCTAGCGCAGGCGATGATTCGCACTGCCTGAGGATTCGATGCGGGAAAGGATGTAGGGTTAGGAAGAATCAGGAAGGATGAGGAAAAGGAGGGGGCGTAGAAAAGGCGAAGAAAGTTATTGACTTTCGCTTTTTATTCGCCTATAGTCCCTCCCGGTAGAGGAAACGGGAACGGGTGGCTTCGACTCCATTGCCTTCGGGCTCTCCCGAGCCGGACGCCACCCGTTGAAATCTAGCGCAACTTCCTTTTCCCGACCAGTGCCGTTCCAACGCACTATGTGCTCGGAGTTGCAACCTTGTGGCCTGCAGCGCGGTGAAACCAATTGATGTCGATGGTTGGAACGGTACCAGGAGCTGCCATGGATGCCTGTGTCGAAAGAGAAAGTGGCGAGTGGTTAGTGGCTAGTGGCGAGTTTCGGAAAGAGCAAGATGGCGGCAATTGCAGCGCGTCTGAAGAGGATGCGGAAGAATGCTGCAAAACCTCTCTTCAGGGGCTAAAGCCCATTGGTGATGGCGGCTGCGCGCTGGGGCTGAAGCCCCAGCCTCCTAAAGAAAAGAGTTTTCCCGCAAGCTCGGAAGCCGTGCCCTCCCCGGAAACACGAACTGACAACGAAAAGCGCTCCTGGTTCCCCACCCGCTGGCTGGGGCTGGGCAAAACGCATGCGGCAGAAAAAACGCCGCACATTGTCCACGTGGATGTGGACGCGTTTTTCGCTTCCGTCGAGCAGGTGTTGAATCCGAAGCTGCGCGGCAAGCCCGTGCTGGTGGGCCGCGGCGTGGTGGCCTCCGCCAGCTACGAAGCCAAATTCCGCGGCGTGAAAACCGCGATGAGCTTTCGCGATGCGCTGCGCATTTGCCCCAAGGCGATCGTGGTTCCCGGCCAGTACGAACACTACGCCGATTTTGCCGAACGCGTCCGCCGCATCCTGGAAACCTACACGCCCGCCGTGGAAACCGCCGCGCTCGACGATTTCTATCTCGACTTTGCCGGCACCGAACGCCTCTATCCTGATTACGAGGCCATGCTGCACCGCCTGCAAGCGGAAATCCTCGGCAAAACCGGCTTGAGCGTTTCCATGGGCGCCGCGCGCACCAAGGCAGTGGCCTCGATCGCTTCCCGGCTGGAGCGCCCCCGCGGCTTCCGCATCGTGAATCCCGGCGAGGAAGAACTCTTCCTTGCTCCTCTCCCCGTGGAAAAACTCCACGGCATCGGCCATATCCACGCCGCGGCACTGGCCGAACGCGGCGTTGCCACCATCGGCCAATTGCGCCCGATTCCCAAGCCCGTGCTGATCGCCGCGTTTGGCGAAGCCGTGGGCCAGCAGATCTGGGAGCGCTCCCGCGGCCTCGATGGCCGCGAGGTGCTGCTGCCCTCCACGCCAAAATCCGTTTCCCGCGAAACCACCATCGAAGGCGGCACCATTGACACCGAATTCCTTGGCGGCTTGCTGGAATATCTCAGCGAGCGCATCGGCGGGACCCTACGCGAATACGGCAAGCAGGCATGCACCCTGGGCGTGCGCCTGCGTTATGTGGACCATTTCTCCGCGCATCAGACCATGCGCCTGGAGCGGGCAACGAATGACGAGCGCGAACTGCTCGCCGCCTCCCGGGAACTTTTCACCAAGCTCTTCACGCGGCGCGTGGCCATACGCCACGTTGGCCTCAGCGTCACGAATCTCGAAGCCGATCGCCGGCAAAATGAACTGTTCGATACCGACGCCAACCGGCGGTGGTATCTCAACCGCGAAGTGGATCGCGTGCGCGGCCGCTACGGCTGGAACGCGGTCTACTACGGCAAAGGCCTGGAGCTGCGCGAGCACTACGCCACCAAACCAACCGGCCTGGTGCTCTCCACCCCCTGCCTCTCTCGCTGAAACATTCGGATTCCTCCCGTTCTCTACCAACAAGAAAGTGACTCGTGATTGGTGACTCGTGACTGGTGAAAACCAGATGACGAGTCACCTCCTCTTCCCTGCACTGGTCCCCCGTACTGGTGGTTGATTAAAAATCACACGGAGCGCCTCCGCATCGGCATCCCCGAACAGATCCGGGGTCCTGATCGCTGGTCGCTGATCTCTGATCGCTGGTTTTCCCATGTTTGTGCATTTGGAGTGTCACAGCCATTATTCGTTTTTGCGGGGAGTGAATCCCCCGGAGGAAATCATTGCCGCCGCGGTGGAGAAGAAGATGCCCGCCGTGGCGCTGACGGATACGAACGGCATGTATGCCGCGATCCCGTTCTATCAGGCGGCGCGGGAGGCGGGCGTGAAGCCGATTCTTGGCGTTGTGCTCGATGTGGAAAGGCGAGTGGCGAGTGGCGAGTGGCTAGTGGCTAGTAAAGAGCATGGAAACTCGAAGCTCGAAAATCGAAACTCGAAAAGCGAAACTCGAAAAGCGTGCAGCATGCCGCTGGTGCTGCTGGCGATGGATGCGGATGGCTACTGCAACTTGTGCCAGTTGACCACGCTGCGGCACCTCGGAGCGTTGCGCCTCGGACAAGAAACCTTCGCCGAAGACGCCAGCCGGGCCGTCACGCTGGAAGAATTGGCGACGCACAGTGCTGGCGTGATGGCGTTGTGGCCGGCGGCCGCATTGTTGCGGATGGATCTTGCTGGTAGGGGCGCAGCATGTTGCGGTTCGGCAAAAGCGCCCGTCCCGAAAAATCATCCGGGACGTGAAGAACGCGCCTCAGAAGGCAGCCGCCATACAATCTCAAATGACGGATCGTGGATTGCTGGTCACGAATCACGAGTCACGAATCACGAGTCACCCGCCAGCGATGATTTTCTGGCACAACTCAAATCCATCTACGGTGATCGCCTCTACATCGCCGTGCAGCATCTTTCGCCGGGCGATGGGCGGATATTGCGGGAGGCGGAGCAGTTGGGGCGGGAAATGAACATCCCGCTTGTGGCCACCAACAACGTCCACTTCCTGAAGCCTGAAGAGCATCTCCACCACCGCGCCGTGAACGCCATCCGCACGGGCAGCTTGCTGACCACCGTGGCCCCGCCCGAAATCACCACCGGCGAAGCCTGGTTCAAGCCCGCCGCCGAAATGCAGCGCCTCTTTCCCGATCATCCACAACTCCTGCGCACCACGCTGGAGATCGCCGAGCGCTGCAACCTGCAACTCGAACTCGGCAAGCCCATCTTCCCGGAATTTCCCGTGCCCCCGGGCGAATCACCCTTCTCCTATTTGTGGAAACTCAGCTTTGAAGGCGCGCGCAAACGCTACCGCCCGTTGCGCCCAGAAGTGCTTGCGCGCCTGACGCACGAGCTGGAAGTCATCGACAAACTCAATCTCGCGCCGTATTTCCTGCTCGTCTGGGACATCGTCGAAGAAGCCAATCGCCGCGGCATTCCCGCCGTGGCGCGCGGCTCGGCGGCCAGTTCCATGGTCACTTACTGCCTGGGCATTTCCTGCGTCTGCCCGTTGCGCTGGGGCCTCTATTTCGAGCGCTTCCTGAACGTGCAGCGCGGCGATTGCCCGGACATCGACATTGATATCTGCGGCGCGCGCCGCGATGAACTGCTCGACTACGTCTACGCGCGCTGGGGCGCGGAGCATGTCGCGGAGTGCCGGCAAGGCCCTCATGTAGCCATGATCGGCAGCTTCATCACCATGCACGCGCGTTTGGCCGTGCGCGAGATCGCCAAAGTTTTCGGCGTGCCTCCCGGCGAAGTGAATCACTTCACCAAGCGCCTGCCGCACCGCCCGGTACGCGAAATTCTGGATGCCATCAAGAATTTGCCGGAGTGCCGCAACCTGCCCATCCACGACGAACCCTGGAAAACGATTCTGCAAGTGGCCCTGCAGCTGGACGATGCGCCGCGTCATCTGGGCATCCATCCGTGCGGCACGGTGATTTCCGCGCGCCCGCTGACGCATCTCGTGCCGCTGGAACGCGCCGCCAAGGGCATCGTCGTCACACAATACGATATGAACGCGATCGAAGCGCTCGGCCTGATCAAGATGGATTTGCTCGGTCAGCGCGGGCTTACGACCATGGCGCTGGCGCTGGACAACATTGAGAAAGAGGTTGAGGCAAGAAAGGAAGTAAAGGAAGTAAATGAGGTGAAGGAGATAAAGGAGGTTGAGGAGGTACAGGAAGAGAGCAGTGAGCGACCATCGCCTCCGCAACCACGGCCACCTTTTGTCATCCCGAGCGGAGAGCCGGCTGCTGTTGCCGGCTCGCAGTCGAGGGATCCCTCCTCGATCTCCAATTCTCCCTCCATTTCCTCTACCTCCTTTACTTCCTCAACTTCCTCCATCGCGCCCGATGGCGTCACACCCTGCCCCAAGGCTCGCACCATCGATTTCGCCGCCATCCCCGAAAACGACCCCGCCACCTGCGCGGTGATCGCCGAAGGCCGCACCATGGGCGTCTTTCAGATTGAATCCCCCGGCATGCGCGGGTTGTTGCGCACCATGAAAGCGCGGACTCTCGAGGAAATGGCCGCGGCCCTCGCGCTGATCCGCCCCGGCGCTTCCAAGTACGGCTCGAAGGAGCTTTTCCTGAAACGCCTGCGCGGCCAGGAGCCGGTGGTCTACGCGCACGAATCGCTGAAAAGCATTCTTGGCGACACGCTGGGCGTGTGCATTTACCAGGAACAAGTGATGCAGATCGCGCAAGCCGTGGGCGGGATGTCCCTGGCGGAAGCGGATCTGGTGCGCCGTTCGGCGGCAAAATTTTCCGGCCAGCGCGAACGCGAGCGCCTCCGCGGCAAATTCCTGAAGGCCGCGGAGCAAATGGGCTTGCAAGGGGCCGAGCGCGAAGAAACCTGGATGATGGTGGAGAAATTCGCGGGCTTCGGCTTCTGCAAAGCCCACGCGGCCACTTATGCGGACATCTCCTACCGCATGACCTACCTGAAAACGCACCACACCGCGGAATTTCTTGCCGCCATGTGCAGCGCCGGCGCGGGCTTCTATCACGTCTCCGCTTACGTTGAGGAGGCCAAGCGCTGGGGCATCGCCGTGCTCCTGCCCTCGGTGAATCATTCGCACATGGAGTACACCGCGGAGTGGAATGCGGACGGCGAACCGTTCACGCCTCCCCTCGAAGCTCCCTTCGAGGCTCAGGGCAAGCGGGGCAAGAAGGGTAAACGCGCGCTGCGTGTCGGCCTGATGCAGGTGAAGGGCCTGCGCGTGGAAACGATCCTGGCGATCCTGCGTTCCCGCGAAAAGTACGGCACATTCTGCTCGCTGGAGGATTTTCTGGCGCGCCTCCCGGCGGAACGCGATGAAATCGAAGCGCTGATCAAGTGCGGCGCGTTCGACGGCGTCTGCGGCCTGACGCGCCCGGCCATGCTGTGGCAGTGGAATCTTCTGCAGGCCAAGGGGCAGCATGGGCATGCGGGGATGCATGCTGTTCGCTTGGCCACATCAGAGAATACGGAAAAAGCAGATTCATCGCGCACAATTCGCGCGATGGGGCAGAGATCCTCTCCCGCTTTGCGGGATCGGAATGACACCTTCACAGGTTTGCCCGATCACGGCTCTGGCGCGAGTTCCAGCGCCTCACCCGTGCTTTTCGCGGAGATGGAGCACGACGACTCCATCGCCATGGCCTTGCGCGAAATTCATACCGCCGAGTACACGCCGGAGCAGAAGCTGCGCTATGAACGGGAAATTTTGGAAGTGTGCGTGAGCGGCCACCCGCTTGATTTCCTCCCGCGCAACGGCGAAGTCTGGAGCGATGAACTGCCGCAGCGCGCCGGAAAACGCGTGACGCTGTGCGGCTGGGTGGTCACCTTCCGCCATGTGGGCACGAAAAACTACCGCAACATGATGTTCGTCACGCTGGAAGATCAGCGCGGCATCTACGAGGTGATTCTTTTCCCGGAAGCGTATGACAAATACGGCGGGCTGGTCTACGAAACGCGCGCCATGCGCGTCACCGGCCGCGTTGAGGAAGGCGGCCAGGTGAGGGCGGAGGCGTTGGAGCGGTTGAAAGGGTGACCGAATTCGACCATGATCCAGCCACTGAACAATCCGCCACCACCACCCGAGCCGCAAACCGGGCGCTCTGTCGAATCCGCGGAAGCCTGGCTGGGCCGTAACCGCAGCAGCAAGCGCCGCCTCTGGGAACGCTTGAATCCGCGACATCGCAAAGAGCTGCGCATGCTCGCCGAAGCGCTGGCGCTGCAGCAGAATCACGCGCGCCTCCCCGAATCTGTGCGCGCCCGCCTGGACGCCGCCCTCGCGGAACTCGACCGCCTGATCCGCCGCATCACCGCCATTCTCGCGGAGGTAGCACGCCGGACACCGCCGCCCGGCTAACTGTTGCGGCTCCCATTCGCCAGCCGCATACTTTGCTCATGAGTATTTCCAGCCATTTCCGGGTCCTGGCAGCCCTGCTCGCTCTGTTTACCTTGGGCATCCTCGCCGCGCCAGGCCGCGCCGACGAAATCCGTTTGAAGGACGGCAAGAAACTCTACGGCGTGATCGTGGCCTATGAAGACAACATGTTCAAAGTCAAAACCGACTATGGCTATGTTCTCGTCGAAAAAGACAAGATCGCAGAAATTATTCCCAGCACGCCCGCGGCAACCGCTGCGCCGAAAAAACCCGCCGCCGACGCCCCGCCGAAAACGGAGCCTGCCGTATCCAAAAGCAAAGAGCCACCGGCCAGCGTCACCAATGCCAACGCGAAGTCCAGCGCCCCCATCATCAATAATCTGGCCGTGCGCCCGGAAATCCCGGTTCCCTCCAACAAACCCGATTCCCCGCCGCCCGCGATCAAAACGCCGAATGCCGTGCCGAAGCCGGCGCTGGCCGCCACCGCAGCGCCGCCTCCGCCGCCGCAGGAAGAGCCTCCCGCCAATCGCGAAGAAATTCAGGGCAATCTCTACATCAATCATGAATTTGGATTCCGCATCTTCAAGGCACCGAGCTGGCAGCTTATCGAGGGCGCCGGGCAAACGCTGCCGAATGCGATCGTGGCCATGGGCACCTCGAACGAATCCACGCTGCTCGTCGTGGCGCGTGAAAAAATCAAGACGCCTCTCGATGCTGCCGCAAAAACCGTTGAGGAACGCCTCCATGATGTTTATGAAAATTACCGGCTACTTTCCGAGCGCAAGACCGTTGTGGGCGGCCAGGCGGCCATCGAATACCGTTATCGCGGCGTGGCCGATGGACATGATTGGTCCGGCACGCTCGCGGTAATTGCGCGCAGCGGTGAAATTTTCACCGTCCTCGGCATGACCTTTGCGGACACGGACCTCATCCAGATTCAGGAAAACGTAATCGCCCGCGCCATCGCCAGCCTCGACTTCAGCGCGAAATAACGCGCTTCGGAAAATTCCTCCGCGCTCTTCAAGCCACCGTCACTTCGATTGTGTGATATCCCGTTGCGCCATCGGGCCATTCGCCGCGTTCCAGCGAGGTCTGCACTTTCCCCCGCCCGTCGGTGGCGCGCACCTGCAACGTGTGCTTCCCTTTTCGCGGATTCTTCCACACATATTTCCAGAAGGCCCAAACCTGCGACGGCTGTGGATTGCTGAAGATCTCCACTTCTTCCCAGTGGTCGCCGTCATCGGTCGAAATTTCCACCTTGGATACGCCGGAAACGTCCGCGAGCGCGTACCCGGTCACTACAAACGTGTCTCCGCTGATTTTGCCCTGATTCCGCGGATCGTCCACGACCGCGCGCGTCTGCCGGTCCCCGACATTCGACCAGCCCTGCCACTCCCAGAATCCCAGATATTCCTTGTTCACGAATTCGATGCGCGTCAGCCACTTGGGCATCTTCATGCCGTAGCGCCCCGGCATCAGCACGCGCAGCGGAAATCCATGCTGCCGCGTCAGCGGTTCGCCATTCATCTCATAGGCCAAGAAATTCGCGGGGTCCGCTAAGCGCTCGACAGGATGCCCAGTGGTGTAGCCTTCGGCCGCGTAAAACACCGCGTACTTCGCTTCAGGCAAAACGCCCGCGCGTTCCACAAGCGGCTTCAGCAGCGTGCCCTTCCAATTGACATTGCCGATCAAGCGGCCGCCAATCGCGTTCGAGATGCATTCCAGCGTCAGCGTTGTTTCATACGCAGGCAACGCGCGCATCTCGCCGTAGCTGAGTTTCAACGGACTCCTCACGAGTCCGTTAATCGCCAACGACCACGTCTTTTCATCCACGCCGGGTTCGCCATGCGACGACATCACGTAGAGATCCTCCGTCGGCGTGATCGCGCGCAAGGCTGCCTGCGGCCCATCGTTCAGATACGCCTTCACGTTGGCGTTTCCGACGTTTATCCCGCGCATCAGGTAGCGATACGCCAGTCCGGGAATGAGCAGGCCAATCCCAAGCCCACCCGCGATGGAAATAAAGTGGCGGCGTTCCATGCCTAGTTAGATGTGGTGGGAGCCAAAAGGTATCAACAGTCCGGCCGCGGGCCAGCGGAATACCCGCGTACCAGCCAAAGGCCGAGAGAGAATCGCAGCTTAACTCTGGACGTCGCCCGGCTTGCGGTTTTCGCGGATCATCCCGATCAGCGCTTGCACCGCGCGTGGCAAGCTGCGGTCGCGCCGGTAAACCAGCGCCAGTTCGCGGTAAAGATCGAAGCCTTCCACATTCAGCAGCTTCACCTCGCCGCTCTTTACCTGATCGCGCGCGAAACTTTCGCTAATGATCGAAATGCCCACGTCCGCGGCCACGAACGTCTTGATCATGCCGATGCTGGGCAATTCCATGGCGATGCGCAGCCGCGAGCGGTACGGGCGGAACAGCTTGTCCAGCACCTGCCGCGTGAACCCCGTCTTGGGGAAAATCAGCGGCGAGGAGGCAATCTCCTCCAAGGTCACGTGGCTGCGCTGCGCCATCGGATTCTTCGCGCTCACCATGAAGCGCAGCCGGTCGCGATTGATCGCATGAATCTTCAGATTGGGCGATTTCACCGGCAGCGTCACTATCCCCAGGTCCAGCGACCCTTCCTCCAGCCGCTGCAGGATCTTGTGGCTGAAATTGCGGTAGATGCTGATTTGCACCAGCGGGTAGCGCCGCTGAAATTCCGCCAGGATATCCGGCAGCAGGTACAAGCAGGTCGCTTCGTTGGCGCCAAAAGCGACCGGGCCTTGCACGACATTGCCGCGGTCCGCCACCACCTGCATGGATTCGTCGCGCAGGCGCAACAGCCGCTCGGCAAATTCGAACAACACCACGCCCGCCGGCGTCAGCTCCACCGATTTCGCGGAGCGGTCCAGCAGTTTGGCGTGATAGGCCTGCTCCAATTGGCGAATCTGCGCGCTCACCGCGGACTGCGAGCGAAACACCTTTTGTCCCGCCTTGGAAAAGCTCTTGAGCTTGGATACCTGAACGAAGGTAGTAAGTTGATCGAAGTCCATAGTCGAAATCTCTGGTAGGAGTATAACGAATAATTTGTAAGTTTAAGGTAAAGATTCCGCGGGACTCAAACATACTGAGGCGCGGGGCTGGATTGCGCCCCGAAATAGTTTGCGGCGACGGCGGGCAGCCAATCGCCAATCCGCGGCGAAACCGCTTTCCAGGCCCCTTCCAGGGTTCCCTGGAAGTGAATGGGCTGGATGCGGAGGAGCGGAAGTGAGGGGAGCGCCAGCAACCGGAACGCGCGAGGGCTACCCGTGAGTGCGACGTGGGTTTCCAGCAATCCGCGCAGATAACGCTCCTCCGTTTGTTCCAGTTCATGAGGCTGGACAAATTCGTTGTTGAGAATGTGGTCCGCTTCGGTGCGCAAAACATACGCCAGCCCGCCGGTCATCCCCGACCCGAAATTCAAGCCTGCCGGGCCTAACACCGCCACAACCCCGCCGGTCATATATTCGCAGCCGTGCTGGCCCACGCCTTCCACGACGGCTACCGCGCCGCTATTGCGCACCGCAAAGCGTTCTCCCGCTTGCCCCGCGACGAAAAGTTGCCCGGAAGTCGCGCCATACAAAACCGTGTTGCCTGCCAGCACGTCGCCGCGCTTGGAAGCATTCTTCCCCGAGGCAATAACCACGATGCCTCCGGAGAGTCCCTTGCCGACGTAATCATTCGCTTCGCCCTGCAGCTTGAGCGTCACACCTGCGGTGAGAAACGCGCCGAAGCTCTGTCCAGCGAAGCCTTGAAATTCCAGGGTGACCGGCTCGGTCTCCTTTTCGCGCAAACGCCAGCGCATGAGTTCACCGCTCAAATGTGCGCCCACGCTGCGGTGCATATTCTGAATCGCTGTTGGTGCAGCTCCCACCAGGTGCATTTTCTCCAAATGTAATTCCTGATCGGGCAATCCCGTGTCCAGCACAGTGGTCTGCTGCGCCACGACGTGAGCCGGCTTGGCCGCCGGAATCACCAGCAGCGCGTCCAGCCCCGATTGCGTTTCCAGGCGATCGTACCAGCCGCGCAATTCCGTCAAGTTGCGCACGCCCAATTCCGCCATGCCTTTGCGAATCTCTTCCGCCAGCGCGCGGAAATACGCCACCACCATCTCCGGTTTCCCGTTAAACCGCGTGCGCAACGTTTCGTCCTGAGTGGCGATGCCCACCGGGCACGTATTCAAGTGACACTGGCGCGCCATCACGCAACCAATCGCCACCAGCGCCGCCGTCCCGAATCCGAATTCGTCCGCGCCCAGAATTGCCCCGATCAGGATATCGCGCGCAAAGCGCAGCCCGCCATCCACGCGCAAAAGCACGCGCGAACGCAATCCGGCGCGCAACAGCGTTTCGTGTGTCTCGCGCAAGCCGATTTCCCACGGCAAGCCGGTGTTCTTGATCGAAGTGAGCGGCGAGGAGCCCGTTCCTCCATTGTGCCCGCTGATGGTAATCACGTTCGCCCCGGCCTTGGCCACGCCCGCGGCGATCACGCCAATTCCCGTGCCGGAGACCAGCTTCACGCCGATACGCGCTTGCGGGTTCACGGCGCGCAAATCATGAATCAACTGCGCCAAATCCTCGATGCTGTAAATATCGTGATGCGGTGGAGGAGAAATCAGCGGCGTGCCGGGCGTTGCGTGGCGGATGCGCGCGATGTATTCGGTCACCTTCTTGGCAGGCAACTGGCCGCCTTCTCCGGGCTTCGAGCCCTGCGCCATCTTGATTTCCAGTTCTTCGGCGCGCACCAGATACTCGCTGGTCACGCCGAACCGCCCGGAAGCCACCTGCTTCACCTTGCACGAGGCGCCTTGCATCTCGTAGGTGTCGGAATCTTCTCCGCCCTCGCCCGTATTGCTGCGCCCGCCCAGTTGATTCATGGCGATCGAAAGCGTTCTGTGCGCTTCCGGGCTGAGCGACCCGAGCGACATCGCCTGCGTGCTGAAGCGCTGCAAGATGCATTCCAGCGATTCCACTTCCTCGAGCGCCACCGCCTGTTCCGGCAGCATCTCCAGCAAATCGCGCAGGAACGTTGTGCCTGCCGCCTTGCGTACTTCTTCCAGCGCGCTGTAATGCTCGGCATCCGGCTGCCTCACATGCGCGTGCATGCGGCGAATAAACTCCGGCGAATTGGCGTGCAATTCGGCGCCCTTGCGGTAGCGGTAGAGCCCGTAATCCGCCAACTCCTCCGATTCCCCACCGAAGGCAGACGCGTGCATCTTCAGATAGTCCTGCAGCAACAGCTCCAACGTCTTCGTGCCGGGATAAAATCCCGCATCTTCAAAGTAGTCGCGGCAAATGTCTTCATCGAGGCCCAGCACTTCAAACAGGTGGCTGTTGCGGTAACTCGCCACCGTGGAAATCCCCATGCGCGCCAGCACTTTGCGCAATCCACCATACATCCCTTTGCGCACCTTCTCGAATCCGCCCGCTTCCTCGTGCTCCGCGAATTCTTCCGCCAGATACGGCACGACCGCGCTGGCGCCCGCTGCCAGCAACATCGCAACATGGTGCGTGTCGAATACTTGCGCGGTTTCCACAACCACGGGCAAATCCGCCAGACCCTGCCCCACCATGTTTTTCCACGCCCGCGCCGCGGCCAGCAGGGCCGGCAACGCCGCGCGCTCGCGTCCCACGCCGCGATCGGAAAGGAGGAGGAGCCCCGGGCGCTCGCCGCTACTCAGAGGGGTAGAAATGCACTGAGTCAAACAACGGCGCGCACCCGGAACTCCCTGGGAGGAAGGAAAACTGAAATCCAGGGTTTGCACGGGCGCCAGCGTTTCGCACAACGCCGCCAGCTCTCCCGCGCTCAAAATCGGCCCCAGCAGAAATTGTCCGTGCCCCAGTGGTACTTCCAGGGACATCACGTGGGCTTCGCGCAGCGGATCAATCGGCGGATTCGTTACCTGCGCGAACCGCTGCTTGCAGTAATCCCAGAGCGGCCGGGGCAACGCCGAGAGGAATGCCGGCGGCGCGTCATCGCCCATGCTCCAATCCGCTTCCTTGCCCGTCAGCAGCGGGCGGAATAATATTTTGTACTGGTCGTCGCTCCATCCCGCAGCGCCGGCCACACGCTTTGGCTCGGCCACGGCTGCGCGCGCGGTTCGCGATTCCAGCTTCAATAGGCGCGAGTGGCTCACCGCCCTGCGCGGCACTTGCGACGTTACACTCTTCAGCAACTCTCTCCAGCGCAGCAGCACGCCGGCTTGCGGATTCGCCAGGATCATCTCGCCGGGCCCCAGGCGGTGGCGCTCCGCCACGCGCGATTCTTCCAAGTCCACCAGCCCCGTCTCCGAGCCGGCGACCACCAAGCCGTCGTGCGTCACTGTGTAACGCATGGGCCGCAAGCCGTTGCGGTCCAGCTTCACGCCCACCGATACGCCATCGCTGAAGACCATCGCCGCCGGGCCATCCCACGGCGCGCCTTCGTGTGACAACGTCTCCAGCGCCGCCCGCACTTCCGAGGAAAGAAACGGATCGTGCATGAAAGCGGGAGGCACCAGCGACAACATCGCCGATTCCACGCTCTTCCCTTCCAACAAGTTCAATTCCAGCGCGTTATCGAAGCTCGCCGAATCGCTTACGTTCTCTTCCAGCAGACGGAACCATTTCCCCACGCCGATGTGCTTGCGGATTTCGCGCTCTTTCGCGCGCAACCAACGCCGGTTGCTCACCACGGTATTGATTTCGCCGTTGTGCGCCACATACCGGAACGGCTGCGCCAGTTGCCACGAAGGCTGCGTGTTCGTTGAATATCGTTGGTGGAATATCGCGAACCGCGCCACAAACTCCGCGCTCCGCAGGTCCTCGTAAAATTGTGGAAACTGCCAGGGCGTCAGCAAGCCCTTGTACACGACCGTCCGTGACGAGAGCGAGCACAGGTAACACTTCTCCGGCAGGCAGGCTTCCGCGCGTTTCCGCAACAACGCCAGGCTGCGCTCGAATTTCGCCGCGCCGTTCGCTGTCCCGTTCTTCGTGGGGATCGGTTCAATGAAAAATTGCCAGATGTCCGGCATGCTCTCAAACGCCCGCTGGCCCAAGGCGTGGGAATTTACGGGCACGCGCCGCCAGCCCGCCAGCCGCATTTTCCCGCGCCCGATGGCCTCTTCCATCGCCGCGCGCGCATCGGCCACGCGCGCCGCGGGCACGAAAAGCATGCCCACGCCAAATTTTTCGCCAAGCTGAATATCTTGTTCCGCCGCGCGCGCCCGGAAAAAAGCCGCCGGCAGACTGGTCAGCAGACCCGCACCATCGCCGCTCGCGCCGTCTGCATCCACGCCGCCGCGATGCGACAACCGTTCCAGCGCCTGCAATGCCTGTTGGAGAACCTCGTGGGTGGGAGGGCCGCTCAAACGCGCAATGAATCCTGTCCCACAAGCGTCGTGGTCCGGGTGACCCCAGTTTGGCTGGCGCCAACGGGGCCGCTGCGCGCGGCGGCTACACATAACAGTGTAATAATCGCCACGCCCAGGAATGTACAATGCAGAGTTTTTCTGTGATGCATCGGAATTCCGCCGCACGCTCCGGCGCCTAATTCCTTAAAACTTAGTGACTTCGCTGAATTGAAATCCCCGGATTTTCATGGGTGGAACGACCATTTCCATGGATTCTTCGCCGCTGGCGCGGTGCTCCGCTCCCAGTAGCTCTACATTCGCAAGCATCTCTAAAATCGATTGATTGAATCGAAAATTCCGCGCAGCCCGGCCAATTTGGCCTTTTTCCACCAGATACAAACCGTCCCGCGTCATTCCCGTCATGATTTTTTCGTAGGGGTCCACTTCGCGGATATACCACAGCCGCGTCACCAACAGTCCTCGTTGCGTGGAGCGCACCATCTCCTCAAGCGAGGAATTCCCACCGCCGATCACCAGATTCATAGGCGCTTCCCCATATTCGTTGGGCAGGGCGAACCCATGGCCCGTGGGCTTGGTGCACGCCGCTTTCGCCGAGCGCCGCGAGTATACCAGGTGGCGCAACACTCCTTGGTCCACCAACACCACGCGTTCCCGCGGCAGCCCTTCCCCGTCAAATGGCGGGCCCAACTGCTCCGGATGATAGACGTCGTCCGTGATGGTGATGTTTTTGCCAAAGAGTGTCTTGCCGAGTCGCCCGGAAAAACAGGAGCGCTTGTCTTCCACTGCGGTCGCCGCAAAATCATAAAAAAGAAAACCCGCGAGGTCGAGCACGGCCGCGGGCTCCAGGATGACCGTATATCGCCCGGGATCCAGCTCCACGGGATTCTGCGCGCGCTTGGCCTTTTCGCAGGCCGTCTGGGCCAATGCAATGGGATCGATCGCGCGCACGTCGGCAGCGTTGGCTTTCGCCCAACTCGTTGCGCCGCCGTGCTGCATGGTCACCGAAAATTCCGCTTGCGTCTGCCGGTAGGCCGCGAACAGGCCACGCGAGTTGCTCAGCACCGTCTGGCTCTGCCCGCTCTCGAAAATTCCCGCCGCTATCTGGCCACTCCGCTCCGCCAGTTCGCACGCCCGCTTGACCGCACGCGCGCGCTCTTCCGCCGCTAGCTTCGCGGTGGCAGGAATGAACCGTTGCAACGCGCGGTACTTCTGCTTGCCGGGCAGGGGCAGCAGACGCGGATCTTCCGGCTGGCTCGCTGCCAACGCCAACGAATTCTCCAGTGCCGCGCGCAACGCGTCCTCTTCTAGGCGATTAGTGGTTACACGAGCGGTCCGCCCATCCACCAAGGTGCGAATCGACACCGTCAAGCCGTGCTCCGCAACGTTTTGGTGAATGGCATTATTCGCAAAGCGCGTGAGCGCGTCGACCTCCTCTTCAACGTGTACTTCCGTCTCCTGCACTCCGCGCAGCTTCGCCAAACGCAGAACGCTGGCCGCGATGGCGCGCAATTCCCGCACGTCGCGGAGAGCTTCGCCGCTTACCTTCGCTCCTTTTGTCGTTTCTCCCCGCATGGTTATCCCTGCGTTCATTCCTCTGAAAAAGCCGTGCCGATTTTCACGTTCTGGAAACGCGCCGGCGAGGCCCCATGCCCTGTTCCCATCGTCTGCATCGGCTGGCCCTTCCCGCAATTCGGCGTACCCCACAGCAGCCAGTGATCGTCGTTGCAGATGGCGTCGCACGAATTCCAGAATTCCGTCGTGATTCCGCTGTAGCTGGGATTCTTCAACATCCGCGTTTTCTTTCCGCCCTGGATCTCCCAGGCGATTTCCGTGGAAAACTGGAATTGGTAGCGCCGGTCATCAATGGACCATGACCGGTTCGTCTCCATGAGAATGCCCTCGTCCGTATCCGCGATTAGATTCTCCAACGTCCACGGCCCCGGCAGAATGCTCACGTTCGTCATGCGGATCATGGGCAGACGGTTCCAACCCTCGGTGCGCACGGTGCCGCCGGAGCGTTCGAGGCCAATCAGATGCGCCGTCTCCCGGCTGGAGAGGTAACCGCAAAACTCGCCGGCCTTGATGATGTCAATGCGCTGCGCCGGCACGCCTTCGTCGTCATACGCAAATGCACCCAGCCCCGGCCCGTGCGAAATGCGCGCATCCGCCACCACATTTACAATCGGCGAGGCATAACGCAGGTGATGCAACTGATCCAGCGTCAGAAAACTCGTGCCGGCAAAATTCGCTTCCTGGCCCAACACGCGATCCAGTTCAATGGGGTGGCCGATGGACTCGTGGATCTGCAAACCAAGCTGGCTGCCCCCCAGGATCAGCGTGCCCGTGCGTTCCGGGCACTGCACGGCGGCGTGCAAGGCAACCGCCTGCTCGCCAACCCGCGGCGCGTGTTGCAATAAATCCAGCGATTCGATCAATTCGTACCCGCCTAGAACGTGCTGTCCGCCAAAGCTATTGGGATACGAGCGCTTCTGAATGGCATCACCCTGGAAGCACATGGCTACGATTCCGCAGCCCGAAATCACGCGGCGCTGGTGAATCTTCGATCCCTCGCTCGAGGCGAACCATGTATCATTCTTCCGGAACTGCATATCCGTTTCCGTCAGCGTGACGCCTTTCACCCGCCGCATGGCCTCATCTGCCGCCAGGAGCAGTTCCAATTGCGTTTCCAGCGGAATCTCGAAAGGGTCCTTCACGAACGGGCTCTGCCAGCTATCCACGTACGCCGCTTCGTGAGCCAACTGCACATCCTTCTTTTTTGCCAGCGCGGAAGCCCTGGCAATCGCCACGGCCTGCGCGGCGCAAGCCGCCACGCCTTCGCGCGTCAGCACGTCCGTGGAGGCAAAGCCCCACGCGCCCTGGACGATTACCCGGATTCCCAGGCCAATCGATTCACTCTGTCCGAGCGTTCCAACTTGTCCATTTTTTGTCGTGAGGTCGCGCTGCTGCATGTGCATCACGCGCACGTCGGCATACGTCGCGCCGCGCAAGCGCGCCACCTCCAGGGAATGTCCGCAGTGCTCCCACATCGTGTTCACCAAAAAGGAGGGGCGCAGAATTCCCGCGCCCCTTCGAGTTCACCATCGTTTCGCGCAGTCTTTCCGGATTAGGTGCCTTCCTGCCACGAAGCGAGATACTGCTCCTGCTCTGCCGTCAGCTTGTCCAGGTGGTGTCCGAGAGAGTCCAGCTTCAGCTTGGCGATTTCGCGGTCCAGGTGCTCCGGCACAACGTACACCTGCGGCTTCATCTCTTTGTGATGCTTCACCAGATATTCTGCGGAAAGTGCCTGGTTCGCGAAGCTCATGTCCATCACCGAAGCCGGGTGGCCCTCGGCGGCCGCAAGGTTCACTAGGCGTCCTTCGGCAATCAGATAAATCTTGCGGCCGTCTTTCATGAGGAATTCATCCACCATGGGACGCACTTCCTTCTTGCCAGTGGCCAACGCTTCCAGCGCGGGAATCTCGATTTCCACGTTGAAGTGGCCGGAATTGCAGACGATCGCGCCGCTCTTCATCACTTCAAAGTGTTCGCGGCGAATCACGTTCTTGTTGCCGGTGACAGTGATGAAAATATCGCCTTGCTTGGCCGCCTCCGCCATCGGCATTACACGGAACCCGTCCATCACCGCTTCAATGCCCTTCACGGGATCGATTTCCGTGATGATGACGTCCGAGCCTAGCCCCTTGGCACGCATGGCAGCGCCGCGCCCGCACCAGCCGTAGCCGGCAATAACCACTTTCAGGCCCGCCAGCAATACGTTGGTCGCGCGAATCACGCCATCCATCGTGGACTGGCCCGTGCCGTAACGGTTGTCAAAGAAATGCTTGGTCATGGCATCGTTGACCGCGATGATCGGATACTTCAGCGTGCCGTCCTTGGCCATGGCGCGCAAACGAATGACGCCGGTGGTGGTCTCCTCGGTGCCGCCAATCAAGTTCGGCACCAGGTCCTTCCGCTTGGTCAGCAGCATGGTCACCAGGTCGCAGCCATCGTCCATGGTGAACTGCGGTTTGTGCTCCAGCGCCGCCTTCAGATGCTCGTAGTAAGTGTTGTTGTCCTCGCCCTTGATGGCATAAGTGGGAATGTTGAAGTCGCGGTTCAACGAAGCCGCCACTTCATCCTGCGTTGAAAGCGGATTCGACGCGCAGAGAACGATGTCCGCGCCGCCGTCCCGCAAGGCGATCATCAGGTTCGCGGTTTCGCTGGTCACGTGCAAGCAGGCGGACACGCGCAGCCCTTTCAGCGGCTGCTCCTTGGCGAATCGCTTGCGGATGGACTCCAGCACCGGCATCTGCTGCGCCGCCCACTCGATCTTGCGCTTGCCCGCATCGGCAAGCCCGATATCCTTCACATCACCTTTTTTCAGTTCAGCCGTGGCCATTCGTACACTCCTCAAGAGATAGAATTCGCGAACCAGGGGCAATTCTGCATTCAGGACTTCACCTCGGCAAGCGGGACACACCTGCGAGGAGAGAAAAACTTCGGCCGCGACCTCCAGCGGACGGCGGCGAGCGCCGCTTCGCTTAACGCCGTGCCGCGGCTTCGGCAACGGCAGCGAGTCCCGCCGCCTTACGCAGCGCGTCGGCGCGGTCGGTACGCTCCCAAGTAAAACCGGGGCCAGTGCGGCCAAAATGTCCGTAAGCTGCGGTCTGCTTATAGATGGGCTTGCGCAGGTCGAGCGCCTCGATGATGGCTTTGGGCGTGAGCGGGAAATACTCGCGCACGAGCGTGGTGATTTTTTCTTCGGGGATGGCGGCGGTGTCGAAAGTGTCCACCATGACCGAGACGGGCTCGGCAACGCCGATGGCGTAGGCCAATTGCACTTCGGCGCGGCTGGCGAGTCCCGCGGCCACGATATTTTTGGCGATATAGCGGGCCATGTAGGAAGCCGAGCGATCCACTTTCGACGGATCCTTGCCGGAAAACGCGCCGC
>Ga0326727_10012417_pt1 | contig 19401 bp, 17 predicted proteins | sample MB2enrmetagenome_FD_207643 | JGI IMG/M metagenome (GOLD analysis project Ga0326727, IMG submission 207643) | Lab enriched peat soil microbial communities from McLean, Ithaca, NY, United States - MB29MY | ecosystem: Environmental > Terrestrial > Soil > Wetlands > Peat | place: USA: New York...
CTCTTGCCAAGAGAGGGAAAACCAAGCCGTTAATGCCGTAAAGAACGTAAACAGCCGGCGCAATAGCGAGCAGCATTGCTCCTATATTCTCTGCAGTGATGGATTCGAATAAGTCAGCTCCACGTCCTGCGATGTCACCCACATTATCCCCGACAAGATCAGCTATAACGGCAGGGTTACGTGGATCGTCCTCCGGAATTCCTGCCTCAACTTTACCGACCAGATCAGCGCTCATGTCAGCAGCTTTCGTGTAAATACCTCCACCGAGCTGCGCGAAGAGAGCAGCAAAGCTAGCACCGAAAGCAAAACCGACGATCAAACGGGGGTCACCATTGAAGAGTAGGAACAAAGATGAAATCCCAATAAGGCTGAGACAGACAACGCCCAAGCCGAAGACAATTCCACCACGAAAAGCAATCTTTAGTGCGCGATCAAGACTGGACATCGCACCTCTAGCCGCTCTGATGTTCGACCGGACCGAGACATACATGGCAATATAGCCGGCAAGATTGGAACATAGCGCCCCGAGTATGAAACCGCCAGCAGTATCGACTCCCAACCACACGTTCGTGGGGTCTCGGATCGCCACCACTAAGAGAACGGTAAATATTACGGCGATAACGCTGATCGTCTTGTACTGACGCGCCAGGTAGGCTTCGGCACCATCCTTGATGGCCGAGGCAATTTCTTGCATTCCAGGCGTCCCCTGGTCCTGCTTAAGGATCCAATTTACGATTAAGCCTGCTACAGCTAAAGACACAAAACTAACAGCGAAGACGTAGTCGACTAACGCCAAACTTAGCTTCTCCTCGAATCGGTTTCGCCATAGGACGCACATTCGTATTTAAGTAAAACACTCAGTCACCAATCGTGAACGTGATGTTAGCTGGCAACGCGCAAAATTTACGGACGTCCCATGAGGTTGGGAACATGTACCACACGCTATTTACTCAACCACAGTAATCATGACTCCCGGGGTCCTATACCAAATGGTGTCCGTAGTCTCGATAATTGGACTTAACAAAATCGGACTTGTCAAACCTCACGATGATATTTCTAAATTGATAGTTGATGCTGCTAAGGCGGAAGAGATTGAACTTTCTAACTTCGACGTAGTCGTTGTATCACAAAAAATAATCTCCAAGTCTGAAGGGCAACTAGTGGACATTTTGAAGATAAGGCCCAGTAATCGTGCTAGATCCATCGCGAAGAGGACTAAAAAAGACCCCAGGGTTATTGAACTGATACTCCGCGACTCAAAGGAAGTCATAAGAGCAGACAGACAAGCATTGGTTGTTCGCAGGAAAGATGGTCTCATTTGCCTGAACGCTGGCGTTGACAAATCGAACGTGGATGGAGATACGATTTATGCACGGCTGCCTGAGAACCCTGATAAATCAGCCGTGAAGATTAAGAAGGAAATCGAAAAGTTAACTGGCAAAGAAGTTGCTGTGATCGTTGCCGACACCTATAGCCGACCTCACCGAGTTGGGCAGGTCGACTTTACAATCGGGCTAGCAGGGCTGGAACCAATAATCGATTATCGCGGACATGAAGACCTATTCGGATATCAACTGCACTACAAATACGTTGGTTTCGCAGACGAAATCGCAGCGGCCGCCGAACTTGTAATGGGACAAGGCGTGGAAGGAACGCCAGTAGCAATCGTCCGCGGTCTCTCAAGAATGAAGCTTGCAAGCGCGACAGGGTTGTCGAAGAAACTCCTCCTCGGAAAAAAACGCGACATATTCCACAACTCGACTTGATTAATTGTACGCTTCAAATCCGAGTACCACTATGGCGTCATTAACACATCGTTAATGGCCAGTGGCGTGACTTTATCTATTTGGCTATGCGAGCTCACTCTAAAGCTGTGAGAGTGGATTTGCCATAAGCGACGAAACCATTGTGAAGGTCGAAACGTCGAACCGATGGTCTCTGCCTTCATTCAAGGAAATATGGCAATATCGCGAATTAGGTTACTTTCTCGCTTGGAGAGACATCAGAGTGCGATACAAGCAGACAGCACTCGGCGCCGCCTGGGCAGTTATTCAACCCTTCATGACAACGGTTGTTTTCAGCCTCTTTTTCGGGCTGCTTGCCAAAGTTCCCTCCGAAGGTGTCCCGTATCCGATCTTCGCATACACCGCATTGGTTCCGTGGAGCTACTTCCAAAACACACTTACTCAAGTAAGCAACAGCATGGTACTCGGAAGAGATCTGATCGGAAAAGTATACTTCCCAAGAATACTCATACCGGTCGCGGCACTCCTTTCCGGTTTGCTCGACTTCGGTATCTCGTTTGTCGTGCTACTGGTCCTCATGATTTACTACGGCATAGCACCTACACTAAACGTGATATTTTTGCCGATTTTGCTGCTGTTCGCCATCATAACTTCTTTAGGAGTGGGATTATGGCTCGCAACGTTAAATGTCATGTATCGTGACGTAGCATTTATTGCCCCTTTCCTGGTCCAGGTTTGGTTGTTCGCAACACCAATAGCCTATCCCAGCAGCCTAGTGCCTGCTCGATGGAGAATCTGGTACGGCATCAATCCCATGACCGGAGTTGTGGAAGGTTTTCGTTGGGCCATGCTTGGAACTGGAACGATATCGTTACCTACATTCGCGGTTTCAGGCATAATCTCTGTTCTCTTGCTAGTAACTGGACTAGTTTACTTCAAGCACTACGAAAGAACGTTTGCGGATATGATCTAACGAAACGATTCGCCCATGACCCCGTCGATTCGTGTTGAAAACTTAGGTAAGCTATACCAGATTGGAGAACGTGACAGCTACCGCACTCTCCGCGACACGATAGTAAGATCGCTCCAGAGATCGCACCGTAAATCTGACGAACATATCTGGGCACTCAGAGGGGTTTCTTTCGACGTTTACGAAGGTGAAGTAGTTGGATGTATCGGAGGCAACGGTGCCGGGAAGAGTACACTTCTAAAAGTGCTCTCACGAATCACCGAACCGACGGAAGGCAGCTTTGAACTGAGAGGGAGAGTTAGTTCACTACTCGATATCGGAGTAGGCTTTCATCCAGAACTCACGGGCCGAGAAAACATCTTCCTCAGCGGCGCGATTTTGGGGATGAAGAAACGTGAGATAACCAAGAAATTCAACGAGATCGTGGAATTCTCTGAACTCAAAAGATTCATTGACACACCTATCAAGCATTACTCCACTGGGATGTGGGTCCGTCTCGGATTTGCTGTTGCAGCACACATGGAACCCGAGATCCTCCTAGTCGATGAAGTCCTGTCTGCCGGCGACGCTGCCTTCCAAAAGAAATGCCTTGGGAAAATCGATGAAGCTACCAGTCAAGGACGCACGGTCCTCATGGTCAGTCACAATCTCAAAGCCATAACAGACCTTTGTGAGAGATGTCTTTGGATTGATCATGGACGGGTTATCCGAAATGGTGGCACTCAAGAGGTCATCGTGGCTTATCTAGAATCAACACAACCACAACGTACAACCGGCAAGATCGAATCAGACATGCACGAGAACCCCGGCGCAGACGCGCTATTCCGCCAAGTGTCGATTGTAAACAGGAACGATCAGCACGTGACAAAAATTTTCTTCGGCGAGACTCTGAGGTTAATGATTCAATTTGAAGTTGTGAGGCCAGTTACTGAACTCCGTATTGCCGCCGGATTGGAGAGACATCAGGACGGGATTACGGTTGCAATGGTGCACAACAATGATGACCCCGCGTCGTCTCTCCATAATCTACAACCAGGAATGTACTCGTTGCAAGTCGAAACGAAAATACCTCTTTCACCGGGTGGGTATTCAATTAACCTAGAAGTGAAACCTGGTCCGGGCGTCTCACGAGCGGGCAGTAACTGGGACGTGGTTCGCCGGGCGATTGATTTCAACGTTGAGGAATTCACCAAGCAAGGCACAGGAGTTCCCAGCGTTGATGGCGTCATCAGACCGTCCTCAACATGGATGTTAACTGGAAAGCATTCCCCTTAGCCAATAATTAAGGAGAATCTAACGCAGGCCTGTCAGTCGTGAAAAAGGGTTGGCTATGTGACGGTGAAAAGGGCTTGCGCATAATCTCCGCTTGGATTTCCAGGGTTACCTGAAGCTATGATTAGGTATTGTCCGGCCATAACAGCGCCAACCGTAAAGCTACCAGCGACCACACCGCCTGGCAACACCTTACATTTGTAACCGGCAATAAATCCCGTCGATGGGCTTGTGATTGTACATCCCGTATCACCAGGGAGCAGCGAACCCGTAACCGATACGGTTGTTCCTGCGGATCCGGATGATGGGGTTAGCGTAATACTCCCAGCGCCTCCGGAAAATTGGTTATTCCCAATCGACACTGCGTATACGTACGAATGAAGGCTACTAGTAACCGCCAATGCCAATGAGAATGTAATGAAAACAATCGTGCATATTCGAAGTAAACTTCGCAAGTTTGACCGTTAGAAGTAGGAAGTAACTCAAGTTAAACGATCTATACGTAGTGGAGTATAATGCCGGAGATGAATTGTTGAATTATTGATTCCTGTATGAGACTTTGTTGAGGAGCAAACATTAGAGGATAATTTTGTGAAAGCCAAATCATGTCAATATTAGGCTTCGAGAGGTGTCGAATACATATTCGCCTCAAAGATTCCTACTACCTGTTCTTCCAGTCGCTGCTTCTCGAACAGGCGTCCGTCATAGACGTCATGGAAAGAAGGGTTTGGATTAGAGCGAATTTTTTTGGGCATGACTCGGGATACGGGTAGTAGGTATTGCGGAGTCTCGGTATCCGCGTAACAGAATCAGCTCAACGGCAAAACATATTCCAGCTTCGCGTAAGGTATGACTGAAAAGCAACCTCTCTGTCAGCCGCGGTGGTACTGTCAAGTTGAATTAACAATCAATTTAATTCGTATGTCGCACTCATGTGGCTGGTCGCGCCAAATGAAATCTAGTTCGAACTATGTTCCTGCGATCATATTTCTACTCACGTCAGGACTACTCCTTCCGTTTTTGTTCTTGTTGTCGAAAACCGGCTCTAGAGTTGCGGTGCAGGTTAGTGTACCGATCATGCTGGCAATAATAGCATCTCTGATTTGCGGGGTCCTAATACACGAGATACGTTTCTACGCCTATGCGATCGCGATGATAGGCGTCGCACTAAGAGCTGTGAGTGTCATTTTTTCGCCGGTATCCAGTGACGTCCTTACGCTGAGCGCGAAAGGGGCAACGCTAATTGCTTCGGGCCAGAACCCCTATGAAGTTCTTTCATTGTTCGCGTACCCGCCCTTGGAGCCTTTGTTTTACATTCCGTTCGCTGGGCTTGATCTAAGATGGGTCGAATTCGGTTCTGGTTCGTTGATTGTACTCATACTCTTTGTAACTTCTTTGAGGAGTAAGGACCAGTCCGCTTCTGCTCTCTATCTGGCCATTTATTGTTTCAGCACGCTGATGGTAGCATTCGTCGGGGTGTCTACGAATGATACATCAGCAGCGCTCTTTCCATTCCTCGGGATCTGGCTCATAATGTTCTCGTCTAACAGGCACAAGTACGATTACGCTGGTGTGTTGTTGGGGCTTGGGTTGACATTCAAGCAGTTTGGGATTTTCCCTCTGATCTTCGTGATTGGGTTTCTGATCAAACGTAAAGGTCCGTGGCTTAGAACGGCTATTGTTGCCGGCGTCACTATCGTAGCCATTTCGTTACCGTTCTTCCTCTGGAACCCTACTGATTTTCTTTTCGATGTCGTAATTTTTCATCTCGCCGTACGGATTACATCGCCTTACTATGTCATCGCTGCGTTGAATCCACTATTTTTGGGTCCGTTGTTACTGCTCCTGCAGCTTTCGCTCACAACGGTTCTTACAGTATTTTTGTTATATCGTATTACAAATTGGGCTGAATGTCAATTGGCATGGACAAGCGTATTCCTCGTCTCTCTAGTTCTGGGTAGATATTTTGCCCCGTCGTACTTCGCGTATATCATGCCGTTCTGGATTCTCGCAGGCATGAGTTCTCTTCCGCGACCGCAACATCATGTGGTGTAGTTGTAAAACTTTGTTCGAGGCTTGGTTCTGAAATGATAACGAACTTAATTGCCTGCTCTTATTGGTTCGATAACTAAGCAGCATTTGCTAACTTTGGCAGGCAGGGCCTTGTGGTTAATTGGCCGTTAACTCGTCGGCTTTCAAAGATTATGGAAATCTTCAAGCTAATCTTGGTTACAATCCTGGCATTGGGCTCTTTTGCATGGCTGGCTTTTTTACGGGTGGCTTCATATAGAAATTAAGTAGGATTTTGTAGGCACCAGAAATCCTTTATGGATTCGAATGACCCCCTATAGTGGTTTGAATGCGATATGAGCGAATCTGACTCCGGCTCAGTACAGAAAGGTGACGACGACAAGTATCTCGTCGATATCACTGTTCCTCCGAAGGCGATTGCTAGCCCGAAGGAGGCACTGGAAGCTATCAAAGGATCAGTGAAGGGCAAGATGCTTGCGAGAATGAAAAAGGAAGCGGTGGATTGCCCTGTTAAGCTGAAGATTGTCTCCTTCGTTGAATGCTTTACGTGTCCAAACTTCAATCGCAGAATACGCGGAAAGGTAGGCTGCCGAGGGCTACCGCTTCCTCCCAAACCAACCTAAACTTCACGAAGGGCTCGTTGCGCTGCGAACGTGACGACGACAAAGAATGACGTAAGGGCTGTTTTCTTCGCTTAGTCTTAAATCTCTGTCTCTGACTTCGATCAATCGAGACCAATCGCTTGCCGACTGGTATTTCGACACTCATTCGTGACAAAAACATCTTTAGAGTATCCATCGTAGTTATTTCATTCCTGAAACTGGTTCTCTCAGCGGTCGTTCCGGCGAGTTATGATCTGCGAGACGTAATCACTCTTCTAGGGTCCAGTCAGCTTCCCATCGGGCCATGGATCTCCCTCTATCCTCCGCTGTATCAATCGACAACATCGTCTCAACTTGTGACGTGGTATCTCGCTGCTCCCTCAGTGATGAGTTTGAGTATGCAGCTCACGTCGCTGTTCTTCCGATTGCCAATTTTTGGACTTGACCTAAGCATTGCGGTAGCGATATACTATATCGTGAGAAAAATGGCGACGGTGTGTGAGGCAAGACTGGCGAGTTTGATTTGGTTCATGAACCCATATCCATTCCTCAGCATGGAGCTGCTTGGCGTACCCGATGTTCTCGCGATGTTTTTTGTCGTAGTAGTTTTCGCCATGTTGATCCTACGTCGCCCAATTCTAAGCGGAGTATTCCTCGCATTGGGAATTTGGGTAAAATTATATCCAATCATACTTCTCCCGACAATTTTGATATTCGCACGCACTGACGATGTCTCTCGCAAGGATAGATTGGTAGTCCTGTGTTTTAGTATGCTCGGTTTGGTTGGTTATCTGTCATGGTTAATCCCGTCCGGCACACAGTATCTAACACAGTACAGCCCCGTGACCCAGCCAATGCCAGTGTTCATTGGTTCATACATCACCAACTCGTACGGTTTAGTTTTCATCATGATCCTATTTTACGGATTGCTGGGTCTGTTCGCGAAGAAAAAAAACAATCCAATAGGACTCTTACTTCCAACGTTCCTTGTTTACTACTTAGTCTCGAACCCGTACCCGCAGTATCTTACTTGGGCTATACCTTTGATGGCGCTTGACGTAGCGATGCACCGTTCACGAGCACCGATCTTTGCCGCGTTTTGTGGTTTGGCATTCGTTCAATGGTTTCTGGTTTCACCAGCTCTTATCACTCCAAGCGGATATAGTCTTCTCATGATTCCGTTTGCAGGTAATCAACTGCCTTGGTATTCAATCGCAATCGGCAACTTCCTCGACAGCACGGTCATCGGTGACCTAATAATTCCGATAGTCTCTTCAAGCTTCTACGCTGTAATTATTTTCTATGCAGTGGATCTAATGCGCAGCTGGTTTAGAGTGAACTCTGGCGATGGCATAAAGTGAAGAGTTGAATGTTTCGAAACCCGTCGAAATGGCAAGTGATTCTTACTCTTGCGATTATCGCAAAACTGCTCGTAATGGTTCTAGTTACGCCGTGGGGTGACCTGATCAACTGGTCTGCTGGAGCCAGTAATGTTCTCGGGTACCTAAGTGTTGGACGTTATCCTCCGATTTCAGCAACCGGGGTTTATGGGCCTCTGGAGGTTATGCTCGCTCCTTTTTTTTGGCTGTGGACAAAGTTACCCATCAACCACCCACCTTTGGCAAGTCTTCCCCTGACCAACTCGACTCCAGCATTTTCGTTGTCGATACTCATGAAGCTTCCATCTTTTGTGGCCGACATAGCAACGGGCGGTTTAGTCTACAAACTTGTAGGACAAATGACGAATTCTGAAAGGAAGAGCCAAATCGCGCTTCTTTCGTGGTATTGCAATCCGTTCAATATCTATTGGATAGAAGCTTTCGGCGCGATGGACGCAATTCCTACGTTCATCCTCGTCCTAGCAATTGTGCTTGGCATGAAGAGAAGGTGGTTTAGTTGTGGGATATGTGCCGCGATAGCGGGCATTCTTCGGATATTTCCACTCTTTGTATTTCCGTTCCTGTTTGCCCAATCCAAAGCAAAATCGTGGCGCGAATACGTCTTGTTACTGTCAGGCTTTCTTCTGCCGTTGGTATGCGCGATCAGCGCCATGTACAAGTCGGGAGCTGGAACATTGTCGATCATTGCCAGCCTACCTCAAGGCGAATACTGGTTGTTGGACTTCCTCGGAGTTAATTTGAACCAATACGTGAAGTTGACGCCAGTTCTGCTAGTAGTGCAATTCTTTATCACTATTTATTATTGGAAAAGAAGTACCCTCGTGCATGGAGCAACTGTCGCTCTGCTAGCACTGTTCGTGGGAGCCCTACCCTACGGAGGATATGGATACCACTTTCTCTGGGTCTCGCCACTTCTGAGCGTCTGCGTTTCTATGAACCTTGACGAGTTATGGGTATTCATTTTCACTTTTGTAACTGCGTCATTATATCCGCCAATGATTTTTATTTCGTTACCTTCGCTCAGTGCCTTAGAACCACTGTTCGCAGGGGCTTTCTTTGCAGCGAAGGCGACTTATCTAGCAAAGATCAATGTGGAAAACATCAGACCCATGCTGAAAGGCAAGACATCTGAGCATATTCAGTACTCGAGCGTGCGACATGGTTTGAAGGAGTGAATTGCGATGAAATACCTATGGAACGGGTACGGGACTATCGAATTCTTTTCCCTCCGAGATAATCCGATCTACTTCTTCGGCGAAAGCCAAGGCGCTGGTCATTCCTGGCGACACCGCATTAAGCAAATGAAACGATTTTTCGGTTTGATCAAACAAAAAGTCGTCAACCAAATGCCCTTTCGAATCTACGAGTTGGGCTCTAATGCCACTTTGATCGTGGATAAGGTCACTTGACGTTATCTCTGGTACCAGTTCCTGCGCTGCTTTAGCAAATTTTGTTTTACTCATAGATAGCTCGAGTTCTTGGAAAGCTAATTTCATAAATTCGCGATCGGACATCAGTTTTGTGAATCGAACATCGAGAAGCATACGCAGTGTTTCCTCCCAATTTATGTGGGCGTCTCTATACTTCTCGCGCCCGAGAGCTAACAGCGCGTTTGGTCCAACAATCACTGAATCGTCAGTTCTCCGAGTTAGGTGGACACCCAGGAAGGGTAATGTTAGGTTAGGTGCAGGATAAATCATCGAGTTGACCAAATAGCCTCTTTCAGCCTTCAGCCTGTAGTAATCACCACGAAAAGGAATGATACAGTAGTCGTTGCCGACATCCATCAATTGGGCTATTCGATCAGCATATAACCCAGCGCAGTTGACGAGATATTTCCCGTAAAATTCATCATTTTTCGTACGAATCTTTAGAAAATCACCGGCGTCTTCAATTTTGAGCGCCTTGGCGCCGAACTCATAATGTACTCCACTGCGCCTGCCATCCTCAGCGATCTTAACGACGAGACTCTTGCTGTCAACTATTGCCCCATGAGGCGACAAGAGCGCTCGTTTCGCTTCCGCGAATGGTTCGATCTGTTTCAGTTCTTGCCGGTCAAGCATTCGGACTCCTTGAACACCGTTTTCCTCTGCACGACGCTTTTGATCATCTATCACGCGGATCTCTTGATCTGTGCGGGCGAGAACGACCGTTCCAACCTCTTTCATAGTGACGTCATTTATCTTGCAGAACTCTTTCAACAGATATCCCCCTTTGACGCAGAGTTTGGCTTTGAGACTGCCAGGTTTCTGATTTATTCCAGAGTGGATGACGCCACTATTCCTGCCACTGGCATGGAGTCCTGGAGCAGATTCTTTTTCCAGCACTAACACGTCATTCCCATGACTCGACTTGAGCTGTCTCGCGATCGAACATCCTATGATTCCGGCGCCCACGACTACAAAATCCCACACTTTCAAATCGAGTCGCCGCATTCATTGGATTACCCGCTGCACTGCTTACCTGAAATTAGTACTTTGGCTTCTAGATACATGGAATAGCAGTTACTACAATGTTAACCAACGCTAATTGATGGCTGCTGCTCGACCATCAAATCTAAGCTGTCGGATACGCGAAAGCTCTTTAGATGTGGAAAACGCGATTCTACTGTATAGAGAGAAACGAAGATAATTGCTCCTATATTCCGTGGCCGTAGATTTCGATTACTGATAATTTTGGAGAACAGTTAGATGATCTTGAGCTCTCTTACCCATTTGGCTGATTCAGAAGAGCAGATCGTAATCATTAATGTCGGCACCAAGTTACCAACGACTCTCGCTTTAATGAGCGCACTCAGATACACCACGATGCCTATTCTGATTCTGAATTATCCACTCACAGACAGAAGTTACGAATACTTCTCCTCTCTAATGAAGAAATACGAATTTGATCTGATGTCTTGTCCACCGATACCTCTGCAAAGTCACAATGGAACTCTAGCGCATCATGGTGAAACTTTAGACTGGCTTTTTAGTCAAGCTCCATCAAAAAAAGTTGTGTTGATGGATTCGGATACCGAACTCCTCAGCGCTGAGATCGTATCGTTTGCACTCCGATCCATCGATGACGCTAACGTCTTCGGTTCTGGATTCAGAAATACTATGAGCCAGTGTCCCGGATGGCTTCCCAATCAGGAGGAAGGGCTATATGTGGAAAGATTCTGGACCCCCTTCGTAATGCTCAAAACTTCTCTGATCAGAGAAGCGATAGCGGCAGGATGTTCGTTCCGCCAGAAGATACTCTTTAACGAGTTTGGACCGTCACAGTTAGTCTCGAGAAGTCTACTAAACTTGAAAAACCGTGGAGTTCTTCGAGACCACGGAATCTGGAGACTACTACACGCGTCCAGAAAAACATACTTTGGCCAGAAGCCAAGCTGGATCAACTTTGACACAGGCGCAGAGATTTACCATTACTTACAGGATCAACGAGAGTATCATTTCCGAGCTTATCCCATAGAAGCTATCTGCAGATGTGTAAGTCACTATCATGGCATAACTCGACGCTTGTTGGATCCTTCACATTTGCTTGGTGGAACTCAGTTGTCGGATGTTGGAAGCAGCATCCGAGAAAGGCTCAAGCAAGCATATCAATTCGATTACCCCTAGGGATATCATCTTACCACGACGCGTCATCGCCAAGTAGATAATCATCTAGAGTGTAGGCCACTGCATTCACAAGGCGATCTTATTCTCTCATCAAGCCCGCTATTACGCTCCCTCCGTTCCCTCCGGATTTGAATTTCTTTCTTCGCGAGGGCTTTCAGTTTAGGGACCGTTGCCGGCATTGTTTCGTGCCAAGGATTTGAGGACCGCAGCGGTAGCTTGGAGATAAGCACGGCCATATTTTCGGTCAGGCTCTAAGTATGCGCCTTCTGCCCATTCATTCCAGGCATTTATGAAGACAAATCTTTTGTCCGCGTCTAATTCCGCTATTGTGCGTTCGCATGCGAGACGAAGCCATTTCCCATATAGCTCGGGGGTAGAAAAGGCGAAAATATGTCCACGTCCTGCACGTCTGGGTTCGTTATCCCACGAAGGAAAAACCGTGTGAAACAAATCAAAAGGATGTTTTCGATGTCTCAATGCGACCTGTTTTTCGACAAATTTTCCGTAGTCAAATACTTCACCAAGGAATCGCGGATTCAGTAATTTGACGTCATAAGTTGCGTTCCGGATGAGGAGATTATGTGGAGGAAAATCGACGGCTGCGTCAAAGCCAAAGGGTCGAGGATCAACGAAGCCAAATGTCCGAGCTGCCACTACGTACAAATCACCATTACCATGTTCTTTCCAATAATTTCTCCACTTTTGCACAGCATTAGGCGTGGGTAGTTTTTTTGGATTGTACACAATAAGTAGAGGCTTTCCGCGAATACGTATGTACCTCTTGTCAAGTAACGCATTTTCGATACTTTTGATGAAACGAATTTCCCAGCCCAGTGGGTAAGTTTGGGCTATCAGTCTCTGGTTTTCTTGACCGTCCCAACGTCGAGTCCAATTCTCATTGGCCCAACACAGACAGAATGGGAAATCGATACTCTTGTGAGAGAGGAATTGATTGAGAGGACGTTCCAATAGTTGTTTTCCGTCGAACCAATAATAGTAGAAACAGAAACCATAGATGCCGTATTGACGTGCAAGTTCAACTTGTCTTTTCTGTACATCAATAACACGCAGGTCGTAGAAACCAAGCTCTCCAGGTAATCGCGGTTGATAATGCCCTACGAACTGAGGCACGGCCTTGGTAACGTTAGTCCATTCAGTGAAGCCAGTGCCCCACCAAGCGTCATTTTCTGGAATAGGGTGAAATTGCGGAAGATAGAACGCAATCAATTTTACGCGGTCAACACGGGAACTATCCAATTCTTGGGTAACCGATTGCGTTCCTAGATTTGCGTGGCTTTCAGCAGCAGAGAGCATACTTTGATAAAATTCCCTAAAAGCCCCAATTTGAGCATGCTTCGGCTTTCGATAACGAATCGAAAGCTTCTCGTATGCTGCGAGTAGAAGGCTGTAAAACCCTTCCTCCCTTAGAATACTACGACTAGCTCTTAGGAGTCGCCGAGCTTCTCCTTTCCAATCTGACTTAGACGCGCGGAGAGGGTCGGGCTTTGAGGGAAGACCCATCCGATCCACAGCCCGTCGTCTGCACCCTAGATGCTCATAAAATATGCGGCGTTGCCCTATTGAATCATCCTGCAAGCCGGAAACATGCTTATGCACGGTATCAAATAGGCAGTTATTAGAAGGCGGTCACGTGAAGTCACTTGCACTATCCGAAATTCTCGAGAAGATGCTTATCTCCAATCATGACATATTGACTCGGTCCTAGTTACGGAGTTTGATCCAGTGTCTCAACACCCGAAAGTAGCCATCATGATACTGAACCATAACGGTTTGAGATGGTTACCCAGATGCTTCTCTAGTTTGACTCAGACAAATTATCCAAACTACGAAATCTACTTGCTTGATAATGCGAGCATTGACGGATCAAGCGAATATGTTACGAAAAATTTCCCACAGGTGAAAGTGATATGTTTTCGTGAGAACCTTGGCTTCGCAGAGGCCTACTCGAGAGTAATTGAAAAAGTTGATGCAGACCATATTCTTCTCTTGAATAACGACACTGAAATCTTGAATTCAGATTGGATCAATTCTCTAGTAAAGACAATAGGTGAACCTGATGTTGCAGCGGTCACCTGCAAAATGGTTTCAATGATCGACCATTCAGTTTTGGATTCGGTAGGAGGGATGGGGATTCCTTTTTGGAGAGGATTCGTTGATATCGGTAAGTGTGAGGTTGACACCGGACAGTATGATCTTGTCGGATCTGGGCCGTTCTCCTTTTGCGGAGGAGCAGCGCTGATCAGCAAGTCGGCACTTAGAATTGTCGGTGGCTTTGACAGGAAACTATTCATGTACTTTGAGGACGTGGATCTGTCATGGCGATTCAGGCTCCGAGGTTACAGAATCAGTTACAGTCCCGAAGCAAGAGTAGCACACTTTCGCCGTGGCTCAGCTGAACGAAATACTCTTGACGAATTTTATTTTTGTCATCGGAATCTTTTGCGAACCATAATCAAGAATTGCGGAGGGTCGCTTAAGTGGGCTCTCTTCAACTACCTGCTCTACAGTTCGATTATGATATCATCAGGATCTTTCATCACATCACGCCATTCGATACCTGAAAAAGTGTTGCGTGGCGCCATATGGAATCTGCGCAACTTCAAGGACACCTACAAGCAGCGACTGACGATTCAAGCCAACAGGCGTCTTCAGGATACCGAGATCATCGGCGCCATGTTTCCGAATATCCCTAGATATCAACCCGATAGCGATTGGATCACCCGCATCCTGAACACAATATTTGAATCTTCTCAGAGGCGAAAGTTCGAAAGATCGAGGCACGTCATAAAACCAAAGGACAATGGATAGTGGAACGTACTTGCGGATTCCCAGAATTCCAATAGCGAATATCTAAAGACCACTAAGCGAAGCGTTAGGTCGCATGCATGAGACTTAATATGCATATGACCTAAGGTCATTTTCGTGATTGACACCATGAACGCCATCCTCGATCTTAAGGGCGTTCGAATACTTGATATCGATTTGCGTCGTGATGAACGCCAATTCTTTGCAGGATTTACGACAAGACCATCAAGGCCCAGTCAATTGGTATTCACAACACGCATCTTGGTGGAATCAGGTCGTCGACGAGAAGATGTTGAGCCCTGCTCCGTGGAAAGAGAGCGGGTAGATTGAAGCTTCTTGTGACTGGAGGCAGCGGCTTACTTGGTGAAAGCGTCGTACGTCAGGGAATTAGCAGCGGCCACGAAGTGTGTGCCACCTTTCACACGCACCATTCATCTCAACCTGGATTTGTGAACATCGACCTTACAAAGCCGGACTCTGTCAGGAAGCTAATCCTTACCGAGAGACCTGAAGCGCTAATACACTCAGCAGCGCTAACTGACGTTGATATCTGCGAACGAGATCCAGCAGCTGCACTACAAATTAATGGTTTCGCCACGGGGAACTTGTCGAGAATTTGCGAGCAGACAGGAAGTTTCCTGATTTACGTCTCGACCGACTATGTTTTCGACGGTTCAATCGGAAAGTATGATGAATCAGCTATTGCGAACCCAATAAACACATACGGCGCGTCAAAATTAATTGGCGAGGAACAAGTAGCATCACATTGTGACGACTTCTGTATCGTTAGGACAAGCGTTGTATACGGTTGGGGTCGAGAGTATAGGCCTAATTTCGCAACACGGCTTTATGAGGGTCTTCGGTTAGGACAAAAAACTGCGGTGGTCGCAGATCAATATGTATCGCCCACCCTAAACACTCTGCTTGCGCGCATGCTTCTAGAAGTGGCAGAACGTCGTCTTCGAGGTACACTTCACCTGGCCGGAGATCAGAGGGTGAGTAGGTACGAATTCGCACTCCAACTTGCTGAAAAATTCAGTTTCGATGCAAAGCTGATAGAGGCAATTCAGGCTTCTTCATCACAGTGGATCGCAAGACGCCCGCGAGACTCTTCTCTCAACGTTTTGAAAGCTCGAAGTCAATTACAAAACAAGCCAGTCAATTTAGCTCAGGCATTGGATGAGTTCGCTTCCAGTAATCCATCGTCAAGCGTTCAGCACTAACGATCCATATCGGAAGAGGCTAAGTATGATGAGTAACGTAATTGTGACAAAAGTGGCGATCGCTAATTTGTCAATTTTCGAAGAGCGTTGCGAGATCGGCCCCGCGGCACATATTGGGCCATACACATCTATTGGTAACGACGCGACGATTCGGAATTGTGAAATAGAAAATTCCATCGTCATGGACGGCGTGTACGCCGATTTTCGAAAGCGCATCTTGGACAGTATGATCGGCACTCGACACAGAATCGTCGGATCGGAATACGGGATCGAGGGCGGTTTGAAGCTGGTTTTAGGTGATTCGACTTACGTTGGAGTCTGACCCATCAAGGGCAATTCGAGCATGAAGGTCGCAATCGTAAACAGCTTCTATCCGCCGTGGCGAGGCGGAGCTGAGACATATGTATCGAGCCTCGCAACGTCTTTGCGCGATCGCGGCCACTCAATCACAGTGATCTGCAGTTGCGATCCATTGAAACCTGGAATTTACAGCGACGCTGGGATCGATATTGATCGGCTTAGATTGATTGGCAGACTGTATGGAACTCCGATACCCGTGGGACTAAAACGCGCTTTGAAGGAGATTGATGCGGATATCTTCCACGCCAACTTTCCAAGCCCATATTTCGCTTATAACGTATCTCGCACGGCACACTTACGCAAGATCCCAGCAATTCTCACGTGGCATAACGATCTCCCACCGGTCACTTCATCCGCCAGACTGCTAATCGAAATTCACGATAAGCTAGTATTGCCGAGATACATTCATGGGTATAGACAAATAATTGCGACTTCGTCAATCTACGCGTCGCAGTCACGCATTTTGAGTCAGTTCGCTAAAATGGTTACCGTGATTCCGAACGGAGTAGATTGCGAACGATTCAACCCTGAAGTTGACTCGAGTGACGTACGAAGACAGCTTGAGACAGATCAAAAATTCGTTCTCTTATTTGTGGCTGCGCTTACTAAATGGCATAGATACAAAGGTCTTGAAATTCTGCTTCAAGCGATGAAAATCGCCGGCGAGACCGAGGAGAAAATAATGCTGGTCGTAGTCGGAGATGGGGAACTCAAACCCGAGTTCGAATCCCTAGCCGATACATTGAAACTAAGGAAGAAAGTAGTTTTCGTTGGTGACATATCAGATAAACTACTTCCCAGCTATTATGGCGCATGCGACGTTCTAGTTCTACCAAGTAAAGATATGTCAGAAGGTTTCGGACTAACGCTTCTCGAAGCTAACGCCGCAGGCAAACCTTGTATCGCTAGCAACATCGGCGGAATCCCAAGCGTAATCGAGAACAATTATAACGGAATACTTGTGCCTCCGAATGATCCGAAGTCACTCGCGGAAGCGATAATATCGTTAGCTAAGGATAGTGAGAAATGTTTGAAACTTGGACGAAATGGACGAAAGCTTGCACTGCTCCGTGACTGGGGAGAAATAGCCTCTAAAACCGAGCAAGTATACATGCAGAGCCTAAACGCGAGCTAACGATTCTCACGAACCACCGTAATTAGAGTGAATAGAATTATCGCGGTAAAGAGAGAAAGAAAACCGATGATACCTGAAGCAAGAGATACCAGTGCCAGGTTCGTAATCACTCGACCATAGCGTTGATAGTAATCGAGAGTCATGAACCCGAAGACTGCTGACACCGAGAGAAAGCAAACGGCAAAGGTTCCGTAGAACAGCAGCGGATGTCTTATCGAAACGAACTTTATCAGACTGAAGATAACGTCCAACCCATGCATCAGCGGGTTATGCGTAGACGTATTTGGTCTACCATAATTCATCGCTATGGATACTTCAGTGATTTTCATTCCAGCTTCGCTCGCGTGCATGATTAATTGCGCGTCAACTCCCATGCCGTATTCGGCTGCCGATAAGTTTTCGATCGCCTTACGCGAGTACGCCCGGAAGCCACTCTGAGAGTCAACAAATCTACCATTGACTTTAACACCCGTCACCAAATCTAATGCTCGTTCTCCTGTCCATCTGTACCCAGGCATTTCGGATGGACGCGAGGTTCTGCTGCCGATCACAACATCCGCATGAGTCTTCTGGAGAGTTTCAAGTAACCTAGGGATAAGGGACGGATCATGCTGTCCATCTCCGTCAAGCGTGATTAGGACGTCAGCACCACTCCGTTTAGCATATTCGAAGCAATCGTGAATTGCAGCTCCCTTACCCAAGTTCTTTTCGTGCCTTAGAACTTTCACTCCCAAACGTTCAGCGATTGCACCAGTATCATCACTACTGCCATCGTCAACCACCAAAATTCGGCTCGCATGATCCTGAGAGTGAATAACTACCTTGGCGATCGTCTGTTCCTCATTGAACGCAGGTATGCCCACTAGAACATCTAATGTCTTACGCAATAATGCCACCCCGGAACGACAATCAAGTAATCCCTAGAGCCAAACGGGTTTATGGTTTGTGGATCATCAAGCAACGCTTCTGGACTCACTGTCACGCTTAAATCAAATGATTGAATACTGAATTGGCGAGTTACATTGAAGGCTGCAATACTGGCCGGTGGGGCAGGCACTCGTCTACAGCCGATAACAGCTTACGTACCCAAAGCATTGCTTCCGATCGGAAGTCGTTACGTGATCGAATACATTATCGATTATTTGAAAAGTAACGGCATAGTCGAACTTGTAATGTTAGTTTCAGATAACGAAATCCAGCTGCTTCGACATCATCTTGGGGACGGAGGAAGATTCGGAGTCAAACTGGAGTACTCGGTTGCTGATCGAATCGGTACTGCAGGTGCACTTGGAGTTGCAGGTGAGCTTCTAGGGGAAAGATTCGTGGTCTACTACGGCGACGTCCTTACAAACATGAATCTCAGGGAGATGATGACGTTCCATGCGGCGAAGCAGGCAATATGCACAATCGCAATGAGTACGGCAGTACCAATCGAATACGGCGTAGGCAAAGTGGCTGAAGATGGCAGGGTCACGTATTTTGAAGAGAAACCTGTATTGAAGGAGTACCCCATTAACATGGGGATAAATATTTTCGAAGAAGACGTCCTTACCTACTGCGGCCCCAAGAAAGACGTGGCGACTGACGTAATCCCTCAACTTCTTCGTGACGGAAAGCGAGTGTTTGCATACCTTTCAAGCAAAAGGCACTATGACATTGGCACTTTCAAGAGCTTAGAAGAAGTGCGAGCGCGTCTTGACCACGGCAAGGAGCTCTACTAGAACTGTTTCCAAATCATGCAGATCCGTTCGTCGCGACGGACGATTTCATGAACCAGGAACCAGCAACGTCGATCACGTAAATTAGCATACATGCGAAACCTGCCGACGAAATGATGGGGGCGGCGAACACCTGCACGAATTGATTGTTTAGGAGATTATTGATCGCGATCGAAAAGACGCTGTTGCTTGCGAGGTTGACGAGAAACAAACTATAGCCGCTCGGGGTGGCTAACCCCGCTGAAAGAAAGAACCATTGAGCGAACGAGAAAGCGCAGATTGCGGGAATGAGAATAGCTCGCCATCTATTACATAAAGCGACATCCAGCGCCATAAGAGGCAAAGCCCATGTTAGATATTGAACGTAGAAACTCCAATTCGACAAAACATAGAAGACAAGCAAAGTCTGAACCATCGTTCCGATGGGCGAAGTTGTTTTCTTTGCAAACAAGGCAACTATACAGTAGAAAATAATTAATCCGAAAGCCGCACCATTAACTGAATAGTCTCC
>Ga0326727_10012419_pt1 | contig 19400 bp, 17 predicted proteins | sample MB2enrmetagenome_FD_207643 | JGI IMG/M metagenome (GOLD analysis project Ga0326727, IMG submission 207643) | Lab enriched peat soil microbial communities from McLean, Ithaca, NY, United States - MB29MY | ecosystem: Environmental > Terrestrial > Soil > Wetlands > Peat | place: USA: New York...
TCCTGCACCGCGCGGAGGTTCGCAAGCTACTCTCCAAGACGCAGATCAAGGGCCACACGCTCATCCCCACCCGCCTCTACTTCCGCAACGGGCGGGTCAAGTGCGAACTGGCCGTGGCCAAGGGCAAACAGGACTGGGACAAGCGCGAGACCGAACGCCGCCGCGAAGCCGACCGCGAAGCCCGCTCCGCCGTGAACTTGAGCAAGCACCGCGGCGGGCGCTGATGCGGTAGAACGCCTTCGCGTTGGGCAGCGGGATCGGCCGCCTCAAGCCCGGGTTGGGTAGCGCCGGCTTTGTCGAACTTTCCAACGCCAGGGAGTAGTCGCCAATACAACGGCACATCGCGGCGCGGCGGCCGAGCGTATACTGGCTGGGACCGGCAGGATCAGGGGTGGGTGAATGGACAGCTGCTCGGTGTGTGGGTCCCCGATCTCCGATAGCGCCGACAGATGCTCCACATGCGGAGTGGATGTCGGGGCACCAAACGTCAGAGCGGCCCAAAGGCCCGCTGAAACAACCGCTTTAGAAAACCGGTTTAGGGATGCGCTCGTGCGCGCCGACGCACATGGCTCCAGACAAGAAACTGACGCCTTCAAGCGCGCACTGGGGCGTTCATCCGCAGTGGTTAATTGCGAGCTCCCGTTTCTTAAAGAGTTCGTCACGCGCTCCACTACTCTTTATACGAACTATCATCGGGGAGTTCTCGCTGAAGTGAGAAAAACCGCGGAGGGAGACTGGGATCGCGACAGGGCTATCGCTGATGCCGTTATGTTTGGCAGCTATTCCGATAAGATCAGGATGGGCGCTCTGTCTTTGACAGACACTGGGTTAAGCTCCTACGGTCATTACTCGATGAAATTGAGAGATGTCGCAGTTACGAAGAGGGCATCCTTGTTGGAGGAGAACTCGTTCTCTTTCATTAGGCATCACCATCTTTCGATTGGGATTCCTATTCCGCCCGGGTATCGGAGTGCGTGGGGGGAGCGGGCGAAGCTCGCAGTGGCCAAACTGACTGATTTCATCGCAAGCGGGATGAATGAAGCCGATTTTCAGAACCTCCTGCTCGCGGATACGGGAAACCGAGCAGCGGATAACTTCGTCGAAGTGCACATCTTTGGTACGTTCGACAGAGAGGCTATCGATACCGTCTCTGGGCCGAAGCTCAAGAAGAGAAGCAGGGATGTCGCCATCTGGGAAGTCGTTAAGGAAAACTTGAGGGCTCTCAATAGGAGCTGCCACGAACTATGAGCATCTCAGCATACATATCAGGGCGCCTCGGAAAGGCCCTCGTCCTCGATAATGATCAGCGATGGGTTATTGGCCAGGATATGCCGCAGCACGAGCCCGCTCCGGGGGAGATTAGCGAGCTACTCTCCGACGCTGCCGAAGTGAAGTGCTTTTCCACGAGTTCGATGGACACCGTTCGCGCTCATCTCGACAACGAGATAATGTTCCAAGATGCCCTTTTTCTCTTTCTGAGCGGTTGCGATCCTGGGTTGTCCCTGAGCACAAGGATCATGTGTGGGCAAGAGCTGGAGCTTCTGCTCCAAAGCAAGTCTCTGACAGAAAGATTAACCTCCAGACTGCTCTCTAAACCGATGCCAGTAGAGATTCGCGCCAACCGAAAGGAGACAGTTTCTCTTTTTTCCTCCTTCGATCTCTTCGCGGCCAGCCTCAGGCGCATCTTCGGGCTACAGGAGTGTTGCGACGAAGTATATGCCGCCTGGAAGGAGGTCGCGAGCAGGGTTCCGCCAGACGGGGCATCCGAATTGGAGGCCGAACTAATCGAAGACGGAACGATGGCCTCGGTTGTAGAGGCTCTTTCGACCAGGGACTTGCATTCGTTTAATGCTCATTTTGTTTCGCAATCACTTCGCCGCCGGAATCCGTCACTTGATCAAGCGGCGAGGGATGTTCTCTCGGGAATCCGGGAGTCGTTACGCCATTGCCTATCGCGGGCGGGGGGGAGGCAGCGCGTCCTCCCCCTGAACCGACGGCGCACACGACGCGCAGGTCAGAGCGTAGACGTCATTGACGAGGCAATGCAGAGGGCCAGGGGCGCAGACGGTTCGTCGCGGCTCTCTTCGTTCGAAGCAAAGACACGAGTTGATAAGCAGATAGCCGGGATCGCCAAAGAGTTTTTCAGCGGCCGGGAAGACTTGGCCGAGAAGTACATTGCCGACTTGGTTAACTTCCAGCTCTCACACAGTGAACAAGAGCATCTCGCGAAGTCCTTTTGCAACTTGGCAGCAAGTGCCCTCGATGCAAATATGCTGGAGATGGCTGACAGACTGTCTCGTTATGCGGTCGACCTTGGGATCAACGATCCCGTTGTTATCACAACTCGGGCGGAGGTACTCAAGGATTTGGGACGCTTCGCCGCCTCGCTTGAGACATTTAATGAGGCGAAAGCGCGTTTTCCCAATTCAGAATACGCATGGGTAGGAATCGCTGATGTGCTCAAGGAGATGGGGAAGCATGAGCTTTCGCTCAGTTCGTACCTTGAAGCGCAAGAGCGGTTTCCGGACAGCCCAGTTCCGTTGAACGGATGCGTCTCGGTATTAAGGGCCCAAGGAAGGAGGACGGAGGCGATTCAATATGCGCTGAAGGTGGTTGACCGTTTCCCTGACGACTCGGTATCCAGATCGAGCCTTGCGTCGGCCCTGCGGGACAGGGGAAGGTACTATCAAGCTGTCCGCCAGTACAAAGCCGCGCTGCGGCTTGACGGAAGGAGCGTCGTCACAATCCTCGGCTATGTAGGTACCCTTTGCCTAACAGACGCGGGCGCTCAAGGAGCGTTGGAGTATCTAGAGGACAGATTGCGGAAGATGCCAGACAATGCCGGTCTGTTAAATGCAAAGGCAAACTACCTTCGGAGGGCAGGAATCCTCCCTGAGTCTTTAGCCGTTGCGGAAAGGCTGATGGCCGAGCAACCCACATATACGCCCGCGCGATTTACCTGTGCCGCAACCTTAGTTGCCATGGGGAAGAATGAAGAGGCGCGGAAGATCCTCCCAGCAACCGAGGAGTTGCGCTCGGAGCTTGATTGGCTAGGCCCTAGGATATACGCCATGACACTCGCGGCTGAAGGCCGATTTCCAGAGGCTGCCGAAAAACTCGAGTTCGCACTGGGGCTTTGCCCATGGCGGAAGCAGCTGGTCAAACTGCGTACAACGCTCGGCTATGTCCAGATGAAGCTTGGTAAGCTTACCGAGTCCATTAGGACCTTAGAACAAGACATGAGGCTGCTCGACGACAGCACTCACCAAGTGAGGCTGGTCTTGCTGGGACAGGCCCATGTCATGCGAGGCAATTACGCAGTTGCAAATACTTTATTGAGGAATATGGTGAATACGAAAGACCTTCTTTTGGAATCCTTGCAGCAGAGGTCACTCATATCAATCCAGAGTCCGCATCCAGGCGCTGGAGAGATCCCGGATCGAGTGGAACTTCAATTGTTGCTAGCGGCCTAACCAATCCCGCCGTGCCTCACCGCCCCAGCGCCAGCGACGGGTCGGCGGAGAGCTCCGGCGGGGCGAAGTCGCCGCTGAGAAGGCGGGGCCAGGCGGCGGCGGCGATCATAGCGGCGTTGTCCGTGGAGAGCGCCAGGGTGGGGAAGGCCACTCGGACGCCTCGGCGGGCGGCTTCGGCGGTGAAGCGCTGGCGGAGTTCGCCGTTGGCGGCGACGCCTCCGGTGATTAATATGCTGCGCGCGCCCAGGGATTCGGCGGCGGCGAAGGTCTTCTTCATCAGGTCGCCGACCACGGCGTGCTGGAAGCTGGCGATGAGATCGAGGATGGGCTGAGGGCAGAGCGCCAGAGCCTCTTCTCTGGTTGCTGGGAGGCGGGCCGGTAGAAGCAGGTCCTTCGACCCAGCTTCGTCTCGCTCAGGATGACACTCCATGTTGGATTGCTCAGGGTGAGACAGCTCAGGATGGCCAATCTGCGCGGGAAAGAGCCGCGCGGCGCGGGCCTGGGCCTCGGGGCGGAGGTTGTGGAGTTCGACGTAGCGCAGCACGGCCGTCTTGATGCCCGAAAACGAGAAGAGAAAGCGGGTATCGAGGTCGGCGATGGGGGCGGTGCGGGCGGCTTTGGTGCGCGGGGGCTTGCCGCCCAGGTGAACTTTTCGTTTGATCTGCGAAAAGGAGAACGGCACGGCGAGCGGGTTGCCGAAGCGGGCAAGAGCGTCGATCCAGGGACCGCCGGGATAGCCGAAGCCGAGCAGCTTGGCCACTTTGTCGAAGGCCTCGCCGGCGGCGTCGTCGAGCGTGCGGCCGATGAGCGAGTAGCTCCAGGAGCCTTCGGCGGGGCGGGCCAGGTAGAGGTGGGTGTGCCCGCCGGAGACGACGAGGGCCAGTGCGGGCTCCGCGGGCTGGGCGAATGGCAGATTTGGAGCTGTGGAATCCCAGGTCTCAGAGGCGAGACCTAGGGCGCCCGGCCTTGTATCAGGGCACGACTTCAGTCGTGCCGCTTTCGCAATCGAATCGACGCGGGCTTTAGCCCCTGAGGGAGGCTCGCGCTGTTCGCGTTCATTCAAGAGCACGGCATGGATGTGGCCTTCGAGGTGGTTGACGGCGATGAGCGGCAGGTTCTGCGCGAAGGCCAGAGCCTTGGCGTAGGCGATGCCCACCAGCAGCGCTCCGGCAAGCCCCGGACCGCTGGTGACGGCGATGGCATCAAGATCGTCGAGGGTCACGCCGGCCTGGGCCAGGGCGGCGCGGACGACGGGAACGATGGCGCGCAGATGTTCGCGGCTGGCCAGCTCCGGCACCACGCCCCCGTAGCGGGCGTGAGTGGCGATCTGCGAGGAGACGACAGAAGAAAGCGTGCGCGCGCCGCGCTCCACGACGGCCGCGGCGGTCTCGTCGCAAGAGGTTTCGATGCCGAGGATCAGCCCGCGTCCGCTCATCCTTATAGTTTAGTAGTCGGGGTGCACTGGGGTGAGTTGGAACCAGGGTTAGAGAATGATCGTCACTCTTCCATTCAGATTCACTTCCTTCAGAACTGAGTGGTATTCCTCACCACAGAAACCGAAGCGCACACAAAGCCACTCCGGGAGCGAGGACTCGGGTCTTTCGCCTTGGTCGAGTTTGCGATTCAGGAAGAGGTCGAACTTGCCGTCGTCTCTCTTCACCAATTCCAGAACTGTGTCCTTCACTCTCTTGGAGTCTTTTCGGGTCCGGCTCATCTAGCACCTTGAAGGAATTATGCGCTCTTTGGTCGAAAGTCAAGAACGGAATTTCGGATTTGAAGGGGCGACAATAGATGCAGAAGCCATGATTCCTGCCACGCGCCAATTCGATGCCGCTTTGAATGTGCTGCGCGAGCTGCGCGCGGAGGGGCATGAGGCATACCTGGCCGGCGGCTGCGTGCGCGACCTGCTGCTGGGCCGCGAGCCGCAGGACTACGACGTGGCGACCTCGGCCACGCCGGATGTGGTGCTGAAGCTCTTCAAGCGCACCTTTGCCGTGGGCGCGCACTTTGGCGTGGTGCTGGTGGCGGATGGCGATGACGACGGCTACGTGACCACCGAGGTGGCGACCTTCCGGTCGGACGGGGCCTATTCGGATGGGCGGCGTCCGGATGCAGTCAGGTATACGAAGAGCGCCGGGGAGGATGTGCGGCGCCGCGACTTCACCATCAACGGGCTGCTGCTGGACCCGGACCGGCTTTTCCCTCATGGGGCGGAATCAACCGCCCACCCTAGCCACAAAGACAGGAACGTGGTGAGGGTGGGGCACCCGGCGCAGGGTTCTTGGGTCCGGGGCGATCTGCGCTCGGCTGTGATCGACCATGTGGGCGGGCTGGCGGACCTGGATGCCGGTGTGGTGCGGGCCATCGGGCGGCCGGACGCGCGTTTCGAGGAGGATCGCCTGCGGATGCTGCGGGGGGTGCGCTTTGCCGCTCGCTTTGGGTTTGAGATCGAGGCGGGAACGGCCGCCGCCATGCGCCGCCTGGCCGCGAAGACCAGTACGGTGAGCCGGGAGCGGGTGCGCGACGAGCTGACCAAGATGCTGACCGAGGGCCATGCGAGTCGGGCCTTCGAACTGCTGGACCAGACCGGCTTGCTGGCCGAGGTGCTTCCCGAGGTCGCGCGGATGAAGGGCGTCGAACAACCACCGCAATTTCATCCCGAGGGCGATGTCTGGGTGCACACGCTGCTGCTGCTCGATCAACTCTCAGCCGGCTGCCAGCCGACCCTGGCGTGGGGCGCGCTGCTGCATGACGTGGGCAAGCCGCCCACCTTCCGGCTAGCCGCGGATCGGATCAGGTTTGACGGGCACGTGGAGGTGGGCGTGGCCATGGGCGTGGAGATTTGCCGCCGCTTCCGGTTCTCCAACGACGAGACGCGGCAGATTCTCGCGCTCATCGACAACCACATGCGCTTTACCGATGCGGCGCGGATGAAGGCTTCGACGCTGAAGCGGTTCTTCAGGCTGGAGAGCTTCGAAGAGCATCTTGCCCTGCACCGCATGGATTGCCTCGCCGGGAGCCGGAATCTGGAACACTGGGAGTTTGTGCGCGAGCGTTGGGAGTCGATGCCGGAGGAGGCGGTGCGGCCGCGCCCGCTGATCACCGGCCGGGAGCTGATTGCGGCAGGCTATCAGCCGGGAGCGAGCTTCAAGGAGATGCTGCGGGCGGTCGAAGATGCCCAGCTTGAGGGTATGATCGGGACGCCGGAAGAGGCGATGCGGCTGGTTAGGGAACGGTTTCCACTGGCGTGATAGGATTCGCGATGCGGCGCGCCGCCAGCCCGGCGTCACTCTCCGCGTGCGGTGGCCACAATGGCGATTCCCGCTTCATCGGCGCGCTTGACGAGGGCCTCGCGGTCGAAGAGCAGCGTGCGGCCGGCCTCGACGGAGAGGCAGCTTGCGTTAGCTCGAATCATGGTTTCGACCGTGACGATGCCGATCACGGGAACGTCGAAGCGCAAATCCTGCTGGGGCTTGGCCACCTTCACCACGGTCAGCCGGCGTTCGAGCGTGGATGCGTCGTCGTCCAGCGAGCGCATCAGCTGCGCGGCGCGTTCGATGGCCGCGTCCGTGCCCTCCATGGCTTCCACGGCGACGCAGGCCTGTGCGGCCACCACCACCGTCTGGCCAATATCGAAGCCGGCCACGGCGCGCGCCACTCCCAGTCCGTACTCGATGTTCTTGCGCTCCTCGTCGTCGGGCGCGCGCGCGGTGAGCACGCCCTCCTGCGCCAGCAGCGGCTCAAGAAACGCGGTGGAACCGATCAGTTCGATGCCCTCGTCGCCCAGCACCCTGGCCACCGCGCCCAGCAGCATATCGGTGTTGCGCGAGCGCAGATTCAGCAGCAGCTTGGCCAGCCGCCAGTCGGGGCGGATGCTGGAAAAGATCTGCTTGTGCTTCACCTGGCCGGCCATCACGGCCTTCTGCACGCCCTCCTTGCGGAAGACCTCGATCAGCCGCGACAGCTCGCCCAGCGAGAGCCAGTGGACGCTGATGCGCTCATCCGCGGCCGCGCGCCGGTCGATCTCCGGATCGGTCTCCTCGCGGATGGCCGCAACCACCACGGCCAGCCCCTGCGCCCGCGCCGCGTCGAGCAGCAGAAAGGGAAAGCGGCCGTTGCCGGCAATCAAGCCGAGTTTCATGTGTCCCGCTTTCCTTGAATGGGCTGAACCCCAGGAATATTCAGAGCCCGCTCCGCGCCGATTACGAGCCACATCCGCACGTTGCGCATCCTTCCATTCTGGACGCAACGCCCGATCCGAAAGCAGCGCTGCATCTGAGGGCAACGGCGCCTTTGAGCGCAAGACCAAGCGTTTGCTCCCGGAGAAAGCATCGAAAATAGCCCAGGGTGGAGTCCGCCCTGGCGGACGGAACCCTGGGTTGGTAGCCACAAGGCACGGAAAGCCCCGGAGGGGCGGCCGAACCCTTCCTCGCCTATTGCGGTACGATACGATTCTGCCATGTCACACACCTATTGCTGCTTGCTCTTTCATTGCGTCTTCTCCACCAAGGAGCGATGCAAGACCATCATCCCTGAAATCCAGCCGCGTCTGTGGGCCTACATGGGCGGAATCGCGCGCGAGCATCAGATGACCGCGCTCGGCATCGGAGGAACCGAGGACCACGTTCATCTTCTGCCTTCTCTGTCTTCGTCCATGCCGATCGCCGCGGCGATGCGGGAGATCAAGAGCGCATCCTCGCATTGGATGCATGAGACCTGCGCGATGAATGGCTTTGAATGGCAGGAGGGCTATGGCGCGTTCTCCATCGGATGGACCCACGTAAGCCCCACGCTGGCTTACATAGCGCGCCAGGAGGAGCATCACCGGAAACGCGACTTCTAGGCGGAGTACATCGCCTTCCTCAGGAAGCACGGCATTGAATACGACCCTCGCTACGTCTGGGGTTGAGCTTCGACCGTCCCTACGGGACGGCGCGGAGACCACGGGGACGCTTTCCCAGGGTTCCGTCCGCCAAGGCGGACTCCACCCTGGGCTATTTTCGTCTTCTCCCTCCGGGAGAGATCGCAGCAGCACCGATCCCGTTTGCATTCGACCTTCCTGCGTTCCTATTCCGTGCTCACTCCACTCTTTCAAAACACTCCCAGTCGATTCCTCCACGCTCATCGTCGAGAACCAGACAATCCTTTTCGATTCGAGTGACGATGCCGGCGTCTCCGGGATGTAGTCTCATCCTGTCAAACGAAGACCAGGTCCACCCGAAGGCATGCGCATTCAGCGCAAAACGCACGCGATCGCCGATTTTGAATGGACAAACCCTCTTCTTTTCCGCCATGACATCTACTTGATCACCCCGCGCTCGCTGCGCTCCAGGAAGGCGGCCAGCAGCGCCACGTCCTCGCCTTCGAGCTGCTTGATCTTTTCCAGCGCCTGGGTGGTGTTCAGCTTGGAGGCCAGCAGCAGGCGGAAGGCTTTTTGCAGCCGTTGCAACCGCTCCGGCGAGAAGCCGCGCCGCACCAGCCCGATCTTGTTGATGCCGAAGGCCTTGTTCTCGCGCCGCGACGAGGTGAGCGAAAACGGCAGCACGTCCTGGGTGACGATGGTGCCGCCGCCGATGAAGGCATATGTACCCACCGTGCAGTGCTGATGGACCGGGCTGAAGGCGCCCACGGTGGCGTAGTCCTCGATGACCACGTGGCCGGCGAGCGTGGCCGCGTTGGCCAGGATGCAGTGGTTGCCCACCAGGCTGTCGTGGCCGATATGCACGCTGGCCATGAGCAGGCAGTGGGAGCCGATGCGGGTGACGCCGCCGCCGCCAGCCGTGCCGCGGCTGACGGTCACGCCCTCGCGGATGGTGTTGTCGTCGCCGAGAATCGTCTCCGTGGCTTCGCCGCGATACTTCAGATCCTGCGGCGGAACGCCGACCGCGCAGAAGGGATAGAACGTGTTGCGCGCGCCGATGCGCGTGCGGCCGTCCAGCACGACGTGGGAGATGAGGTTGCAATCCTCGCCCAGCGCCACCTCGGGACCGATGGTGCAAAAGGGGCCGACGGTGCACGAGGCCGGAACCACGGCTCCGGGAGCAACGACGGCGCTGGGATGGACGCTCACTCCCCGGTCACCGCTTCCGGCGCCGGGTCCGCGGTTGAGGGCTCGGAATCGGCGGCGGCCGGCGCGGCCGCCTGCGCCTTGGGGACAATCTGGCAGGTCAGCGTGGCCTGGCAGGCCACTTTGCCGTCCACGTAGGCCTTGGCCACCATGCGGCCCATGCGTCTCCTGAAGGCCAGCACGTTCACCTCGATGCGCAACTGGTCGCCGGGCGTTACCGGCCGGCGAAACTTGGCCTGGTCGATGCCGGTGAAGACCGCCAGCTTCTTGTGGCGGTCGGGAATCTCGGAGAGCACGATGATGGCGCCGGCCTGCGCCATAGCCTCGATGACCAGCACGCCGGGCATGATGGGATAACCCGGGAAGTGGCCTTGAAAAAAGGGCTCGTTGATGGTTACGTTCTTAATGGCTACCAGGCGCTTGGCGGGCTCGAACTCAACGACTCTGTCGATGAGCAGGAACGGGTAGCGGTGGGGGAGGAAGTCCAGGATCTCCTGGATGTCAAACGTCATTCTCTGGCTCCAAAGAGCGGGCGGGCGGCTCCGCTTCACGCTCATCTGGATTATAAACACGCCTGTGCCCGCAATGTCCGGCGCCTGCTCTTATCCGACCGCATCGAGCTGATCGAAAAAGGACATTTCGCGTAAATCCGCGAAGCCGAATGCGTCCATCCGATTTGGCCACTCCCGCAGGAAGGTTGTTAACTCGTCCGCCGGAATCGGCCTTTGAAAGAGATATCCCTGGCCGGCCTCGCAGCCGATTTGGCGCAGGACCTCAAGCTCGCCAAGTTCCTCGATTCCTTCCGCCACGGTGCGCATATTCAATTGCCGGCCCATGGCGACGATGGTCCGGCATAGCGCCAGCATGTCCTTGGAGCGGTCCACGCCGCTGATGAAGCACTGGTCGATCTTGATCGTGTCCAGGCGCAAGTTCTTGAGCACGTTGAATCCTGTGTAGCGAGTGCCAAAATCGTCGATGGCGACGCGCACGCCGATAGACTTCAACTGGCGTATCCGGGTTCGGAACAGTTCTTCGTTTTCGAAGGCCAGCGATTCGGTTATTTCCAATTCCAGTTGCGTGGGCGCGATGGGAATCTCCTCCATGAAGCGACGCACGGTACGGGCAAAGTCGTCCTCGCGCACATTGGCTACGGAGGCATTGATTGCGACAATGGGCAAGGAAAGGCCGAGATCGCGCCAGCGCCGAGTCTGCCCCAGCGCGGTCCGCAAGTTGAAATCGAAGATCCGGTGAATCAGGTCGGAGCGTTCGGCTACGGGAATAAACTCACTGGGCGTGACAGCGCCTAACTCAGGGTGGCTCCAGCGCATCAGAGCCTCAGCCGCGATCACCTGTCCCGTACTCAGATTCAGCTTCGGCTGGTAGAACATTTGGAACTGGCCCTGGTCAAGTCCCTTGCCCATCTCCACTTCCAGCAGATGGTCGCGCAAGATCTGCCTGTTCATCCTAGTGTGGAAGGCGATTACGTTCCGGCTCTTGACGTAGCTGGCGCGATCCGCTGCCAGGATGGCAAACCGCGCCAGATCTTCGGCAGACCTGGTATCGGAGGGGAAGAATGCCACTCCCGCCGCCACCCCCAGTCTCGCCTCTGAGCCGTCCTGCCGCTGCGGCGTGAGCGCGTCCACAATCGCCTGAATGCGGCGCCGGCTGATCTTGTTGAATTTGGAGGCGGTCATGGCCACCAGAAAGCTGCTTTCACCGACGCGCCCCAACAGCGTACCGGCATCCACGACAGAGCGCAGAGTTCCAGCAATGCGTCGTGTCAATGCTTCCGCCGCCCTCCAACCCAACAGAGAATACTCCCTGCGCAGGTTTACCAGGTCGATCCAGATCAGCGCCACCTCCTGCTCAGCCGGACTACTCTTCAGCAGCGCCGCGAGGGCGTCCTGAAAGGCCTGGTGGGTCAACAGCCCGGTTTGAGGGTCATGGCGATGACTGCTTGAGGGGTCCTTCCGGTTCAGATTGTCGGCGGTGCGCGGATCCAGGAGACCTTCCAGCCTTCTTGTCCCATTCTTCTCCCGAAGGGAATCCGTTCCGTGGCCCGCCACAGGTCCTCCTGCGATCCTAACGGCCTTGGCCCGAAGGTAATTGCACCCAGGTGACTTTTGTGTGGCAGCCAAGTGCAGGCCGGGGGAGCCGGAAACCTCCCAATGAACTCCCTTGCGAACGCCGAAGGACGTCATTCTTCTTTTACTCGTCTAGAACACGCCAGCGCAAGGAAATAAGTAACATCAAGCTACAACTTACGTGCAAGCGAGGTAGCTACTTTCGTTCGGTGATCCATCTGGCCGGTAACCTTGCAATTGTATATAAAGTAACGATTGTGCCTGCCATGCGCAGGTAACTGGAACTTATGCATTGTTCATGCTGGAATCGATCTTTCCGTTCTACTTCTTGATGCGGCGCTCGGCCGCGTCCACGCTCCAGAAGTCGGACGGCAACTGCTGGTTACAACTCACGTGCACCAGGAAGTACTGGCGGATGATCTCCTGGTTCTTGAAGCGGGTGATTGTAAACGGCGTGGGATAGCCGTTGAAGGTGTGATAGTCGTCGTACTCCTCGGCGTCCAGGTTCTTGTCTTTGAAGACCGGATCGCGCCACTCGAAGGTGCGGCGCAGCGGCAGGTGGGTCTGGGTGTCCATCTGGATGGTGACGGACTCGTTCTGAGGCGAGATAAGAGTCACCTGATCGGCCGGGTGCCGTTCGGCCAGGCGCTGGCCGTCGTAGACCAGGATGGTCCTGGGATCGTTGAGCCAGGACTTGACGACGGTCTCGATGGAGTGATCGCGGCGGCGCAGGTAGTCGTCCACCTGCTCCTGGGGCAGCGCCTTCTTGCCGCGATAGGTCACCTCCCAGCCCGCGCGCCCCAGGTAAAACTGAACGACGTCGCGGTGCTTGGTGTACTCGATGCGGTCCTGGTCCGGCCAGGCGTGGAACTCCCAGTACTCCGTGGTGCCTTCCTCCGGGCGGCCATGGTCGAAGCCGGCCACATGCCCTTGGCGCATCATGTTCTTCATATTGAGCCAGGCCGGGCCGCCCAGTGCCCGCACCATGGCGTCCAGGACCGCGCGCGCCTGCTGCGCATTCTTCGCGCCGGCTTCGTCCGCGGCCTGCGTCTGGGTTGTGGATGGCGTGGCCAGCATCAGCGCCGCAAGGACCACCGGTAAAACTCCGCGCATCGATCTTCTCCTCCTGAACCATTGGACGCGATTCAACGGCCGACGCCGCAATACTACGGCTGACGCTATCGCAGAGAGCCGGCCCGCGGCAAGCGAATGGAGGGGGTCAGTTCGTCTGTGCGGCGATCGCCGAGGCCGGGTGGGAGGCGGACGAGAACCGCGTCTTGGCTGTGCCCCCGGCCTTTTGCGTAGACGATGAAGATCCCGGGCGCGTCCTCGACCGTGGCATACCCGCAGCTATCGGCCGTGCTCAGCCCGTCGCGGCGAATCCGCTCCACGCTGTACGCGGCCGCGCGGGAATCGGCCTGGCAGAGATGCCTCCCTGCCAGCCGGATCTGGAGCAGGGGAAGATTCGCCAGCGCTTCCGGCAGGCGCGCCCTGCCGTCGAGGCCGGTGAGCGCTTCCTCACGCCACATGCGGAGCTGGAGGTCGCGCCGGTCATACCCAGCGACCAGAAGCAGACGGGCGTGGGCCAGCGGCTGTCCGGTCTTGCCGCTGAGAACGCGAATGATAATGGGCTCGTTGTGAACCGCCGGAAAACTCTCGCCCGCGCCGCTTGCGGCGGCGGCCAGCAGAATCGCTGCAGCCCCGAAAGAGAGTGCGAGAGAGCGGATCATGCGTTGCGCCTTGAAGAAGCTATCGGCGGAACGCGCAGCTCGAAGAGGTGTTGAATGAATTCCGATCTTCCGGCGCGCGGACGCGTAGAAGGCGTCAGCGGACTGGACCCGCGGCGCTGGCTGAAGAGACAGGATCCCGGCGGGCGCGGAAGGGAGGAGAAGCCGGTCGCCAATCAAATGGCGCGCAGAACCCGCGCCGGGAAGAAGATGATCGCTCTCACCATCTCCAGCGCGCCGCCCACCGCAATTCCGACCAAACGAAACGGCAGCAGAATCAGCCACACCACCGGATACAGAATGAGGGCCAGCAGCGCCAGCGGCCAGCACAGCGCTAGAAGAATGCACCACAAAAGAAACTTCACCATGGTTTCAGCCCCTCAGCGCGCGGGCTTCTCGCCCGGCGTCTTTCCACACATAATACGGCGGCCGGGGCTGCGCGGTTCCCGGCAACCGCCGCCATCCTTAACCGCTTCTTCGCCGTCCGGTCCGGCCCCGGCGGACACACCATATACCGCTCCGGCGAGGGCGCCGGCACACGGATTGGAAAAATGAGCAAAGGGAGCCATTGCGGCTCCCCTTGCATGTAAGCGGCGATGCTGTCGAGTTACTTCTTGCCTTCGAGTTCATCGGCCAGTGCGCCTGCGCCGTAGAGCTTGCGCAGGCCTTCGATCATGCCGGCCGAGTGCACGGCGACCGCCCGGTTCTTGGTTCCGTCATAGACGAAGTCGCCGGCCAGCGACTCGATGTTGCCGTCGAAGATCAGGCCCACCAGTTCGCCGTCGCGGCTGACCACCGGCGAGCCGGAATTGCCGCCGATGATGTCGCCGGTGGAGACAAAATCGAGCGGAGTGGATAGGTCGAGCTTGTCGCGGTTTGCCGCCTCCTTGGGCGTCAGGTCGAAGGGCGGTTTGTCGCTGAAGCTGGCCGCGCGGTCATAGAGCCCGTAGAAGGTGGTAAAGGGCGGCGCGATGGTGCCGTTGTAAGGGAAGCCCTCGACTGTGCCGTAGCTCAGCCGCAGCGTGAAGGTGGCGTCGGGATAGGCGTCCTTGCCGTAGACCAGGAAGCGAGCCCTGCCCAGCTTTTCGCCGGCTGCAGTGAGTACGCTGCTGATAGTGTCCCGTATGCGACGGGTAGATTCGCGGACGATGGGGTCGGCCCGGCGCGCAGCCACGATCATAGGATCGGTAGAGGCTGCCACGGCAGCTTCACCGCTGTCGAGCAGCGATTTGCGGAAGGCCGGATCGCCCATCTTGGTTCCGTCTACCAGGGAATTGACGGTCCGGTCAATGTCGCCGCCCTGCAGGATGGCCTGCACAAAGGCGTCGTTGCCGCCCATCTTCTCCTCGCCCAGCTTGAGCGCGTTGGTCATGAACAGCTTCTCCGTGGAGGGATAGATCGGGGCCGGAGAGAGCAGCTGGTAGCGGAGCGATTCCAGGCCCGCTTCGTGAAACTCCGGCAGACGCTCGCCGTCGGGCTTTTTGACTTCGCTCACGTACTGCACGATCGAGAGCGCAAGGTTGAAGAGCTGGCTGTCAGAGCGGCGAAAGACCTGTCCCTTGATCTCAGGTTTCAGCTTCTCCTCAGCTCGGGCGATGGTGTCCCAGGTCTTGCCATACTCTTTCTTCCATTCCTTATTGGCATTCACCTTGGCGCGGAAGTCGTCTTCCTCGGCCTGTTTTTTGGCGATGATTGCCGGATCGGCGAGCGCCTCGGCGCGGCCCAGGTAGACCTTGAGGCTGTTTTGCAGAAAGAAGATGGTGCTGCCCACCTCTCGCGCCTGCTCCGTTCCCTGGGCGGCGAAGGCCTGCCCCGCGGCAATGCGGCGCTCCAGGTACTCGGTAATCGCTGGTTCGCGCACGTCGCGCTCGAGCAGCAATTGGGCCATCGTGTCGTCGCGCTCGGTCCTGCCCGGGTGGCCGGAGATAAAGATCAACTCGCCGGGCGCGGCGCCCTTGGCGCTCCACTTGAAGAAGTTATCGGTGTGCAGCGGCTTGCCGTTCTCGTAAACGCGATAGAGGGCCATGTCCAGGTCGTAGCGCGGATAAGTGAAGTTATCCGGGTCGCCGCCGAAGAAGGCCGCCTGCTGCTCGGGCGCAAAGACCAGCCGCACGTCGGTGTAAGCTTTGTACCGGTAAAGCCAATACTCTCCGCCGCCATAGAAAGAGACCACGTCGGAGCGGAGGCCGGTCTTGTCCTTGCTCTCCTTTTCGATGGCGGCAATTTCCGCATCCCGGGCTTTGAGCGCTTTGGCCTTGTCGGCAATGCCCTTGGCGGCGCCTTGCACCCGCGCGGTCACCTCTTCCATGGAAGCCAGCACATTCACTTCGAGATCGGGAGACTTCATCTCCTGGTCCGGTGTGGCCGCATAGAAACCGTCGCGCAGATAGTCATGCTCGGCCGTCGAGTTCTTCTGCAACTGGAAGCGCGCCACGTGATGATTGGTGAGCAAGAGGCCGTTGGGGCTGACAAAGGAGCCCGATCCTCCGTCGTTGAGCCGGACGCTGGAGAGCCGGAGGTGGTCGAGCCAGGCCTGCGTGGGGATGAAGTTGTACTTGGTCTTGAGCGGTTTCAGAGGCGGGTTGTCGAAGGTCCACATGCCTTCCTCGGCATGAATCATAGGCGCCGCGGCCAGCAGGAGAACGGCCGCCAGCAGGACAACAGAGCGGAGTTTGCGAGCGAACATAGGAATCCTCATAAGTTAGTAATGATAATGCAGTTGTCGAACCGCGGGGGCTGACGAAGCGAACTCCGCCAGCTCCGCTGCCCGTCACGGCTGCGGCAGCACCAGCACCTCCACGCCGCTGGCTGCGCCTTTCTGGCGAAATACCTGCTCGGTCGCCTTCTGGAACTCCTCCGGCCTGGCGTTGGGAATATCGGTGAAGGTCTGCGGATTGCGGTCGGTGAGCGGGAACCAGGAGCTCTGCACCTGAATCATGATGCGATGGCCGCGGCGGAAGGTATGGAAGAGGTCGGGCATCGCGAAATCGATTTCGGCCTCTTTGCCCGGCGTCAGCGGCTCGGGCTTCTCCCAGCTGGAGCGGAACTTGGCCCGGAAAGGTTCTCCGCGCAGCAACTGCTGGTAGCCGCCCATGTGTAGCGGCGGCGCGTCCAGAATGCGCTTGTTGCCGTGCGAGGTGTCCTCCGGGTCGGGATAGTCGTCGGGATAAACGTCGATCAGCTTCACGTCGAAGTCGGAGTCCGTGCCGGAGCTGGCGATCTTCAACCTGGGCGAGATGGGGCCGGCGATGGTCAGGTCCTCCTCCAGCGGCTCGGTCTGGTAGACGAGCACATCGGGCCGGGTGCTGGCGAAGCGCTGGTCGTCCACCATGTAGCGCTGGGGCACGGTGTCGGTGGTGTAGCCCACGAAGGGCACGGGATGGGCCGGGTCGCTCATGTACTCATCCACGCCGCTGGCTTCCGTGGGCGGGTCGAAGCTGAGCTTGCCGCCGGCGTGGAAGTAGAGGGTTCTGGGCTGGGCGGTCTTGGGCGGCCAGGCGTCGAAGCTGCGCCAGACATTCGTTCCCGTCTCGAAGACCACGGCCTTGGGCTGCGCCGCGCCCCTGCCCTTGAGGTAATGCTCGAAGAACGGAAACTGCACGCTGGAGCGGAAGTACTCGCTGGTCTTCGAGTTGAACTCGACATCGCCCAGGTGATCGCCGTTGCCGCGCGCCCAGCCGCCGTGCACCCAGGGGCCCTCGACCAGCGTCGTCGGCGTCTCCGGGTTGAATTTGGCGATGGCGTTGAAGGTCTTGTGGGGGCCGCTCAGGTCTTCGGCGTCGAACCAGCCGCCCACCACCAGCACCGCGCAATGCACGTTCTTCATGTGCCGCGAAAGGTCGCGCGCCTGCCAGTATGCGTCGTAGGTCCAGTGTTCGGCCTGGTCGTTGAACAGCCAGTTGGAGCCTTTCAGGTAGAGCTTGTCCAGGTTGGCGATGTTGCCGGCCTGGAGATAGAACTTGTAGCTGTCCGGGGTGCCGAAGTCGAAATCGACCGTGGGCTTGGGCGATTGCGGCTGCTTCTGCGGATAGAAGAAGACGTAGAAGCCGAAGTTGGCCGAGAGCATGAAGGCGCCGTTATGGTAGCTGTCGTCGCCCAGGAAGAGGTCGGTCATGGGCGCCTGGGGGCTGGCGGCAACCAGCGCGGGGTGGGAGTCGATGATCGACGCGGAGGTATAGAAACCTGGGTAGGAGATGCCCCAGATGCCCACCTTGCCGTTGTTGTTGGCCACGTGCTTAAGCAGGAACTCGATGGTGTCGTAGGTGTCGGAGGCGTCGTCCACGTCCTGCGGCGACTTCTTCTCGTCGATGTGGGGGCGCATCTCGACGAAATCGCCCTCGCTCATCCAGCGTCCGCGCACGTCCTGGTAGACGAAGATGTAGCCGCTCTTCTCGAACTCGTCCGAGGGGCCGAGACGCGCTGGGTACTTGTCCTCGCCGTAGGGCCCGACGCTGTAGGGGGTGCGGTCCATCAGGAAGGGGTAAGGGCCGCCGGCGGCATCCTTGGGCGCATAGACCGCTGTGAACAGCCGTTTGCCGTCGCGCATGGGAATGCGGAACTCGTACTTGGTGTAGTGGGCGCGAACGTAGTCCTCCGGAGGCGCGCCGGAGGCGGGCTGCTGGGCGGGAGCGGCTGAAAACGCAAGAGCGAGAACGGCAAGGAGGGCGAATGGAAGACGGCGCAGATAGTTCATGAGGTCGAAGAATCTCCTGAACAACCAGAGTACCGCAGTGAGGGGGCGATTGAGCGGAGCGGACTGTTTAGGTAGTGGGTCAGTCTTCAGTTTGCCGGTCAATCACCCGCTACGGCGGTGAATCGTCCTTTGAGCCGGCGTCCTCGGCACCTTTTTGATTTTGCGGTGTCTAAGAATATTAAGCAGTCCCATGCCGAGGATGGTCCTCGCGCTGAATTCCTTCTCCGAGGTGGACCTTGAGGCGGATCGTGTCCTCTGAATCACCGCGAATTCTTCGTTTATCTGTGCAGTCGGTCATCTTCCGTTCCAGCCAACTGGCACTGACTTGTTTCATCGTCTTTGGAGCCAGCCAAGTGCGCTGCCAGCCTGATGAGTGCAAAGCTGCCCAGACAAGTCCTGGCGACCTGTCGCTCGGCATCTCGCTCAAAAACGGGCAAACCGTGTTTCGCGAAGGCGAGATCATTCCGCTCAGTGCCGAGTACACGGCAAACACCAGCAAGAAATACCTCCTGAACAACCGAGGCTACGATCGGAGTGGGCGCCTTTCGGGGATGGAGGAATTCTGCTTGACGCCCGTTATTGATGTCGATCCGCTCGAAGATTACTACAGCAACCCGTGGGGCTTCTTCGGTGGAGGTCTTTTCTCTGAACAGGATCCTGCCGATCAACCCTTCAGCGTCGAGCTTCAAATCAACGAATGGCTTTCTCTGCCGCCAGGGCACTATCACCTCAGCATCGTCGGGAATCGCGTTTCAATGAAGGTAAGGGGCACCGAGTCTTCGACTGAGGGCAAGGCCATTCCACTTCGCTCAAATGCTGTGGACTTCGAGGTCACGTCTGCCGACCCGGAGTGGCAGGCGGCCCAGCTTACGGCGGCCATCCGGATACTGGATTCACCAGCTTTGGCGAAGGACGAAAGGGAGCACGCCGCACGTGTGCTTAGGTTTCTTGATTCTGAGGGGTCGACGCGTGAACTCGCACGGCGTTACTGGTCAGGCAGCGAGGAATTTGGCTGGGAATTCAAACTCGGGCTCTATGGATCTCCATTCCGTTCTGTGGCAATCGAGGCGATGAAGGCAGCGCTGGTCGATGCTTCTCATCCGATCACGCGAGAGTTTGCCAGCACACTTGTTGAATTGGAAATGCTGTCGGACCCAAAGCTTCGCTTTCATATCGACGAAACCAAGAGCCCCGCTGAAGCCACCAAAGCGCGCGAGGCCTATGAGAAGGAGTGGCTCTGTTGACATCCTCGGTACGCCTTTGATTCAGCAGGTCAGAATGGGGTTAAGCTGAAGGTGTTCTGGCGCCTCTGCTCTGTTTTATGGCTGAAGTCGGGCTGGTGCGATATGGCCGGCT
>Ga0326727_10012420_pt1 | contig 19399 bp, 14 predicted proteins | sample MB2enrmetagenome_FD_207643 | JGI IMG/M metagenome (GOLD analysis project Ga0326727, IMG submission 207643) | Lab enriched peat soil microbial communities from McLean, Ithaca, NY, United States - MB29MY | ecosystem: Environmental > Terrestrial > Soil > Wetlands > Peat | place: USA: New York...
GTAGCCATCGCCACCTTCCGATAGTCCGGTGGTGCTGAAGTACGCGGCGGTCACAATGCCGTGAACGCATTCTGGAACTCCGGCCGGCAGCGTGGCTGTAGTCGAGCCCTGATACACAGGCGGATTGGGCGGAGTCACTGTCGGCTGCCATGATTTGTCGCCGGCAGCGATGGAATAGGATTGCGCCGGGAGCGAAATGTCCAGAGTGTAGGAGTTGCCGCCTTGGCAGAAGATATCGGCCGATATCTTGGCTCCGCTTACAGTGGACACTGTGGCTGCGGGGTGGCCGCCGCCGAGGGCCAATTCGTAGCCTCCTTCAACGGTGTCGCCGGTGTTGACCTCGAGAGGCCAAAAACCGAATGGTCCCGCGCCGACCGGGCCCAGGGACGCCACGACCGTTCCTCCGGTGTCCCAGTTATCCGGAAATTGCGGCGGCCCAAACCCCCACCAATCGGTCCAACGCCGGTAATCCATGGTGGGAAAGTCGTAGGCGTAGTCGCCGCCGGCGGTCGTAATGGGGCTCCCCGCGTTGGCGGGGGTGGGATAGACTTCAACATCGGTGTTCACGTCCGCCTGCCCCAGCATGAATCTGTCGATGAATGCCGTCAGGGGCGCGTTCTCGATAGGCAGCGTCGCGCAGTGCGCGTGGTTACCATCGATGAAGAAACCGAATCGGTCTCCGATTCCCAACGAGTTAAAGACGATCTGCGTCGCCCGTGACGAGACATAGGCGGACCCGTTCGACAGCCAGTACTGCGAGGCGTTCCCGGTTTGCAGCAAGGCCCGGGGCGCCACCAACGCCATCAACTCATGCTGGTCGTACGGAAGCTTGTAGACGTTGTCGCCGGCGAACTGTTGCAATTGCTGGGAGAACCAGTCGTAGTTCGTGTCGTCCACGTCTTCTACCGTACCCTGAGCTTCGATGTCGTGCGAGACGCGCCACGACGGTGCGCCACCGCCGCCATTTTCCTGGGCAATGGTCAGAGCAATGCGCTCGTCAAGCGCCCCGGCATAGAGGGCCATCTTCCCGGCAAAGGAGCATCCGGTCACTGCCAGGTGCTTCAGATCGATGGGCAGCGGATTCGTCTCCTGATGCGTGGCGATCTCCATGCCATCGATCAGCCTGCTCACTCCCCAGGACCATGCGGCGTACTCGCCCTGGTTGCTGGTTCCGCTGGCGCAAACCCCTTCGCAAAGTTCGGGGTAGAGCTGGTAAAAGGGGTCCATCGTATGGTCGCTCGGCGAAACAAACGAGTATCCGGCTACATCGGTGCTAACGTAGCCAACGGTCGCAATGGGCAGCCCCGCAAACAAGCTGGCGGGAAGGCTGCCGTAATCGGGAGGCGTCGGTGCGCCAAAGTAGTAGTTGTAAAAGTAGGGGGGGAAACTGAACGAGGCGATTTCCATCGGGATCAACGCCGGAAACGGGCCGTTGCCCATTCCTTGTGGGATGTAAACGCCCGCGGTCAGGGTCAGCGTCTGTCCATTGCGGGTAACATTCACCGTCAGCGTGCCATTCGTCGATCCTGCGGCCGGCGGCACGTAGTTAGCGGTGATGGTGCAGTCGTGGCAGTCGGGCTTTTCTCCGATCTGATAAGTCTCAACCGCAGCCATGATCTCGTTCCTCCGGCGCTCCCAGTCGTTGAATCCGGGACGGCGAAAGCCATCGTTAAACAGGAACGTGTCCGGCAAAGGCCGAACGATGGGGAGCTGGGCGAAAGAGGGGAAGTTAGGCGCCTGGAAGTACGCGCCGGTGTTTTCAACGTTATAGACCAACGGCGTGTACGCGTCGGCGAAGGTGTTTTCACGGTCCTGGGCGAATGCTCCCGGCGCCGCGGCCGACACGAACAGCGCCAGCATCAGCGCAAGAACTGCTTTGGCGCAATCCGAGCGATTGGGGGACTTAAACATGACGATTCTTCCTCCTTGTGTGAGTTGAGAGCTTGCGAGTGAAATGCCGATGAGTATCTTGCGCCGCAGCATTGCCGGCGCAATCCACATGAAGCCGTTGCACTTCATAAGTTGTTCTTTCTGAGTTGTTGGGAATTTCTATTGCCGGCCCGGTCAGCGACGAACATTAGCGAGTCGCGCGGCGCCTGGCAAGCGCACCGTCACGATCGTCTCTTTCTGAAGAAGCTGGTTCGCAGGGAAAAAAGTGTTACAAACGGCCAAGGCAACTTTTCGTTCGCGGGGCAAACTATAGGAAACTTATGCTTCTTTTGTCAAGAAGATATTTCCCGGGCTGCTTACGTTGATAATTTTCAGCAGGATAAGTCGAAGTGCCTTGCATTTCATTGGCCGCAGGGCCGGAAAAAGCGGAGAAAATCTCTGGCCCGAACCCGATTCATCGGTTTTTCATAAAGTCCGGCCCGGGCATTGAAGAGGGTTGGCTGCCAGGCCAAACGCGCCGAGGTTGCCTGATCCCGCGCGGGGACGGTTACACAAACAGAATCCGCATCGGAGTTTCGGCGGCTACGCTCTTGCCCTCCTCGGCCAGTTGGCCGGTTTTCGCGTCGCGCGCAAAGATGCTGATCAGGTTCGAATCCTGATTCGCGACCAGCATCCATCGCTCCGTGGGATCGAGGGTGAAGTTGCGCGGCGACTTGCCTCCGCAACTCGAGCGCTTGATGGGGGTCAGCTTGCCGGTCGAGAAATCGGCGCGGAAGGCGTAGAGGAAGTCGTCGTCGCGATTGGCGAAGTAGACAAATCGTCCGTCGCGCGAGATGACCGTGTCGCATCCGCGCGTGGGGCCGTGATAGTCCGCGGGCAGCAGCGCGACGCGATCCACGAGCGTCAGGCTGCCGTCGGCCTTGTGCCAATCGAGCACATCTACCGTCGACACCAATTCGTTCAACGAGTAGGCCGTGTGCCCGTTGGGATGAAAGTGCAGCGTGCGCGGGCCGGAGCCGGGCGCGCCGCGATAGATTCCCGCCGGCGTCATCTCGGCGGTGGCGGGATTGGGCTTGTAGATGTAGATCGAGTCGTCGCCGAGATTGTTGATGTACGCGAAGCGATTGCCGGGCGAGAAGGAGGCAAAGTGCGCGTGCGCAATCTGCTGCCGGTCCGCGTTGGGCCCGTGCGCGGTGTAGTGCTCGGTCCACACTGCTTCGCTCAACTGGCCGTCCTGAATGCGGAAGCTGGCCGCGCTGGCGCCCGTGTAGTCGGCCGCGAGCAGCATTTGCCCGGTGGCGTCGACGGCTGCGTGGCAGGTGCCCGTTCCCGCCGAGTTGCGCGCCGAAAGCTGCTGCATGGTCCCGTCCTTGGCCAGGCGAAAGCTCGCGACCTCGCCAGTCGGCTTGCCGTTGAATGTATCGAGCTCGGAGGCCGAGTAAAGGAAATCGTGCCCATGCGAGAAGGCGAGCCAGGCGACATTCGAGACACTGCTGCTGTTTCCTGACGGCGTCAGATCCGCGGTGGTTGGATCCCAGTCGTAAAACAGAATGCCATTGCTGGTATGCGAGCCCACGAGCACGCGCACGCGCGGGATTTGTGCCGGCGGAACTCCGGCAGCGCCGAGAGTGCCGGGCGCGGCAAAGGCTGCAAGCGTGGCGGAGGCTGCGGCCAGGAATTCACGGCGAGTGCGATGGGTCATGGCAGAAATCATTGTCGCCGACTGCGCCGGGCGCGCGCCAGAGAGCAAAAAATGCGGGCGCCTCAGGCTGAAGATTGAAGCCCGGGAAGGATCGGCGCCCGCGCTCGCGAAACAGTGAAACAAGGCGGTTGCTACAAGCTAGTTCAACGCGAAGTTGACTTCGATCGTGGTCTCCACTTCCACCGGATCGCCGTTGAGCAGATACGGCCGGTAGCGCCATTGCTTGACGGCGTCGATCGCGGCTTGTTGTAACAGCGCCGGTCCGCTCGTTACGCGCAGATTCTCGATGGTTCCGGTGCGCGAGATGGTGGCCTGCAGCTCGACGCGGCCGCCCACGCGCATCGCGAGCGCCAGCGGCGGGTAAGTGGGAAGAACCTTGTTGAGCAACATGCCTTCCATCACGCCCTTCGAGATATGCTGCGTCGCCGGTGCCGCCTGTTGCACAACCTGCTGCGCACCGTGGCCGCAGTTGAAGGGATCGCATCCGGTGCCTGGAAGGGCTGTGGGACCGCCGAGGTTCACAGCACCGGTTGGCAGTGGCTGTTCTGTCGTGGCAGGAATCCACGGGTTCCTCGGAATCAGCCGCGGAGCCTGAATTCGGCCGTCGCTGATTTCAGACGGAGAGGCCGGCGCGGGCGCCTGCTGCACCACCGGAGGGGTCTCCTGGACCTGCGGCGGAGGCTCCAGCCGAATGCAGTTTCTCAACTGCGGCAACATCGCGGGGTGAAGGAGCGGAATCGCGACAAGGAGCACCAGGATGGATGCGTTGAAGCCGAAGGTCGCAAGCATCCAGTTGCGGCTGCGCGTGTGGATGGTTCCCATCGAATCGAAGGTTGCGCTTTCAAACATGGCCGCCTCCCTGAGAGCTTGAATTCAGCCGCGCCGTTGGGGAGGGCGGAAGACTTGCCGCGGAGCGCAAGCGGTCAGCCCGCCCGCAAGCTCAACGCGTGGGGGCGGGGATTCACGGAGTTCCGATCATCCCGTTCGGTACCACTGTGCTTAGGTAGACACCGCGCGCGGGAAAACTGTTCCCGGATTTCAGAAAGAATTGGCGGCGCAGGATTGGCGTCTGGGGTGGCGCGGCTGAGGTTCGTTGAAAAGCAACCGCAGATCCTTCGACTTCGCAAGGCGCAATAAACGCGCCTCGCTCCGCTCAGGATGACAGCAGGAATATGATACGAGCCTCAAACTCAGGAGACGAACTCGGCGAGAGCGGGGCGACCGCGTTAGCACTGAAAAGCTGAAGGCTGAGAGCTGAGAGCTAGAAGCTGGGCGCTGTCTTTTCCAGGCGCGCTTCAATCTGGCGGTTGAAGCGGACGAGCGCGATCCACATGCCGGCATCGCGGCGCTGCCATACCAGCGTTCCGCCCAGTTGTTGCGCGATCAGTTCCGGCGGCAGATCGTGGTGCAGGCCGAAGTAACGCTCGTCGAACGCCTCGCCGGCTAGTTTGGGTAACAACGGCGGCGGATCGTACTTCGTCGAAAAAACCAGCGCCGCCGAATACTTCTCCGGCTCCGCGGCCGCGCGCGCAATCTCTTCGGCGGTAAAGTCGTCGATGGCGCAGACCTCCCATGGCTGCTTCACGTAGCCCAGCTCGGGCCGCGTGAGCTCGTCGCTCACGGGCCACGCGGTGAGCACCGTCGCGGCGGGATAGAGCTTCTTGAGCTGCGCGATGCCGGCCTGGTGCATGCGGATCACGTGCGCGTAGGCCAGGTTGTCCTCGGGCGCGAAGCCGTAGGGCGGATTGACGAAGAGCCCGGCAACGAATGCCGCGGCCGACAAGAGCGCGAGCCCTTGCCAGTAAGGCGCGCGGCGGTACAACGCGGACACGGCTACGATCAGCACCAGCGGATACATGGGCAGCAGATAACGCGTGAGCAGTGCGCCGCCCAGTACGCTGAATAGAAGAGCCTCAACCAAAACCAAGAAAAAAATGCGCCAAAGCACGAGCGGATCAAGCGACGCGCGATTTTGGGCCCCGGCGTCGGGGCGGGGATCGAGCAAGAGCGCGGCCGAGGCCATGAGCACCGGCACAAAGAGATTCATGTGCGCGGTGAGGTGCAGGATGCGATGGCCGAAGGCGGCCAGAATCCTGAGCGGCGTGAGCGTGGCCTCGGCGTTATAACGCAGGAACTCCGGATTGCCGAAGAGGAAGCCGGTTTTGGCGCAATGGTAGCCGTACCACGCGGCCAGAGGGAGAACGCAGCTTGAGAGCCACGCGGTTTCGCGTAACAGCCGCCCGCGCACCACTCCTGTGCTCTTGAATCCCGCGATCAGATTCACGGCCGCAAGCGTGAGCGGAATCGCGATCGAGGTCTCTTTCGAAAGCGCGGCGGCGGCGAACCACAACGCGGCGGCCCACGGCTTGCGTCCGCTACGTGGGAGCGCGTAGTTCAATCCCCATAGCGAACAGGCGGCGGCAAAGATGTCGGCGTGGGCCAGCGAGCTTTGCGCGAACCAGATGGGATAGAGGCCCGTGAGCAGCACGGTCCAGAAGGCTACCGAGGCCACGCCTACCAGGCGCATGGCCAGCCGCCACACCGCCAGCAGCGCGAGCGTGGCCACGAGCAGCACGGCCTCGCGTGTGACTTCGGGATAAAAGCCCGCGGCCTTCCAGCAGAGCGCGAGATAGATGCTGGGCAGCGGCGGGTGCGCGTTGGTGAGCGTGCTCAAGGGGATCAACGAGCCGGTGCGGAAGAAGTCCCACGCCGCGGGAATGTAGTAGCCGGCTTCGTCCCAGTAGTAGGGCAGGCGCAGCAGCGTGAAGTGGGTCAGATAGAGCGCCACGAAGATGACCGGAAAGACCATCCAGAGCGGCAGCGGCCGATCCAGGCGCGGCGTAAGTATTCTTCCGAAGCGCAACAATTTGCTCCTTGGGCTCAATCCCTCGGTCCCTAGTCCTCAGAAGCTCGCGGTCTTGAAAGGGCACGGCTTCAGCCGTGCCGGCTTTGCCCGAACGAGATTCTCTGGCCTTTAGGCCCTGAGGGAGGGGTCCGGTCGCTTTAAGAAGACATCCCTCAGCGGCTAAAGCCGCGCATTTGATGAGACCGTATACGGCACGGCTGAAGCCGTGCCCTTTCAAAGCCCATCAGGGTTCCAGGTTATTGGACGAACCTTTAGTCCCTAGTCCTTAGTCCCTGCCTTAATTTACCGGTCCGCGCGGAAAACTCTGGCTCTGCGGCTCCAGGTTGAGCGTGCCGAAGGCCTGTTCGTACTGCGCAAGATTCTGGCCCAGCACGTTCCAGAGAGCTTTGGCCTGCTGCGGGCTCAGAAACACGGCCTGGTGATTGCGGATGGTCACCTGCTCCGGACTTTCGCTGGAGGCGAGGCCAAAGACGAGCTGGAAATCCCAGACGCTCACGCGCACCTGCACGCTGTTGGCGTAGATCTCGCGGTAGTCGGCGGTCTGGGAGAGATTCACTTGAGGCTGTTGCGGAGTTGGACTCATGATGATTTCAGATTACGCCATAAAAGCAGCTTCCAGCTCCTAGCCTCTAGCTGCCAGCTCGACGTGCGGGAAGCGACGCGCTTCGATCATGCACAGAAAGGCTAGAAGCTAGCAGCTAGGAGCTAGTAGCTGTTTTTCAAATCGCCCGCCAGGGGACAGTTTTCGCAATGCGGCGTGCGGCCGCAGTGGGCCTTGCCCACGGCCACGGTCAAGGCGTGGAATTCGTTGTAGAGTTGCGCACGATTCTCCTGGGGATCGGCGGCAAAGGCGCGCTCGGTGAGATCGGTCAGCTCGTGGTAGGAGATTTTTGCGCGGCCGGGCGTGGGCGCGAGCAACTGGTGGCGCGCGGCGATGCGCCGCAGGTACTCGTCGGCCACGGGAACCGCAGCCCCAAGCGCATAGAGCAGAATCGCGTCGGCGGTCTCGGGGCCGACACCGGGCAAATCGAGCAGACGTTGCCGCAGCGCCGCCGTGGGTTGTGCGGCAAGCTTCTCAAGCGATCCGTCAAACTCCTTGTCCAGCATGGCCACGAACGCCTTCAATGCGGGCGCCTTGCGCTTATAAAAACCGGAGGGTTGGATGAGACGCCGCAATCGCGACACGGAAATCTTGCGCAGGCCATCGACGGTCAGCGCGCCGGCCGCGCGGAGATTTGCGAGCGAGCGCTCCACGGCCTTCCATGCGGTGTTCTGCGTCAGGTACGCGCCCAGGATCACTTCGAATGGCGTTTTGGCCGGCCACCAATGCTGCGGGCCATAGGCGCCGAACAGCGCATCGTACATGCTGCGCAAGCGCGCAGCGGGATCGGCCTTGTGGCGAGAGTTCACTCCTGAGCGAGTTTCGGTGCGTTTCTGCACCGAAACGAGTCGAAGGATCTGTATTTTGGGAATCCGAATGATAAATCGAACCTCAGGGACACCATACTACGATAAGTGCAATGGCCCGAATGCGCCGTTTTTAGGGCACAGCGAAGGAGTTTTAATGAAAAGTCACACCGAATACCTGGTCTTTGAAACCCGCAAGCGGCGCGAGATGGTACACATCACCGACCAGGTGGAGCAGATCGTGCGCCGCAGCGGCGTGAAGGATGGGCTGTGCTTTGTCTCGCCTATGCACATTACGGCGGCGGTTTACGTGAACGATCACGAGAGCGGGCTCATTGAGGACATCGGCAAATGGCTGGAGGAGCTGGCGCCGGCGCGGCCCGACTACAAGCACCACCAGACGGGCGAGGACAACGGCGACGCGCACCTGAAGTCGCTCTTGCTGCACCACGAGACCACGCTGCCGGTGACCGGCGGGCGTCTCGATCTGGGCACGTGGCAGCGCGTCTTCTACGCCGAGTTCGACGGCCAGCGCCGCAAGCGGGTGATCGTGAAAGTGCTGGGGGTGGAATAGCGGAGTTAGCGGAATTAGCGGAGCTAGTGTGGCGTGCCGTCGATTTCGAGGTTTAGGTTTCAGCGCAGACAAACCGTTCTTACGCCCTCTGCGGGGGCTAGCATCCGCTCTTTGTTCCATTCCCCAGGCTCACCAGGCTGTTACGGAACTCGCCAAGCAGGGTGAATTGAGATGGCAGGGGCTGAAGCCCACACTCATTTTGCAACACTTGCGGCCCGGCTGAAGCCGTGCCCTTGTTACAAAGCCTGGTCACGAGATGGTTTCGTAACAGCCTGTTACGCCTGGGGCCACCGTCTTTTGCCCGCTTTGCGGGCTGACTATTCTACTCACCGATGATCTTCAAAGTGAATGACGCAGCAGATTCGCCGCGCCAACGCCGCTAACCCCGCTAACGCCGCTAACTCCGCTAACGCCGATAACGCCGCTAACACCGCTTAATCATCCGTAATCTTCCGCCAGGGTCCGGAGGGCAGCGCGGCGCCGGAGGGGGCAAAGTCGAGCTTGGTGCGCGGCAGGACCACGAGATCGACGCGGCGGTTCTGGGCGCGGCCCTCGGCAGTGTCGTTCGAGGCTACGGGATGAAACTCGGCGAATCCGGCGGCGGAGAGCCGGTCGGGCGGAATGGCCTTCATCTCCAGAAAGAGGCGCGCAATATGCGTGGCGCGCGCCGAGGAGAGCTCCCAGTTGGAATCGAACTCGGCGGTGTGGATGGGCACATTGTCGGTGTGACCCTCGACGCGCAGATCGTAGGGCGTGACGCCCAGGCGGGCGGCGATGGTTCGTAGCGTGGGCATGGCCTCGGGCTTGGGGGTGGCCGATCCGGAATCGAAGAAACCGGCCTCGCGCAGGCTGATGACCAGCCCGTCGCGGCCCATCTCCAGGGCAATGGTTTTGCTGGCGATCTGCTGGGCGAGCGCCAGGGACAGGTCGTGCTGGACGCGGCCGAGGTCGTATTTGACCTGCATCGGGGTGAGCAATTCCTCGCCCGCGGGCTTTGCCGGCTGCGCGGAGTTCTGGGCGTCATCCGGGCGATCGAGACTATAGGTTCCGCCATTCGTGTGGAGAGCCTTATTGATGGCCTGCGCAACCTGCACCTGTTTTTTCTGGTCGGCCCTGGCAAAGGCGTAGAGCACGACGAAGAAGGCGAACAACAGGGTGATGAAATCGGCGTAGGAGACCAGCCAGCGGTCGTGGCCGACGCGGCTGCGGGGGACACGGGATCTCATGCGGCGCGCTCCAGCGGTTCCTTGTTCGCGCCATCCAGGAAGCCGCTCAGCTTGATCTGCAACATGCGCGGATTCATGCCCTCGAGGATGGAGATCACGCCTTCCAGCACCATCTCGCGGCGGCGGAAATTGCTGTGAATGCGCAGGCGCATCTTGCCGGCGAAGGGCAGGAAGAAGAGATTGGCGATGCCCACGCCGTAGATGGTGGCCACAAAGGCGACGGCGATGCCCTTGCCCACCTCGGTGATGTTGTCCAGATGCTGCATGACCTGAATGAGTCCGAGCACCGCGCCCAGAATGCCGATGGTGGGCGAAAACCCGCCCGCCGACTCGAAGACGGCGGGCAGCCGCTCTTCGTCCTCGGTCATCGACTCCAGGCTCACGTGCATGATCTTGCGCAGCTCCACCGGCTCGGTGCCGTCTACGGCCAGCATCAGCGTCTGCTTGAGAAAAGGATCCTGAATGGTCTGCAGGTCGGCGTCGAGCGAGACCACGCCGTTGCGGCGCGCCTTGTTGGCAAACGCCACCAGCTGGCGAATGAGTTGCGCTTCCTCCTCGCGCGGCGCCGTAAACAGACGCCCCAGGCTGCGGAAGGCGGCCAGCACGGTGGTCAGCGGGAACTGCAGCATCACCGCGCCCAAGGTGCCTCCGAAGACAATGAGCGCGGCGGTGGGCTGCAGAATCTGGCCCACGTTGCCGCCTTCGATCATCAATCCCGCAATGATTCCGACGATGGCCAGAAACGCACCTGCGATGCTTGCTTTATCCATAAACTTCCCCTTACTGGATACGGCAACTCCGCGGCGGTTACTGCCGCAGATTGCCGGCCGGCTTGATCTCCGCCGGGGTCCCTGGCTGCTCTTCCACATTCAGGCTCGTCAAGGCTGCCACACGCTCCAGATCGCCGAAGCGATGCAGGCGCTTGGCCACCACGGCCAGCAGCCGCGCCCGGTAGGCCAAGACCCTTTCTTCGACCTCGTCGATGGGTTCGCGCACAATCAGTTTCTCGCCGTTGATCAACGTCAACATTGTGTCCGGCGAGGCTTCAGCGGTCTTGATGAGATCGCTGTTCAGCACCATGGGACGGCCGTTGAGCCGCGTTAACTCGATCATCTGCAGACTCCTTCGTTCGCATTATCGGCAAGGCGCGCGAAAGGTTAAAAAAATAAAATCAATGGCGCAGAAGTGTCTCCCGGCGGGACACAATTCGCGCTGCGATAAAGTCCCTCAAGCCCGCGCCGAAGAAAGGGCCAGATGCGACGGCTCCAAGCCGGCAGCAGCTACCCACGGGCGAAATCGATGGGGGCGCTTCCGAGGTAAGGCCGCAAATCACCGCATCCAACAAGGAGAACCCCATGTCCCTGGGTGTTTTAAACAACCTCTCCGCGGTGTATGCGGAGAACAACCTTAACAATACGAACAACAGCCTGAACACCGTGCTGCAGCAGTTGTCTTCCGGTTCGAAGATCAACTCCGGCGCGGACGATGCTGCCGGCCTCTCGCTGGTCGACGGACTTCAGGCCAACCAGATGGCCCTCAACCAGTCGCAGACCAACGCCACGGAAGGCGCGGGTCTTCTGCAGGTTGCCGATGGCGCCCTCTCGCAGGTGACGAGCCTGCTCAACCGTGCTGTAACGCTGGCCACCGAGTCATCGAACGGCACGCTCAACACCACGCAGGATGCTGCTGCCAACCAGGAATACCAGTCGATCCTCTCAGAAATCTCTAACATCGGCTCCACAACGACCTACAACCAGGAGCAGGTGTTCAACTCCAACACGGCCATCTACACCGGTGACTCGACGCAGCAGGGATCTTCGGTCGACGACCTGAACATCCGTTCGCTGTCTTCGTCGAACTTGGGCGACACCGGCGGCGCGATGGCGTACAGCTCCAGCGGCGCCAACGGCAATGTATTCATCGACCTGAGTCATGGCGTTACGGCTGCTAAAGCCACAGACGTCCTGAACGCCGCCACTTCTTCGATCACGATCGATACGCTTTCCACCACGGGAACAGCTGTCGCCAACACCGTCAGCGTGGGCGCGGGCACAGGCTACGCGGACACCGTGCAGGGCATGATCGGTGCGATCAACAACTCCGGCCTGGGCGTGACGGCAAGCCTCACCACCGATGAGATTGCAGGCAGCGCCGCGACGGGCGACACCGGCATCATGATCCAGGGCGCGGTCGGCACCGGCACATCGAGCGTCGCCGGCACGGCCACTTACGCTGGAGCAGCCAATACCGACGCGATCACCGGTGCGATCACTCTGCAGGCAGGCAAGGGTCCGGCTATGACCTTTACGGCTGCCGAGGTGACAGGCGCCGAAGGCAACGACAAGCTCAACAGCTGGGTCACCTACGTCAACGCCCAAACAGCGGATGGCGTCACTGCGGGCGATGTCGTAGCCGGCGTGCTGAGTCTGGCCAGCACCACGAACACCAACCAGTTGACGGTGGTCAACAACACCTTGGTCGACTCCACAATCGGGCCGGCTGATGCGATGGCCTATACCCCCACGACCACGAGCGTTGCCACTCCAACCCAGGCCAGCTTTAGCGGGTCGATCACCGGGGGAACTTCGCTGACCGACAATGTCACCGGTTCGCTGACCGTGCAGGAAGGCACCAACGCCGCCGTGACCATTACGGCTGCACAGGTGGCCACGGCCGATAACGTCGCCCAGGGTGCGGTTACCCTGCAGGACTACAACAACTACATCAACGCCGATAACGCATTAGGGATCACTTCGAACCTTTCGGGGACGAATGGCGGTACGCTGCAGTTGCTAAGCACGAACGGCACGGACGCGCTGAAGGTCACTTCGAACCTGGTCGATAATTCGCTGACCGCCGGTCCGGCCGCGCTGGCTTATACCGGCAACGCGGGTTATGCGGACGGCGTTGTGAACAGCAACGTCTACGACACGACGTCCGGTCAGAGCGCGAATGGGACCTTTGCCAAAGGCACGGCGACCAGCGGCGGCGTGGCAACGATGACCTACGCCGACAAGGCCGGTCAATCGTTGAGCGCGACCGACCTGAGCACGCAAAACGACGCCGAGTCAGCCCTGATCGACCTCAATGCGTCCATCGCCGACGTGGCGGGGCAGGACGGCTACATCGGCGCCCAGATCAACACGCTGAATGCGGTCAGCTCCGTGCTCAGCACCCAGTCTGAGAACGTGCAATCGGCGCAGAACGCAGTGCAGGCCACCGACTATGCCTCGGCGACCTCCAACATGTCGAAGTACGAAATCCTGAGCCAGACCGGCATTGCGGCCCTGGCGCAGGCCAACTCGCAGCAGCAGGGTGTGCTCAAGCTGTTGCAATAACCGTAACCCCCGGCGACCGATCTTTGGCCGCTGGGGTGGAGTAACCCCAACCTCCGGCGGCGCGTAATGCATCGAGCAGACGCCGCCGGAGCGAACCACCGAAGCTCCCGGCTGCGGGTCTCGTGCCGCCGGGGCCAGATGGACCAGCGCGTCCGCCGCTTGCGGACCCGCCAAACCGAGAGGGGCGTCCTGTGGATGCCCCTCTTTGCTTAGCGAAGATTCTGAGATTTCTCTCATCCGCCATCGGTTGCGGTTGGCTCGCAGGCTGCATTAAACCTGCCGGAGGGATTCATGGGTGCAGTCGGACTGAACTTCGGGTCACCGACCAGCGGCGTGGGCTTCAACGTAAGCTCGACGGTCGCCGAAATTGTCAGCAACCTCCAGAACGTCGAGACGCCCTGGAAGAATCAGCTGACCTCTCTCGATAGCCAGGACTCCGCCATCTCGAACCTGGGAAGCCTGCTCTCCAATGTCTCCACGGACATGAGCCAGTTGACGGACTTCCAGGGCATCCTGGCGCAGAAGGAGGGTTCGAGCTCCAATACCAACGTGCTGGAGCTGACCTCGGCCACCGCCTCGGCGGCTGCCGGCACGCACACCGTCGTCGTCAACAGCCTGGCGCAGACTTCGAGCGGCTATCTGGCCGAAATCAGCGACAGCGCGGATACGCTTTCGGGCTCGGTCACGCTCAAGGTAGGCAGCGGCACGGCGCAAACCATCACCCTCGATTCCTCCGACGACACGCTTTCAGGCCTGGCTTCGGCCATCAATTCCTCGACCCTGGGCATTACGGCCAATGTGCTCACCGACGCGACCGGCTCGCGGCTGAGCCTGGTCTCCGGAACTTCGGGCGCCAGCGGCAATATCGCGGTCACCGCTAATTCGCTCAGCGCCGCGGCCAGCAACACGCTCGGCGCTACCGTGACGGCGGGCAGCGGGACAGGCGGCGGCAGCACCGCCTCGACCGCGCTGCTGGCGGCCGTCGCCAGTTCCAGCGAGCCGTTGACGGGATCGCTTGCCGTCACCGTGGGCGGCGGCAGCCAGCAAAGTATCGCGATGAGCGCCGTCAACACCGCCGAAAGCGGTACCACGCTCTACGATCTTCAGCAGTACATTCATAGCAACTCTTCGACTCTGGGATTCGACGCCTCGATTGTGAACAACAGCGACGGAACCGCGAGCCTGCAACTCACTTCGGGCGCCTCGGGCACGATCGGTACGCTCGCCGTCAGCTCCAGCCTGGTCGACAGCAAAACCGCCCTGGCCTATGCCTCCACGGTCACCGGCGCCAATGCCAGCTTGACGGTGGACGGCGTCAATCTGACCAGCGCTTCGAACACGGTCAGCAATCTCATTCCGGGCGTCACCTTCCAGTTGCTTGCGACCAGCTCCCAGCCGGTTCAGGTGGCCATCGGCAACGACAACACAGCCGTCGAAAGCGCGGTGAACCAGTTTGTCGGCGACTACAACTCGCTGATCAGCGCCGTCAATGCCCAGGAAGGCGTCGACAGCTCGGGGCAAGCCGAGCCGCTCTTCGGCTCGCCTACGCTCTCTCTCCTGCAGCAGGAGCTGCTCAGCAGCATCGGCTCCGAAAGTCCCAATGGCTACCTGAACTCGATCTCGGCGGACGCCGGCGTGACGCTTACCGGCTCGATGACCATCCAGGTCGGCAGCGGCGCAACGGAGACCATCCAGATCGGTTCGGGTACATCGGGCAGCGGCACTTTTTACACGGGCTCGGGCGCCGATTCCAACACGCTTGCCGGATTGGCGGCCGCCATCAATTCCTCCGCGGCAGGCACGCCAATCGTTTATTCCAGCGGCTCGAGCAGCGACACCGGTTCATTGACGGTCAGCAACACCTCGCTCCTGACCGGCGCCGCTCCCGACCTGGCTGGCGCTCTCACGATCCAGGTGGGCTCCGGCACCGCAGCAGCGATCGCTATGAGCGACGTGGATTCGGTCGAAGGCGGTACGACGCTCTCCGATCTCGCGCAATACATCACCACCTACTCCTCCACACTGGGCGTGACGGCTTCGGTCGCCGATAACGGCAACGGCACTTCGACGTTGTCGCTTTCTTCGGCCACCCTAAGCGGCGATGCCCTCACCGTCGATTCCAGCATTGCGGTCCCGGGTTCCGGAGTCACGGCTGCCGTGGTGACGAACAGCGGAAAATCCTCGCTCACACTCATCTCGCAAACCGCCGGATCGAGCGGCGCGCTCGCGGTGACTTCGGCGATCGAGGCCAGCACGCCCACCGCGCTCAGCTATGCCGACTCCGGCTACATCGGCAGCACCGCCGATAGCGGAATGCTGGGACCGGCGACGAGCAGTTCCGACACGCTTGCCGGTTCCGTGACCGTTCAAGTGGGCGCCGGCAACGCTCAAACCATCAATATGGCCACCGTGGCTTCGGACGAGGGCGGCGCCACGCTCTCCTCTCTCCAGCAGTACATCTACAACAACTCCTCCACCTTGGGATTCACTGCCGCCCTCGTCACCAACAGCAACAGCTCGCAGAGCCTGTCGCTGACCTCGAACACCACCGGCTCCACGGGCGCTCTCACCGTGACCCCGAATCTCTACGACACCACGAACCCCAAGATATCCACCCTTGCCTACACCAACTCGTCCGACATAAACAGCCTGACCACGCTCGGCATCAGCGTGAATAACGACGGCTCGCTCACCTTCGACGCCGACGCGCTCGATTCCGTGCTCAACACCGACTATTCGAGCGTGGCCGGATTTTTCCAGAATTCCAACGGTTGGGGCCAGAACTTCTCCGGCATACTCACCAATGCCGGCTCCAGCTCGTCCACGGGCATGCTCTCGCTGGCCACAAGCGCCAACAGCACCACCGAATCCACGCTCAATGCCGACGTCACCAGAGAGCAGATCTACATCTCCGCGCAACAATCCAGCCTGACCACGGAATTGAATCAGGCCAACGAGATTATGCAGGAACTGCCGTCCGAATTGCAGGGTATAAACGAGCTGTATTCGGCGATCACGGGCTACGACCAGCAGACGGGCGGTTAAGAGTTTTTTTGAAGCCGGCGGCGCAAGAGATCGCAGGCCGGCCGCGAGAGTTTTCGAGAGAAACCGTTCCCCGCGCGTGCCGAGGAGCGGCGCGAAACACGAACGGCGGAAGGAGTGAGGCTAAGATGGCAGGTTACCGGGACCACACGCTGGACGGCGCAGGTGCTGTCGACCTCGTGGTTGCGCTCTATGACGGCATCATCCGTTTTCTCTATGCCGCCATCGCGGCGGTGGAGCGCGGCGACGCCGACGCCCGCCGCGCCGCGGTCAAGCGCGCGCTCGACATCATCATTCACCTGCAGGCGCGGCTGCGCATGGATGTGGGCGGGCGCCCGGCGCAAGCGCTCAGCGAGTTTTACGCCGCCATCTTCGCGCAGATTCTGCAAGCCTCGCAGTCGGCATCGAGGTTGAAGTTCCAGCACGCCATCGATTGCGTCCGCAACGTGCGCGATGCCTGGCGCGAAGTGGCCCGGGATCCCGAGGTCAACTCCGCTGCGCCAAGCGCGTTCGCGATGCCGCCGCGCTCCGCATCCGCCGAACCGGGCGATGCTGCCACCGGCTCCAGCTGGACGGCGTAACCTCTGGCCATCCAGCGCGCGCCGATCCTCCGGGGTTCCCCGCCCTCGCGACGCTTTTTTGTCGCCAGGCTGGGATCGCTCCCTAACCCCACTAACCCCGCTAACTCCGCCAACTCCGCCAACTCCGCTAACGCCGCTGTCTTATCCCGCCACCGTCAGCTCTTCTTCGAGCTGCTGCTTCTGGTAGAGGCTGGCGTAGTAGCCATCGCGCGCCAGCAGCTCCTCGTGGCCGCCCAGTTCGACGATCCTGCCTTTGTCGAGCACGGCGATGCGATCGGCGTTGCGCACCGTCGACACCCGGTGCGAGATCAGAATCGTGGTCGTGTTTGCGGTGTAGTTGCGCAGGCCGCCGAGAATGCGCTCTTCGGTGTAGGTGTCCACGCTGGCCAGCGCGTCGTCGAGGATCAGGATGGCCGGCCGCCGCAGCAGCGCGCGGGCAATGGCGGCGCGCTGCTTTTGCCCGCCGGAAAGGGTCACGCCGCGCTCGCCCACCATGGTCTCAAAGCCCTGCGGAAACTCCTCGAACTCGCGCCGGATGTGCGCCGCCTCCGCCGCCTCCAGAAGTTCCTCGGCATCGGCGTGCGGCGCGCCGAAGGCCAAGTTCTCGCGAATCGTTTCGCTGAAGAGAAACGTCTCCTGCGGCACCATGCCGATGTTGCGCCGCAACGTTTCCAGCGGATACTCGCGCACCGGCCGCCCGTCGATGAGCAGTGCGCCCTCGGGCGCGTCGTAGAGCCGCGGAATCAGGTTGACGAGCGTGGACTTGCCGCATCCCGTCGGCCCCACGATGGCCAGACTCGATCCCGCGGGGATGTGCAGCGAAACATCGCGCAGCACGGGCCTCGCGTCCGGCTCTTCGCCATAACTGAAGTTGAGATGCCGGAATTCGATTTCGCCTTTGAGTGTCTCCTCGGTCGCCTGTCCAAAACCCAAAACGGCGGAGCCGCGAATGGAGGGTTCGGATTGCAGCAGCTCATCGATGCGTTTCACCGAGGCGGTGCCGCGCTGGAAGATGTTGATGACCCATCCCACGGCAATGATCGGCCAGATGAGCAGGATCATGTAAGTGTTGAAGGCCACAAACTCGCCGACCGAGATGCGGTGTGCGAGCACCAGGTGTCCGCCGGCCATCAGCGTGATCACCATCGAGACGCCGAGAATGAATTCGAGCGTGGGCCACAACATGCCCATCAACTGCACCAGCCGCAACGCGCGGCCGATGTATTGGCGATTGAGCCGCTCGAAGAGTTCCGTCTGCGACTCCTCGCGCGCGAAGGCGCGGATCACCCGCACGCCCGAATAATTCTCCTGGGCCTGCGCGGAGATGTCGGAAAAGCTGGCCTGAATGCGCTCGAATCGCTCGTGAATCTTGGTCCCCACGTACTGCACGAAGATGCTCGCCAGCGGCGTGGGCGCCAGTGCCACCAGCGTAAGCCAGGGACTGATGTGCAGCATGAATACCAGCGCGAAGACGGTCATGAAAATCGTGTTCACGCTATACATGAGACAGGGACCCAGCAGCATGCGCACGGCATTCAGGTCGTTGGTCATGCGCGCCATGATGTCGCCGGTACGGTAGCGCTGGTAGAAACCCGTATCCTGGGTTTCGAGCTTGCCGAACAGATCGTTGCGCAGGTCGAACTCGATCTCGCGCGAGATGCCGATCAGCACCCAGCGCTGCGCGTACATGAAGACGCCCTTGACCAGATTGATGCCGACGAGAACCAGGGCAAGAAGCAGAATGTGCTCGCGGGTCGTCCCCTTCTTGATGGCGTCCACGGCCATGCCGAGAATGTTGGGGAACTGCACGGCGACAATGTTCGTCGCAACGCAGGCCAGGATGCCCCGCACGTATCCCCAGCGATAGCGGCGCATGTAAGGGAAGAGTGGGGCGAGATCACCGGCCATAGGTTTATTGTACGATTCGCTCGATTGCACCAAGATTTCAGGTGTCAGGTTTCAGGTGTCAGGGCTCAGTGTGAGTGCGAGTGCGAGTGTGGTTGTATCCGTCAGGCGCACTCACACTCACACTCCACACTCCTCCCTGGCCCCTAATTCCCTGCTTTTCTACGTGGGCGTGCGGAGCAGCAGATACCCGCCCACCAGGCCGAAGAGCACATCGGCCGACCAGGCGGCCATCGCCGCGGGCAGATAATTCACGTTGCCCATGGCGCCGAAGAGGTTATCGACGACAAAGTAGGCAAGCGCCACGGCAATGGCCACGGCCAGGCCGGCCATGGAGCCGTGCCGCCCCATGGAAAGCGCAAAGGGAATGGCCAGCAGCGCCATCACCACGGCGATCAGCGGATAGGAGATCTTGTGCCACAGAGCTATGCTCAAGCGTTTGGTGTCGAAGCCGCTCTGCTGGAGATCGCGGATGTAGCGGTCGAGCTGGCCGAAGTTCATCTCCTGCGATTGCAGGTCCTCTTTCTTGAAGTAATCCGGCGTGGCGCGGATTTCAGGAAAGGATGTGCGCAGGAAGGCACGGTAAGCGGTCACGGTCGCGCCTTCAATGTCGCGCACCCATCCGTTCTCGAAGACCCATCCGCCGGCATCGGCGTCCCACGCCGCGCGCTTGGAAAAGATGCGCCGCGTGAGCTGGAAGGTGGCGGGATCGAACTCGAAGACGGAAAGGTTGGCGAACTGGTTGCGGTCGCGATCGAAGAACTCGTAGTAGAAGATGCGCCCCGGCTCGCCGGGCTGCGGCTTCTGGCCCATCATCCACGTCTGCTCGGGGTGCAGGTAGGTCTGCGGCGGGCGTCCCTTGATCACG
>Ga0326727_10012421_pt1 | contig 19395 bp, 16 predicted proteins | sample MB2enrmetagenome_FD_207643 | JGI IMG/M metagenome (GOLD analysis project Ga0326727, IMG submission 207643) | Lab enriched peat soil microbial communities from McLean, Ithaca, NY, United States - MB29MY | ecosystem: Environmental > Terrestrial > Soil > Wetlands > Peat | place: USA: New York...
AAGTGCTAAAGGCGAATAAGATAATTTCCGCATGCAATGGGCGGCCTCCTCTGACCGCTGTCGGTGAGAGTATATGCCCAACGCGGGCAAACCGTCACGGAAGTCGTGACGCACCCAAGGCCAGCGGGCCAACAGAACACGACGTAGGGGCAGGCCTCGTGCCTGCCCTCCGCGTCGGCATGGCCGACGCCAGGGCGCCCACAAGGGGCACCCCTACGTTGTGGCAAGGGCAGCCTGCCCCGATCCATCGGGGTCCCGGCCGTGACCGGGACGGCCAGGACGGCCGTGCCGCGATAGGGTTGCGGCTCCGCCACGCTGCCCGGGTTTGTCCACCCATCCACCTCCTGAGCCAGGCGGGGAATGAGCGAACGCCGGAATTCCAAAATCACCAAAAAGTACCGGTAGGAAATGGGAACGAATTATCAGGCATAATGTCCCTGCCTCACGCGAATTTGTGGGCAAACTAGCCGACAATGGTCGTCAACGAGCGGGGTTATAGAGTGGAGGACGGTATTAGGGTGGAATCGCGCAGGGCGGAGAAGTGTCAGGGGCGGGGATTGCCGATTGACGATGGCTGATTGGCGATTGCGGTGCCGAGATTGGGAGCTTGTGCTGGGTACCGCTGCAGACCGGGTATTTGGAAATAGCGCGGGCCTCCCGACCATGCGGGAATAAGGGGGGGGACAACAACCATGGTGGCAGTCGTAAAGGATGCCCTAAGAGCCGCCCGTAAGAAGATTTCATCAGAATATGTTGCTGATAAAAAACACACTTAGCGATATTTGCCAAAGATAGCGAAAATGCTCAACACATTGAAAAAAAGCAAGTTAACGTGATTGGGTCACAAGGTGGTCAAAAAAAACGGGAATCAAATTTGGGATTCAGCGTCCATAAGTTATTGAAAACAAGTATAGAAAAAATGTCAGCTTTTTGCTTTGCTAAGATGTTTATGAAAACAAATGAGTTATAGCAGTTTTGCCAAGATGTTGATGAAAAGAAAGGGACTTATAAGAAGGCTCTGAATTCTGAATTATACATGCCTGTGCATTATGTTTTTCAATGATCCAATACTCAATAACTTAATTCCCTAATAGCCCGACGGCCCGATCACCAAGCCTCAGGATGACCGCGAAATGGGGAGGGCGGGGTCAGGGACGCCGCGGGCTTGGAAGTAGGTCGATTGGCACCGATGCCGCCACGCGAGGTTCTCAGCAACACGGAGCGAAGAAAATGGTAACATGCACAATTCCCTTCCTGAACCGGCCTGGGAGGCTGGCGGCATGAGAAGAGGATGATCGATTGAAATAACGAGGCAACTGCCATGAACCGCACCGACAACTGCATTGCGAAACTCGACCGGATGAAGAAAGCGCTCCATCACCAGGAAGGCGACCGCGTGCCCATCAGCGACTTCTTCTGGGGGAGCTTTCTCAAGCGCTGGCGTGATGAACTGGGTCTTGCCCCGGACACGGATATCTACCGTTATTATGACCTCGACTGGATGGTTTTCAATCCCAATGTGGATCCCCACATCAAGCCCTTCGAAATGCTGAAGGAAGATGATGAAGAGATCGTGGTGCGCACGGGGTTCGAAGCCGTCATCCAAAAGAAGCTGGCTTATCCCATGCCCGCCTTCCTGAGCTTTGAAACGGATACGATCGAGAAAATGGAGGCGTTCCAGTTTGATGATCCCTGGGACGAGCGCCGCTACTTTGACGCCGGGGACGATCAGATCAATGGCGTGGGCGATGGATTCGTGCGTAATCTTCCCGCGTTCGTCGATCGCCTGCGCGGGGCGTGGGCGGATTTCCCCGCCTTCGGGGGCGTCTGTGAGGGCCACGAGATGCTGTGGCGCATCATCGGCTCCGAACACACGCTGCTTTGGATGGGATTGTACCCGGACCACATCGCGCGCTTCGTGGAACGCATCAACGCCTTCTCACTGGAAATCGTAAAAGCCCAGATCAAGGCGGCGGGCGGCATGCTGGATGGCATGGTGGTTTGGGGAGACGTCGCCTATAAAAACGGAATGCTGTTCTCCCCGGCATTTTGGCGGAAGCACTTCAAGCCCGGCGTCAAGGCTCTCATCGACGAGTGCCACAAGCACGGATTGCCGGTCATCTATCATGGCTGCGGCAACGCCAGCACGATTTTTGAGGACTTCATTGAAGTGGGAGTGGACGCCTACAATCCGCTGGAAGCCAAAGCGGGGCTGGACGTCATCGACCTGCGCCGGCGGTTTGGCCACCGTCTGGGGTTCTGTGGCAATATGGATGTGATGGTTTGGGCGAACGGGAGCCGCGAGGAAATCAAGGCCGCCGTCCTCACCAAACTGAATGCCGCGAAAGGGGGCGGCTTCATCTTCCAGTCGGACCACTCCGTCCCCAACAGCATTTCGGGCGGGAATTACGATTACGTGGTGCGCCTGGTAAGAGAATACGGGAAATACCCGCTGCAATTGGGCGAGTACGACATCTCCTTCCCGGCCGCGGCGTAAACCCGCAAGCCTGCTGCGCCGGGAATTGCAAATAGGAAACCATTGACCTCCATGACCGCGACCGCCCAAACCGCGTCAGGCACCATCCGCACCCAGGAGATTTGCCGGCACTATACCATGGGCACGTCACTCATCCGCGCCGTGGATGGCATCTCCTTTTCAGTGCAGGGGGGCGAATTCATTGCGCTGCTGGGAAGTTCGGGCTCGGGGAAATCCTCGCTGCTGAACCTGATTGCGGGGCTGGACCGGCCCACCTCCGGCAACGTGCAGGTGGACGGCCGCAGCCTGGCCGAGTTATCGAGCGAAGAGCTGGCCCGCTACCGCCGGCACAGCGTGGGAATCGTCTTTCAAGCCTTCAACCTGGCGCCGAGCATGACCGTGGCGGAAAACGTGGAATTGCCGCTGCGTCTGGCGGAAACGGATCGCCGCGAGCGCGCCGACCGCGTTAGGCAAGCCCTCGATCGCGTCGGACTCGGCCAGCGGCTCGCCCATCGGCCGGGCGAGCTTTCCGGCGGCGAGCAGCAGCGCGTGGCCTTGGCGCGGGCCCTGGTGAATTCCCCCCGCATCCTCCTGGCCGACGAGCCCACGGGAAACCTCGACAGCCGCACGGGAACGGAAATCATGGAGATCATCGGCGATTGCAACCGGCGCCTGGGGATGACCGTCCTGCTGGTCACGCACGAACGCGCCCTGGCGGAGCGCCACGCCGGGCGATTACTGTTCCTCGCTGACGGCAAGCTGGTGGCGGACCAGCCCAACACGCCACCTCCCCTCGAAAGCGGCAAGAGCCAATGAACTCACCTGACCTGCCGGACCCTGCCGCGGCGCGCGCCCTACCCCTTCCGGTTGTTATCTAGTGAAGATACCACCCAATTCAGTATATTATGTATATGGTTAATGCTCTATGAAAACAGCAAGCGTGGCAGCCATACCCCCCTGCCACAACCTGCAGGCGCAATCAATGAGCGCGCAGATGCAGGTCAGCAAAAGCCAGGAACTGATCCCAATCGAACGCTGTCACCGCGTGCTTTCCCTCACGGAGGTGAAAGGCGATGCTGTGCATGATGGGCTGATTGATTCCTGGCATCTGGTCCGTGTCCAGGCCTTCCTCCCCGAGCAGCTTGTAGACGGGACCCGCCGCCACCGCCGCCAGGAACATGCCATGCGGGTCGGCCCATTGATCCTCCTGCGCGCTGGTGATGTAAACCGGGCGTGGAGCGATCAGCGCAATCAACTCGTCAGAATCGACGGGAAGTTTATCCGCCTGGCCAACATATTTGAAAAGGTTGGGGCAGAACCAAAAAGGAAATGCCCGCGACATGCTGCGCAGCGTCTCGCCGTAAGTGCGCCGCCACGGCCCAGCGCCGCCTCTTCCCGAACAACTCGAGAGCACCATGGCAAAACGCGTGTCTTGGGCGCCGGCCCACAGCACCGTCTTCCCCAGTCGCGAGTGTCCCATGACCGCCACGCGATGGGCGTCAACGTCCTTGTCCTTTTCGAGGTAATCCATGGCGCGGCTCAATCCATACGCCCACGCGCCAATGGCTCCCCACTCATCCGGTCCCGGCTCGGTCTGCCCCGCCGGAGCGAACTGTTGGCGAAGGCCGCCCTGTGTATAGCCTTCCTTGAAATCCGGTTCGATGTCCTGATAGCAAACCGTCGCAAAGCCGTATCCGCGCCCCAGGAGCTTCTGAAGGTCGAATTCCTTGTCGAGCCCTCGGAATTTTTCCGGCGCCGGCCCATGCACGGGTGGCTTCCCGTTCCAGATGATGGCGTTCTTAACACCAGGATCGCTGGTCACGGATTGATTGCCGAGGAAATTGATTTCAAGAATCACGGGAACAGGCTTGGGGGCACCAGCAGGAATGTAGATGAGCAGGTCCTCGGAAGCCTCCGCTTTCGGAGTGGGAAAATAAACCGTCACCTGCTTGCGGATTGCCTTACCCCCCAGCGCTCCTTTATCGAGGTCGAAAACTTTGAAGCGGATATGCTTCGGTGGCTGAGGAGTGCGGCCATAGACATTCGTCTGATAGAGCTGGAGAATCTCGGCGCGACGGCGCTTTTGCCACTCGCGCGCCGTCGCCACCGGCTTGCCGTCACTGAAGACCAGCGGATCGGGAAGTGGAAAAGCTCCGGCCTTCGACTCATCGTAATTTGCGGGGGGTGCTTGGCCCATACCGAGCAAAGGCGTGGTCCATGTCCGCGTGGGGACAATCCCCAATAGCAGCAAGGAGAAGCTCAACACCGTGAAGGAAAAAAGAAAGAGAAAAGAGGACGTGCGGGGCCGCCCGGATTGAGGCAAAAGCTGCATGATTCTTACCTCCCTGAAACCTGGATTTTTCAACCCGACATTTTCAAGCGGCCGCAAGTATACACGCAGGCGGGCAATCGTACCAGCAGCCCTAGCCGGTCCTGCGCGCCGTGCCGATCACGGGCAACCGCGGTTCCGTTGGCGGTATCTTAAGTTGTTTTTTGGAATTGTCCGGCAGAGGTCCCGCGTCGAAAACCCCACGGGGCCCCCTGCCGGATGGGAAATGTGGAGATCAAGAGTATGTCAACGCCGGCTTTTTTTGGCGTTGACCGAAACCAGACTAATGGTTCCCGAGGAACATGACGTGAACGTAGGTGCCCAATCGGACGTTGAATGCCAAATACCAACCGACGTGGTCGGGGTCGTCGTAAATCACGATTTGGTCACCGTTCCACAGCCAGTCGTTGCAAAAGCCGACGTCATAGGGGGCAACGCTGAAAAAGAAGCCACCGAACCAGAAGCGGCTGGGCCCTCCGCCGCCCAAATGCCAAACGTGGTCGCGGCCAATGCCGCCTGCAAAGTGCCCGTGCGCCCAAGGGTGATCGAGGTGGTAATTACGGTCTCCCGGGCCGGTATCGTGCCCGATCCATTTGCCATCGGGGTGAACATGCGGAGCATTGGGGTGCCCGGCCGTGTCGTTATAATGAGGCGCTTTCGGAGCGGGCGCCTGATGGGCTTGGGCAGGCGCCTTCTCAGGGCCATGCGCGGGTATATGTCCACCCGCTGTGCCCCCGTGCTCCTCGCCCTTGCCCTCACCGTGTTGGGCCCAGGCAGAAACTGAAAACATGAGCAATACCGCGAGAATTCCACAGAGCCTTTTCATATCAACCTCCTCCAAAGGTTCAGCTGCAATGCTTCTCAGGTCTTTTGACGTCAGCTTGCTTAGGCGTGGGAAAGCAATTTTCCTAGCCTGCTGCCCGTCGTATCTGGATTGTAACTCCCGACCGGTTAAGCTTAGCAGAGGTCGGTAATCCTAGGAAAGCGCCTTAAAATATTTGGACCACTGTTTCGTCTACAGTATTGAATGCACGACGCGCTGAGCATTGAATTCATGACCGAAGAGCAAAACCGCCGCATCGCGGAGACCATCGAGCGGGAACAAGGCCGCCTGCGTAACTTTATCCGCAAGCGCGTTCTGGACGAAAGCGACGCGGAAGACATCTTGCAAGAGGTCTTCTATGAACTGGTGCAACCCGTGGAGCAAGCGGGCGCCTGGCTCTTCCGGGTGGCGCGGAATCGCATCATCGACAGATTTCGCAAGCGGAAGCCAGAGGCGGTATTAAGCGATGCCCCCACCGGGAGAGAAGACGAAGAGATGTTCCCGTGGGAGGACCTGCTTCCCTCGCCCGACGCCGGCCCGGAAACGGCTTACGCTCGCGAGGTGTTGCTCGATGAAATCGAAGCGGCTTTGGATGAACTCCCCGATGAACAGCGCGAAGTGTTTATTGCTCACGAGGTCGAGGGCTGGAGCTTCAATGACCTGGCAGCGGCGACCGGGCTGAGCGTGAATACCTTGCTCTCCCGAAAGCACTATGCAGTGCTCTACCTGCGGCACCGCTTGCGGGCCATTTACGACGAATTCAAGAGATTGTGAGGATACAAGCGATGATATTCCATGGCATTCGGCGGGTATTGAAAATTTCGTTCTTCGTGTTGTTGGCGGGAACAGTATTCGGCTTTGCTGTCATGTGGCTCTGGAACTGGCTGATGCCGGCTATCTTCGGCCTGCACGCCATCAGCTTCTGGCAAGCTTTGGGACTGCTGGTGCTGAGCAAAATCCTCTTCGGCGGTTTCTATGGCCGCCACGGCTTCAAGGGAGACTGGCGGGCGCGTCTGATTCGGCGCTGGGAAGACATGACACCGGAAGAACGCGAGAAATTCCGAAGCCGGGGAATTTCCCCCGCTTCGGGCGGCGCCGGGGGGTGCGGTGGCCCTGGACCCTCACCGGTCGCGCCGACGGCTTAGCTTAGGATAGAGGAATGCGAACGGAGGTAACGATGCCGCAACGTATTTGTCCGTGGTGGTTGGGCTACTTGCTGGCCAGCCCGCTGCGGCGGCTCATCCAGGATCCGGTGAAGGTGCTGGCCCCCTATGTTCGAGCCGGAATGACTGTGCTGGAACCGGGGCCGGGCATGGGGTTCTTCACGCTCGAACTCGCCCGCTTGGTTGGCTCCTCCGGTCGGGTGGTGGCTGTCGATATTCAACCGCAAATGCTTTCGAGGTTAAAGCGCCGCGCCGCCCGGCCAGGGCTATTGGACCGCGTGGATGCGCGCTTAGCTGCCCCGGACACCCTTCAGGTTGAGGATCTCGCTGGTGCCGTAGACTTTACGTTCGCCTTCGCTCTGGTGCATGAATTGCCGGCCGTCGAACCGTTTTTCGCGGAAGTCGCTAGGGCCTCCAAGCCTGGCGCAGGGCTGCTTTTTGCCGAGCCCGCTGGACACGTGAAGACAGCGGATTTCGAAGCCGAGCTGGGGGCGGCCATCCATGCCGGGTTCGAGTTGGTAGAGCGCCCGGCGATTCGCCGGAGCCACGCGGCTTTTCTGAGGAGAGCGTAACGGGATGAAAACACAACCCTCCCCACTGCCCTCCTGGGCGGAGCGAAGGATCTCGCTCTGTGCATTATCGTGGCAAAGCGAGAATCTCCGCCGCCTGTACCTCCCCATGCCGCCAGCCCGCCTTCCTCGGCAAACATCCTGGAAAGAATGCTGGAAAAAATGAGTTGACAATGTGTTTCACCAGCGTTATCTTTCCGTGGAATAATTATGACTGACTGTTCAGTCATTATTTGGAGAGAGCCATGAGGCCCATGAATTCCAGGCGATTAAAGGCCGCCAAGTCCTCCACCCGGCGGCAGGAACAGAAGGTGCATCGCCAGGAGGGAATCCTGGCAGCTGCCTTCGAAGTCTTCGCCGCGCATGGGTTCGAGGCTGCCCGCATCGACGATGTCGCCCGGCAAGCGGGAATCGCCAAGGGAACGATTTACCTCTATTTCCCGGACAAGGAGCGCCTGTTCCGCGCGATGGTGCGTAGCCTGGTCCAAAAGCGGTTTGATGTCGTTGCCGCGAGATTTGAGGGGACGGCGGAGCAGTTGCTGCGCGAGTTGCTCTCGCGCATGTACAGCCAGGTGGTAAAGAATGAAAAGGTCCGCTCCATCGTACGCCTGTTGATCGCCGAAAGCGGCAGGTTCCCGCAACTTACCGAGATTTACCACCGCGAGATTATTGCCCCGGGAATGAAGGCGGTACGCCATGTGCTCATGCGTGGGATCGCCTCCGGCGAATTCGAGAGAACCGCGGCCGTGGAATTTCCCCAGCTTCTGGCGGCGCCGGGGGTTCTGGCGATCGTGTGGAGAGTGCTTCACGGGGAGCGGCACCGGCTCGACCTTGACGCCTACAGCAAGGCGCATCTGGAGTTCGTGCTGAACAGCCTGCGGAAACAAACGAATTGAAAGCCGCGAGGTTATCGAGGCGGCCCGGCAAAGGAGAAGGTCCATGCGGTCGAGGGCACGGTGGGTCACGATGTTTGTGGCGTTTTCATTGGTGGGCGGAATACCCGTGGGTGCGCAACAGCCCCCTCCGCGTCGGCTGACGCTCAATGACGCAATTGGTCTGGCGCTGAAGCAGAACCTCAGCGTGCGCGTCGCCAGTACGCAAGTGGAGGAATTGGAAGGAACGCGCGAACGGCGGCGGGCTTCCCTGCTGCCGCACGTCAACGGAGACGCGCTAGCCAACCGCCAGAATATCGATTTGGGCGCCATGGGAATATCGTTTCCCACGGTTCCTGCCGTGGTTGGACCGTTCTCGCACTACGATTTCCGCCTTTCGGCGAGCCAATCCTTGATTGATCGTCACTCCTACCACAACTGGAAGGCCAGCGAAAAACAAGAGGAGGCCGTCAAGCTCGATTATCAGGACGCGCGCGATTTGGTGATCCGCCAGGCCGCCGGACTTTATCTCAACGCTCAGGCTTCCGCCGCAGAGGTGGAAGCCACGGAAAGCCGCGTGACAACTTCAGAAACCCTCGAGAAACTGGCGCGCGACCAACACGCTCTGGGACTGGCCACTGCTGTGGATGAGGTTCGCGCGCAGGTGCAACTGGCCCGGGACCGGCAGAACCTGCTGGTGGCGCGCAACACTTATCAGACTTCCCTGCTCGTCCTCGCCCACTTCCTTGGATTGAGCCCCGGCGCCCCCCTGGAGTTGGCCGAGCCCTTGAAATTTCATCACGTGGAACCCACCGACGCCGGCCAGGCGCTGCACACCGCCATCGAGGCGCGATCCGATTACGCCGCTCTGCTCAAGCAACGAGATGCCCTCACTGAGCAACTCAAGGCCTCTCACGCGCGCTATCTCCCCACCCTCTCGGTTAACGGCGATTATGGAGCGATCGGACGGGGATTCGGCTCCATGGCCGGAACCGGCGAGATTCAGGGAACGCTTACGGTCACCTTGTTTGACCGGGACCGCGCCGGCGAGAAGACAGAACTTCAAAGCCAGGTGAAACGCCTGAACGCTCAGATTGACGACCTCAACCGCGAGATCGAGCAGGAACTGCGTAAGTCCGTGCTGGACCTGGAGTCCACCGAAAATCAAGTAACGGTCACCGAGGCGGCCCTCCACTTGGCGGAACGCGAGTTGAGCCTGGCACAAGACCGTTTCCGCAACGGGGTGACGGACAACATCGAAGTGGTGACCGCGCAGGCCAGCCTGGCGAGCGCGCAGGATGACCGCATCATGGCTTTGGCGCAACATGCTGACGCCGTTATGGCCCTGGTGCGCTCGCTCGGGGGAACCGAAAAGATTTACCAAACATACCTCAGCGAGCCCTGAGCCGGCCGCGGGGTGAAGTCTAAAGGAAGAGGGAAAAAGCCATGAAACGCGTGATACCGCTTCTGCTGCTGCTGGCGATTGGCGGCGCAGTGGTCTACTTCCATCCCCAGTGGTTCCGCAAGCCCACGAATGAAAATGTGCTCAAGCTTTCGGGGAACATTGAAGCGCACGAAAGTCTGGTCAGCTTCAAGGTAACCGGCCGCATTATCGATTTGCCGGTGGATGAGGGCATGACCCTGAAATCCGGCGACTTGCTGGCGCGCCTCGATAACGATGACTACCGGCAACAGGTGGCGGAAGACGAATCTGCTATTCGTGTGCGCGACCGGCAACTCGCCCTCGGCCTGGCGGGCAGCCGGACGCAGGACATCGAAGCCGCCAAACTGGCGATGCTGGATGCTCAGGCCGACCTCGAGCAAAAGAAGAAGGACTACGCGCGTTACCAGGCGCTCTATGAGAAGGACGAGATCCCGGGCCAGACGCGTGACTTGGCCGCCACCAACGTCACCCGCGCTCAGGCTGCGTATGATCGTGCGCAGCAAATCTACGACGAACTTGTGGAGGGAACGCGCAAGGAAGAGCTTGCCGTCGAGCACTCCAATGTTCACCAGGCTACCGAGAACCTGCAAATGTCACGCATCCGGCTCTCCTATACGGCGCTGCGTGCACCCTTCACGGGAGTTGTCCTAGTGCGGCAGGCGGAGTTGGGGGAAGTCGTCTCACCCGGCACCCCCATCGTGACCCTTGCCGACCTGGACCATCTGTGGGTTCGGGTGTATGTGCCGGAGACGGACCTCGGCAAAGTGCATTGGGGGCAAGTGGTTGATGTACGCACCGATACCTACCCGGACAGGATTTATCATGGCCGGGTTTCGTTCATCTCCTCCGAGGCGGAATTCACTCCCAAAAGCGTGCAGACGGAGAAAGAGCGCGTCACGCTGGTTTACCGGGTCAAAGTGGACGTGGAAAACCCCAACCGGGAGTTGAAGCCGGGTATGCCGGCGGATGTCGATATCAAACTGCGGTAGCTAACGTATCATGAGCTCTTCTCCTGCCATCACCGTCTCCTCCCTGCGCAAGCACTTCGGCGAAGTGCGTGCCGTCGACGGGCTCAGCTTTGAAGTGTACGCGGGAGAAATCTTCGGATTGGTGGGGCCGGACGGCGCAGGAAAAACCACGGCGCTGCGGATGCTGGCGGGGGTCATGGATGCGGATTCGGGCTCGGCAACGATTGCCGACTGCGACGTGGTGCGCGACCCGGAAAGCGCCAAGTCGCTCCTCAGCTATATGTCGCAGCGATTCGGGCTTTACGAGGACTTAACGGTCGAAGAGAACATCCGGTTTTTTGCGGATTTATTCGAGGTACGACGCCAGCAACGTATACAGCGCTCCCAAGAATTGTTGGCAGCAGCAGGACTCAGTGATTTCCGGAGCCGGCTGGCCGGAAATCTTTCCGGGGGCATGAAACAAAAACTCGGTTTGGTGTGCGCGCTGATTCACACTCCCAAAGTGATCTTGCTGGATGAGCCGACCAACGGAGTCGATCCCGTATCACGGCGGGATTTCTGGCGCATTCTCTATTCCCTAGTAGCCGAGGGCGTGGCGATTCTCACTTCCACCTCGTACCTCGACGAAGCGGAGCGATGCCATCGCGTGGGGCTCCTCTATCACGGACGGATGCTTTTCTGCGACCGGCCGGAAGAGCTGAAAAAGAAATTTCCCGGCGAGATTCTGGCGGTGCACGCGGCGCAGCCGGGGCAGGTGCGCGCGGCATTGGGGGACGCCCCCGGTGTACGCAGTGCGTTGCTGGTGGGCGACCGCGTCCACCTGTTTGTGGACGACTCCGCTCTGCGGCTGCCGGATTTGCGCGCGCGGCTGGCATCGGCCGGCGTCGTTTACGATTCCATCGAGCCCGTGGGGGCAACCATCGAAGATTTGTTTGTGTCAGCCGTCGAGAGCGAACCCGAGGTGGCCGGGGGAACGAAACCCGTATGAATGGAAGCGAACAATCCGTGGTCGTTGAGAACCTCACCAAGCGCTTCGGGGCCTTTGTGGCCGTGGACAGTATCACCTTCCAGGCGCGCCGTGGCGAGATCTTTGGCTTCCTTGGCCCCAATGGCGCGGGCAAATCCACAACCATCCGTATTCTCTGCGGCCTGCTCCGGCCCACTTCCGGGCACGCGCGGGTGGCGGGGGTTGACGTCGCCCAGGAGCCGGAGGCGGTGCGCCAGCAGATTGGCTATATGTCGCAGAAATTTTCCCTCTACAACGATTTGAAAGTTATCGAGAACCTCCGTTTTTTTGCCGGATTGTACAGCGTTCCCGGTAAAGTTCTTCCCGAGCGCCTGGCCTGGGCGCTGCACATGGCGGGGCTCGAAGGCCGCGAACAAACCCCCACGCGCGAGCTGGCCGTCGGCTGGAAACAGCGGTTGGCGCTGGGGTGCGCGGTGCTGCATCGTCCCCCCGTCGTCTTCCTTGACGAGCCGACCTCGGGCGTCGATCCCGTCTCACGCCGGCAATTTTGGGAATTGATCCAACAGATGGTGGGCGAGGGCATCACGGTGTTTGTCACCACCCACTACATGGACGAGGCGGAATACTGCAATCGCCTCGTGTTGATCGATCGCGGGCGTATTGTGGCCATGGGCACGCCTACGGAACTGAAGACTCGATTCATGAAAGGCCAGCTCCTGCTGGTGGAATGCGAACCACTGGGGCCGGGACTCGAAGCGCTGAGCCAGGCGCCGGGCGTGCTCGATGCGGCAGTATTTGGCAGCAGCCTCCATGCGGTTGTGGCTGACGCCCAGGAGGCGATGCCCGGAATCCGCGCCGCCCTGACCGCCCGCGAGCTGAAAATTGGCAGGCTGGAACAGATTCAACCCAGCCTCGAAGATGTTTTCGTCGCCCTGACCGCCGCGCGTGAATCCAAACCGGGGAGGTCTGTGTGAGCCTGCGCCGTATCTTTGCCATGATGCGCAAGGAAGTCATCCAGATCTGGCGCGATCCGCGCAGCCTTCTGATCATCTTTGCGATGCCGGTTGTGCAACTCATCATTTACGGCTACGGTGTGAATCTTGACATTAAACACATCCCACTTTGCGTGTACGACCGCGACGCGACACAATCCAGCCAGGATCTGCTGAAGCATTTCCAGGCCACCGACTACTTTGAGATCGTCCATGTATCGGACAACTATCGCGACATCGTCCGGCAGATTGACGGGGGCGCGTGCACGGTGGCCGTGGTGGTGCCGCCGCAATTCTCGGAGGACATGCACTCGCATGGACAATCCCATGTGCAGGCGCTGCTCGATGCCAGTGACAGCAACACCGCCAGCATCGGCATGGGGTACGCGCTGAGCATCATCCAAGCCTACTCCCAGGGTGTGCAGATCGAGTGGCAACAGCACAATGGCCTGCCGCCGGTAACCCCCAACGTCACGTTCCAGCCCCGGACGTGGTTCAACGAGGACCTGGAAAGCATGTCCAATATTGTGCCCGGCGTCGTGGCCATGGTGATGGCCGTGGTGGGGGCATTCCTGACCTCGCTGACCATGGCGCGGGAGTGGGAGCGCGGCACCATGGAACAGCTCATCGCCACGCCCGTGCGCAAAATGGAAATCCAGATCGGAAAGCTGATTCCTTATTTTGTCATCGGGATGATCGATACGGCGCTCTGCGCCGCCGCGGCGGTCTGGTGGTTCCGCGTTCCCTTTCGTGGAAGCTATACGGTGCTTTTTGCCTGTTCGGCGCTGTTCCTGATTGTGGTGCTGTCCGTGGGATATTTTTTCTCGGTCGCGGCCAAGTCGCAGCTCGGGGCCAGCCAGATGGCTCTGCTGGTAACGCTGTTGCCGACGTTTCTGCTTTCCGGTTTTATCTTTCCCATTGATCAGATGCCCGTGTTCGTGCAGTGGATCACTCGCATCCTTCCGGCGCGTTATTACGTCTCCATCCTGCGCAGTGTTTTTCTCAAAGGCACGCCGATGCGGCTTCTGGCAGGGGACATCACCGCCTTGGGGATTCTTGCCGCGATGCTGATCATCAGGGCCACGCGCGCGTTTCAAAAGAGGCTGGAATGAAATTTGTCTTCTCACTCCGACGCATCGGCAACATGGTCAAGAAGGAATTCATCCAGACGCTGCGGGACCCCCACATGCGCTGGCTGCTTTTCGGCCCGCCGATCATTCAGATGCTCGTATTCGGTTACGCCGCCACGCTGGATGTGAGAAACGTGACGCTCTCCGTGCTCGACCTGGATAATACCCAGGAGAGCCGCGAGTTGGTGGCGCACTTTTCCGCCAGCCGTTATTTTCACCTGAACGAATATGTCTCGCGGCGCGCGGACCTTCGCGAAGGCCTAGACCGCGGCGATATTCTGGCGGCGATGGAAATCGATTCCGGCTTCGCCCGGCGCTTGCGCAACGGCCAGGGGGCGACCGTGCAGGTGCTGGTGGATTGTTCCAACTCCAACACCGCCCTGGTGGCGCTGGGTTATCTCAACCAGATTGGCGCCGAGTTCAGCCGCGATTACCAACTTGACCAGATGCAACGCACGGCCCCGCAAAGGGTATCTTCGCTGCCGCAAGTGGACTTGGAGATTCGGCCGTGGTTCAACGAAGGGCTGGAAAGCCAGTGGTATTTCGTTCCCGGGGTCATTGGCAACGTCATGTTGATCCTGGTCATGATGCTCACCGCCTTCGCAGTGGTGCGCGAGCGGGAGATTGGCACGCTCGAGCAGATCATGGTCACACCCATTCGCCGCTGGGAATTCATATTGGGAAAGACCATCCCCTTTTTCCTGGTCGGCTGCGTCGACGCCACGCTCATCGCCCTGGTGGGAACATTTTGGTTCGGAGTGCCCTTCCGGGGAAACCTGGGCGTGCTCGCTGCAGGTTTGGTTACCTTCATCCTCGCGGGTCTGGGTTTGGGATTGTTTCTTTCGACGGTCTCAGCGAACCAGCAGCAGGCGATGATCCTTTCCTTCTTCTTCACCATGCCGATGATCACGCTCTCGGGCTTCGGCACTCCCATTGCCAGCATGCCGCCTCTGCTGCAAGAGACGAGTTACCTCAACCCGCTGCGCCACGTCATGGTGCTTCTGCGCAGCGTCTACTTGAAAGGCGTCGGTTTTGAGGTGCTCTGGCCGGAGGTCGCCTCCCTTGCAGGTATCGCTGTCTTCCTATTGACGATCAGCGTCCTGCGCTTTCACAAATCGCTGGAGTAAGCATGCGCAAGCAAAGGTCCGGGCCAGGCGCAGCAGGGTCAAATCAAACCTCGTCACCTGCCAAGCAACCCGCCACTGAGGGGAGAAATCAAACGTGAGAGGCTCCTCGGCCTTGCGCGGGGGATCTCAGAAAATCAAGGGAGGCTTTCCACGAGCCTTCAGGAGGGAGTGGCATGGCGATCCCGGACGGCTTATCAAGGCGGACGTGCACGCCCTACAATAGTTTATTTCTTGTGCCGGGGGCCGCGATACTCTTGGGCATGATCTTCCTGCCGCTCGCCGACGCGTTGGCGAATGCGCCCAAAGCCATACCGGGCGCGCCCACACTTTCCGCAGGAACAGTTTTGTATTTGCATCTCCAGACCGCCGTCAGCACCAAGGCTTCCAAGCAAGGGCAGGCGATCACTGCAAGTCTGGCGCGGGAAATGGAAGTCCAAGGCGGAGTTGCCATTCCTTTTGGATCAACCCTGAAGGGCATCATTGAGAAGTGTTCCCAGCCAACCGCTTCCGACCAGCGGGCGGAACTTCTTTTGAGCTTTGGACAACTTACCATCCCCGGCGAAGGCAATCTCGCGCTGAAAGGACACCTGAGTGGGGTCAGCAACGCGCGGGAAACTCTACTTGCGGACGGAACGATTGTCGGGGTCCTCGAATCGGAGGCGCCGGTTTCGCTGCTCAGCGGCGTCCTGCAAAAGCTGGGTCAAGCTGATCCCTCCATTAACGATCAAATCCAGAAGCAGAAAATCGGCCAGGTTAATACGGCGATTGAATTCCCGGTGGGGACCGACCTTCAATTCACCCTCACCGAACCGCTGAAAATAAAACATCTTGTCCCCTCCGCGGGCCCGAGCGGGATTCCTGCCAGCTTGCGCGCGTCTGTGGCCAACGTGCTTACCGATGCGCCTAAGCGCGCGGTGAGCAAAGAAAACCGGCCGGGCGATCCCATCAACCTGGTGTTTGTGGGCACTGCGCAGGAAATTGAACAGGCGTTCCGCCAAGCCGGCTGGACCGAACCCAAGAAAAAGAATCAACAATCGATTTGGAAGACTGCCCAGGCCGTCATCAATAATGATGGATACAACGCCGCACCGGTTTCAGACCTCTACATGTTCGGGCGGAAGGAGGATCTCGCCTTCGAGAAGACGCTCAACACCTTCAACAAGCGTCACCACCTGCGATTGTGGCAGACGCAGGCAAGCGCACCCGACGGCCGGCCCATCTGGCTGGGCGCCGCCACGCACGATGTGGGCATCGATGTTCACCCCGGTGTCGTTTCCCACGCCACCGATCCCGATCTCGATGACGAGCGCGCACAAGTGTGGTCGGACCTTTACCTGGGCGGCGCGGTCGAGGCCGCTGGGGCCATCGCCCCTCCCAATCCGCTCAGTAGCGGCATGACGGCCACCGGCGGAGCATGGCACACGGACGGCAAACTCTTCATTGTCGATTTAAAAGCTGGACCGGGCGCCGCTATGTAGACGCGACTTGACGTCCCCGGCGCGGGCAGTGAATCGGCGCAGCCCGACGGCTACGACTGCGGTGCATCGCCCCGGGGTGGATGCCCCTTGAGCGGCCGATAGGTATGAAGCGCAACGCGCTTGGGGGGCGGCACAAATTTGTCCCACGAGGTTACAGGATCGATCTCGCCCACTGAAGATGCTGCCCCGAAGCGGATCGTTACAATCTGCTGCGGCCGCACCGGAAACGTATAGCGCGGGCCGCTGCCTTCGAGGGCTTGAGGATTCTTGCCCCGCATGTTCGTCAGCGCCGCACCCTGGTGCGGAAGGTTAAGGGTTACTTCGGCCGTGCCCGCCACACCGCGGCACTCGATGAGGCGCATCTCGATCTCATTACCTTCCCGGCGAAGCACTTCCATGATCATGTTGTCGGAAGTTTGAACAAAGGACTTCGCAGAACTTGCGCTCCTGCCCGTGGCCAGAAGGGGTGGGCAATTGTATTCCCATGACATTTGCGGAATCCGGCTTTCCGCCCACTCCGCGTCATGCGCATAGAGTGCGTATTCCGAAAGGTGTTTGCCCTTGCCGCTCAGCCAAGCGTTGGGATATCCATAATACTTATCCACAGCATTCAGCAGATAAATAATAGGGGTCTTTTCATTAAGCTCACGCCCGGTAAAGCCGCGGTCCAAGATTGCTACGCCTCCTCCGCCTGCCAGACCGTAATCGATCCACCGGACGGTCGGCACAATGCCCTTCGTCCAACCCGCCAGGTCAGGATTGGGCTTGGACCACGCTCCGTGTGAAAAACCGCCGGGTATGCCGCGACGAACCTCGTTAATCTCCTCCGCCAGGGGGAACTCCGCTACGACGACGGTGATATCCGGAATGTCCTGTACCTCCGTCTCGAAATCGATGCGCGGGTAGTCTTCATAGAAACGCATCACACGGCGGGAGAGACCTTCGCCGTAAAATTTGGCGGTAATCTCCACGATGGTCGCAAGAGGCCCTTTGGACACGGCGATGGTCGGCGGAAAATCACTCGATGAGGCCAATCGTTTGCGGTCCGGCCGCCAACTCATGAAATCGCCGTAGTCGTTCTTCTGGGGTTTGGGGTTTTCCGCCACGATGACATTGGCAGGCCCGCCCAAGACTTCCCGCCCTGAAGGCTTAAGTTTCAAGCTCACCAGCGCCCCAGTTTTCCAGTCGATGCGCGCGGAGTAGTTGCGGGTTTCGATGGTCTGCGGAAGCGCAATTTTCCTAGACTGCGGCGGAGGGCTGGATTGCAGCGCCAATTCCGTGACCCCCACTGACGGCAGAGAGGCGGTGCACAACGTTCGGCCGTCAGGAGAGACTTGGCACAGGCCCTTTCGGGGTTTCGTTCCGGCCGGCAATTCCAAAAACACCGGGTCATGGCGTTCCCAGTTAAGCGGATTGAAGAGGGCAATCTCATCGCCGGCGGGGCTGATCTCGTTCAATGCCGCCGCGAGAACGTGCCGATTCCCTTCCTCGACATATGCCAGGCGGTCGCGGACATCCCACGAAATCTCATCCTCAAAGACCATGCCGCCTGCCGAGCCCCACAGAGTATTGCGATCCATACTCAGCAACATCAGGATCCACGATTCGTAGAGGTCCTGAGCCGGATAGGCAAAGCCGTGTTCAAGGCTGGCGACGGTGGAAAGAGTCTCCGCGGCTTGCAGCGCGTGCTCATTCTTCCGAAACCACGTCTTGATCCTCGGGCATTCGATCCAGAACGAATCAAATGTGTAGCCCGTTCCACCTTTCATCGTCTGGAGTTCAATCTTGCCGGATTTGATTCCCGGCATAACCGCGTCCACGTACTCGCTTAACGTGGCAATGCGAATCTTGATTCCGGGATTGGCGTCATTCCACGGCGCGTAAAACTCTTTCGGGTATTCCTTTCTGAGGGGAGCCAGGTTGTAGTCTCCACTCCCTCCTAGAATCAGCGCCGGGGCGGCGGTGGGGGGCTTCTTTGCCCAGCGGTCCGCCTCCTCACCCAATTTCTTCAACTCCTCCGCCGTTAAGGGATCCCGCGTCTTGAAGAAACTCCCAAAGGAGGCGTAACCGTCAGGAGCCAGCGCCACGGTGCGCGAACCATCGGGCGATTCCACCCAGTGCATCTTGTCGCGGGTTTTGTTCTCGCGCTCATAAACCATGGCGTCCAGGCCCAAGCCCGCGGTGATTTGGCCCATCTGGTCGTGGAATCCGCAGGTATCGATAATCCACATGAAACGCGGATGGACTCCCATCACCTGCTCCTGCCAGCGCGATCCTTCCACGCCCTGCTTGATCAGCGCTTCGCCGCCCGCCAGGTTCACCGTCATTTCCAGGAAGTTCGCGTTCACCAGCTCCACCCGGCCTTCTTTCGCCCGCTGTTTGATCTCCCCGATTCTTTCCGGATGAAAATTCATAATGGCAATCATATTATTGACTTCGGAAAGCACAAACTTGTAATTGGGATCGTCGCGCACGCGATCCAGGTGGTCAAGATAGCTGTTCGAGCAATAGAGGCGTTCGGTGTAGAAATTCGCCAGCCACCCGCAACTGGCCGGGTGAAAGTTGGGCACCAGGAAAACTTCCTGCACCGCGTCCTCGGAAAACGCCGCCCCGCTGCCGCAGGTCAAACCCACGGCGGTCGCGGCGATCCCCTCCAGAAATCTGCGTCGATTGATTGACATCCCCTGCGTTTCTTTTTTCATCACTTTCTCCGATCTTACTAAGAAGTATGAAGGTTCAGCGCGGATCTGTTCTGCAGGTCCCCGCTATTTATCTAATGCGATCGAGCATCTTTTTGCGCGGCGATCCACCGGTCCATGTTCGCCTCCAGCACATCCAGGGGCAAGGCGCCATCGCCGAGCAGCGCGTCGTGGAAAGCGCGCAAGTCGAAGCGCGCGCCGAGTTGTTGCCGGGCGCGCTCACGCAGTTCGATGATTTTCATCTGCCCGAGCTTATACGCCAGGGCCTGTCCCGGCCAGGCGATGTAGCGGTCCACTTCCGTCTCGATATTCGGCTCGTCCATGGCGGTATGTTGGCGGAAGAAGTCCACCATCTGCT
>Ga0326727_10012422_pt1 | contig 19394 bp, 11 predicted proteins | sample MB2enrmetagenome_FD_207643 | JGI IMG/M metagenome (GOLD analysis project Ga0326727, IMG submission 207643) | Lab enriched peat soil microbial communities from McLean, Ithaca, NY, United States - MB29MY | ecosystem: Environmental > Terrestrial > Soil > Wetlands > Peat | place: USA: New York...
GGATGGGAAAAATTCCCTTCAAGGTTGTGCCGGTAAAGTTGGTGGCAACGGTAATAACATTAGCCGGTGGTGGGTCTGCGGGTAAGGAAGGGCCATGCGCTCAGATTGGAGCGGGTCTGGCCTCTTCATTCGCGAGCCTCTTACGCCTTGATGATGTTGACCGGCGCAAACTTGTCATCTGCGGCATAAGCGCCGGTTTTGCCACGGTCTTCGGCACTCCGATCGCCGGCGCCCTGTTTGGCATCGAGGTGCTGGTGCTTGGGCAGATGATGTACGAAGTGCTCTTCCCCTCTTTTGTCGCCGGCATTGTTGGCTACCATGTGGCCATCACCATGGGTGCGCAATATGCCCACCCGCCGGTCTGTCTCCCCCCTCAAGTGACCGGATTGAGCGTTGTGGAGCTGGTCCTCCTGGGGATCTGGTGCGGGCTCATTGCCCTCATTTTTATCGAGACAATGAATTTGACACACAAATACTCTGAACGATTCTTCAAGAACAGGATCCTCAGGGCCGCGTTTGGAGGGGCACTGCTAATACTTATAACCGTGATCGCGTCACCACGTTACGTTGGTCTTGGTCTCGATACCCTAGCTTCGGGATGGAAAGGCAATGCACTGCCGACCGGAGCCTTCTTCTGGAAAATCCTTGCCACGTCAATCACACTTGGCTGTGGAGGAAGTGGAGGGGTGGTCACCCCGATATTTTTCATCGGTACTGCGTCAGGCAACCTTTTTGCCCAACTCTTCAACCCGCAGTTTATCGCCGCCTTTTCTGCCATCGGCATGGTAGCGCTTCTGGCAGGCGCAGCCAATACACCAATTGCGGCGTCCGTTATGGCCATAGAACTGTTCGGGCCGGGGATAGCTGCTGATGCGGCACTGACATGTATGGTTAGTTTTCTCATCGTCGGTTACCGCAGTATCTATCCGAGCCAGCTGCTCGGCGTCCTGAAAAGCGACTCTCTGGTAGTTGCGACCGGCATGCCGATAGGTGATGTCGATTATGCCAAGGTTTCGCACCGGGAAAAGTCGCTCGTCAGATTCGTTATAAAGATCTTAGATAGTTTCCTGGACAAGAACGGGAAACCGGATAAAGAGTAAGCATCCTTTCTCCTTAATTAAAAGCCGAGAAGGATTAATGACCAAATATCTTGGCTGCGCCCAAGAAGCTGTGTATCAGTTTTCAGATTCGCAAGCCATAATGGTAGGTCACTAACGGTGTCATCCGAACCGAGGTAAAGGAGATTGCAACCACCACAAAGCTAAAAACTGACATTCTGAAGAGGAAAGACGGAAAATTTAGGGGTATTGTTTGGGGGTAGATTGGAAGTTCGGCTGCATATATTCCCGTTATTACACTATGTTGTAATAAATATGCGATGCCTATATAAACGAGATCATCGGTGGCGGGTTCAGGGCAGTGGCGAGAACTATCCTTGATGAAGTTTTGGAGGTCCGTCCCGATTTAATCGAACATCAATTATGCCGAATGGAGGAAAATGATGCAGACCTGGGCCATTACATGGCCTGGTTGAAATCCGGAGCCAAGGTTGTGCCCCTGAAGAAGCAGATAGTTGAAAAGTAAACCACTGCATAAAAACACTTCTTGCATGAAGGAGTTTACGCGACTCTTATTACTCAACTCAGGTGCAATTCGAATCTGTAGTGAGCCAACACTGGGCAGAATGAAACTTTTTGTCAAATAAAGCCTGTTTAAAACTGAATATAAAAGTCACAGGATATTATTCTCTAACTCCAAGGTTAACCTCTACTCCCTAAACAAAACTAGAATTCCTTATTTTTGGCAAAGGACGGCATTTCGTTCTTGAGACGAAATATAGTCCCTTCGTAGTTCTAACCTTTCTCCCCTTTCATTGCTTTTGCCTGAAATATCATGATATTACAATACCCTTATCCTGTTAATAAAATCGGCATGAATGTGGCTTTAGTTTGGGAAGATCCCAAGCGGGCAGCGTGATGAGAAACCGGACAGCCTCAAACGTGGCTGCCCTGTTATTATACAGATTTGTTGTTTACCGGGTCGAGCGCGTGTATTGGTTCCAGTTCTTGAAATCGGAATGAATGACGTTTATTAATATGCTGATGTCAGCTCGGCCAAAGAAAAGAATCTAGCCCACGAATGTGGGTACACCCAAAACCGGCGGGGACACGCTCAGCTCGCGCACAGCGTTGTTCTACTACGCAACCGATGTCTCGCCGGCTATGATCTTGCGTCTGCTGGTTGAAATCGGCTCGCAATACATTTGGCGTTCATGGTTGAGGACAAGAACTACCTCGATGGCTCGAAGAACTACAATGTCAAGCTCCAGCCGCCTCGCGGACCGGTATGTCTCCACTACCGTGTATTTGTTCCTTTCCAAGCACGCAGGCGCGAATGAAGGCGCTTGGATTCAGACTGTCCCGGGCAAGGGATACAGCTTTATACTTCCGCGTTTGCAACCCGATTGATTCCTTATAAGAAAACAATTGAAAGGAGTTAGTACATGAAGCTAACCAAACATTTCACACTGAGCTTGCTCTGCGCAGTCGGCCTTGCGTTGCCGTCGTTCGCGCAGACACCCGCGGCCATCACCACACCAGACAAACTCCAGACCTCCCTCGGCACGCTCGAATTTAAGGATGGCGCACCGAGCAAGGAAACCGTTGAAAAAGTCTACGACAACCTAGACTTCATGCATGGCGTAGAGGCGTTCGTGAACGCCTTCCAGGGTGCCTCGACCTACGCCATTCGTGAAGGTCTGCTCAACATGGGTGTCGAGGACAACGCGCTAGTCGTGTTCTCCGAGTTGATGGACTCGAAGTCTCTTTTCCTCACGGCCAACACCGACACGCCGTACTTCTGGGGGATCATTGATGTCAGCAAGGGGCCGATGGTCTTTGAAGTGCCGCCGAAGCTGCTGGGCACCCTCGATGATATGTGGTTCCGCTGGGTTACGGACGTCGGTTTACCCGGCCCGGATCGGGGTGTGGGTGGGAAATATCTCATCCTGCCGCCGGGTTACGACGGCCCTGTGCCGGAGGGCGGCTACTTCGTCGCCCGCTCCCGCACCACACGCGTCCTGATTCTCGCCCGCGCATTTCTTGAGAACAACGATCCGAAGCCGGCGGCCACATTGTTCAAAAGCGCAAAGATTTATCCCTACACGCCTGGTGGCTACGGCACGAGCATCGCCGAAATCCTGACCGGCAAGGTCCGGCCTGGACGCCCCACCCCGCCACCGGCGCAGAAGTTTGTCGAGGGAAGCGGCAAGGCGTTCATGACGATTCCGGCGAACGACTTCCACTATTTCGAGCAGATCAATGCGTTGGTGCAGCAGGAGCCGACGGACGCGCTAGACCCGGAGATCATGGGTTCGCTTGCCGCCATCGGCATCGTGAAGGGTAAGCTGTTCAATCCCGATGCGCGGATGAAGAAGATTCTCACGGATGCCGCAGCGGTCGGCACCGCCACTGGAAGAACCTTAAATTGGCGTCCGCGTGAGTCCGAGGGTTTCGCCTACTACCCAGGCTCAGCTTGGGTGAACTACCTGTTCGTTGGCGGCTACTCCTTCGATACCCCGCCGCCGCTCGTGACGAAGGAGGGGATCAAGCCCTTCCCGCCCACCGGCTACCGCACGCTGAACGCACGAACAGCGATGTTCTTCTATGCCACCGGCATCACCCCGGCGATGATCATGCGCCTGACCAACATTGGTTCGCAATACCTTGGGGCGTACGTGGATTCCACGGGCGAGTATTTCGACGGCAGCAAGACCTACAAGGTAACGCTCCCTCCGAACATCCCGGCACGGGCATTCTGGTCAATCATTGTCTATGACAACCAGACGCGCTCCATGCTGCAAACGCCCCAACGCTATCCCCGCGCCGGGAGCCAGAGTTATCCGGGTCCGGCTGCAGTGGCGAACCCCGACGGCTCCACCACCGTGTATTTTGCTCCGACCAAGCCCGCCGGTGTGAACGACGGCAACTGGATTCAGACAGATCCAGCCAAGGGCTGGAACACTCTGCTTCGCCTCTACAGCCCGCTCGAACCGTTCTTCACTAAACAGTGGCGGCCCAGCGAGATCGAACAAGTTCAGTAAAGCAAGAAACAGCAAGGTAACGACACACGAAAGGAACAAAACTATGGAAATGACATGCAGACAAAGCTTCCTCGCCGTTGCTATCGCTTGCACGGTGTCTCTCACCACGACCGTTGCTCAAGCCGCCGACGTGGAGCAGTCGATTGAATATGAAATGAAGGTTGAGCGTGCCGCCCAAGCGGCGATTTGGGCCATACCGGCGGTGGCTGGTTGGGACCTCGTGGTCGGCACGAGGAGAGACCTCGGTGGCGATGTGGGCGATGTCGTCTATTTTTCCAAGCCGATGGTGTCCCGCCATGGCTTCCTGACCGGCAACGATGTGACCCCTTACGTGGTTGCCTCCCTGACCACCAAGAATGGCGCCGTGGTAGTCGAGGTTCCCGCTGCGGGCGAAAAGGCCGCATACTTCGGGAGCTTCCTAGATGCGTGGCAAGTGCCGATCGTGGATGTCGGACCTTCTGGTGACGACAAAGGAAAGGGCGGCAAATACCTCTTCTTGCCCCCCGATTACACGGGCGCGGTCCCGGAGGGATACCTCGTCTATCGTCCCAAGACTTACGCCGTGATTGTGGCGTTCCGACCGGTTGCCAAGAACGGCGGCACACTCGAAGAGGTGGCTGAATATGGCAAGTCCCTGAATACCTACAAACTGTCCGAAGCTGCTAATCCACCGAAGGCGCGATTTATCGATGCCTATCCCAAGAAGTGGAATACGCTGCCCACTTACGACATCAACTACTTCAAGGATATCAATTCAGTTGTTCAGAACGAGCGAGTCCTCGATCGCGACAAGGCCATGATGGCGCTCCTCGCGAGTATCGGTATTGAGAAGGGCAAGCCCTTTGCGCCCGATGCGGAAACCAGCAATGCTCTGAAGGAAGGCGTGCGACGCGCCTACAACTGGATGCAGCACTATTTCACGACGCCCGGAATGGCCTTGGCTCCCTTCTGGGAAGGAAGCCAGTGGCAGGTCTTCAATCTTTCCAGAGAGCAGGCCAAACTGGGCTTTCCGTTCGTCACCGAGGATCGCCTCCTGATCGACGAGCGGGCTGGCTATTACTTCTTTGCCACAGCTCTGCCAAAGAATCTCGGCGGCGATACTTTTTATCTGACAGGATTGCGCGACAGTGACGGCACCCTTTTCAATGGCACGTCGACCTACCGCTTGAGGGTCCCGAAAGATACCCCCGCCAGAGACTTCTGGTCGGTCATTGTTTACAGCATGAAGACCAAAGGATTTCTCGATGGAATGGACCGCGTGGGCCTCTCTTCCAAAGAAATGGGAAAGATGAAGGCCAATGCCGACGGTTCGGTGGATGTTTATTTTGCACCGAAGCCTCCTGCGGGGCTTGAGTCGAACTGGATTCCAACGGGCGAGGACTTCTTCCTGCTCTTCCGCCTTTATGGCCCAGAAAAACGGCTCTTCGAAAAGACATGGAAACTGGACGACATCGAGAAGGTGAAGTGAACGTGGATGGCCAGCTGACAAAGCGGTTGCAGATGACAGCGTTGGCGCGCCGCAGCTGATCCGAGGCGTTATAAAAATAACTGCTCTTCCCAGTTTTGGCCGCACTGGGGAGCCAGTGTGAACTCGAACTCTGTAAGAATTGCAAGGGTAGTTTTGGACAGAGCCGAGCTACTGGACCTCTGAAAATAAAATTTTATCTAATGGAGTTTATTTTCGGTGAAGTCGCCAAGGTTGTTATATGTCATGATAAGAAGGAGTACGGAAACTTGTTGGGGTATCCTGGAAGGGGTACATTGAATGTGTTATGAATATATTACTGTCATTACAGCATGTTGCAACAACTGTTCAATGCCTATGTAAACGCTTGAATAGAGATTAAACCACACCGGTATACAACCCCAACGGCAGAACCTACAAATGGACGGTGCACCCTGCCGAACGACGGAAAATGATGCAGACGTGGGCTGATTTCCTGGATCGGTTGAAATCCGGGGAGAAGGTGACACCGTCAAAGCGGCAGACAGGTGAGAAGTAAAACTATGGAGTAAAACAGATCCAGCATGAAGGAGTTTACGCGACTAATTTCTACCTCCTCTTTTCCTTCCCAGAAATAATGTTTGCTAAAATATGACTTCTAAGGTATATATCTTCTATGGCATGGGACATCGAATACACCGACGAATTTGAGTCTTGGTGGGAGACCCTCGAGGAAGAGGCGCAGATAGATGTTGATGCGGTAGTGGGGTTGCTTGAGGAAAGCGGCCCAAACCTCCCCTTTCCCTATTCGTCAGGTGTTAACGGTTCAAGGCATTCACATATGCGAGAGTTGAGGATTCAGCACCAGGGCCGACCGATAAGGGTGCTTTATGCGTTTGACCCACACCGGACTGCGATCTTGCTCCTTGGTGGCGATAAGACCGGCAATAATCGCTGGTACAAGGAAAACGTCCCGATTGCCGACAGGCTTTACGACGAGTATCTGGAGGAGTTGGAACGGTAAAGGAGGTTGTAATCATGGCAAAACCATACAGCGCGTTACGGGCAAAGATGTCGCCAGAGGCTCGCGCCAAGGCGGAGGAACAGACCCGACAGCTTTTGCGGGAAATGCCGCTCCAGGAATTGCGTCAGGCCCGGAAAGTAAGTCAGGAGCAGATGGCCAAGAGCATGCATACAAGGCAGTCGAATATTTCCAGGATCGAAAAAAGAGCGGACATGTATATCTCCACGCTACGGAACGTAATCAAGGCCATGGGCGGAGACCTGGAGATAGTGGCCCGCTTTCCCGACGGCAATGTCCGAATCAACCAGTTTGAGGAGCTTGATGAAGCTGCGAAAGCATGATTCAATTTTTCAACTAACAAGGATATGGCCTAAACTGCGAATACCCGATATTTCTGCAAGGTTGTTGGCGATCATCAGAACGTCGCCATTTCTAATCACTCTGGCGGCGCTGAAAAAGCATTTTAGTGAGGGAAAGGGCAAACCTATACATATCCCGATTTAACATTTTTAGGGGCAGTGTAGGCCATTATATTTCAACTAGTTGTGTCGTGTTTGTAGCTTTCTCTATAATATTTTCTCGCGGTTTATGAATGGATTTTTCTGCCTCTATAACAGAAGCGTTTTGATGTGTCAACTATGCTGTTTAAATAGGCAAAAACCGTAGCCGCCATCATGATCAGAAATGGCTGTCAATTCATGATCGCCAACAAAGGTAACATAACTGAGCAACAATCCATGAAGGCTGGATAGATATAGCTGAAACCCATATTTCCGATCACCGTACGAAGCCGGCTTTTTTGAGAGCTTTCCCTATTTTCTGTGTGCATTCATCGAAATCAATCGGCTTAATTATCAGCCTTCCATTCTCGCGTTCAATCTAAACTTTTTCCTAATGTTTAGTTTCGGTACGGTCGCCAAGGTTGTTATATGTCTCTGATAAGAAGAAGAACGGAATTTTGTGGGGGTATCCTGCAGGGGTATATTGAAATGCATAATGAATTTATTCGTGTAAAAGCGGCATGTTGTGATAACTATTCGATGCCTATATAATAAATACACCTGATTTCTTCAAAACTTTCCGATACATCCTAGGCTATTCCAAGCCGCCACCATCCCTTCTTCCATCCCCAGGGTGAAAGTAACTACCGTTTTTAGGATTATATACTCGCGACGTGATGCTCGATTCCATGCTCGATTCCATTGACACGTCGTGCAAGAGAGAGTAACATGTTTCCAGATTCCGGAATGCCGGATATCGGAAAGGAGCAGTATATGGAAATGGTAAAGCTTGGGAAAAAGGGGCAGGTCTCTATACCAAAGTCGGTGCTCAAGAAGGTTGGGATTACCGATGAAACACCGCTTCTTGTGGATACAACAGATGATGGCGCTATCATTCTTCGCCAGGCGGTGGTTTATCCGATAGAGATTTACAGTGATGAGCGGATCGCGGAGTTCCTTGAAACAGACAAGCTCCCCGTAGCTGAGGCGCGTGCCCTCAAAAAAAATCTTTTGAAAAAGAAAGCAGCATGAAGCTCTTTCTTGACGCCAATATACTTTTCACGGCAGCTTACACCCCTCAAGGAGCGTCAGGTTTTCTATTCTCCATTGCAAAAACAGGGGCAATTACCCTTTGCACATCGCTCTATGCCCTGGATGAAGCAAAAAGGAACCTGGCTCTAAAAGCAGCCGAAAAACTTCAAACTCTGGAAAAATTGTTGCCTCACATGACGATCGTTTCCGAACCGCAACCAGATAAGGTTGCATGGGCAGCTCTTCTTCCGCTTCCCGGGAAGGATGCCCCGATTATGGCAGCGGCTGTCTCCTGCAAAGCTGATATCCTAGTTACCGGCGACCGTCGCGATTTCGGATCTCTTTTGGGCACAACCGCCGAAGGCGTGCTGGTACTTGAACCCGCCGAGACAGTGCGCCATCTTGCCAAGCTCTTGGCCTGACCAATAATACTGCTTGCTATGTCGAGGGTGCGATCTATTCTATTCCTGAAGGAAAAGTGGTAATGTTCGATGGGGGTATTTCACCGGGGTATTATGGAATTCCAGACAGCATATATCCCGTTATTCCAGAATGTTGTAACGACAGTTTGATGCCTATATAACATGAACATAGGCCAAGCCAAGGCAACTGGCAATGGCGGCAAGGAACATAATATCAACCAGTAGGTTTCAAACTGGCTACTCGTAGAGCGGTGCAACGATGAACTGGCAGGAGTAATTTAGACATTAGGATTTGCCAAGCTCTATTCGGAACTGTGCGCCATTGTCAGAGTTACGGACAGACAGTTTTCCCCCCATATTTTTTTCAATGATATTTTTCGACATATAAAGGCCGATTCCGCTTCCGCCACTCGACTCCTTGGTCGTATAATAAAGATCAAAGATTCTTCCGATACTTTCGTCGGGTATCCCGCCGGCATTGTCCGTTATGGTAACGACCGTGTTGTCGCCATCCGCAAAGGCCGTTATGTCTATCCGGGGATTTTCTACTCCTCTCTCACTCAAGGCATCCTTCGCATTGGCCAGAATATTGAGGAGCACCTGGGCATACTCTTTGGGATAGCCGAACGCCGATAATTCGGGATCAGTATCAAGATTTACCCCTATTCCATAACGTATGAATACCGGCGTAACAAAAGAGAGCGCCTTATCGATGGAGTCCTTTACGAGGAAAACCGATTTTTCTTTGTCCGGCTTGTAGAAATTCCTGAAGACTTCAACTGTTTGCGCCATATGTCCCACCATATCCATTATTCTGTCGACAGTTTCCAGAATATCCTTAGTGGCCACCTGTTCATAGGCACAGGTTGATCCCAACGCCTGTATAATAACGGCAATGCTGTTGAGCGGCTGTTTCCACTGATGGGCGATATGGTCGAACAGTTCACCCAACGCAGCTTGGCGGTTCTGCTGGATCAGGATGATGTCCTTTTCCCTGTTCTTTTTCACCTCTTCCTGGACCCTCTTTTCCAGGGTGCGGTTTAATTCTTCCAGCAGCTGTTTCTGCCGCTTAAGCTCTTCCTCGAACATTTTACGGTCGGTTATGTCAAATATCATGGCATGCTTGGACATCGACCCGTCCGCATGCCGAATGGGCACATTCACCGCGTAATACCAGCGGCTGTCCTTGGAGCTGAACATCTCCCGATGGACCGTCTCCCCCCTGAATACCCGGTCATTAACGCACCACGGGCAGACGGAATCCAAGTCGTTCATGACCTTGTAACAATATTCGCCGACCGCATCGCGGCCCGTCCTTTCGATCAGCTTCCTGTTCATGAACTCGATGCGATAATCCTGGGAAGAGATATAGATAAGTCCGTCAAAGGAATCCACTATTGCCTGGTATTTCGCCCTGCTCTCGCGGATTGCATCCTCGGCCAGCTTGCGCTCGGTGACATCGATGACGATCCCCTCGAAGTTTTTGACGCACCCATCGGCGTCCCGTTCCACATTGCTGTGTTCGTTGACCCAGCGGACATCTCCCCCCTTGTTCATGATCCGGTATTCCAGGCGGAACTGGTCGGCACCCTCATTGCATAAATCGTGGACCTCCCGGGTTACCCGTTCCAGGTCGTCAGGGTGAATTATTGAAGAATAGGTGATGGAGCGGGAAAGAAACTCGTCCGGCGTGTAGCCGAACCGTGTGATATTTCCGGAGACCAGCTCCACGGGCCACTCATCGTCACCCTTCCAGCGGAACAGCACCACCGGGCTGTTTTCCACCACCAGGTTGGCCTGCCGCAGTGTTTCCATCAACCGGTCGCGTTCGGCCAATGACCGCGCCAGCTTGATATTGCCGTAGCTCAGCTTGGAGAACATGTCGGTGAGCCGCAGGAAAAAGACCTTCCCCTTGTTCACGCACTCCTCGCTATGGCGCGGGACTGCTTCCAGTGCGGCAATGTATTCCTCTTCGGGGAAGCCGTACTGTCTTGCCTGGGCACGGAAAAGGTCGTAATCGAGCTCCTCGTTCTCGAAGAAGAACTGCCCCATGAAGAGATTCCCTATATGTCTTTCACCGACAAAGATCGGGGTCACCAGGTGCCACATGTTATTCTTGCATCTGTACGTCCTGAACTCTCCCGGCGGAACGCCCACGGTAAGATCCGTGTCGCTTTCGTGACAATTCTTCAGGGTCTCAGGATGGGCACGGTGGAATTTCAGGCAGATATCCTGCCATCCCACGTCCACCAGCACCCGCCCCTTGAGGTCGATTATGCTCATCTTGAGGCCCGTGTTACGGTAGAGGTCATCCATGAGCGTCTGGATCTCCGGCGTATCCAGAATATCGGAAAGTTCGAGCTCGCCGATATCACCCTCCGGATCAAGGATGCTCTCCAGCTTCCGTTTGACGCGCGACTCGCTCTCCCGCAACGCCTCGTCAGCCTGTTTACGGTCGGTGATGTCGCGATTGGATGCGCGTCTGCCAAGGTATCGCCCGTCGGCGGCGAACACCTGCTGGCAGGCGTGGGCAACCCAGCACTCGCTTCCATCCCGCCGGATGATGCGGAAGTCCTCCTCGTGGGAACCGGAGCTGGGCTCTCCATTTGACACTTTCAGAAGGTGCCTTTCAGCCTTCGGGCGATCTTTAGGATGTATGATTGAAATCAGGAGGCCGGGGTTCGCGATAAACTCATCGGCGCTGTAGCCGGAAATCCGTTCGCAGGACGGCGAGACGTAGTTGAGCGATCCGTCAGGCGCAATCCAGTACTCCCAGCCATAGGTGTAGTCCGCCACCGTGCGGTATCGCTGTTCGCTCTCCCGCAACGCCTCCTCCGCCCGCTTGCGCTCGGTGATATCGTAGGCGATATGCACCGAACCGATCATTACTCCCCGCTCATCGTTCAGAGGGATGGTGCTGACCAGAAAGTCCCCTCCCAGGCGCTCCTCGTGGACCTCCACAACGTGCTTCCGGCCATCCATCAATGTCTGGGTGTGCGGGCAGAACGGGGGAGATTCGGACAGCCCATGTATTGCCTCATAACAGTGAAGTCCGACGCACTCATCGGGTCTCAGCCCAAGACGCTTCGCCATTGCTTCATTAACGCGCAGGACCCGGTGCCGGTTGTCGAGGATGGCGATCAGATCCGGCACGCTGGCGAAGGTCCGCTCCCATTCCTCCTTGGCGCGTTTCAGCGATTCCTCCGCCTCCCTGCGCTCGGTGATGTCCTTGACAAATGAGATGCCGTATTTCTTTCCCTTGAAATCCAGAATGTTGGCGGTGATTTCGACGGGGAAAGTCATGCCGTCCCTGCGCCGGTGGGTCGTATGGTGGGTCACCGAGCCCCTTTCATCCAGAATTTCTTTCAGCTCCAGCATCCGCTCAGGGGTGATTTCCGGATCTATATCGAATACACTGAGCGCGCACAGCTCCTCCCTGGAATAACCGAGGCTCTTGCAGGCATAATCGTTCACATTGAAGATAGTGCCGGTCCCATCGCTCTGGAAAATCCCTATTCCAGCCTTGTCGATGCAGAACTGGGACAGGCGCAGCGCCTCCTCCGCCCGCTTGCTCTCGGCGATCTCCCAGACGAGATCGGCAAGAAGAGAGACCGTCTCGATATCTTCGGGGGTATAGTCATGGGGCTTGTTCCCCACACCGAGAATGGCAACGATGTTTTCACCGCGAAAGACCGGCACGACCAGTTCCCGGACCACCGGGGCATGACCCGGTGGCAACCCCTTGCGGTAGGGAATTGAAGCGTAATCATTGTGGATGACCGGCCGGCGTTGGTGGATGCAGTCGACCCAGACCCCTGCCGCCGATACATCATAGTGGAGCCCTTTCCCTTCAGCCTTGCAGAACTCCTTCTTCGTCCTTGTCGAGCAATTTTGAAGCGACAGGGTTTTCTGGTCGGCTTCGAGGAAATGATAGAAGCCGATGAGGCTTCCGGTCAACGCCTCCGCTTCGTCTAGGGTGGCCTCAAGCAGTTCGTCCAGAGTGTGCGTTGCTGCGAACTGGAGCAGGCGCAGGCGCGCCATGTTGACGCTTTCGGTCCGCTTGCGGTCGGTAATGTCCATAATCATGGAATACTTGGACAAAGAACCATTAGCACGGTAAACGGGAACGTTCACCATGTAATACCAGCGATTATCCTTGGGGCTCAACATTTCCCAACGGACCGTCTCGCCTGCGAATACCCGGTCGTTGACGCACCACGGGCATACGGAATCCCTGTCATGCATGACTTTGAAGCATGATTCACCCACAGCTTCGTATCCGGTTCGCTCGACTAAATTCTTGTTCATGAATTCAATGCGATAGTCCTGTGAACAGATATAAATCAGCCCGTCAAAGGCGTTAACAATGGCGCGATAACGTGCCTCACTGTCCCTTAGCGCGTTTACAGTTTCAGCAAGTTCCGTCGTCCGCTCCTCGACCCGTTTCTCCAGTTCGTCGTGCGCCTCACGCAGTTCATCTTCACTTCTGTGCAATTCGGCGGTCCGCTGCTCAACCCGCTTTTTCAGCGTCCAGGACCAGATGAAAAAAGTCAGGAAAAGCGCCAGAGAGAGCGCCAGCGCCAGGACGTAGTATCTGAGGGTCTGCCAAAGGGTCTTTTTATCATACACCCCGAACCATTTTTCATAGATATCCTGGTATCTGCCGTTGATCTTGAGGATGTTCAACCCCTCATCGAGACGGTAGAGAAGGTCCTGGTTCCCCTTTTGAACCGCAAAGCAGTAGCGGAATGGGGGAAGGACGGTGCTTATGGCCCTTAGATCGGTAAGCCGGAGAGAATGCTTGAGATATTCACCCTGGAACCTGGATGGCATAAGGGCGCAATCGTGCCTTCCCGAAGCCAGGAGCCTCAACTCATCCTCGGGGTTGGTTACCGCAACGATGTGCGAAGTGACGTTGTTCTCCCGTAGATAATCATGTATGACGTCACCTTCCTGAGCTATGACCTCCTTCCCCTTGATATCCTCAAGAGAACGGATTGGCGAATTCTTCCTGACGAATAATCCCGCGGAGACCATGGTGTGGGGCAAGGAAAAATCCACCTGCTTTTTCCGTTCCGCGGAATAATACATCCCGGCAAGGGCGTCGATCTTCCCCTGTTCCAGTTCCTGTCTTACTTTGCTCCAGGGGCCCAACCGGAATTCCACGTCAATGCCGGTGGCCTCCGCCACCGCGCGCATCAGTTCGATGTTGAAGCCGGTCGGCTTGCCGTTCTCCAGAAACTCATAGGGAGGATTGTCATGGTCCCCGCCGACGATGATCTTCGGCCTCTCCACTCCCGAGGCATTAGTGAATGACAGCAGGACAAGCAATAATAGCCAGACGCTGAAAGCTGCAAGATATCTTCTCATATTCCACCTAAAACATATTGAATCCTGCCCGTTATGGATCTGCAATTTACTGATGTTATATTGATTTATTAATGATTTGTAGTAAATAGGGTTAACCGGATTCCAAATCTGATAATCATATAAAAGGTACCTCCTGGCATCGCAAGAAGACAAAGATTTCCTGATATGCTGTTAAAGAGACCAATCTTTAATACTCAGGAGGTGCCCAATGAAACTCTACTCTGGAATCGACCTGCATTCAACCAACAGCTATTTGGCAATCATTGATGAAAACGGAAAACGCATTTACAAGGAAAAACTGCCGAACGAAATTTCCACAATCACCGAAAGGCTTTCTTTGTACAGCGGTACACTTGAGTGCTCCGCCTAAGTCGGCAATGGACTTTCAAGCCGTTTGATTTAGTAAAATGGTCTCCATTTCAACAGGTTACGCAAAATTAATTCTATCGAACTTTAAGTCAATCCTTATCCAGAAGTTCTCGCATTTTCCGCAATAGATCGTCCTTTTTAACAGGTTTCGTGATGAATTCCGTAACATCATCAAGCATTCCTTTATCCTGCATGATATCCGCAGTGTAACCGCTCATGAACACCGCCTTGGTTCCCGGCTTCATTCTTCTGATCTCATCCAGCATTTGCCTGCCGTTTTTCCTGGGCATTACCATGTCGGACAGAACCAGGGAAATGTCAGCGTTCTCCCTGAACCGCTCCACTCCGTCTTCACCGTTGTCGGCAACGATCACTCTGTAGCCCGCCCTTTCAAGCATCTTCTGCATAAAGACCCTTACAATCTCTTCGTCTTCGACAAAAAGCACGGTCTCCTTGCCGGCGGCAGGCGGTGCGACCGGTTTCGATTTTTCCACCTCGGCATGACCTTCAATCAGCGGCAGGTAGATATCGACCTGCGTTCCCTTGCCCGGTTCACTGTCGACCAGGACGGAGCCGTTGTGTTGCTTGATGATACCGTGGACCATGGACAGTCCAAGCCCTGTCCCCTCTCCGACCCCCTTGGTGGTATAGAATGGTTCAAAGACTTTCCCCAGAGATTCTTTTTCAATCCCTATCCCGGTATCGGAAACAGAGATCAGAGCGTATTTTCCCGGCGAAAGCAGGTCGAACAGCTTCTCCGAGCCATCCTCGACAATTGCCTGCCTTGCGGTGATACACAGATGGCCCCCGTCTGGCATGGCGTCGCGGGAATTAGTCGCCAGGTTCATCAATACCTGTTCGATCTGTCCGGCATCAGCCATGACCAGCAAATTTTTGTCGGGAAAATTGCTGCCGAACTCGATATCTTCCCCGATGATCCTTTGAATAAGCTTGCCGGCGTTACCAATGAGGGAATCGATGTGTACGGGTTTCGGGTTGATTGTCTGTTTCCTGCTGAAGGCCAGCAGCCCCCTGGTAAGCTCCGCGGCACGGTCAGCGGCTTTCAATACGTTTCTGATATTATCCAGCGACAGCTCGTCGTCTTCGGGGATTGTTTCCAGCAGTATTTGTCCATAGCCGGAAATGGCGGTGAGCAGGTTGTTAAAATCATGGGCCACTCCCCCCGCTAGAACACCGATGGATTCCATCTTCTGCGACAGCAAAAGTTGCTGCTCAAGTTTTTTTCTCTCAGTGATGTCGGTAATCGCTCCGACCATCCGGTAAGGCTTTCCGTGCGAGTCGCGCAGACAGGCCCCACGGTTAAAGACCCATCGATCGCTGCCGTCTTTGTGACGAAGCCGATATTCCTGCACGAATTCGGGAATGCGCCCCTCCTCGCAGGCTTTACCGGCGTTCATCACCCTTTGTAAATCATCCGGATGGACCCTGCTCTCCCATTCCTTGAAATTACCGGAAATTTCATCGCCTTCATAGCCGAGGATACTCTTCCAGCGCGGCGAGCGGTAAGCCTCGCCAGTCTCTAAATTCAAGTCCCATATACCGTCATTGGACGCCTGAATGGCCAGAGCGAACCTTTCCTCGCTTTCACGGAGCTCTTCCGCGGTTTTTTGGAGTTGCTCGGTCCGCTCGGCAACCCGCTTTTCCAACTCGTCATGCGCCAAGCGCAAGGCTTTCTCAGCCAGTTTACGTGTGGTGATGTCGATGCCATAGATACGGAGCCTTTTATCTTGCGACACGTAATGCATGCACTGATAGTACCAGTGGCCCGCCACGGCCACCTCGCGGTCATCCGGGTTCGTCCCTTTGTCGCGGCAGAAAGAGACAAGCTGTTCCCAATCCGCCAGCCAGGGATGCCTGGATTCTTGCAGCTCCAGGTCCGGGAAAAGCAGCCGCGCAGCCGGATTGACAAAGGATACCCGCCCGTCCAAGTCTACTTCGGTGATGGGTTGTGGATTGAGCATCGGGAAAGAGGCCAATCGCGCAATCTCCTGTTCTGCCCGCTTGCGCTCGGTGATGTCCTTGACAAAATTAATACCGAACATCCTCCCCCTGAATTCCACAGCATTGCTCGTAATTTCAACCGGGAATGTTGTCCCGTCTTTCCGCCTGTGTACTCTTTCGAAAGTTATCGAGCCGCAGTCGAATAATTTGGTTGCGAGATCATTGAAGACCTCCCTGGCACAATCGGGGTCGATATCGAAGACAGTCATCGAGCGAAGTTCTTCCATCGAGTAGCCAAGGCTTTGGCATGCACATTCGTTGACGTTCCAGATGTCTCCTTCCTCCGTAAGCTGGTAAAGAGCTAGGGATGCTTTATCCACGCAGAACTGCGTCAGCTGCAGTTCCTCTTCCGAACGCTTACGTTGGGTGATGTCGCGGACGACCGAAAGTACGCACTTCTCGCCTCCGAAATCCAAGGGCCGGGCGGTGGAGACGCATGTGATCAGAGAACCGTCCCTGCAGCGGAGTGTTGTCTCGAATTCGTTGACCTGGCCGGTAGCCTCAAGCGCGGCCATCCATCTCGCACGATCCGCCGGATCGGCCCAGATGGATAGTTCCTTAGTGGATTTACCGATGGCTTCAGCGCGCGAGTAACCCAAAAGCCGCGTGAAGGCCTCGTTCACCTCGAGAATCGTCCCGTCGCTGGCGCGGGTGATGGCGATCAAATCCGGCGTTGCCTGGAAGATAATGGAAAATTTCTCCTCGGATTTCCGCCGCTCCTGTTCCGCCCTCTTGCGTTCGGTTATGTCGGTAAACATCGCAAAAGAGCCTTTGAAAAGATGCTCGGCATCGAAGATGGGGGTAGCGGAAGCAAGAGTCCAAACTGTCTGCCCGTCTTTGTGGCGGTATCTGCGCTCGTAATGCTCTAGCATTCCTTTGCGGCGGTTTTCCATTTTCTTAAGATGGTCGGGTACATCTTCCTCGAACATGAAGTCGGTTACCGGATGGCCGATCATTTCTTCAGGCGTAACCCCAAGCATTTCGGCCATCCTGGTGTTAACGGAAGTAGTCAATGTATCCGGCCCGATCATCCATATTCCTTCGTTGGCGGTGTCTACTATGCAGCGGTATTTCGCCTCGCTTTCCCGCAGTGCTTTCTCCGCCTTTTTTTCTTGCGTAATGTCACGGATGATAACAAAAGCCCTGGCACCCCCCTCGAAAATGACCGAGGTGGCAGCGCCTATAATCTTGCTGCCATCTTTTCGCCTGTATATCAGCTCTCCGCCTGCCTTGCCCGTCGTCTTAAGCTCCTCCAGAAACTTTTGGTGGTTCGGATCGGTATGGTCGATGAGACCTTCTCGTCCAGCGTCGCAAATTTCCTTTTTGCTCATGCCGAACATCCTGCATGCAACCGGGTTTGCAGCGACAATTGTGCCGTCTGGAACAGTAAGTAAAACAACATCTGTACTGTTCTCGAAAAGGGCTCGATAATACTTGTCATCTGACGATCGTGGAGTTCCTGAATTCATTGTCAATCTCGACCAAATCGTGCTGTTTCGGGAGTGTAACCTTGTTTTGGAAATTTGGATTTAAGCATCTTAATCTAAATCGTACTGGAAAAAAAATTTAAAATGTTCGCTTAGGGTTTTTATGCCTCAAAAATCCTCTCGCCCGCTCCTTTACAACCGCATCCAAGCCTTTTGAGTTAATGGAATATGAGCTTCTCCTGGAATGTTGAATTCGGGGAGAGCTTGCTGTCTTTTTTGCTTCCTGAGTTCTCGTGCTTCTTCGAGTTTTCTGTCGCGTTCTTTGAAAATCTCCTTATCTCTGCCGTTGAGTTTGTCGGCAGGGGCTACGTATAAGATGGCGCTATGCAGCCGGACGTTGTTGTAGTGTTCGATATACTGTGCAACCAAACGCTTGGCGTCGTCAAGAGAAAGTAGAGCGCTGGGGCGGATGCACTCCACTTTTATGGTCTTATGGAACCTTTCCAATTTCCCGTTAGACTGTGGATAAAATGGTGAGGTCCTGACATGTGTCATGCCCGAAATGCGGATAAACTCCTTGAAATCCTTAGCGATAAACTGTGGCCCATTATCGGAGATGATGCGGGGCCGGACTTCGGGAAACTTCTCTTTTGCTCGTTCGATGATGATTTCCACTTCGGCCTCGGTCATCTGCTCTCGGATAGACGCCAAGAAAAAATATCGTCTTTCTGACAAACATATTCAAATGGCAAGGGAGCTTGGGATGAATCCTAAAAAATTCGGAAGCCTTGCAAATCATAACCAAGAGAAATGGAAGACACCCTTACCTGAATTTATCGAAGAGCTATACATCAAGAGATTCAGAAAAGAACGGCCGGACGTCATAGGATAAATGGCATTAAACTGGTAAGTTGCGATTTGCGACCGACTTTCCTGGATGGAAGAGTCGAAAATTTGCGGGGGTAGATAAGGGGGGTAGATGGAGATTGAAGCCGTATTTATTCTCATGTTTACGGCATATTACGGGTTCCGTTCTATGCCTATATAATTCTTCGAACAGATCATCAATCCAAGTCACAGGCTATACCACTCAGGAAAAGGCAATCAGCAGGAGGTTTACCAACTGGCTGCTCGTGTAGTGAGAAGATGATGTATTGCTAGTTTTATATTTCTTTGTGCTCGGACAGACAACTCTCTTATAGGGGATCACTACTGATCTGTAACCTCGCTTCCACCGACAAGCCCATGCGCGCAGAGTTGAGTGCTAAGTTTCATAAATCTGATTACGTATTTGTCTGGACAATCCTCCTTCAGAAATTCCCATTGACAAAACCTACAATATAACTACAATATAATTATGCTTACATTTGCCTGGGATGAGCGCAAAGCTGCAGCCAACCTGAAAAAACACGGCGTCTCTTTCGATGAGGCGCGGACCGTTTTCTCCGATGAGCATGCACGTCTAATCGCCGATCCCGACAATTCTGACGACGAAGACCGGTTCATCATCCTTGGTCTGTCAGAGCGAACAACAACAAGGCTCCTTGTTGTCTGTCAGGAGTTTCAGGGTAAACGAGTCGTCCAGCCAATAAAACCTGCAATATTAACATGTTACACCGGTTCCCATGTAAGACCCTGCTAATTCCCCCTAAAAAACAGTAAAAAATAAATTATTTCAGTTA
>Ga0326727_10012423_pt1 | contig 19394 bp, 17 predicted proteins | sample MB2enrmetagenome_FD_207643 | JGI IMG/M metagenome (GOLD analysis project Ga0326727, IMG submission 207643) | Lab enriched peat soil microbial communities from McLean, Ithaca, NY, United States - MB29MY | ecosystem: Environmental > Terrestrial > Soil > Wetlands > Peat | place: USA: New York...
AAAGCAAAACTCACTATCAGAAAAGCGTACGGTTTCAAATCCATCGAATGCCTGAAAATTGCTTTATATCATACACTTGGCAAGTTGCCGGAACCACAATGCCACAACAGATTTTGCTGACGAGCCGTTTTTGAGATTGATAATGATGATGCTCCATGCTCAACAGTTGGCACCGCCTTCGTAGTTGGATTTAGGGAGTCGGTTTTTGTGCTTCTGCCAAAGCATGTCGTTAGGGGATGGCCTGTTGATAAGCTGCGGATTTATCCGTCCTCTGATTCACAATATGCATTCAGATTTTTGGATTGGCGGTTTGTCAAAACTACGCCGGAAGACGAGGATACATCGGATATCCTGATTATAAAAGTTGATTTAAACAATGTTCCGGCAGCAGAGAGAAAGGATATCCAACTTCTTAATCTCAATAATTACGAGAACTTAGTTTGGTACGACGAGCGACATGATTCACAGTTCTTTTTATGTGGCTTTCCCATGGCTCTAAGTGAGGTTAATTATTTAACTTTGGAAATCAAAACATCTCAATTATTCTTCGAAGGCGTATATAAGGGCGAAAGCCCCTCACCCTGGTGTCACATGATCGAAGTCAATAACCCTTTGGGACTTGAAAATTTCAATGGTCTTAGTGGGTCACCCGTCTTCAGTCACAGAAACGAAAATGGCGCGGGTTCTCCAGGAAGATTTTGTGGAATGGTTCTTCGTGGAACCGCATCATCGGGCTATATTCACTTCTTAGCGGTTGAGGTCCTTATGAAGGCACTGGCTGAGTTTGAGGAAACTGAATAACTAAATCCAATACCTTAAATAATTATTTTCGAAACGTCTTAGCGCTGAATTAATATCGATATTATTAATTCGAATATTTGCATGTCTTTCAGGATATTCAAAGGAAAATTCAAATCTTCGGTGAGAATGAAAATAGCAGAGCTAGGGGATTTACCTGGAAAGAAAGAGACTTAAATTTTATAATTTCCCGTCAAAATTTGTAAACAGGTGGTTGAGGATTTTAAATACCATCGTATCTGTATAGAACGTTCTCTTTCCTATTTGCCCTTCATTAGGCCCAGAAAGCACTCTTCGGCGCAAAGGAATGATCTCTAAATTGCGACAAATTTTTATCAAGGTCTTACGGTCTAGCCTGAGTAGTAACTGGAGTTCTCTCCCAGTATACAAACGAAATGCCCAGGTCCGGCTTTTCTCAAGGTACGTCTCACCTCGCATAGTTTGTGGCCTCTTACTTTTCATGATTTTACCTCCTTGGGCCTTCTCCCCATTCTATAAGGATATAGAGGACATCTTTTTACAGAACATTCCCTCACCTCTTTTATCTGATCGTCTGAACAATCAAGGCATTTTGCTCGGATTGCTTTTATAGGTGTCAATCTCTTCTCCATTTTCCTATTCTCCGTTAAATAAAGTGGCAGCTATCTCACGTTTTTAGAGGTAACTATTTATTATTAATACTGTAAGGGCTTCACCATTCCTCTCGTGTCCTAATATGCCCTCTTCCCTCGCCTTCCAATACGCCTCTATAAAAATAGCTGGAGTAATTCCCAAGCGCCGCATCTTATTTATCCGTCTTCTGTTCTCCCCAGGGGTGGACTTGCCTTTATAGTTTTCTTCTCCATGATTTCCTCCTTGGGGTGCCCTGTTATTCGAGCACGCCGGTGTTTATTCTTACCCTACAAACCGTAGCTTGTTTTCTCTCTCGACTTCAGGGAGGGTGATTAGAAAACCTCTACATCAACTTCACCAATATTGAACTGTACGCCATTGTACGATTCAAGAGCTAGCCGGTAAGTTCCAGGGCCAGAGACTAAAACTGTATCTGTGAACTTTGTCCATGAACTTTCTGCTGTTGTCAATGCTTGTGAGTTATTACCCCCAAAAGTGCTAGTTTGAGTATATTGAACAACCGATACTTGGAGCCTGTTCGTACTGTTTACTGTTCCTGTTGTCTTATACCAAAATCTAAGATAAACAGTTGAATGACCTGGAGGGACAATGAAAGTATGCGAAGCGCAACACCATACTCCACCTGAACTAGTTAATTTCAGGCTATATCCTGATGGATAACCTTGTGTGGTGTCGATGGTAGAGGCAACAACATTTCCCGCAGAATATGGCCCCACAGTATCCCAATCCACCACGCTTGTTAGGGCGAAATTGGGATCAGTAAGCAGAGTGCTGTCGAATATATAGGTTAAGTTCTCTCCAGTTACATTCGAGGAATTTACTCTTCCACCACTATTCAAGTAACGAGGGTTATATCTCCAGGGAGATCGGAAATCCACATTTACCAAGTTCATAGTTCCGTATCCAGCATCGGTAAAGAAGTATTGATTATGTCCACTTGTATTGGCAAACAGCACCTTAGTATCTGCTATATGGAAGTTAGCATAATTATTAGAGGCACTATTGACAAACCATGATGCTGTATCAATGGAGGTCTCAATATGGCTGTTGATTATATGAATATCAGAAGCCGTGCTAGTAGTAGCAATCTGTGCATTGTAATCAAATGAACAATTAGAAGCATAAATATCGGAAGCTGATTGAGCACTAAAAACTGTAGTCAAACCAGAGAAAGTGCATTGGTTAAAGGTATATCTTTCACCATATTGCGATCCACCTGAGACAACGATGAAACTTATACCTGTTGTGCTAGTACCATTCTCATAATTGGCAAAGTTAGACTGTTCAAAGTTCACACACCAGCTATTACTCGTTGCTGCGACTAATTGGCCAAAATACATTATGTTGAGATTCTTAAAGTTATAGTAAACGACACGGTTGCCGTTCGTATTCCCTAAGGTAATCCCCGTAAGAGAAGGTGAATATGTAGAGCTACTTCCATAAATATTTAGCCCTGACATACAGTTAGTTGCGGCATTTTGTACCTGGCTATAAGTATTAGCAACGCTAATGGCACTACCAGAGCTAAGACCGGAGAAATCCCATGTTACGTTATTACCTATGATACTTACATCTGTTGGAACCGTTAGACCTGAAGTAAAAGAATAACTACCACCAGCCCCAACATATACTTGACCACCACGAATAACGTCACCAGATTGTCCTGTAGAAAGGGCATTGATTGCATTCTGTACTGCCGTTGCGTTATTACTGGCTGTAGTGTTATATCCAAACCATGTGGCCGATACTACACCACCATAAAGTAGAGTAAATGTTCCTGTCCCTGTGATCCATTGAAACTGACCAGCTATGGGTTGACCAGCACAAGATAGGGTATAACCTGTGGTGGTAATCATTGCACCCGGCTGAGGCCAAAGAATAATGTTGGAGGGGAAAGCTACAGTTGTCGAAAGAGAAATAGCTGTCGAAACTCTCAAGTAAACCGGGGTAGATCCTATGGCTGTTATTGCTGCCTGGGGTGTCCCATATGTTTCGAGATCGTAAACACCATACATCCTGGCATCGGGAAGGTAGCCAGAGCTAATATTAGCCGCATTAGTAGTATCTGTCGTCGCGGAAGGGGCAAGCCCTGAAATCTGAGAAGGAATAATAGATCCCGTGAGCTGAGAAGAAGGTAAGCTCACTGAGGGGGCGAGAGCACCGGTAACTTGTCCGGCAGGTACAACAACCTGGGGGCCGAGTGTCCCTGTAAGCAAAGCTGCCTGAGTGTTGGGGCCTATCATCGTGATTTGACCGACAGAGGCAAAAGCTGAAGTTATGAATATTAAATAACTGATTACCGCAAATATTGACTTTCTCATTTTACTACCCTCCTGGACTTGATTAAGCCCTACTTCTTTTAAACATTGGTTGATGTTTCATGGTAATCTCTTCCTTCCTAATCTTGTAGCTCATTTTCTCTCATAAGGGGTGCAACCTTGACATGGTGTAGGGTCAACCGGTAGTCTTGCCGTACACCAACAGCGGGTTACAAGGCAGTAGGTAACTTTTTCTCGACCGTCGGTGACGGCCTCAACTTTTCCTTTTAACTTCTCCAGAATCACCGGGGGGATCTCAACCATCTTACCGGCGGGAACTTCCCCTTTTGGTGTCTCGATAGTTTTAAGAGTCCAGACTTTCAATTCCAATCCTCCGGTTTTGTGTCGGAAAAATCTAGCTCTTCCTCGTTAAAACCTTTATCCTCTCCAGTTACCCCCCTTTTATCCGCCACAACGCCACAATCCGCACTAGTGGCCGTTCTAGGCGTTACCTTTACGTTTTCATCACCCCTCTGTAAAATGCATCCGCCACGGGTTAAATCCGCGCTGGTGGCCGTTTGTGGCGTGTGGCGGCAATTTAGGGGGGGAGGGGGAGCATAACGGAAAAAAGCATCTTCAAACTGGTGTTGTTCGTAACCTTTTAGTGTATCATAGGTTCCTATCCGGATATTCTTACTATGAATGTCGTACCCCCCTAATTTCTTAGCAAGCTGCCTGGGAGTAATCGGCAAACCCTTGTTATATGTTGCCCACGGTTTTTCTTTATCGGCGCAGAGTGCCTTGATAAGATCAGCCGTGCAGATGCGGTCAACATTCTTTTCCTCGAATATCTCTTTAATATCGGCAAGTAATTCAGTGCCTACTGTCTGACTTGCGCTTTCACACCCGGACAATTTCAGCGCCGCTGCCGTACCATTTTTTAAGCAATCGCCACCGGCAACCATGGCGATAGCAAGCAACGGCTCCCAATTATCTTGCGCCCGGTCGTTCAGGCTGTCTGGTAATGGTGGCCTTGCCTCTTGTACCTGCTCACTGTAATCATCAGCAAAACGCGCCAGCTTTGAACGTAAATCGTCAAACAAGCCCGGTTCAGCATGGCGTATTTTAGCTACCTTTTCACTGGGAAGCTTACGGCGCAATTCCAGAACGATCCCCCTATCCATGAGGGTGTCGGCAACATGGCCGATACTAGCGAGAGCCTTGGCTCCCCAGGTGATAAACTTTTTCGGCTCATGGTCATCACCTTCACAACGGACAGTGTAGGCTGAATCTCTGGTGTGGCCACCATCAAGAAGCCCCCGCAACTCTTCGCTGCCCTTCAAACAAACATCAGCTTCATCAATCAGTAATGTAGGGTTCCATTTGTCAATTGTGCGAAAGAGCGCCGCCGGAGAAATGCTACATGAGGTGATTGCCCTTGCCGACAGCTTCCCTAGAAGGGTAAGCAACAGGGACTTGCCGCAGCGCTTTTCAGGCGCGGTAATGACCGCCAGGGGTGCAACTTGTACCACGTCAATAAACCACGTCATTGCTACCCATAGAGCCACGGCCAGGGATACTTCTTTATCACAGATGATAAAACGCCGGATCATTGTTGCTATGTCTGACAAGAGCGCCGCCGGGTCAACAGGTTCCGGCCATGGATCAACCTCGGGAAACATGCTTTTATCTTCGGTTTCCTTTTGGCCTCGTGCTGAAGCTACGGCTTTGTCTAGCTCGGATACACGGTTGATCTTCAACTTTTTAGCTTCAGCCTTCCTTACCAACTCGTACTGAAGGCGGGGTAATGCCGCCAACCGTGTAACAGCTTCTTCCAGTGATTCAGTTACTTCGGGTTCCGATTCCTTCCTTCCACATTCATCCTGTACGGGCTTTTCTATGGTAGATGGAGGGGGAGGTATATATGCGGCCTCGATGCAAATCCTGACAGCTTCCGGCCCTGACAATCGTGCCAGATCATTAAAGTCGGTATCCTTTGGCCCCCTAGTATCAGGAAAGGTTGGAACAGCTAGCAAGCCATTAACAGCCCATGCTGCTTCGGTAGCCTTGGTAATGCCGGGATTTCCCTCGGTGGCGTGGTCATCATCGGCGCAAATAATAAATTGAGTATCCGGGTGTTTTGCCTTCAATGCCATAGCTACAGGCTGAAGATTCCAGCCGGTGAAGGCAACCGCCACGGCATGGCCGGTGATCTCATGGAGTGTAGCAGCCGTTGCATAACCCTCAGCGACTAATATTTTCCCGTTAGGCTTCCCGATCGCTTTATAATTCCCGGTTAGAGATGTACCACTTTTGAACCTCTTTTCACCATCATGGCCTATAAATTGAAGCCCGTGCAGTTTCCCCTCGGTATCCCTCACTTGTAAAATCAGGGTGTCTTGATACTGTTTTAATCCATAGGCTTTGACGTTTTTCGTTTCTAGGTATGGATGGGTTACTACCTGTGTGGTACTGTCCCAAATTTCCTTTGATCTCTTCTGACATTCAGAGCGCCGATCTAAATCAAGCCGGTATGCCTCTTCCCTACCCTGTTTTACTCTTACTAAGAAAGCTTTTTGTTCTTCTGGTGTCTCAGGTGTCCGTGCTTGCCAGGTTCCTGATATGCCTTGTCGCCAGCATCCGTATACTCCACCTTCACCATCAGCAAATAGCATACACCAACCAGCATCGTCGCCTTGCCGGTCGCTGGTAGCAAACCTTATTATTTTACCGGGGATAATTTCTGAAGGAGATGGAGAACCGCCGACATCCCGTTGGATACTTTCAATGAATTTTTCAAGCATGGCGGTCCTCCTTCTTAGTTAAGTCGGGAAGTTTGCCATTCAAAAAATCCAAGTCAGCTTGTTCTTGCCGGTCGAGTCTTTCTTTGGAGTGCTTCTTCTCTAGCCTCTTGCGCCAGAGGGTAAGTTCCTTTTCCAAGGTTTTTGTTATGAGTTTAAAGGTGGCATTCATCGGCTCACCACCTGCCGCTGCTTGTGGTCGCGGATCCGGTCGGAAACGTGCTTAGATGCAGCAACAAAGCTTTGGACGGGGATGGCTTTGTTGCTCAGATAGTCTTTACAGCCGTTTTCTAGCTCAACACTCCAAGGAAATTCAGCATCAAGCCCACCCTCGGGACGGGGTACAAAGTCACAAGTAAAGCCGGTTGCAAGAAGGTACGCTATGAGATTCCTGTCTTTAATGATCCAATTCTTTTCCATATCACTTCTCCTACTTAAACCTTTACAGTTTAGATAATGTTTCTTCCTTTCCTACCCATTGGGTAATAGAGTTTTCTTGATTCCCTTTAACAGAGCGCATAACCTAGTTATTTCGCACTGCCTGTTTTCCCCACGGGAATAGTCAAACTTTCGATGAATTTAGTAATGTCGCTGTTCTTCCAAACCGTTGTTTTTTCTCCAATTTTAAAAGGTTTCGGTAATTTCCCGGCGGCGAGCCAACACCACACGGTGCTTAGCCCTATGCCAAGTCTCTTTGCTACATCTTTGGGCCGCAGCAATCTTTCTTCTTTTTCTTCCATGATCCAATCTCCTTTTTGAATAAAAAAAAGCCTAGGACAAAACCTCTTGTGGTTTCATCATAGGCGTTTCCGGTTCCCACTATTGGTTAACCGGCGTCCGTCGGCGATTGTACGTTAGATAAAGCTAGCGTTAGTTACGTTAAGGGTTAAGGTTTGGCAAAAATCTCCTTTCATTTTTGCCGAGCTTGTTGAGACACGCATATATCCTTATACACTTTTCCAGTTCTGTCAAAGTCGAATTTTCGTTTTTGGAATTAATTTGCTATCTGCTTGAAACTGTGGTCTTTTTCGATTGTGATAACGATCACATTTTTAACTATTCTGCTTTCTGCCGCTTCAGTGGTATTACTTTTGCCCCTGATTTCAGCCTGTCCAGGTAATCACTCCATAGCTGCATCATTTTTCGTCGTTCATCAAGAAATGCTGTCCTGTTGTAGGCACGCCCGTTAGGGTCTCTCACTGCATGCGCAAGCTGATGTTCGATGAAGTCGGGGCGTATCTGCAATACTTCGTCAATGATCGTTCTTGCCGTTGCCCTGAATCCATGCCCAGTTATCACGTCCTTTCCATATCCCATGCGACGGAGCGCCGAATTGATTGCACTGTTGCTCATCGGTTCGATGAAAGAGCGTCCGGAAGGGAACACATATTTGCTATGTCCGGTCAATGGTTGCAGCTCCCGAAAGATCACCACAGCCTGGCGGCTCAGAGGTACAATATGTGGAAGCCTCATCTTCATCTTTTCGCCGGGGATGTTCCATTGTTCGGCGTCAAAGTCTATTTCACTCCATTCCGCTTGGCGTAGCTCCCCAGGACGGACAAAGAGAAGGGGCAACAACCGCAAGGCGCACTTAACCACGAAAAAACCCTGATAGTTATCTATGGCCCGGAGTAGTGGTGCAAGTTCTTGCGGGTCAGTAATCGCAGCGAAATGGTCATATTTTACTGAAGACAAAGCGCCCCGCAGATCTGCCGATGGATCACGTTGCGCTAGTCCAGAGGCGACGGCATAACAGAATATCTGACTGCAATGATTCCTTACCCGGTGGGCCGTACCCACCGCCCCTCTCGACTCCATCCGGCGCAATACTGCTAGCATATCAGGGGGAGTGATTTCCCCGATAGGACGCGCCCCGATATAGGGGAAAACTTCTTTTCCCAGGCAGAGCATGATTGTATCCGCATGGCCGGGACTCCATTTTTTACTAAACTTGGTGAGCCATCCCCTGGCGACTGCTTCAAAGCTGTTGGATACCTGTTCCCCTCTTGCTGCCTTCTCCGCTTTCTTGATAGCACTAGGATCAATACCATTGGTAAGTTGCTTCCGTGCCGCTTCTCTCTTCTCCCTCGCTTCAGAAAGGGAGACTGTAGGATAAGCGCCGAAAGCAAGGACTTTCTGTTTGTCAGCGTAGCGGTACTGAAACCGCCATAGTTTACCGCCGGTGGGAGTAACAAGCAGGTGAAGACCGAAACCATCCGATAGCTTATATTCCTTTTTCTTCGGTTTCGCGTTCTTCACCTGGACGTCAGTTAATGGCTGGATTCTCTTTGGCATTTCCTTACCCTCCCTTTTGTGGTATCCGCTTTCACTGCTATGCTGGTATATCATAAAAAATACCATCAAACTGGAGGTATGTCAAGAGACTTTGTTAGACTATTGCAGTCAACTTGAAATGAAAAAACCCGCTGTTTTAGCGGGTTGCTAGACGATAATAAATCACCTCGGATAGCTGTATTATGCCTGGACATGGGGTAGAACCCGAGCAGATCATCAAGGGCATCATTGACATTCGCTGCCCAGTCGAAAGGGAAGGCAACAAATCGTGCATTGACGGCATCGCTCGCGCGCTCGCCGATCATGCAGGTAATCAAAATGATGTTATGGATATCAAAGTAGATCTGCCGGCAAAGGAGCCCGGGGAGGTGAATTCCCACTAGATTTCACTCTCCTCCATGGAGGAGGGCCACGCCCTGTCGTGGGAGAACAGCTGCAAGCCACTCCCACAGGGGGGGTGGCTCAATTCCCAGGGAGAACTATGAAAACAAAATTTGCAAAATTATACGAGGCGGCCCTCGCAGCGTCCACCACACCCGGAACACATTTGAACGAAAAGAAAAAACTATCGATCTGTATGCAGGTCGCCTCTGATTACATCAAGGGGCTTGCAGAATTACGGGCCCAGCGTATCCGAAGGGAAGAGGAGGCAAAGAAACAAATAAGCGCTTCCAGGAACAGAGCAGGGGAAACCGCTCAATATACGATCAGGGATGTTTTTGGTTCGAATTTACCGCCGATCCCTATTACTGTAAGAAAACGTGAACCCGAAACCGAAGCTTTCATCCCGCAGATAGACCCGTTATACCGGTTCAGGCTTTCTGTACTTTCAGGGGTTTTAACCTGGTTTCATACCCGTGGAATGCTGAGAGACAGTCTCTGGCTTTACGGTCCCACCGGTTCCGGCAAAACCTCCGTTTTCGAGCAGGCTTGCGCGCGCCTTAACATCCCGCTCTTTGCGTTTGAAGGTCATGAACGGAGAGAAGCCCCGGAGTTTTTCGGCTCCTGGGTAAATGGACCCCACGGGATGTACTGGATGGACGGTCCGGTGACAGCCGCGGCAAGGGCTGGCGGAATGGTTTTGATAAATGAAGGTGATGCCATTCCCCAGAGCGCCTTGATCGGCTTAAACGGTGTTCTTGAAGGTTACCCCATTTTCATACCTGAGACAAAAGAGATCATACCTATCAAGGATGGGTTCGGAATCGCATTTGCATGCAACACCAATGGCGGTGGAGACCTCAGCGGTCTTTATATTGCTACTCTGAGAATGAACATTGCCTTCGGTGACAGGTTCCAACACGTCCCTGTGAACTATATGGAGCCTCAAGACGAAATCGAGGTCATACTTTCCAAAGTGCCGCAGCTTTCGCTCGATTTGGCGAAGGAGATGGTAAGATTTGCCAATGAAGTAAGAGTAGCATTCCTCAAGGGAACGATGGAACTGACATTTTCAACACGGACACTGATCAGGTGGGCCTATCTCTCCAATTTCCATATGGTTCTCAAGCAGGAGGGGGGAGAACCTCTTGCCTATGCGTTAAATTATGCTCTTGCCTTCAGGGGTGAGGAAGTTACCCGGATGGCGTTATTGGAAATGGCCCATCGTGTTTTTGGCGGTAACTTGGATGTCTGGAAGAACGGCGGCCTGAAACTGCAGACATACTCACAAGAAGCGTGATATGGACACAGGAAAGCGAGCTAAATTTTCAAAAACATATCTGGCAATGCATGACGCCTTTGCTCTCTATCTAGTATGATCAATTGAACAATTTTCGACTTTATTGTGCAGGTATGGTCGCCGTGGAAGTTCTCTCCAGAATTATTTAGCAGGGACTTGGATTTTATTTATTTCTGCTAAGAAACTTAGTTTATACGAAAATTAAAGAAATGAGGTCCAAAGGATCCAACATTACAACCATCAATCGGAGCATCAGGGACGGCATTTTCTTTCCTGTGGCCACGATGAGGCAGGAACATGTTTCTATACTAAAGAAGAGCCCTCCATGAGTGCACTGGCGGAGATGCCAGATTATGCTCCGCTTAAGTAGTTTTGATAAACCAACTAACAACGTGATTAAGAACCCCGGCCGGGGAGGCAGTGCAGACCCCGGCAGGGGACTGTTCTGTCTCTTGGAAAGGCTCAAGAAAGGAGACAGAATTCATGTCCGAAAAAATGTTCGAAGTGCTCGCCAATGTTGTAGTCATTAATCTCAAAATTTCACTTTGGTCCGGCCGCAAAAAACTGCGTCCCGCTGATCTGAAAGGCGTGAACCTACCTCCGGCCAAACTGGCATCGCTAGGTTCCAAAAGAGTCTACGATCCGGAAGCCCTTCGTGTGTTCGCCAGTTTGAAATGCAAGGCTGAGAGGATTTGCCTGAACGCCGGAACCAGGTTCCTGAGCGGCTATGCCATTCCCGAGGAGAAAGTGCCAGCTCTGTTGGCAGAGTTGGTGGAAATAAGGGAGGAATATACGCGAAAAAAATCCGAATTCCTCAACAAGTATCAGTCAATATTGTCCGAGTGGATTGAGGAAGCCGGCGAATGGGCCGATATCATCAGAAAAGCGGTGGAAACTGAAGAGGCTGCATGCAAAAAACTCTCCTTCGGTTTCACTCCGTTCAAGGTCGGGCCCTGTGCCATAGAGAACAAATCCGAAGATGCTGACAGCATGGCGCAAGATCTCCTGGAGAGCCAGGTGAATGGTCTGGCCGGGCAACTGCTCAAGGAAATCGGGCAGTCGGCAAGGCAGGCGTTTGAAGCTTCCTTCAAAGGGAGGACGGAAGTGACTCGAAAGGCGCTTCGTCCGTTCAACACGATAAGCGACAAGCTGAAGGGGCTTATGTTCGTGGCCCCTCAACAGATAGTGGGGCTGTTGGCAAACATCAAAGCGGCCATAGACGCCCTCCCCAAGAACGGACCGATCACCGGTGCCCCTCTCATGGGGCTGATCGGAGTGCTTACCGAGCTAGGTGACATTAACGGCTTTGTTCAGGCAAGAGAATCTCTACCCGAAGCTGAAGGAGAACAGATCGATCTCTTCGCAGAATATGATATCGAAACCCCGGTACCGGCGATGTCAATGACAGGGGTGGCAAGTACGGGAACAAAGCCCTCTGGACCAGGCACAAAGTCGCCTGAATATACGGATCAAGTGGATACTGCACCGGGTGCAGAACAAGGAGAGACCCTGGAGAAAGGTATTGTTCAGAAATCTGATTTGTCGGTGCAACCGCAAAACTGGTTCTATTGATACACAAAAGCGATCCCTGCCCGACTTGAGGCTCTGCCTCCGGGGACTGAAACACGCACCCCGGCGGGAGGGGCGCGTTCAGGAGACATTATGAAGCCAAGCCTACTAAATGAAAAAGTAAGGCACTTCCCAATACTGGCCTCCATGCTGGGTAAACGCTATGGTGTGGAGGTGATATTCCATGGGGAACAGCCGAAAACGGATGGTAAACGGGTGGTCCTTCCCGCGCTGACGGATGACCTGACCGAAGAAGAGATGATGCTGCTCACTGGGTTTCTCGACCATGAGGCTGGAGCTCATGGCCAACACATGGACTTTGAGGCATGGTTCTCAGATCATAACGGTGGCATTGCCAAGGAAATCAAGAACATTCTTTGTGACGCCCGTGACGAGCGTTTGCTCGGCCGGGATTATCCTGGCTGCCGTGAAAACCTTCGTAAGTTGGTGGAGATACTGGACAAGAGAGGCATTATCTATTTCGGTACGGACAATGCCCCTGGCGCTTTCCTGGGATGGCTATTCCATGTTGTTCATGCAGCTTGCGGCCGGTTCCCTAAAGCGGTTAAGGAACATCCGGATGCGGTAAGGAAATTCCTTACCGACACATGCATCGCGCGAATTGAGTACGAGGCGCTCAAGGCGATTGCTGAACCGGAAACTGCCGGCGTGGTCGCCAGGACATGCAATATCTTGAAAATCCTGCAAGAGGAAAAAGATACTCCGCCTCCACCGCGGCAGCAAGGGAAAAATAATCCAGATGATGGAAGAGAGGAAGACGACAAAGAAGAAAACAGTGTCGCCGGTGGTGGTTCTGCCGGCGACAAGGCAACACAAGATGATTCCGTTTCAAATGGCGACTCCGAACAAAAACAGCGGTGCGATTCGGCAGAGAATGATGATGGTCGAAAACCTGGTGGAAACCAGGACTGCGCAGCAGTAGATGGTGATGAAACTGCTTCGGACAGTTGTACTAATAAAAGAGGCGACGATCCTGGGGGCCATGGAGAGAAATCAGGCACACCGGATATTGATGGTTCTGAGTCGGTAAACGATAATGACGACGGTGGTCAAACGGTGCAGTCTTTGCCATACGACAATATCGAAAACATGACGGGTGACAATGATGCTTCCGATGATCAGGCTGAAGGCAACCAGGGGCAACCCGGCCAGTCTCTGCAGTGGACCTGCGAACAAATTGAGGAAATCCTTGCCGCGGCATATAACGGGGCAGGGGACCTGGGTAAGATCCTGCAAGACGAACTCGCAGAAACAATAGGCATACGCGGAGCCGGGCCGCAAGGCTTAGAAATCCCGGGAGTCGCGGAATTCGAGAAAATGCTGACAAAGTTGAGCAATGTGGAACCTCTTAGGCAGACAACGGCGCAACTACGCGGCAGGTTTCTGGCGCTGATCCAGGCGTCCAGGTATAAACCTGCATCAACTGCACTTACGGGAAGGAGACTCGGTAAGAGGGTCCTGGCACGCGTTGCGATCGGCAACATGCGTATCTTTGAGCGCCGGGAGCCACGCGAAGCTGTCAACACCGCTATGGTAATACTTGGCGATAGCTCAGGTTCAATGAGCGGTAAAAAGGCGGAAATGGCATTCCTAGGCGCTTTCATCAGCTCCGAGGCAATGAAGTCGATTCCCGGAACGGCGACACTGGTTGCGGCGTACCCGGCCAATGCTGGGGATTCCGCGGACCTGGGTATCCTGAAGGGGTGGACAGAAAACACTAAACCTGTTCAACCGGCCACTGACGGACATTGGACACCTATTGCGGAAGCATTGCAGTGGGCCAGAATCCAGCTTGCTTTCAGAAGAGAAGCAAGGAAGATCGTGCTTATCCTAACGGATGGCGAATCATCTGATGATGATCGGGCCCGTAAGGCCGTTTTGGACCTGGAAGCCGATGGCATAGAATTAATCGCCATAGGCATTCTGTGTGACAGCCCTCAAAGGTGGACTTCGCGTTACCGGCAAATCGATGATATCAAGGAACTCCCGGCCGCCATGGTTGAAATGCTACGCGAACAACTTGTCGAAAACAGGCGGTTCAAGAAGATTGGGCAGGAAGAAAAGAATGTTGCTTGGCCAATGATTGACCACATCAAACCATTAATCCGACCGGGATGATGCATTTACTTACCCGGTGAGTTGTGCGCACTTAGGGCAACATCAAGAAAGGAGCATCTTCTATGGGGAACTAACTTATTCATCTTGATTCTGTCAACACAGAAGACAGGCTGTGCCCATGACTTCTGGGTCAGCTTCAGGAACAAAACTGCAATAGTGACTTTTACCCCTTTCAGGGGCATTTCTAACATGGCTGGTATGATCGTCGAGCTGGCTACAATAAATAGATTATCACCATGATGCGGCTGAAAACAGATGAATCAGCAGGTGGGCGAGTAGTCCGCAATTATTTCGAGCCCCCTCCAGTGCCTCGCCCATACCGGGAGATTAATTGAAATTTCCGTATGTGAAGAGAGTCTTCAGGAGGCGTTCATGAAGAGAAGCAAAGTGACCATAAACACAAATTACTTTGGCCCCCTGAACGGTCTGTACGTCATTCATTTCGAAGGCGGATGTTGAATCCTCGGCTGCGACAGGGTGTTGAAGCTGGGCAACCTCCTTTCAAAAGAGCTGGCCCGCTGCCCTTCCGGCCGAACGCTATACGAAGGCTTACGAGGAGTACCGGATGCTATCGGATCTGGTTTTCCTGAAACATCAGCAGACCGCGAACGCTTAAGGACGGAACTCACCTTTCAACTCATTGGCATGGAAGGCAAGCTATGTTGAAGTGATGGACTGCTACGGCGAGAAGCCCGCTTCTGGGCCGGGAAATCGACTGGCTGGATACCGTGCCACCTTGAAATCTTCACCAGGAGATCAGCGGATGGACCGGCTGCCATGGGAGCGCCGTTCCAGTCGGTAACATTGGGCTGAAAAGATTATTGGTATTGGAAAAGAGGATATTTCACCATCATTAGAAAAGGAATACTGGTGGCGGCAAAACAGGAGATTATTTCTTTTACGGAGAGAACCCCTGGCGGTACCCGTGAGGCTCCATAATACCAGGGCAATTAATCTAATCCCACCTGAGAGCCCCGTAACGGGGAATAGTTGGGAGTGGAGGTACATCATGAACAGAAGAATTCCTGACAACATCAAGAACGATATACTTGAGTACGGGGCCACCAATATTGTCCCGATTATCGAGGAATACGTTCCACTGAAAAAGCACTCACAAGCTTTTGTGGCTAGCTGCCCATTTCATGAGGAAAAGACCCCATCTTTTTCTGTAGACCCTGCTCGGAGAGTCTGGCACTGTTTCGGCGCCTGTTCTGAGGGAGGAGACGTTGCCAAATTTATTATGAAGATCGATGACGTTACGTTCCTGGAAGCTCTGGAGATGTTGGCCAGAAGGGGAGGGATCGATATCCCAAATAACAGCGGCACGGAGGATAAAAATAGAAAGGACATGACGTATGCTATGGAAAAGGCAGCCCGGTTCTATCGCGACTGTCTGGCAAAAAACATGAATGGCGCGAGAGCTTACATAGGATCCAGAATATCTGAGGAGATGGCAAAGCAATTTGGAATCGGTTTTGCGCCGACGGGCGGGAAAGCACTTCTTGAATACCTTGGAGGAGAGAAGATATCAACCGAAGTTATGCAGAAGGCTGGCCTGGTCAGGAGTGACAAGCAAGGCTGTCTGCATGACATGTTCTGGAGCCGGGTGATGTTCCCGATCCATGACAGAAACGGCCGGGTCATCGCATTTGCCGGCCGGCAAATGAGCAATAAGTCGACACGGTTTAAATACATCAACAGTCCGGAGACCCCACTTTTTCGAAAGAGGGCAACATTGTACGGGCTGGGCAATGCAATTGAGCCTATGAAAAAGACAGGCGAAGTTTTTGTTGTCGAAGGATATATTGATTTAATGCAGATGCGTGAAAGCAAAATCCTGAATGTCGTTGCAACCTGTGGAACAGCATTTACTCGGGAGCACGCGGTTATTCTCAAGCGCTATGCCAAGCGTCTCAACTTTATGTTCGATGCGGACAACGCGGGCAGAAAGGCAATGCAGAAAAGCGTTCTTTTAGCCATCAAGGAGGATATGAAGGCAACAGCATATATTTTCCCTGAAGGGCATGATCCTGATTCTTTCTACAGATCCGGTGGCAAAATTGATGAACTGGACAGCATGTCCGGATTTGATTTTTTGAAGAAGTCGGGTGTTCAAATGAATACTATGATGGAGAACCTTCATCGCCTGGAGAGGCTTGAGAATGGAGTTGCGTATATGGCGAAATATATTCCTGATGTGGCCAGGCTGCTGGCCAGGCGAGGAAACCTGGGAGAGTTGTTCAGCCCTGAGTTGCTCCCAAGCATCGAGGATAGCTTAAGAAGGATTATATAACAATGTCGTTTTGAGGGATAGGGGCATTTAGCTTCTATCCCTCACTTGCCAACCGTTCCTAAAATATAGTCAAATATTCCTTTACAAGGGAATATCGTCTATAACGCCAGCCGAACAGTATTGGGGCGGTTCGCGTCACGGGATCTCATCGTGGACACCGGTGCCAAGGTGCTGAAAGACCCGGGAGTTATCGCCGATAAAGAGAAAATTGAGGAACGACTTGCTGATAAATTTGAACAGCTCACCGAGGCGATTCTTGATTCAATTTCCGAGGACGACCTGCTAAAAGCTTCTCTCCAGCAAAAGAGTATCAGCGCCGCCACCATGCTTGACAAGGCGCGGCTGATTCGTGGCCAAAGCACCATAACGCTGCCGTTGTCGTGGCGGGTGCAGTTGTTGAAGCGGGTAGGCTGAGTAGTATCCATCCTGCAAATTGCCCGTGCAACAAGTGCAAAGGCGAGGTCGTTGATGGTGAAATAGATCACTCAAGTTAGCGAAGGAACAGCGGACTTCATATGAACTACCCAACAATGGGGACCGCGCGGAAGCGGCAGGTCCGGTCGCCGGTGCACCAGCAATCGATCTCCTTTACCTGGAATTTCTTTCCCAGCGCGGATTCGAGAATGGCGGCAATAAACCCCTCGTCATATGTGCATACCTCGTAGTTCAGTACCGGCAGGCCGGAGCAGTCTAGGTCCTCGGAAATGGTCATGACGATCTCGCCGGTTTGTTCGTCGTGTTTTTCTACACGTAAAATGCCGATGCTGAGATCTTTGAGAGTACTCTGCAGTTTTTTTACTAGTCCTGCGACGCTCGCCGTCTCACCGATCAGGTTGCGATAAAAATGAGTCCCCGCGAGATAACCTGATTGATACATTATCGCATCGGCCTCCTCATTGCCGTACCGTTCCTCCATGACATCCCTGAAGCAGAACTGCATCAGGCGATAGACCTCCAGACGCATCATGTGTCCCAGGTTCGGACGACCTTCACTGATGTTTCCCAAGAGATCCCAAGTGAATTCGTATTTCCTTTCCGCATTCATCTCTTTGTCCTTTCATTAATTATTTCCCCTTATCCCTCACTTCAACTAATGCCGCTTTCCTGGCAAATTTGTCCCTGTACATCCGCTCATCGGCACTCTTCAGGGTCTCGACCAGAGGTTCGCCAGCCCCGGAAGTCGCAAAGCCGATGGAGAATCTGACCTGATACTCGCGAGGTTCCCTGTTAAACTCCGCTTCGATCTCCCTGATCCTGTCAATCACTCCCGCGGCGGAGACGGCATCGGCCCCTGGAAGAATCAACGCGTACTCGTCCCCCCCCATGCGGGCCACCACATCATTCGACCGGACCGCCTGCCGAAGGACATTCGCAGCGTCCTTGATGAGCATGTCTCCAAACGCATGCCCCAGGGTATCATTGATCCTCTTCAGACCGTCCAGATCGGCCATCAAGATGCTGATCGGGAAGATTCTGCCCCGCTCGGCCCGTGCCATCTCTTCTTCGAAATAGCCACGATTGTAAAGGTCGGTGAGAGGATCATGAATGCTTACATAGAATATCTTCTCCTCAGCAAGCCTCTTTTGACGAAGGGCTTCGATCATGGAGTTGAAGGCCACGGAGAATTCGCCGAGGAAATCGACATGCTGGTCCAGGTCCCCCGCTGCAATCTGCTTGGTCTGCCATGTCAGATGCCGGAGGTTCGCATGCAATTGCTTGAAGGGGCCGATTAATGGGTTGCGTGGAGGGGGATCCACATCAAGTTTCCCTTGGGAAATGGCGGAGATGAAATCCTGCGCTTCTGCCAACAAATCGGCGAGTCGAGCGTTCGAATCCGCCAGAGCCTGTAAATCAGGCGCCTCTGCGGAGATAGGGCAAACCGGTGAGAAATCACCCCGCAACAGTCGCGACAGCTGTTCGTTCAGTTCCCTAAGGATGAGAGCTTCACGTTTGTTCATATGTCACTTTTCCTGATGGGGTCAGCTTCAAAGCCGATCCAGGCTTCTCAATAACGGATATTATTGGCTAAGCGGAATTCTGACCGTTAAGGTGGCGTCTTACTGGGATTCGCTTTCGACACCTATTGCTCTCAATGTTTCTCAATTATATCGTGAATTATGGAAAAACCCAGACCGGTTCCCATCCCGTTATTTTCCTCTTCGGCAATCGCTGATCACTCCTTTAATCTTAATCTAAATTTATAGGGGAAAATCCGTGGCATATCCATTTTTCTCTGGATGCACTTTTCCATACGTCCAGAAATCCGAGTGGGGGGGTACCAGGTCGACCGTTACCATGGCGATCAGACTGACCACTCACCGAATACGAGACACGAATTGGCCACGCTCCCAACTCTGATCGCCTGAGGCCTCCAGGGGATGAGATGACAGGCAGATCAGGCCGGAAGTGTTCAGCAGTGGTTGAGATGCCGGGGCCGGAGATTGAGCGGAGAGAATGACCGTTTTCACAAGACCGGCGAACGTGGTTGGGTCCAGGAGCCGACTTTAGAGGCAGAGGCAAGGGGAAGGTATGGCTTGGAGTGGCGCGGCGATCTCACAGGGAAGTAATGACCCCAGAATGCTGATGCAGATCAGGCGTGAATCGGCACGAGTCTGCCCTGTGGCTGGACTTTACAGACGCGGGCCTATCAGAGTAAGCAGGGAGGGCCTTTTAAAACCACTTATATCGGTTGAGCACCGTGCGGGGAGTGGAGGGGCGTCTCATCCCACCCCCACCCCCCTGTGATAGTGGGTCAGTTTGATTATGCAGTTTCTTGAATATTAGTACGGATTATGCTTTGACAGGAGTTTCAGGGTAAACGAGTCGTCCAGCCAATAAAACCTGCAATATTAACATGTTACACCGGTTCCCATGTAAGACCCTGCTAATTCCCCCTAAAAAACAGTAAAAAATAAATTATTTCAGTT
>Ga0326727_10012424_pt1 | contig 19393 bp, 23 predicted proteins | sample MB2enrmetagenome_FD_207643 | JGI IMG/M metagenome (GOLD analysis project Ga0326727, IMG submission 207643) | Lab enriched peat soil microbial communities from McLean, Ithaca, NY, United States - MB29MY | ecosystem: Environmental > Terrestrial > Soil > Wetlands > Peat | place: USA: New York...
GCGCGGGGCCCGCGTCCGGCGCAGCTTGTGCCGGGGCGAGGCGGCAGTTTCCATCCCAGCCGGGGGTTTCGTCGCCGCGGCATTTCTCCACCGGACCAGCCGCGCCCCGGATCCCCACCTTCACAGCGGGATAGGTGATAGAGCGCGGGGAAACGTCCGAACCTGTCAATAATCCAGCTTCAACACGGACGTCTGCGCTGCCGGTCGGTCATCTTCCCTGAGAACCGAGCAGGACGAGCGGCTCGTTAGCCGTCCCGCCCACGGCGACGCAGAGCGACGACTGGGTACAGGCCAATGAGTCGAGGTACGAACCCGTCAGCCGCGGCAACGCCAGGGACGCGCTCGTCCACTTGCCGCCTTGTTCGGTATCGTCGACGAGCGCGTCCTCGCCTATGCCCAGGACGATGCAGTCTGCCCCGACGCAATCGACCGCCCCGAAAGTGACGGCCGCCGCTCCAGTCGTCGAGGTCGTCAGGACTGCGCGCCAACTCGCCTCGCTGAACGACTCGACAACAGAATCGAAAGGCGTCCTGGACCCCTCCCACGAACCGACGGCAATCGCGCCAACGGCTAGGCAGTTATTGGGCGCTTCACAGGAGATGTCGGACAGTGACGATGTAGGGCCGCTCGACCACGTGACGTAGCTTGCGGGCTCCCAGTACGAGCCGTCGAAGCGCTCGGCGAACATACGGCTGCTCGCCGCGGTCCCAACGCTTGCGTAGCCGACCGCCATACAGGCCGTCATGGTGATGCAGTCGAGCGAACGGAGGCCATCGTCCGGGCCCGGGATGACTGAGAGGAAAGGCGCGGCCCACCACCGGCCAGACCGGTAGCTGTAACTCACCGAGTTGCCTTTGGTGGACATCCCCAACACGAGGCAGCTCTCCGGAGCCGGGCAGCTCACTGCATCAAGGTCGGTAACGCCAGCCGGGGCGCGCACGGTCGACCAGTGTCCGCGCCCGTACACCTCGACCACGGCCCCGACTGGACCGGTTGAGAGACCAGTAGCGAGACTGATCGCGCTGAACTCGCCTACTGCCACGCACCAAGTGGCCGTTGCACATGAGATGCCGTTCAGTTGATTCTCCGGAATCCTGTCCTTTCCTGGCTTTGCGCCCGGGATGCTCGGGTGCTGGAGCGTCCAGACGTGCCCGTCGTAGTGCTCGATGAAGGGCTGCTGGTAGTAGCTCGACGCCTTGACATCGAGATCCCATGTGTTGCCGGTCGCCAGGCACAGATCCCGAGCCGGGCATGATACGCCGGTGAGGTACGCCGTCGACTCGCGGTTCGGGGGAGTGATGCTCGGCGTCTGCGCCACGGACCACGATATTGGAGCCTCTCCATGAATCGCGGGGAGCGCCGACACGGGGACCCCTGGCATCCCCAGGGAGATGAGCGCCAGAACGACAAGCAGGAGCGTCGCTCCCAGCGCGAGGGTTGTGAGTGATGCGCTTCGTCTCACTGCACTGGCGGGCACGGTGTTGTCCACCTCAGCGCAGCCCCGGCTACCAGCGACAGTACCTGCCACGCGAGATTCAACCTGCCCTCCTCATGAACTGCCTGATGGACCGAGCATCATTTCCCAGCCATTGCAAACGCTAGACCCGTTTTTTCCGCACCGTATTGGGTTCCGAACCGTACTGGGTTAGTCCTGAGGCGTCTCGGGCCAGGGGACCCGCTCGCGGGACGGGAAGCAGTCGTCCGTCACGGCAACAGGTTGGCGCTGAAGTTGACATCGCAGACCCAGTTGAGCACGCGAGCACATAGGACCGGCTGCACATACCGAGGCCCGGCAGATGAGTCAGACGCCCGAGTAGGTAAGTTTCTCCAACGCCGCTCGGTGCCCCGGATGCGGCATGGCCCGCCCCTTCAGGATGTCCCTGGCCCGCCGCTCACTGATACCGATGGCCTCGGCGACCTTCTTGGATCCCATCGCTTTCAGCTTTGGCAGCGTGAACCTTCGCCACCCATCGTCGTCGTGGTAGACGGTTAGCCGTTCGTCCAGCTCATCGATCGTCAACAGGCCCGTGAACCGGTCCTCGAGCCTGTTCGACTCCTTCCCGATGAGCTTGATCTCCCCAGCAGTAACCGGCCGGCGCTGGAGCAGCCCCACAGTGGCTCGCCCACACGGCTTGCCATCCGGACCCAGTGCCTTGGCCTCGGGATGCGCCGCGTATTTCTCGGCGACGTCGCCGTAGGTATCGACCTTCGGCTGGCCGGATCGGCCAGCGACCGTTGTGATCCGATAGGGGCCTCTCTCAGGATGGTGCAGGTCGACCCACGAGAGCTTTGACCATCGGGAAGGGTCGGGTTCCCACGGCGCGACGAGCCGGAAGCGCTCGCTCGGACCGACATCAGCCGGAGGCGTAACGCCGGCGGCGCTCAGCATGAAGTTGAACGGCTTGACCTGGTCGACGTACGCCTTGCCTTCGTTGAGGCGCTGAAATGCCCGGAGCACCGCCGGCGACGTGACGGTCGTACGGATCATCGTAGGGCGCTCGAACCAGTTAGGCCGCTCGACGGGGAGCCCGAGCGCCTGGCGAAGGATGACCGACCACATCTGGGGGATCCAGCGCCGGTCGTCGTCTTCTGGGTCGAGGGGGTTCAGGAGCTGGCCGAGTCCGTGCTCAGAGGGTGGGTGGTCCTCGAGGAAGACAGGCTCGCCAGCCTCGTCCAGGTCGTACAGCGTGTATCGCTTGGCCGAGATGGCGAAGCAGGCGGCCGTTGCTTCGTCCTTCAGGATGCTGCCGGGGACCGCGCCTGGGTCGTACGGGCTGAGGGCATCGAAGCGCTTACGGATGCCTTCGACCTGCTCGAACGACAGAACAAGGACTGCCTCTGAGCCGTGGGCAAGGCGCTCGGGACCTCCCGGGCAGCTCACGAGGCCTCCCTCCTTCGAGCACACGATCGCCATCGAGTCGGTATCGCAAAAGGCCCAGGTCCCTCCGAGGTCGGTGACGCAACGCTCAAGCAAGGCGAGCATGAGCCTGGCGGCTCCCGTAATGCAGGTCGCAAGAGGCGGGAAGCAGTACCGGCCCGGGTCCTCCGGACCTCCAACCTTGTCTTCGAACGGAGCCTCGGCCCGGCCGTGGACAACCACTCGGGCTTGCTTGCCCTTCGGAAGCTCGTCTCGGTTGAACTCGCTCCAGATCCCGTAGGAGCCCGCGTTGGCGACGATCTTGAGCGCCATCGAAAGGCGCCTCTTCTCCTCTTCGGCAAGGTCGGCCCGTCTGCGCACCCGCTGGCGCTCCTCGACCATCGCTCGGAAGGGATCCTCCGCTGCCGGATCAAGCTCCACAGCGCCCCGCAACTTAACGGAGTGGAGCCTCCTCACCCTTCCCACTGGGACGAGGCGGAGGGCTCTGACGACCTTTGGAGCGCGACCGGTGAGCAGCGTCGAGGCGACGCAGTCCGGGATCGAGTACCAGAGTGGTTCGGTCGAGGTCAGTGGGTTGACACCGATGCCCCACGTCTGGCCGTCGTAGGCGGCGCGAACGGGGAGGATGTCGACATCGGGCTCTACGAGCACGAAACCGACCAGCTGCGGCCACAGGTCCTGATCGAAGACATCCTCGAGCGTCACGCGCTCGAGCAGCTCCCTGACATTCGAAGTCGCGTCGACGACCTTGACCTGTTCGGCAATCCGGAAGCGGTGAAGGTCCATGAGCGCACCGACGGTCGGGTACATGGAGGTGAAGTCGAGGAGTTTTACGGGCACCGGGACCCGGCGGATGCGGCACTCGGCCCTGCCCCCGAAGAAGGCGGACATGGCGTAGCCGAGAACCTCTGGAGGGAAGTCGGGCTGTCGATCAAGAATCGGCTGCATGCCCATCGCATCGAGGTAAGCCTTGGACAGGGCAGCAGGTGAGTAGGCGCGCTCGGGGGGCATGGCGACCGGATGGCGGTCGAACTCGCCGATGAGCGCCTCATATAGGTCGAACGTGGCCTTCACGTCCTGGCGGCAGTAGTCGATGTACTGCTCGGTGATCGTCCCGTGACCCCCGGACTCGGCCTTGCCCTCGACGCCGAACGACCTGCAGGCACTCTCGAGACTGTGAGGTGACCCTGTGAGAGCGAATGCCAAGGTCCGCAGGTCGAGGAACCGCCCCCGCCACGCGTAGTCCGGGTCAGGCTTCTGGTTCTTGGAGTTATCAGGTATCAGGTCGTCGGCGTCAGGCTCTGCGGGTTTGGTGAGCGACACGAAGGCGAGCTTCGAGTTGACGTGCTTGACGTCGACCCGTGGGCGGTGGCGGCGCTCCTTGTGCATGGTGCCCTCCTTGCCTGCGGACAGCACGAGCGAGAAACCACCACGGTTCATGTCACGCCCGTCACTCGCTCGGATGGCGAGCCTCGAGAGGTCGAAGGGGACGTTGAACCCGACCACGCGGGAGCGAGCACGATATGCGGCTGCGAAGAAGACTTTCTCCACGAACTCGGTCCGTGACAGCAAGCGGATCTGTCGCTCCCGGCCGCTGCCGAGAAGGGTGGAGTGCTCGGCCAGGTACCGCTTCAGTTCCGCATAGCCTGCCTCGTCGCGCTTGGGAAGGTCGTCGGCATATAAGAGCCCCTCGTCTATGAGCATCGGTCCCGCGGCATCTAAACGGTAGTAGCGCCAGGCGCCGAACTTGAGCCCCTGGGTGCGATCGGTCGTGGTCTCGGTGTCCAAGACGAGAACACCAGCTGGTGCCGAAGGACGCCGGTCGGCATGCGACCCTTGTGTGTTGTCAGCGCGCTCGGCCCACACCCGGTGGGCTATGGGAAGGGACGGATCAGTCATGCCATGCCGGGAAGCCCCCGCCAGCTCGGGAGATGCTCGTCGAGTGACTTGATCGCTCGCGTGACCTGGTCAGCGCAGCGGTGGCACCAGTCGGCAAGCAGCTGGAAGAAGCTGCCAAGCGACCGCATGGCATAGACAATCCTCTCCAAGCATGTCGATGCGCGACCAGGAGGAAGGGCGGCCGCATCTTGTTGGGCTGCTGTGGCCTTGGCATGGCATGTGAGGCAGAGACAGACCACTACCTCCTCATCATTGGCCTCGCCAAGGGCGTGGTGCATCTGCAGGAGTCTCAGGGTCGACGGGAGAAGATTGGCCTGACGCAGGACAGCAGGGTCGGTCTCTCCACACAAGGCGCATGCGGCACCTGGAGGCAGACGACGCTCGCGACGTGCGCGGCGAGCCTCATTCTGGATGGGGTCAGGTTCTTGGATCACGTTCGTCCTTTCATGCGGCTGTGACATAGATGTCGTCGATGTCGATCTCCCTGCGACGGAGGAACTCCTCGATCTGGTCAGGATCGCTCGCCAGCTCAGCGCCGCCGACGCGCCTGCCCGCAAAGGATCTGAGCACTCCGACGTCGCCGGTCGCTGCGAAGCGCTGAATCGCGTTCCAGTGCCGGCCGACTGTCGAGCGCGCCCGGGATCCTCGGACGTCGATGTCTACGACGCCATCGCTCGAGAGCACGCTCATGCGCTGATAGCTGCGGTCCGAAGCAGTGGGCACATAGCGCCTCCCTTGTCGCACAAGCGACTGGCCGGCGTAGCGGCGCACAGTCTCTGGAGTCGTGCCAGCCCTCCTCGCAGCCACGCGGAGCGAGACCCTCTCGTTTCGCATCTCGCTGAGGGCCTCGAAGGCATTGTGCCTGGCCTCCCGTTCTCTCGGGCGTAGCCGTTCGTACTCCGAGCGGCCGCGCACGACCTTGAGCACTGTCCGGCTACGACGCTCGGCTGGGTAGTCACGTGGTCTTGCCATGGCGTCTCCTATCCCTTCTGGCGTGCTTCGTTGAGCACCACCACTGCCCGGTTGGTCCAGGAGGCGAAGCGCAAGGCCTCCTTGAGCGCCTGATCCCCGAAGCGCTCCTGGTAGGCGTCGGCGAGGTGCTTGCCCATGCGAGCGGGCACGAGAAGATCAGTGAGGCCGCGGGACTCGTAGAGCTGGGCGAGGCCACTCACGAGTTGGCGGGCCGCAAGGTCAGCGGTGATGGGCGGCTCGTAAGGCTCCTCAGGCTCGTCGCGATCGTCGGCGCTCCCTTCGGGTTCTGGCTCCTGCTCAGGACGCAGCCACCTGTCCACGGAGTCGTGCGAGACGCCGAGCAGTCTGGCGATCGCCCGGTGAGACATCTCCGGGCTTCGTGTCGACAGCTTGATCGCCGCTTGGCGCCTTTCGGCTGTCGTGAGCGGAAGGGCGGTCTTCGTCGCCGTCTCGAGCCCACGACGGAGGGCGCACGCGACCGGCGTCTCCCCGTCCTCGAGCCCGATGATGACGACACCGATCTCGGTGTGACCGGCCCGGTTGGCGGCGTTGGCACGGTGCACGCCGTCGGCGATCAGGTAGCGGTCCGGCTGGTAGGGCACGACCTCGATGGGAGGCAGCTCCTCGCCGGAGACGAGCAGCTCCTTGAAAAGCTCGACTCGCTCCTCGTTGAGGGCGAACCTTGACCAGGTCTCTCGCGAGACGACGAGTTGACTGATCTTGAGCTGGATGGCCGGGCTCATGGAGCTTCCTCCTCCTGGACCTGGGGTAGCTCAGCGTGACCGGACTCCTTGCTCGCCGGTATGGCAACCCGGTATCTGCCGAACGCGTCGCGGCAGAGGCGGAAGGCCTCGACATCGGTGGCGGCAATAAGCCGCCCAAGCGAGGTCCGCGTCGCCGGAAGATGTCCCTGATCGACCAGCACTCTCACGCGTTGGGCCGAGAGACCTAGGCGCCTTCCTACCTCGCTCACTGGCAGGAGATCCGCAAGTTCGTCGTGCATCAGCAACAAGTATGCCCTATCACAATTAGGGTTTGTGAGGTTTTAAGGCATCACGTGCCCCCTAACTTTCATGTAAGATCGCAATATGTCAGTCGACGATTCGGGCACGCAGCCATGGACCAGTGAGCCAGGAACCATCGATGACCTGCTGGCGGACGCTGCATCCGTTGGCTTCCCGGCAAATCAGCGATTGATTCACGAATGGGTGCAGCTAGGTCTGCTCGATCACCCGCAGCGACGCACTCGGGGCGAATCTGGCGGATCGGACAAGGCTGTCTGGCCCTGGACGCAGCGCAATCTGTTTCGCCTACTTATCTCGAAGCGAAACGAAGTCCGCACGATCCCTCCCCTCTGCCAGTTGGTCGTGGCGATGTGGCTCTGGTTCGGAGAGGGTTATGTCCCGGTACCGCAGGCTCGGCGGGCGTTCGAAACCTGGGCCACCAAGACCACCAAGATCTCCTGGACGACAGCGCGGCGACAGGCGAAGGAGATCCTGGCGCAGTTCGAGACGCCAGGGGCAAGTCGGGAGGCCAGAGAGCGCCTTGTTGACGTCGTGGCGTTGGGGGCGTTCAACGGCATGGTGGATCCCGACGCCCTCATGGAAGCGGTCACGCGGGTCTACGACCCACGCGGACGAGGACCGAGGCTGGATCGCTTGCTGACTCCGGAGGACTTTGTGCACATGGTCGCTGCTCGATGCCGTGGCCTCCAGCGGGTGAGGGCCGGTGTTTCGGATCAAGAGCTGCGAGACGCCCGGAACATCTACGAAGCCGGACGAATGGGTTGGGATCAAGTAAGACCCCTCTTTCAGCAGGCCCTGCAAGATCCGAGAGACGCATCGCTCGTGGCTGACGAGAGCATCCAGGACAAGTTCAACCACGCTTGCCCTACGTTGCTGATGATCCTCGGCATGGGCACCGATGGCGGAGATCCAAGCAGACCGACCCCGCCCGCTGGAGCCTCTGTCGCAACGCGACAAGTTGCGAGGAACGCCACAGCAAAACGCAAGCCAAAGAAGCCAAGCAAGAGACATAGATGAAAGGTGCCCCGGGCGAGGCTGCAACCTCCCCGGGGCTGGCACACGGAAAGGTCGTGGATCCGCATGCACCAACAACTTACCGAGATGTTCGGCTCGGATGCGATCAAAGAAGGCATCTGCGTCGTCGACGGCTACGGCCTCAGGGTCGCTGTCGAGCGTCGTCACCTGGTCATCGCCGACGGGATCGGCCGCGCCCGGCGCGTCCGCCGATTCGCCAGAGCCGATCGGACCCTTCGAAGGGTTGTCGTGATCGGAAACTCGGGCACCTTCAGCCTGGACGCCCTGCGATGGCTCGCAGACGTGAAGGTACCCCTCGTCCACATCGACTTCGAGGGTCGTGTGCTCGCCGTGTCTGCCGTGGAAGGCACCGACAGCCCGGCCCTGCGAAGGGCGCAGGCCCTCGCCATGGAGCATCCCGAAGGGGTCGAGATCGTCCGAGGCCTCATTGCAAGCAAGCTCAATGGCCAGGTCCGCGTCGTGAGCGGCATGCTCGGGGACGCCAAGGCCACAGCGGTCATCGAGGCAGCCCTTGAGGACCTCGAAGGGGCCAAGTCCCTGAGCGAGATCCTTTCGACAGAGGCCATCTCAGCCTCGGCATATTGGTCGGCCTGGGCGGATGTGCCTGTGCGGTTCGCCAGGGCCGACCAAGCCTCGATCCCTTCCCGTTGGCTCACGGTCGGGCCGCGCAGCTCACCGCTCTCAGAATCCGCACGGTCAGCGGTTGCCCCTGCGCATGCCATCTTGAACTACTGCTATGCGCTCCTGGCGGCCGAGGGACGCATCGCTTGCCTCACGATGGGGCTCGACCCCGGCCTTGGCATCCTTCATGCCGACAAGGCCAACCGGGACTCCCTCGTGGCGGACCTGATGGAGCCGGTGCGTCCCGAGGTCGATGCCTACGTGCTCGAGCTTCTTGACCAGCGGACCTTCCGGGCATGCGACTTCGCCGAGACGAGGTCGGGGGTCTGCCGGGTCTTGGCCCCGCTCACCCACGAGCTGGCCGAATCGGCCAGTCGCTGGAGCCCAGCCGTGGGGACGATCGCGGAGCAGGTTGCAGCCGCTCTCGCGAAGATGAGCGACGGCAAGGTGAGACGAGTCTCGACGCCGATCACCCAGCGCAGCCGAGCCGCAGCCGTGCGCCAGTCGTTCGGACGCGAAGCCCCTAAGCTAGCCCGGGCCAGGAAGCTCACCCCGACGTGCCGGTCGTGCGGAGCGCCGACCCCGAGGCGTGACTACCTCTACTGCGACGAGTGTCGCCCTGCCGCCAAGGCCAGGCACCTCGAGGCTTTGAAGAGGGCCGGTGCACTGGCTGCGCGCAGGGCCTCGGCAGAGGGATCGGACCCCTCCAGGACCGAGGAGGCACTGGCGAAGCAGCGCCAAGCGATGCAACGACGGAGGCGTGAGGAGCAGGAGTGGGAGGAGGCCGGAGGCGAGCTGCAGGACCCCTCCGTCTTCGTCGAGGAGATCCTTCCGCTCATCCAGCCACTGTCGACGAGGCTGCTCTCGAGAGCGACTGGCCTTTCCCGGAGCTACTGCCAGGACGTGAGAGCGGGGAAGCACGTGCCGCACCCGAGGCACTGGGAGGCGTTTAAGGCAGCCATCACGGCAGGGCGGTAGTTCGAGTCCCTTAGCGCCCACATCGCTTCGGAGCGCTAGGTGGATGAAGGCCGCCTCGTGGCCGAAAAGGGGACGCCCGAGGTCACGGGTGGGTCGGCCGGCTGGGTGCGTCGGCGGGCGGGGCTGGGGTCAGTGGGTGCCGGCCGGTTGCTACATCCGGCTCGTCGGCCGCAGTAGGCACAGAGGCGCCCACGTTCGCCCACGTGGCGGCGTAGGGGCGCAAAGGCGGCCTCCAACGTGTTCGTTCAGCTGGGTAGCCCGTCAAGGAAGCATCGCGGCTGTTTGCTCCGCTCCCGCTGTTCGTCAAGCATCGCTTCGCGGTACTCGGCCAGGGTGCGCCAGTGCTCGACCTGGCTGAGAAGGCCTCGCACGTCGGCGCGTAGGCGGTCCCTTTCAGCTTCTATTTCTCTGAGCTGGGCCCGGTATCGGTCCCGTTCGCCTCGGACAAAGGCCAGCTCGTCGCTCTCAGCCACGGTGCGCCCGCCCTCGGACCAAAGAGCGCCAGAGCGCCCAGGCGGAGCAACCGCCCACGAGGCCGCTCAGAGCTTCGAGTAACTTGACTGGCGTCGGTTCATCCGGGCCAGTCGAGGGTCTCGGCGACAACGAGGTCACTGATGCTCCCTCTAGTCAGTGGAAACCTGAGGACGCGAACAGGTAGAGGTCGAATACCGCGATGCTGCTCGTGACGAACATGAGGGCGAACACGATCGTGTGGTATGGCCGCCTCAGCGTCACTTGGCGGTGCTTGAGGGTTCCTGAAGCGTCCAGGCTGTAGCTCACGGAGTTCTCCTGAGGAACTGAGACGACGGAGCAGCTGCGGGGAGATTCTCAGGTGGCAGCCGTGAACCCGTGCTCCCCGAGGCCGGCCCGTCACGCTCGTTTGAAGCCGAGAACAACTCGCGGCGACGGTCGACCAGTAGGAGCGCCTGGCGTGCGATCACGAGCAAGGCAAGGCCGAAGCCGGTCAGCCATGAGAAGCGGTCCACATGGTGGTGGAGCTCCAGCTCGGCGGTGATGACCGACAGTGCCAAGAGCACAGGCACATACGGCGTGACGAGCGAGGCGAGCGACGCCTCGGCCGGCAGCTCGGACGGGGCACGCACCGTCTGGCCGGCGCCGGCCGACGCGCCCACGGCGATGGCGAGGTAACCCACCACCCAGCCGATGTCGACGAGATTGCCCGTCGAGTACCGGCCGACTTCGACGAGGTAGGCATAGGTGCTGTCTGAGACTGCCATTGCGAACAGCCCCACGAGCACCCACAACAGCGGTCGTCGTCCTGTGGCCGTCATCGAACGGACGGACAGGACGATGAGGAAGATGATGACAATGTCGCCGAAGGGGTAAGCGAGGGCAACAATGCCGCCGGCGGTTGTGAGGTCTGTATGACGCCACAGCGACCCGAGTACGAAGGTCCAGCTCAGCAATAACACCGCGGTACCGATCGCGAGGCCGTCTAGGGTCGCTCGCGTCTTGTAGTTTCCCGTGGCGCGCATGCCGGGATGGCACAATAGCGCCGCTGCCGCGAGCGGGATCGCACCGAGATAGCCGACATCGGCCCACGACGGCACGGGCACCGCCACGCGAAGGACGAGGTCGTAGACCCCCCAGATCACTTCGGCGAACGTCCAGGCCCCAAGCGCCAAGGCGAGCAGCATCCAGAAGCGTCGCTCCGAGCCGCTTTGGTGCCTTCCCGCCAAAAGGCAAGCCACACAGGCGCTCAGTGCTGCGAGTGCCGTGACGATGTCGTCAAAATAGCGAACCCCGCTGTTGCCTCCGACGTGCAGGACTAGCCACAAGAAGAACGTGAAGGTGATCGACAGCGCGCTCGCTGCTGCTGCGAGTTCCGCACGGTGCCGGGCGACTGCTCTCACCTCGCATTTATCGTCAGACTCGGTCAGTTCCTTGAGCAAAATCGGGTCATTCGATTGCGACATGAATGACCGATTCTCGATAAGGCGCAAGCGGGCGCCACTCAACGGACTTGCACTTCAATCGTCTGGGCTACCGAAGACGCCGACGGACTGGAGTAGGTGGCCGTGAACCATTGGTCGCCGTAGGTGGTCCAGGTCACGTCACAACCTTCTTCGGTCGTGGAACCTCCAACAGTGGCCGTGCAGTTCGAAGCGGGGCTGCTCAGGTAGGTCACGTTGCCACCGGCGTCCTGGCCGTCGATCTGCCATGAGAGCGTCCCGTCCGGCAAGGCGCACGGTGCGGTGGACCCGTCCGAGTAAGAGCATGTTGCAGTGAGCGAGGCGTCGTAGTCGACGACGAGGGACGTCGAGATGTCGTTGGTCGCCGAAGAGCTCAAGGCCATCGAGACCGTCGTGCTGGTGACAGCCGGAGGGGCCTGCTCGGTCAAGGTCTGTGATCCAGACACGGACACACCGACGGCGTTGGTCGCGGTGAAGGTGAAGATCCACTGGAGCTTCGAAAACGCTGAAGAAACCGTTGCCCTATAGGTGCCGTTGCAGGCGACTGTCGTCGGGTTGCTGCCCGTCCAGAACGCCGGAGTGGACTTGAGCGAGCAGGAGGAGGCGTTCTCTGACGAGTACGTGAGAACGATGTTTCCTCCACTCGATGGCAAGCTGGTCGGACTGAGCAAGAGCGAGGCCGTCGGTGTTGGCGGGGGCCCTAGTTCGATCAAGGTTCGAGACTGACTGGCAGTTGCACCACGGACGTTGGTCGCCATGAACGTGACTATCCACTGTTGCTGCAAGGTCGTCGGTGCGACATGTGCCCGGTAACTCCCGTTGCAGGCGACAGACTTCGGGTTCGCACCCGCCCAGAGACTGACGTTGGACGTCAGCGAGCAGCTTGCCGCCCTCGACGAGGTGTACGTGAACACGGCCGTCCCTCCCGCCGCAGGCAGGCTCGTCGGAGTGAGAGTGAGCGACGCCGTCGGAGCCAGCGGCGTCGGGCCGGCGAGACCTGGAGCACAACCTCTATGTGAGCGACAGACGTATCGTCTCGGGCCGAGAACTCGAAGTCAACGCGAACAGCTTGGTAGGTGCGATTGGGACCGACGGTGATCTTGTCGCGGAAGACGCCGTTCGAGCAGGATTGTGACTTCCAGTCGAAATGAACCGGCAGGCCCGGGTGGTTCGTCAGGACGAGCTGGCAGTACTTCACGTGCCGCATCAGGACCGTAACCGTCGCCGAGCTTCCGCTCGCCGACAGTGGATGGCTCGGAAACCAAACCCTGACGATGACAGGCACCGGAGCTTTTGCCAGAGTCGCCGGCTGCGTCGAGTCACGCACCGCTCGCCGGGTTAGCCGCGGCCAGGGTAGCGTCTTGCTGAGGGCTGGCGAAGCGATGCCAAGGGTTGGGGGAAACTTGACAGATCTGACGTTGGTGACCGGCTTTATGGAGGTGATCGGGCTAGCCGAGGCTCCCAACGGGCTGCCGGTTGACTGCGGCGCCACCTGACCACCAGCCGCAAGCACCGAGCCTGATATGAGCGTCGTCACGCTTCCGACCACAACCATGAGCGCTGCTGGCCACCTCACCCACCTCGGAAGTGGTATGTGGTCGAGTCGCGTTCTCGGAAGTGATCCGAGCATGTCTTAATTATCGGCGCGGTTAGGCGCTGCCTCAAGGAGGGTTTGCTCCACTGAGTACCGCAAGTGCGGCGCAGATCGACACATGCGGCGTCCACTATCGGACGTGGACGCGTTTGAACAGCCGGCCGTCTCGGCGATCTCGCTGAGCTTCACGCCCACAAGCCCGCCTCGGGATACTGTGGGGGAGGGTACAACTCTCCCCCACAGTCATCGCCTACTCGATCCTCACGGCAATGATCTGGCCCGAGAACCGCCTGGCTCGGAGTCCCACAGACGGCGTTGGAGATGGACCGTCACGTTGACGCTGAAGGTGGAGAGCACGGCGACGATCGTCGTGTCGTAGCCCTGTCCGACGGTGAGCGCCGAATGGGCTGGGTTCTCCTCGGGTTATCCGCGCACTGGCGTAAAGCTGGTCTGACAGCTTCCGCTCCTGCCGTCCTTACGGACCGTCACGTTCACAACCACCCGATAGCCCACCGTCACGCCGGATACGTAATACGGGATCGTCGCCTTTCCATGGCTGTTCGTTGTCGCCGAATGGATGGTGGTCGTCGTCCTGTAGTGCGCCACGGTCGTGACCCCCACGTCGCCCCATGACGAGACCTTCACGTCGGTCGCGGTGTACTGCGCGGGCGAAGGATTACTCATGCTTGCGGTGCAGGGGATCGGCTTGGAGGCAGAGGCTCCTGCCGGCAAGGTACCCAAGGCCACCGCGCTGAGAGCCGCAAGCAGCGTGCCGAGAATCATCCGCGTGTGCGTCATGGCTCCCCTCTTCCGGTTCGGAGTCGAGAAGGTACTCGAAGCAAGTCCCAGGTTACCCAGACCGAGAACCTTTCGCGCTCTAGTGTGAAATGGAACCACCACCTGGAAGGAGGTGCGGTGCTCTTCATTGAGTATGACGTCAAGGAGGACGGCGAGATCGAACTCGTCGCCCTCATCAACGCTGTCGAGGAAGACGGTGAGGATCCCGATGGGGAGGCCTGGCTGGCTTGGCGCGCCACCCACGAGGATAAAGGCATGGGCTGTGTCGGTGTTCCCCCGGAGGACCTGAGGCTGATGGAGGAAACCGAGGACCCCGAGCAGCTTCTGGCCATAGTCGAGCGGATCATCCTTGCGGACCGGACGAACAAGGAGGAGGTGTCCTCGTGAGCACGACCCGATCGCAGCTCTACCGGTTTGCCAGGGATCTCGGCAACATCGAGGCCGTCGAGCACGGGTACCGGCGTGGCGGGCTCTCTGGGGCGGCAGGCGGTGGCGCCGAGCGTGAGGTGCGGCGCGTCATCTATCGCCAGGGCAACCGACAGATCAACCATTTCGTGCGTGCGATCGGCCTCGGGCCTAGGCGGCGCTGAGGACCACGGAACCTAGGAGCCCTCCGTCTTCTCCGAGGTGAGCAGCTCCCTGATCTCTGTGAGCTGCGCCTTGATCTCAGCCATCTCCGCTGAGTGCTGCTCCTGCACGAAGTACGAGGCGATAGTCGCCGTGAGCGCCCCGACAAGACCGATGCCCGTGAACATGAGAGCGGTGGCGACCCACTTCCCACCACCTGTCATCGGCACCTTGTCGCCATAGCCGACAGTCGTAACCGTCACCACTGCCCACCAGATCGCGTCCCCGAAGTTGTGAATGGCGGAGGGTCCAACTGAGTGCTGCTCGAAGACCAACTCCAGCCCGGCCGCTGCGAAGACGATGACGGCGACCGAAAGGAGCACAAAGTGCAGGCCGTGGTGCGTGAACATGGCCTTTGCCCGACGAAGGCCGCTCCCGAGCACTAGCACGACTCTGTCGAGGCGTATGAACCGGAGAAGCCTGGCGAGCCGAAGGGGGCGAAGGATTGGCACCGCCACCATTGCCAGGTCCAACAGATGGTGTCGGAAGAAATGCCATCGATCGACGGCGAGTCGGAGCTTCACGGCGTACTCGACCACGAATGCAGCCCAGACGAAATAGTCGAAGCCGGCGAAGGTGGCAGCGACCCAGCCGTGCAGTCTTGTGACCAAGGGCACCACCAGGACAGGAAGCCACACCAAGGCCAGCACCATCATGACCGGATCGATTCGCGCCGAGAAGCGCAGGAGGCGTACCTCCCGCTGATCGCTGGTCATCGCGACCATCCTGCCACTGCTTCTAGGACAATTGAGGAATGGAGGGTGGTATCGCGTTAGCCGTCACGGTGGCACCGACGTCGGCTACTGGTGATGGTGTCCGGTTCATGGTAGGCGGCGGCTCGGCGAGGGCAACCAAGGTGAGTTTCGCCTTCGGAATGGCCGCCACTGCGATCGCGAGCATGGTCATAGCGAGCGTCCACGCGATCCAAGCACCGATCCCTAGGCGCACGTAGTTCCAAGTTGTGCCGGTGTAAGAGGCTGGCGCGAGTCCGAGGTCGTAGCCATTGCCGGCGGTCAGATTGTAGGCTTCTGCGACCTCAGCGCTGACGACCTCTACACAATGGTTGGTTGGAATGCCAGACCAATAGGAGCCGGTGCTCGAAGGACCGGGATTGATCACGACGCTGTCGCTCGAATAATTCTGCGGGGACACTCCCGCGCAAGAACGACGCGGCAACGTGTGCACAAGAGCTACGACCCCCGCGACGACGAACAGGACGAAAAGAATCGCGGCGAAGGTGCCGAACACCCGATGAGTCATTGCGCCGGCCTCACGCTCTGTGTATCGGCAGATTCAGCAGCAAACTCAATCTCGAAGCCCACTAGCCCAGCCAGAGCCGCCCAGGTCGACACGTGCGGTGCCCACTTCTCACGCCTGATGTCCGAAGCCGACGCCTTGCAGCAGCCGGCTGCCTCGGCAATGTCCATGAGCTTCACGTTCGCCAGTCTGGGCAGGATCTCCCGCCGGAACAGCTCCGGGTCGTAGACGGCGCCGGGATCAGCCTTGTCCCACTCCACCAGCGCCCGCTTGCGGGCCGCGATGGCGGCGCCACGCCGGCCCCCTGCACCAGGGAGATCCGCAGGAGCGCGAGTTAGGCATCGTCGAGGCCAGTCGGGCCGTCGAAGACGCTCGCCAACTCCCCGAAGACGATGTCGAGGTCGGCTGCGATGTCCATCACCTGGGCAAGGTAGCTCCGCTGATCGGCCGTGAGGGCAGACGCTGTCCCTTCGGTCATCTTTTCGAGCGCGTTCAACAGGGAGCGGAGAAGTTCGACCGTGCTGGCATGAAGTTCGAGGCGAAGAACTGGGTCGTCGATGCTTCCAGGGTAGGTCCTAGCTCAGGGTGAAGACTCGGACTCGTGAAAGGAGGCAGAATTTGGTCGATGACGGATGTTCCTCCCCCTCTCCCGCTAGGGTCGGAAGCCGGCTGGTACGAAGACCCAGGAGAAAGCGGGCTACTCCGATGGTGGTTTGGCTCCGAATGGGGCGACCACGGCAACAAGTGGGGTGGCCTCTCTCCGAGCCCGCGACGCGACGATCTGTTCAGCTCGCCACAATTCATCGGCTCAGAGTTCGTCGGGCAGGAGCAGTGGTCCCTTTGCCTGTCCGATGATGACGGGCGGTGGCGAGCCGTCTGGACCGTGCTGAGACCCCCCTCGCTGCCCGGGTGCATGTGTCGGCTGCACGGCCCGCCTTATCACCTAGCACACTGTCACTCGGCACGGAATGCCTCCGACCCCGGCTGGCATCGCACGGAAGAGGCTGCTCTCGCTTGTGCACAAGCCCGCCTGCGTCGGGAGCAAAGCCTGCTCGCGATTAACCGGTGGTGGCGCGAAGAGGAGCTGCCCAGACAGCGCCTTGAAAGGAAGTTTGGTGACAAGCTCCGCAAGCAGGTGCTCGCTGAGGAGCCCACTTGTCGGTTCTGCGGAGCACCGGCGACCGAGGTTGATCACGCGATCCCGATCGCCATGGGCGGGACCAGCGAGCGAGCGAACCTAGTTTCTCTTTGCACGCAGTGTCATCGTGCAAAGACCAAGAGGGAAGCGGAGCTGGGTTTGTATCGCTGGGGCCAGTGAACCTTACCGATAAAGTCCTCGCCACATAACTGGCCCACCCACAGCGTCGCAACGAAAAAGGGTTCGGCCTACGATCAGGAGGGCCTCATCTTCTTGCGATCAAGCATGATGAGACCAAGCCCGCTTCGTGCCGCAGCTTGCTCCGCGTAGGTCACGATTGCCTCCGGCAGTGTTTCGACGCACGCCATTAAATGTCGGTCTGCATTCAGACGTTTAGACAATTCGACATCTCGTCGCACCTGAGCGTCCGTGAATTCGGCTGCGCTCGTCTTCACCTCGCCAGCGACGACAAGTCCATCATGAACTCCGAATAGATCAACCTCGCTGGGTCCCGCGTCCGCGAACGTAACATCTATTCCGGGCAGCACATACGTGTCGGACGACTGTTCATTCAACACGGCAGCAACGAGAAGGTGAGGCAGAACTCCCTGGTCACTCGCTCTATCAATCAGAGAGTTGAGTCGGTAGTAGACAACTGGACCCTCAGCTGAGCGCTGGTAACTTTGGTTGCTTCGGCAACCGAGACACGTTGCTGCGGACGAGATCCTCTCGAGTTCCACGAAACTAGTAAGCCCACACCGACTACACGCGATTCGAAAGCCCCGTTCTGCCCAGTGCACGTCAACGAGCAGCTCTAAGACATCAACGCGCAGACTCTTCTTGAGGCTCCGCAGGTCACCGGCAGCCAGGCTCCTTCGCTCAAGCCGTCCGCCATATTCTGCTACAAACTTCGCTCGATCTAACTCCTCGTCGGTGTGTTCTCTTCGTTCAATCTCTTTGACGAGATGGGTGGAACGTGGCGTGGTCATATCTTGAACAGCCTCTAGAACACCCGGATGAAGTAGCGTCGCGACGTCAGAGCTGGAGGAGATTCCTTCCCCCATCCGACCTTTGTCGGAGAGAGACCATGAGGTACCAGCTTCAGCGAGGAGGGTAGACACGATCTCCAGAAACGGCGGAATGCGGATATCGAGTCTGTACCTTGTCGTCACGGAAGAGAACAGCTCGATGCCGTCGTCGTGCCAGTGACCGTTGGGTACCACTAGACGTGCGACGGACTCCCTGCGAGGCAAGCGCCTGAGAATCTCAGAGGACATATTCAATTTGAAGCCACCGGACCCAAAAAAGTGCACCGGAGACTCAAAGGTGACCGAGGTCTTGTCACGGAACACCTGCGTCGGAGCGCTAACTATGGTCCCATAGCGCCGGTGCCACAGGAAAGCCAGTCGCGGGTCAATGTCGACGAGATAGGTGAAAGGGGCACTCCTGAGTGACAGTGCAGCGCCAAAGCCCATTTGGGTACTCGGCGGTTTGCTGCTTGCGATTAGACCCCAGGAATCTCCTATAGATCTAAGACGATCGTGAGCGACTCCGAGACTGCAAAGAAACACATCTGGTGAGTACTGGTCTGCTCGCCCAGAAAGCATGGCGTGTACTCCGCTCGCGAAATTCAACCAGTGGTCAACCTCGTACGCGGGCAGAAGAATCATCGGTAGATGCTGCATAGCCAATGGTCGAAGAGAGCGAAGGTTCCAGTACATGAGGCAATCCTGAAGCGAACGCTTGTTGCAGAACCAAATGATAGCTGACGAGGGAAAGGGCGGAGGACTCGCCCAGCGTTCCCGAAACTGAACAGCGGTGCGGTCCATTCCAGTGGTCGCGCGCAATTGGGCCAATGCAATTTCGATTGGAAAGGAGAGAACGCCGATTGGGTCGTGCAAGTCACGAGCGGCCTTAAGCGCCTCTGGCGTCAGTGCTCCCGCAGCCGTAATAGCCCAAAGGTCTAGGGAGTTTTCTGCATAAGTCCAAGCGAACTGAGGAATTGCGGAGCTCGTCACGTTCATCGCCAGGTTGGGTGTCGTCATTTCAGAGCTGGTGACGCCGGGATAGCAAGTGAACCGTCCCCGTCCGTTGCGGTCGATGAGCGATATTGGTTGAAGTGGCAGCCCGAGCCGTAGCGCCACTGTCTTCGCAACCTCGGGGTCGACGTCGACATTCACGGCCTCGTCGACATTGGCGAGTTCTACGACCTGCGACCAAAAAGCGTCGACGCGACCGTTCGCACGGACGGGCACGATGGGTTCGCTGAAGCCGCCCCAGCGCGAACTCGCCTCCTGAACGGCCCTGCGAAATCCTGTTTCGCTGTTTGTTCGAATTAGATACGACACACGCGCTGGTCCGACGGAGATCTGAAATTCCTCTTGGCCCAGATATTCTCCTGCGGACACTGGATCCATGCTGCCACGGGAGGAAAGGGCTCATTCGTCATTCGTCCGCTCAAGGACCTTGACTAGCCGAGCGGACGTTTCACGCCTCGCTATCACCTATCCCCCCACCTTCACAGCCACGTGCTCGTCGCCAATCTGGCGCAGGGGCCGGACGGTCGCTGGTCGGCTCTCGACGGCCGCGGGCTGTACCTGGAGCTGGGGACGGCCCGCGACCTCTACGAGACACAGC